>Ga0307379_10013682_pt1 | contig 10507 bp, 8 predicted proteins | sample UN2MG_FD_202237 | JGI IMG/M metagenome (GOLD analysis project Ga0307379, IMG submission 202237) | Soil microbial communities from Risofladan, Vaasa, Finland - UN-2 | ecosystem: Environmental > Terrestrial > Soil > Coastal area > Acid sulfate soil | place: Finland: Risofladan, Vaasa | collected... | reverse complement strand
GTCATCGCCGCCGGTGCCGGCGCCGTCGCCGTCGTCGCCGGACTCGTTGCCGCACTCGCCGACCTCTCGGCACTCGCGATCGTGGCGGGTGCCGCCGGCGCGGTCGCAGCTGGTCTTGCGCTCGACCTGTCGCGCCAGCTGCGCACTGGGCCAGCCATCGCCGAGCGCCCCGACACGCCGCTGCTGGTCGACGGGGCCACCGGTCTGTTCATCGAGGCGTACTTCGATGCGAGCCTCCATGCCCGCGTGGCGACGGCACGCCGTGTGCTCCGGCCGCTGTCGGTGGGGTTCGTCGAGGTCGTCGACGTCGACGAGGCCGGAGAGACGATCGGGCTCACCGACCTCGCGGGCGTGCGTGATGCCGTGCTGGCCACGCTCCGCGAAGCCGACATGGCTTTCACCGTACGTGGCGGTCGCCTCGGGCTGTTGCTCGAGGACACGCCTGAGGACGGTGCGGTCTGGACCGTCGAGCGGGTCCGGCGAGCAATCGGAACCGACGAGCGCGGCCGGCGCCTCTGGGCTGGTCTGGCCAGCTACCCGTCTCACGGTCTCACGTCGGACGAGTTGGCCGAGACCGCCATGGACGCACTCGTGCGGGCCAAGGAGTGGTCGCAGGATCGCATCGAGGTCGCGGAGGTCTAGCGCCGGGTCAGGGCAGTAGTTCGAATGACCCAACGCAAGGGGTGAAACGGCTCATTCCCCCACACCGGGTGGTCGGGCATCATCTCTTCATGTTGCAGTTCGCTCCCGGAGAAGGTCTCGACATCGAGCACCTCGATTCGGTGCAGCCGAGCTGCCGTCGGCACGTGATGGAACCCACGTCCGGCACTTGTTCGTCCTGTGGTGATGCGTTTTGTGAGGCATGCCTGGTGGACCTTCCGGCGTACGGGGTGACCTGCACGAGCTGCGCGCTCGAACGTGCGGGCGTACGTCGGGCCACCAGGCGGCGGCGCACGATCTTCAGCCGATAGGCCCTTCGCCCGATCGGCCGCCCCCCAGATCCGACTCGGATGGGGGGTCACCTCGCGCGTCCCAGCCGTGGGCCCGGATGTCATCGCCGTCGGCATCCATGGCGCGTCCGACGTGTCGGACGGATCCGGGTGTGGCGGACAGTCGGGCGATCAGTCCCTGCATCACGGTGCCGTCGACCTCGACCAGCGCACCGCGTTCCCTCAGGTGCGGGTCAGCCGCGATGTCCGCCATGTCGTAGACGGGGGCGGCGGCGGCCTCTGCAGCATCGAACGCGGCAAGCACCTCGTCGAGGGTTCGTGTCCCCACCCACTCCGTCATTCGGGCATCGATGCGCGAGCGGTGAGCCACTCTTCCGGCGAAGGTGGTCAGCTCGGGGTCGTCACCGAGCCCGATGAGGTCGATGACCCGGGCGGCCACCGACTCGGCCGACGTGCTGACGGCCACCCAGGATCCGTCGCGGCACTGCCAGGTGCCTCGCGGCACGGTGTACGGGATGCCCGAGCCCAGCCTGGGCTGGAGGTATCCGTCGGCCGCGTGGGCCGAGACGAGCGGGCCCATCATCTGGAGCAACGTCTCGAGCAGGTTGACATCGACCACCTGGCCGATCCCCGAGTGGAGCGCGGTCATGGTGGCGAACGCGGCCGCGAGGCCCGTGATCTCGTCGGTGAGGGCGATCGGGGGCAGCAGGGGTCCGCCGTCGGGCTCGCCGTTGAGGGCGGCGAATCCCGACATCGCCTCCGCGAGGGTGGCGAACCCGGCGCGACCCGCGTACGGGCCGTCCTGTCCGAAGCCGGTGACACGGGTGATCACGAGTCCGGGATTCGCTCGAAGCAGGTCTGCGGGAGCCAGATCGAGCCGTTCGAGCGTCCCCGGCCGGAAGTTCTCGACGAGGACGTCGGCCTCGGCGCACAGCCCTCTGAAGACATCGAGGTCGGCGGCGTGCTTCAGGTCGAGCGTGATGGTCCGCTTGTTCCGGCCGAGCAGCTTCCAGAAGAAGGTGACATCGTCGGCGGGGTCGCGGCGGAACATCGCCCGGGTGCCGTCACCGGTGCCGGGTCGCTCGACCTTGATGACGTCGGCACCGAAGTCGCCGAGGTAGCGCGCACAGGCCGGCCCGGCGAGCACGGTCGAGGCATCGATGACCCTGAGCCCCTCGAGCGGCGTGTGCGAGTCGGCGTTCACGATCTGGTGGTGATGGCGAAGCACCTGTCGTCGAGATCGCCGAAGGAGTAGTCGGGGTAGGCCCCGCCGAACATCCCCCGCGTCCTCTCGGTCCAGGCGAGCGCGTCGTCGCCCGAGATCCGCCGGTGCACCTGGAGCACTCCGCCCTCGTGGACGCGGTACTCGGCCCAACTGCCGGGGAAGTCCTTCACGCAGGCGACCTCGACGTACGGCACGTCGCCGGTGGCCGCGAAGTGCCGGACCCGGTTCCGGTGGGTGTGGCCCGCGAAGTAGCCACCGATGTTGCCGTGCCGGGCGACGACCTCGACGAACCTTTCGCTGTCGTCGGGATTGATGCCGAAGTAGTCGTCGGGACGGGTGTTCGATCCCGGGTCCCACGCGTGGTGATGCCCGAGCACGAGCACCGCTCCGGGGGCGTCGGAGGCGGTGTCGTCGAGCCATTCGAGCTGATCGGCCGTGAGGCGGCCAGGGGTGTGGAACGGATGGGTGGTGTCGAGCACGGCCAGAGTGATGCCGGGCAACTCGATCAACTGGGTCGGCTCGGCTGCGAAGTCCTGGCCGTGGTACCCGTCGTGGTTGCCTCGGACGTGGGTGAGCTTGTCGCCGAACGCGGGCACGTAGGCCGCGCGGAACGCCTCGTACTCCTCGGGGGTGCCGTCACACGTGAGGTCGCCCTTGACGATCACCGCGTCGGGGTCGAGGGCGAGCATGTCCACGATCGCTGCCCGGTTCATGACCTCGGGATAGGGGTCGTCGCCCGGCTCGCTGCGGAACACGTCTGGGCTGTCGAGCCCGTCGACGACCCCGCAGGCCACCTCGCCGAAGTGGACGTCGTTGACCGTCGCGAAGGTGGCCAGCCGCTCGCCGAGGTCGGGCAGCGTCGTGAACGCGAACCCGTCCATCTCATAGGCAGTTCCGGCGTCGAGCCCCTGGCGCACCCGCACCTCGGGTCCGTGGTGGATCACGGCCTCGTCGTCGGCGACGGTGGTCAGTTCGGCCATGACCCGAACGGTATCGGCTCGCACCTGATGCCCGGGCCGAGCGTGCGGCGGGCTACGGGCGATCTCGGCCGAGGGGGACGGGCTTCGCCCACCAGCGGCCGGCGAACCGCCAGCGAGGCGGTTGATCGGGTGTGGCCTCGCCGCTGACCGCCGGCCAGCTCAGCTCGATGGCGGCGACGATCGCAGCGGCTTCCTCGTCGGTCGCGTCGCCGGGGACGACCACGTCATGCCGTGAGGTCATCGGGGAGTCCGGCAACGAACGGTGACGCCAGTTGTGGCCTGCGTGGCCCGGGAACGCGTCACAACGGCACGTTCCCGTGCTTGCGCTTGGGGAGGTCCTCGCGCTTCGAGTCGAGCATCGCGAGTCCGGAGATCAGCTTGACGCGAGTCTCTGCCGGGTCGATGACGTCGTCGATGTAGCCGCGTTCGGCTGCGATGTAGGGGTTCGCGAACCGCTCGGTGTACGCGTCGACGAGCTCGGCCTGCTTGGCGACGGGGTCGTCGGCGGCCGCGATCTCACGGCGGTTCAGGATCTCGACCGCACCCTGGGGACCCATCACTGCCAGTTCGGCCGACGGCCAGGCGAAGGCGAGATCGGCGCCGATCGACTTCGAGTTCATGACGACGTAGGCGCCGCCGTAGGCCTTGCGGGTGATGATCTGGATCCGTGGGACGGTCGCCTCGCAGTAGGCGTAGAGCAGCTTGGCGCCGTGCCGGATGATGCCGCCGTACTCCTGGTCGACACCGGGCAGGAACCCGGGCACGTCGACGAAGGTGATGAGGGGGATGTTGAACGCGTCGCACGTGCGGACGAACTTGGCTGCCTTCTCCGACGACTCGATGTCGAGCACCCCGGCGAGCATGAGCGGCTGGTTGCCCACGATGCCGACGGGTTGGCCGTCGAGCCGGGCGAACCCACACGTGATCGAGCCGGCCCAGTGGGGGAAGTACTCGAAGTAGTCGCCGTCATCGACGACGGCCGAGATCACTGCCTTCATGTCGTAGGGGAGGTTCGAGCTGTCGGGCAGCACGTCGTAGAGCTCGGGGCAGAGGCGATCGGGGTCGTCGCCGGTTGCGAAGACCGGGGGAGTCTCGAGGTTGTTCGACGGCAGGAAGCTGAACAGGTAGCGGACGTCGTCGAGACAGCTCTTCTCGTCGTCGGCGACGAACGTGGCGACGCCCGACTTGCTGGCGTGTGACATGGCGCCACCCAGTTCTTCGAGGGTGACCTCCTCGCCCGTCACGGTCTTCACCACGTCGGGACCGGTGATGAACATGTGCGAGGTCTCCTTCACCATGAAGATGAAGTCGGTCATCGCCGGGCTGTAGACGGCTCCACCGGCGCACGGTCCGAGGATCACGCTGATCTGCGGGGTGACACCCGATGCCTGGACGTTGCGGTGGAAGATGCCGCCGTAGCTGTCGAGGCTGACCACACCTTCCTGGATACGCGCGCCGGCACCGTCGTTGAGCCCGATCACGGGCGCACCCACTGAGAGGGCGAGGTCCATGACCTTGTGGATCTTCTCGGCGAAGACCTCGCCGAGCGCGCCGCCGAACACCGTGAAGTCCTGGCTGAACACGAAGACCTTGCGGCCGTCGATGGTTCCCCAACCGGTCACCACACCGTCGGTGTAGGGGTGTTCCTCGAGACCTGCCTCGTGGGCCCGGTGTCGGGCGAGCATGTCGAGTTCGTTGAACGATCCCTCGTCGAGCAGGTAGTCGATCCGCTCGCGAGCGAGCAGCTTGCCCTTGGCGTGTTGCCGCTCGACCGAACGCTCGGACCCGGCGTGACGGGCTTGCTCACGTCGCGCTTCGAGATTGGCGAGGCGTTCGCTCAAGGGGTGTTCGGCCATGCCAGGAAGATAGTTGTGGGGCGCCGAGGCCCATCAAACGGCTCGGTCATCGCGATCGTCAGGCCCCGTGCAGATCACGGGCGCGGAAGCGTTGAACGGCCACCAGCGACAGCGCGGTGCCGAGACCGAGCAGCACGACGGCCCCGACTCGACCGACGCCCACGGCGGGCACCGGCGCAACGTGCGTGAACGGCGAGAGGTTCAGCATCCACTGCGGGGCTTTGATCGCCGAGCCCACCAGTTGGATGAGGAACGCCGCGGCGACGAGGCCATAGCCCAGTCCAGCCGTGGCGCGGGGGAGCACGGCGAACGCGAGCACGCCCGCACCGATGAAGAAGGTGCCGATCGGGATCAGGTTGAGGCCACCACCGAGCAGGTCACCGAAACCGATGCCGCCGCCTCCGACCAGGGTGCCGACCCAGGTGGCGACCCCGAGGAGCAGCGACAGGGCCGTGGTGCCTGCGACGGCCACGGCGATCCGGCCGGCGAGCCACTCCCGGCGACCGACGGCGCGCACCAGCAGGTTGTCGAGTCGGTCCGATGCCTCTTCCTCACGCGCGGCAGCCATCTCGCTGACCCCGTAGCAGACCACCACGACGGCGAGGGCGGTGAACTGGAAGCCGAGGAACGCACGCACCGGGACCGACGGGTCGACGCCGAAGTTCCGCATGAGGTCCTGGAAGGTCGTGGACGACTCGAAGAACGCACCGACGTCGCCGGCGAGCGATCCCATCGTGAAGGACAGGAGCACCACCGGGATCGCCCAGCCCATCAGTCGGGGGGCCGCCAGCCGGGTTGCCAGCCCGGGTGACGAGCGCAGGCCGCGTGCCCGGGGCGGGCGCGACACCGCATCGGCGATCACCGATGCGCCGAGATCGCGTCGTCGGGCGAGCAGGAGTCCGACCATGGTGAGCAGGACCGACACGCCGATCGGCACGGCAAGTGCGGTTGTCGTTGGCGACGGATCGAACGCGTTCACCCGCTCGGACCAGCCGAACGGCGTCGCCCAGCGGAGCCACTGGGCACCCGCCCGGGCATCAGCGATGGCGCGGACCAGGAAGGCGAGGACCACCATGGCGCCGGCGGTCAGCGCTGCGGCCCGCCGGGTGGGGAGCAGCTGCGAGCAGACCACGCCCAACGACGCGAAGACCCACGCGCCCGACACCACCGACAGCGACGTCAGGATCGAACCGTCGAGTGCGAGCCCGGCGATGAGCATCCCGAACATGGACCCGAGTGCCATCAGCAGCGACCCGGCGAAGGTCGCGGCTGCGGCGAATGCGGCAACGTCGAGCGCGGTCACTGCGCCCGCGCGCACGAGCTCGGTGCGTCCCGCTTCCTCTTCGCCCCGCAGGAGTCGGGTCGTCGTCAGGTAGCCCCACACGGCGGCGATGACGACGGCGGGCCCGCCGTAGCGCCACGCCGTGAACCCCCCTGCGGTGTCGAGCTGGTGCCCGGCACCGATCAACGCCCGGAATCCCGGGTTCGCGCCCAGGTCGACGACCGCGGAGCGATCAGACCCGTCGGGGTAGGCGCCTTCGTAGCCGGCGGCGATCGCGAAGCTCATCAGCCCGAGGGCTCCCGCCCAGATCAGACTCGAGCGCCGCACGAGGCGCGCCGTCAGGTGACCGAGCGCGTGCGAGGCGACCGACGAGCTCACGGCGACCCCGGCTCGGTCCTGCCGTAGTAGGCGAGGAAGATCTCCTCGAGGTCGGCGTCCTCGGTGACCATCGACGCGACCCGGTGCGGCGCGATGGCTCGGAGGAGCTCGGTCGGTTCACCGGTGATCGTGCAGCGCACGTGGGATCCGTCGGTGGTCAGGTCGGACACGCCGGTCACCATGCTGAGGTCGGGTGCCGGGTCGACGAAGACGATCTCGACGTGTCGGGCCACGTTGATGCGCAGGGCATCCAGTGGACCGACCTCGACGAGTCGGCCGGTGCGGAGGATGCCGACGCGGTCGCACACGGCGTCGACCTCGGACAGGATGTGCGACGACAGCAGCGCGGTCTGACCTTGCTGCAGCCCCTCGGCCAGCACCTCGCGGAACCGCACCTCCATCAGCGGGTCGAGCCCGGCGGTCGGCTCGTCGAGGAGCAGCAACTCGGGCTTCACCATGAGCGCACTGATGAGGGCGATCTTCTGGCGGTTGCCCTTCGAGTACGTGCGGCCCTTCCGGCTCGGGTCGAAGTCGAACCGGTCGCACATCTCGTCGCGGGACGACGGGTCGTGGCCGCCGTGCAGGTTGCCGAGCAGCTCGAGCATCTCGGCGCCGGTCAGCGACGGCCAGACGGTGAATTCGCCGGGTACGTACGCCACCCGCCGGTGGAGCTCGACACCGTCCCTCCACGGGTCGAGGCCCAGGACGGTGGCCGATCCTGCGGTGGCATGGATCAGACCCAGCAGCAGCCGAAGGGTCGTCGTCTTGCCGGCGCCGTTGGGCCCGAGGTAACCGAAGACCTCGCCTCGCACCAGCTCGAGATCGAGGTGGTCGAGCGCGACCACGTCGCCGTACTGCTTGGTCAGGCCGGCGGTTCTCAGAACGACATCGCTCACGGCCCCATGCTGACGCGTTCGACCCTGCCCGCACACGGACCGCCACCGAAGACCACCGATCCAACGGCATCGGTGGTGCGTTGACGACGGGATTCGGTCGGCGTCGACCCACAGATGCCCGGATCGTCGACCGACGAGGCGACCGATGTCGTGTCGTCGTGGTCTCGCTTGCCTCTACCGTGGTCCGGCGTGGACCTGCCAGTGAACCCCCCGGTCAAGCCGATGCTCGCGAAGGCCCACAAGTCGGGTTTCGACACCCTCCCGGACGGCCTCTTCTTCGAACCGAAGTGGGATGGCTTCCGCTGCATCATCTTCCGTGATGGCGACGAGGTGCTGCTCGGCAGCCGCAACGAACGCCCCTTGACCCGCTACTTCCCCGAGATCCTCGATCCGCTCCGCTCCTCGTTGCCCGGTCGGTGTGTCGTCGACGGCGAGATCGTGGTCGTGGGCGACGACCGGCTCGAGTTCGACTGGCTCCAGCAGCGGCTCCACCCGGCCGAGTCGAGGGTCAACATGCTGGCCGAGAAGACCCCGGCCGAATTCGTGGCCTTCGACCTGCTGGCCGAGGGTGGCGACGACCTGATGGCTGCGCCGTTCGTGGACCGACGTGCACGACTCGAGGCCGCGCTGGCATCGGCCGCGCCGCCAGTGCACCTCACCCCGATCACCAACCAGGTGGGCCGGGCAGCCGACTGGTTCGATCGCTACGAAGGCGCCGGCCTCGACGGCGTCATCGCCAAGGCGCCCGACCTCACCTACCAGCCCGACAAGCGGGTGATGTTCAAGGTGAAGCACCAGCGCACCGCCGACTGTGTCGTCGCCGGATTCCGGACCCACAAGTCGGGCGACGGCATCGGCTCGCTGTTGCTTGGTCTGTACGACGAGGAGGGCGGGCTGCACCACGTAGGGGTGGCAGCGAGCTTCACGGCGAAGAAGCGCGTCGAGCTCGTCGGTGAACTCGATGCGTTGCGCGACTTCGACCTCGACGATCACCCGTGGGCCGACTGGATCCGTGCCGAGGCCCACATCGACGGCGACCACGATCGCATGCCCGGCGCTCCGTCACGGTGGAACGCAACCAAGGACATGACCTGGACCCCACTTCGGCCCGAGCGTGTCATCGAGGTCACGTACGACTTCATGCAGGGCAATCGGTTCCGCACGGTCACGCGTATGGTCAGGTGGCGACCTGACCGCGACCCCGGGTCGTGCACCTACGCCCAGCTCGACACCATCGAACCCCTCGGGGTCAGCATCGTCCTGGCAGGCGGCTGAACCCAACCGGGCATCGATGGCGCGTTTTCGACTGGATTCGGTCCGTGTTGCCCCTCGGATCCCTGGGGTCAGCGCTTCTGGGCGAGCCGTTGGGCACGGTCGACGAGATCGGGGCCGCCGATCCGTTCGGCCATCTCGGCGAAATCAGGGTTCGGCCCGATCCACTCGAGTTCATCGACGGTCTGGCTGACGGGCGAGTCGAGTTCGACGGTGGCAATTCGGCGGAACAGGAGTGCCTCGGCCATGTGGTCCTGGAGTGTCTTGGCGAGTTTGCCTGCACCGCGGACGGTGACCGACCACTCGTCTGCGGCCGCGGGGATGCGCTCGATGTGCCCGTATTCGGCGAGCACCGACGCCGCCGACTTGGCCCCCCATCCCTGAAGGCCGGGAAAGCCGTCGGCGGTGTCGCCGACGAGTCCGAGGTAGTCGGGGATCGACTCGGGGTCGACGCCGAACTTCTCGCGGACCCCGTCGGTGTCGTACCACTTGTCCTGACGACGGTCCCACTGCACGACCTTGCCGCCGACGCACTGACCGAGATCCTTGTCCGGGGTGCAGATGATGACGCGCCCGACCCGATCGTCCTGGCTGGCCATGTGGGCTGCGGCCGCGAGCCCGTCGTCGGCCTCGACCTCCACCAGCGGCCAGACCACGAACCCGGCAGCCGTCAGCGCTTCCTCGACGAGCGGGAACTGGTTCTTCAGGGCGGGTTCGATGCCCGAGCCGTCCTTGTAGTCGGCCCAGAGGTCGTTGCGGAACGACTCGATCACGTGATCGGTGGCGATGCCGACATGAGTCGCGCCATCGGCGATCAGTTGGAGGCAGCTGTTGACCACGCCTCGCGTCGCCCCGAGGTCGGGATCCCGGTTGTTGGGCGCGTAGTGATACCGGAACAGCTCGTAGGTGCCGTCGACGAGGTGCACGTCCATGGGTCGCATCCTCGCACGGCTCGGCTCAGGCGAGGGTCGCGAGGACGAAGGCTTCGGTCTCGTCGACGAGTTGATCGTGCACGGTGTCGAGCAGATGCCCGGCGCCTTCGAGGACGCGCAGATCGCCGTGGCCGACGAGGATTCGCACCATCTCCGACGCCTGTGCGGGGAGGATCTCGTCGCGATCGCCGTGGAACATCAGGAGCGGCCGGTCGCCGTAGTCCTCGGCCGGCTCGCAGCCGGCCGACTGGGTCGCATAGGTCACGACGCCCTTCACCGCAGGGAGCGAGACGGCGGCGCGCAACGCGATGGCGCCGCCGAAGGAGTGTCCGAGTGTGATCGCCGATCGAGCGCCGCGACGCCATGCCAGATCGATCGCAGCACACAGATCGAGAGTGCACGCCTCGATGTCGTTGGGCTTGCGATAGCCGACCCGCATCGTCCCGATGCCCTGTTCGGCAAGTCGCCGACCGAGTTCGACGTAGACCCCTCTGCCGGGTCCGAGGAGTCCGCCCATGGCGCCACCCCCGGCCACGACGACCTGCTCGGCGTCCTGAGGACCGTGCCACAGGATCGTGAGCAGTCCGGACATCGTGTAGGCCTCGAGGTGCACCAAGCCGGGCGTTTCCTCGACCTCCGACACGGCGAGCGCGCGGAGCAGGTCGAGTGGCCGCTCGTACGGATCTCCGGTCGGTCCCGAGTCGTGGCTCACGAGAAGAGACCGTAGGCCGGATCC
>Ga0307379_10013678_pt1 | contig 10508 bp, 10 predicted proteins | sample UN2MG_FD_202237 | JGI IMG/M metagenome (GOLD analysis project Ga0307379, IMG submission 202237) | Soil microbial communities from Risofladan, Vaasa, Finland - UN-2 | ecosystem: Environmental > Terrestrial > Soil > Coastal area > Acid sulfate soil | place: Finland: Risofladan, Vaasa | collected... | reverse complement strand
CTTCGTAGTCGTAAACCCAGGCCTTAATTGTTACTTCGTAGGTCCTGTCATCGATTTTTTGTTCATCGATAACTTCGTAAGATTTGACCCAGCCTGCAATATCAGTCAGCCGGGTTGAACCGCCCGCCTGGACAGATACGGAATCAAACTCGATTGATTTACCAGTGTCTTTAGTGTCAATTCCCACACCGGCGGACTGGAAGCCGAAATCGTACCTTCCCGAACTGACCGCAATGCCTTTGGCCTGAGCTACGGCCTGATACAAGGCTTTATCGATCGCTTGTTCTCTCGTAACGCCCTGGCCTTTTGTTTGGCGAACAATAGTTGTAGGAGCGGAAAATGCCTTCGGGCAGACCAAAGCCGCCACAAGCAGCAGCATGTATATCTTCTTCATCTTTAATCCCACCTTAATATTTGACAATATAAAAAAGTAACGCTGTTACCACGACACAGACCTGTTACTTCCCCGTTTGCCGATAATAGTTTCATTCTGCCAGAATACCAGGCCGGTCGTTAAATCCGTCACCCTGAGCTGGAAATAATATTCGACCTGCTGGCGGTTATTATCATAACGAATGTTTCTCTGCATAATTTTCCCCGAAGTACTCAACTCGGGCGCAATTAACGTTTTTTTGCCGGCAAGGGTCTCCTGTTTGAATTCGTCTCCCGTTGCCGAGTCTCTGATATCCCTCATCTCGTAAATCATCTCGTCAGGGGCGCCCTGGCCTCCTACCGCTGCCGTCATTACTACCTGTCCGCTGTTCATAAGCTCTTGTTCAATCTTTGCCGTCAACTGATCGGTATCGATTCGCTGCATGGTATCGTTGGTTACTCTTGCAGTGGTCATAACATATCTGCCGCCGCCCGGCTTTTTAAGGGCGCCGGAGCTAATCATCGATTGAACCATTTCGCTGGCGGCCTGGTTAAAATCCCGGTAATCCAAACCCATAACTGCTTTACCTTCGTCATTTACAACGTCAATGTTTACGGTTTCCGAACTGCCGCATCCTGCGATTAAAAGGCCTGCTAATGTGATAATTACTGATGTTTTTGTTTTCATAATTTACTCCCACTTTTTAGTATCCATTCTGAAATCCACAGCTTCAACTCTTGGCGCCACGGCCTTAAGGCTAAACGAGGATTTACCAGTTGCCGAGGCCGGCAGCCATGTACTCGTTTTGGTTTGAACCATCAAACCGTTTGCATCGAGCCATTCGATTTTATACCTGAACCGCTTGGTATTAAACGAGCGGTTGTGTCCGTTGATATTAAGCTCAAGAAATCCGGTGTCGTTTCGGCCTAAAATGGCTTCGTCAATTTCTATTCCTTCGCCGATCAGTCCACTGAAAGCAATGACTATCGGACGGGTCACGATATTATTGCCGAGATCGTCACTTCTTATTCCTTCCCTGACATGAATTTTCGCAGGCTGCTGATCACAGGCTGCAAACGTGAACACGAAAGCTGCAAGCAGTATATTTGTGATTGTTTTCATTTTCTTATCTCCAAAATACATTGATTCAAAAATTTATAACCTCAAATATCGGTTCTGCCTGACTGGTCGTTATTCTAACATATACTATCGCATTATTACAATCAGGAATATTAATTTCAACAGGAACCGAACCGGGTCGCTTAACTTTTAATTTTCCATCTTTCGGCTTTGGAAACCTGGCAACCTGAAACTCTTTCGGCAAAGAGGTCCATATCCTGACATCAGCCGCAGTCGTTGCATAACTGTACGCCGCCACTAATATAGAAGCAAGCGCAGATTTAGAAGAGCCTTGTTTTTCAACAGCATACTGTGCAATGGCTTTCGCGGTAGTTGATATAATGGCTCTTGTAAGAATAGCTGGATAATCTTTGCTGAATTCCGTCTGTATGACCCTGTCCATATCAGAAACCAGGCGAGTTTCATAATCATTGCCGTCAACTTCTGCAATAAGATACTGGTGTGCTTTGTTTCGGAAATACAATTCAGGCAGAGCAATTCCGACATATTTAACATCATCTGTCGCAACGAATAATGGTATATCCATCCTGAGTTCTTTTTTTACAGGACCCAGACCATTCTCAAATATCAACCATATCGTATCTTCCAGTCGGCCTTTTCCATCGAGTATATTCTCGGTAACGCTGAGGTCCTCGGCAATATAGCCGTTATCACCGACCATACCATAAGATTCTTTGAGCAAATCCACCGCCTTGGAGTGGTCGGAAACAAGATTAAAGAATATGCCCGCCAGGTAGGTCGCGAAAGGATTAACGAAATCAGGATAAGCCTCGAAATTGTGGAGATTGGGATATTTTTGAGCCAGCAACTCGGCCGTTTCGGGGTTTTCAACATTGGATTTTGAAAATTCGTTTTGCTGCTGCTCCTTTTCCAGCCCTGCCCTGAGTTTGTTTATTTCTTCATTGAATTTCTCTTTTGCACGTCTCTGCCTGTCAAGGGCACGATTAAATTCCACTCTGGCCAAATCAAACTCCTTCTCAGCCATAAAGTTCAGGGCTTTGTAAACATTGACCATTATGCCGTCATACTCTTCACCCCTGTAAGGGATTATATTCTCGTTTACTATGGTAGAGCCGATGCCGTCGCCGATTGTGGACTGCTCGTCGTAATATTTAAGCATATCTTCGGCTTTATCGAAGGAATCGGTGCTTTTGGTATAATCCTGTTGAATTCTTTTAACCGTTCCAAGCTGTAGCGCCCAGAGTAAGTCCTCACCCTTCGGGTTGGCCTGTTTGCTTATCTTTTTCTCGGCAAAAAGAGCTGATTTCTCATAGTCTGAACTTAAAAAATGCCCGTTAAAAGCTGCTAATTGGTCCTTCGGAGCATTACAGCCTGTAAAAAAAAGCAGAATTATCAGGGCTAAAAATGCAAATACAACAGGGTTCCTAAATCTAACTCCACTCATCCTTCTTTCCAAATCAACTCAGCTTTCTCATCAGGCTTTGTTTTTTAATATGACCAACAATCATTGTAGCCTCTCGAAGTTTATCGTCAATACATAGACGGGATTATTGAAGTTTTTTTCAGGCTTTTTGAATTTTAAACCCCACAAATGGCAAAACGAACCTTAACCCCGCATTTCCCACTGCCATCTCGAGCACAGTCCGTCGTAGGCAAACGAAGTTGGAGGGATCTGGCACTGATCACGGGGCACTGGTCACAAGCGACGAATTGTAATTTCTACCTTCGGTTCGCACTAGTTTGAATCACTTCACTGCTGCGCGTTTTCGTGACTGTATGATGCTCATGCTGGCCTCCGGTAGAAATTCTACAAAAAACATCATTCTGAACGCAGTGAAGAATCTCAAAACCAATAATCAATCATCATTCAACAATAATCATTTAAAAGCTTCTCCGACTCTTCAACATTCGGGTCCAATATCTCTTTTCTGATTATTGACTTAAGCATGGTTTCTTTCATTTCTTATCGCACATCGTAACGCAGAAATGACACATATGCCGCCGCAAAGAAAACCAAGTTAAACAACATCAGTAGGCCGATGTCCCAAATAGCCAATTTCAAAGATTGGCCAAGCACAAGGTCTCGCTCCTGAAACTTCGGTACTATGTTAAAATCTACCGGCTTTTTCGAAATAGTATGCCAATCCCAGGCACCTCTGCTAACATCTTCATCAAATATAAGGTGGCGGCTTTTAGGGTCTTCGGCATCCTTGCTGTGGATAAATGCCCTAAGATTCTCCTGGTATCTTTTGACTTGTTGGTAGAAGTCTGCGCAGCGACCAATTCCTACGCCAGCAAGGGCCTCGGTTGCCCGTCGATAAATTGCGGTTGGTGAAAGACAAGTGTAATTTCGTCCTGTTAAGGCTTGAGCTATCATCTTTTTATGATGGTCGTCGATAATCTGATTTTTGGTATTTGACAATGCGTTATATAGCCGAGCCCTTGCAGGAAGATTCATCATTGGGTCATTGACGTCAGCAGTACTGTTGCCTGCGTTTTTGCCATATCTTTCCATATTGTCCCAGATTTGCTTATTCGCTTCAGATATTTTTCTATTCAATTCAACGCGGGTAGGGGTCTTATAAAAAATATCGGAAACGGTTCTTCCCATACTTGGGATTAAAATGACCAGGCTTACCCATATTAAAAGAAGAGTAACCATACAGTTAGCTGAACGGCTTGCTCTACTTGAGATAAAAACTCCCAAAAATACGAAGAGCGAAAGATATAGGAGCGACAGGATGACGATACTAAGGATTTTCAGCCATTGTAATCCGTTGATACCGGAGACATTAGAAGTAATTACGATAATCAGGCTGACTAAAAGACCAATAAGAAAAGGTATGCACAACGTAAGAATTGCGCCGATATACTTACCCAGTAAAATATTATACCTTGGTATAGTGTTTGCCAGCATCAGACGTAACGTGCCTGCTTCCTTCTCGCCGGATATGCTGTCAAAGGTGAAAACGAATGCTACAAAACTTAGAATTAATGATATAATGAAGACCCAGTTAATATCACTGAAGTGAGGAAATGTAAAGTTGACTGAACTTCTTACCTCAGGCAGGCCAATCGTAAATATGTCAAAATTGACATAATTTGGAAAGGATTTTTCATATCCCTCGGCGCAGAGGCTAAGTAACTTTGGTTTACGAAATACCTGCTGTTGAAAAAATGCCAGGTCGTTAAGCCTGCCTAAACTTCCACTCAGATCTGAAATGTTCTTATTTGTCTTTTCCCAATAATCCTGTGACTGCTGTCTGTAGCTACCAACAAATATAAAGCTACTGGCGGCAAAAAGAGAGATTATTAAAATCAAGGACAGCATAAAACGTAAGCTTAAAAAATTATCCATAATTTCCTTGCGAACAATATGCCAAATCATACATATACCTCCTAAGTTTAATCCGACCTCACGTCATATCTCATAAATGCAACGAAAGATAAAGCGAACAGTAACGCATTGATAAAGACCAACAGTATCAGATCAGGGATTGCTCTTTTGAAATTGCCTGTGAGATTCGGTCGATAACTAAATCGAGGAAAATCATCCAGGTTAAGCACTGTCAGTTTCTTTTTCATTTTATTCAAATATTGACCCAGAACATCTTCTGCCTGTTTCCTTTCGCGTTCAGTTTTAGCCTGTTTTATTGCTTCCTTTTGTTGATCATAAAAAATAGCATCCTGCTCAGAGCAAACCGTGAAATAATAGGTCGAGAAGTTGTTGCTTTTAGAGCGGATATACTCCATCGTCTCGTTTCTGTATGCTCTTGCATTATCCATAAAATCCTGAATACTCCCCAAATCTGATCTTGCAAAAGTTGACATCACATTCTCATATATCGAAATGGGCGAGATTCTGGCAATGTTTCTGGCAAGATGATTCTGCGCCAATAAACCGCGGATATAAGACAATTCGATCCTCCAAATGCTATCGCCATAACTACTCTCAATCGATTTCACTAAAGGATAGGCTTTTGAACGATCTTGCAGACACGAACTCGAGCATAATACCGTATAGCTCTTCCCAGAAGCTCCTCTGGCGTCTGTTTTTGGCCCTCCCCAATTAGGAACAGATATTTTTCCGTATTTGATGCGAGCTTCCTGCATGGCCAAAGCACGTTGAGTCTCCAGTTTTTCTTCTGATTCGAGCGGACTAATCCGGCTGGCCAGATAAATGCTGCCGCTGGGAATAACAGCCACAAAAATCACCCAGGCGAAAAGTCCGAGTACCAGGGAGATAGATGAGTTCTTCATCAAAGTCGAGAAGAAAAGCCCAAGGTTATAAATTGCTGAGATAAAGATTAATGAAGCGAGATACATCAGCACAATTCCGCTCCAGTTCGAAGAGGTTAATTCTATCATCGGAAAGGACAAAAGAAAAATCAATGCGAGGATGAATACGATTGTAACAGGAACAATTAGAATCATCAGCCCCGCCAGGTACTTTCCGATCAGAACCTGATGACGTGAAATTGTGCCTGAGAGTATCAGTTTCAACGTACCCTGTTCTCGTTCACCTGATATAACGTTATAAGCTACCAGCAAAGCCAGAGCGCTAAAAACAATTCTTAAAATAAGCGAGACATCCATATTCGGGAACATGGACATATAGGGATTGATTTCATCGGATGAGCTACTGATTTCGGGTACGACCATATTCCCGATCTTAGCAGAAGTACCCAACCGCTTTTCAACACCTTCGCTGAAGACATATAGTATGTTTGGCGGCCGATATACTGTAGGTTGAATGTTCGTATAAACCATCACTTTTCTTAGTTCCGCCTCGTTGGCCGTTATATTTTCATTGTATCCTTTGAGCCGCCGCTGATAATCCTTTGCCAAAACGGGCACAAAGACAGACACCAGAATGACGCAGAGTATAGTGCCTACGGTAAATTTAAATGTCATCAGGTTCAGTAAGAACTCTTTTTTCGCAATCTTCCAAATCATATTGAATTCCTCTTTCTCGGTCGAATCTTTGACATAATGTATATTAAGATACTCCGATGCTAAGTTTTTCCATGGTGAGAATCATTCTATCGAGACACTTCACTGGCTTCCTGCCCGATATATAATTTCCACTGACCATCTTCCTGAGTGAAAAACAAATACAAGTCGCTTGTAAAAGATGGGCCTGTATAAAGAAATCCGATAAGGTCATCCATCTTAAAGGCAGTCTCCGGATGTATTATGGCTTTGGCAAAAATAGCTCCTTGGGCATCCATTTTCTCTTTGAAATTCATAAGCATTCCGCCACTCTCCCGTTGCCTGAAGTAATCCGACGTGTACTTCCATGCCTTCTCATAATCTTTGTTCTTGAGAGCATTTTGAAATTCTTTATAGACTTTAACGATGGCTTCGACCTGATCAGCAGGAACAGCAGGTTCGGAGCCTTCTTCGGGTGTTGCCTTATCAGTGTTGCCGGCATTGATTTGTTCTGTATTTGGTGTCTCTTCTGTCTGGTTACTCACATTTTGGTTTTGTGACATACTGAATTTAACCATTACATACAAACCACAACATATCAATATAGCCACTACGATAATACATTTCTTCATAATACAGCCCTTTCAGAATCTAATATGATAGAATTTAACTGCTTAACTACTCCACTGTTTCATGATAGCTTTATGTCACATATTTTTTTCTTTCTTTATCTTTTTCACATTCTTGGCAAATTTTAGTATCTTCTGCACACTCTGCACTTAAGGAAAATTTCCGAAAATGTTACACATAAACTGTAGATTTGCTGAGGTATGCTGTTTTGCACCACTTTAGCGACTTGTAAACAAATAGTTTTAAGGGAGCGATTGTAAGTGCTTTATCTGGCATTTACCATCAACTCATCCACGCATTCACTAACCGCATTTCTACCTTCGGTTCGCACCCTTTTTAATCACTCCTGAGTTTACCCTGAGTTTATCCCCGAGAGCTGCTCACCTGACTCGCAGCAGGGGAATGTCAGCTCACTTGCTTTGGAGTTTACCCTCGGGTGTGCTTACCTGTTTTTCTGCCGGGGGTCGGGGGCTTCGCGTCTGCGTGATTGTTTGATGCTCATGCTGGCCTCCGGTAGAAATGCTGTATAATTCATCCTCGTTTTGAATTTTAAATTTTGGTAATTCGTACTTATTTCAGATTTCGGAGGAATTTTTCACGCTGGTAGATATTTCTCACACTGTAGGATAATGAATCGATATAATTAAAGTTATCCTGCTGCAATAGCCGAACAAAAATAACAGCTTAATCGTATCATTTTAATCTTATCTTTACTAAAATTAAAAGGTTATTGAATTGACTGTTTCGGTCGGCTTATTGTAGAATGATGAACGGCGTATGTGGTTTTAATGACCTTATTTCCTGACATTGAAAAAGGGGACATTAATGGCTAAGAAAATGATGATAATTTTGATGGTGGTCGTTGTGGGCCTCGGCCTGGCATTTGTTGCCGGTTGCGAGAGTGATGCTCAAACCGGCGCCCTTATCGGTGCAGGGGTTGGCGCACTTGCCGGACAGGCCATAGGCGGAGATACGAAAGGAACGGTAATTGGAGCTGGAGTTGGTGCCGCCGGCGGTTATATAATAGGCAACGAACAGGACAAGAAAAAATAGATTTCGACCAGCTTCCGGGCTTCGCTGACAAAAATGCTTCGTCTAAATAGACCGGCCAAATCAGAGCATCGAATGGGTGATTAGCTGGACTTTGACAAATTTTATAACCTCTGTTCGAAACAAACGGGGATGAACTTTAAAATAATATGTTTACAAAAAAAGCTGAGGATAGCTTTTCATGCTCAGCTTTTGTAATTGAGTTCAAATCATATCAGAGCGGTACCAGCCCGGCAGTCCTTACCATTCCGTGGTCAGCCTCGACGGTAGAGTGTTGCACATCCTCCTTATTAGGCGATGTGCCTGTTCAGCTTCCTTAGGCGATAAAGCATAAGCTGTCACGCCGCCGCCCATCACTCCACCTTGAACACCACCGAACAGCTCATTTTCTTCCCTTGCACCGGAACCCCATCCACTTCCAAGACTTAACCATCCTCCGGTTTTGCTTGTACCACTGCCTATCCATAAAACACTGCCATCTGTGACATCTACCATTTTGGCCGTAATAAAGATTTCATTACCAAAGTGGGGGATATTCACTATCAGAATTGCAGGTACATTAATAATTTCCGCGGCCTCGGCAACACCCGCCTCAGTATTCAAGTCCGATGCCTGGACTTCCTGCTCCTTAAGGGCCGCTGAAACATTGGCCCACTCTTTTGGTGCATAACCCTTCTTCAGGAGTTCCATCTCAAAATATTCAGCAATTTGATCCTTGGCCGCCTGGCTTTGGAGAGCACCTTCAACTGCTACCACGGCAACCGAATCTAACATACTAAAGTTATAACCGGCCCTGGAGTGGCTTTCTGCACGCCCTGAAGCGCAACCGCCAATAAACAAAATGGCAATTATCAGTATATTAACAATGATTTTCATATCATAATACCTCCGAAAGAACAGAACAATTTGTGAGCAAAAGAATAATACAATATACAAGTTTTTTATGAAATTGTCAAGCTTTTTTTGGTATCTTCCTGATATATAACACTTTACAAAGGCAATTTACCTGTTTTATCTTGTTTCACAGGCGCCAGGTCAAACGTCGTCGTAAGACATTAAAAAAGGCCGAGGATTTCCTTGTCCCCGGCCTTTTTATAGGGACCCCATTTCGCGAACAATCGCAAAATGGGTACCCTATATGTTTATCCACCTCCCAAAAGAAAGGGGGCAGCTCCGATAGGACAGCTTGATCTACATCGGATTATAACTACCGTCTATGTAACTGGATTGTTTTTGAGGAGAATTAGGCCATTTCATCTCATCAAACAAAAACTCTCTGGCCTGACGTATCATAACATCAGGCATACACGGACACATCTCAAAAGAACCGATGATATCATTATCATATTTGTCCAAGGTCTTAAGCAGATAATCCCAATTTTCACGTGAAATGCCTCCGTGCAGGCCGGGCGGCTCATGATCGTCGGTTTGGCCGTAATTATCCGTTAAATGCAAATGGGATATTCTCGGGGCCAAATCATCCACATATTTTTTAAATGGAATTTCGCGTTCCAGATTGGCAAAACCGATATCCAGGCAATATCGGACGGATTTGAATCTTTCACCAACCTGCTTGATCACCGACAAGCGGCCTGTTTCAACGCATAGTTTGATATCGTTCTCCTCGGCCATTTTCACCACCTCGGTAGCAAAATCACAGCCGTTAAGCTCGGGAACATCGGCAATGCCCATGTCCTGCATGTCGGTTACAATATTTGCACCGAGCAGCCTGGCACATTCGATTTGCTCTTGCCATTGCTCCAATGTCGGGCTGTCGCCGCGGGCACGCATTACCACCAGCATATCATTGGTAGCGGAAATAAGCCTTGTCCAATTACGCTTCTGGAAACGACAATCACTCTGACCCTTTATAGTGGGCCATAACTCTATGCCGAAACCCTGCGACTTTAAGAACTGACACTCCTGCTCGAAAGAAAGAGGGTGTTCCCGTCCCCAAAATACCATCGTAGAAACAGCGTATCTAATGCGCATTAGAAACCTTCTCCATTGTTGATTTATAAACCTACCTCTATGTTTGTATAGTGCGTAAACTATACTATTATCGATTAAAAACGGGTATATATTGAAAGTTTGTTCATAATTAGAGCATTTTTTAGTTAAATTTAAAGAAAATTGGGGGGGCAGGTAAGAAGTGGTTGGTGGCGGCGGCCCCGTTTGAAATTGGGTTTGATTGGGTTTGTTTTGGCTTTGTTTTTTTTGGCCCATATCCGCATTTTTGTTCATAATCCTTTGTAAACGCACACTTTGTATCATTTTTGTCCTTTCGGGAATTGGGTTTGTTTTGGGTTTGAATTGGCTTTGAATTGGGTTTGAATTGGGTTTGTTTTTTCATGTCTAAAATCGGCATTATTTTCATAATCCTTTGTGAATACTGAGCTTGCATTAATTTAAGCCTCCGGCA
>Ga0307379_10013677_pt1 | contig 10508 bp, 9 predicted proteins | sample UN2MG_FD_202237 | JGI IMG/M metagenome (GOLD analysis project Ga0307379, IMG submission 202237) | Soil microbial communities from Risofladan, Vaasa, Finland - UN-2 | ecosystem: Environmental > Terrestrial > Soil > Coastal area > Acid sulfate soil | place: Finland: Risofladan, Vaasa | collected... | reverse complement strand
TGATACGGAAACAATTAAAAAATACCTTGATTGGAAGAAGATAAATGAAATATTTCCTTTGAACGGTGTGGGCATGACTACTGCAAGAGATAATTTTGTCATTGATTTTGATAGATTTAAACTTGAAAACAGAATTAGATTATTTAAAAATTCAAAATTTGATGATGAAGATCTTCATAACTTTTTTCAAATAAATAAAAAGAAAGGATGGAATATTCGAAAAGCATGGGAAATGTTACAATCCATATCTGATATAGAATTGAAAAAATACATTTTAACAATTGCTTACCGCCCGTTTTGTTATAGATATATCTTTTGGCATGATTCAGTAGTATGGCGAATTGTTAGACGAGTCATGTACCACATGCTTAAAAAAAATATTGGGATAATGATATGCAGGCAAATATCTTCAAATAATTGGACTCATTCTTTAATTTCCGAAAACCTTGTAGATAATTCTTTGATTTCAAATAGAACTAAAGAAAGAACATATATTTTTCCTTTATATTTATATCCTGATGAAAAAAATAAAAATCTTTTCAATCATACTCAAAATGAAAAGGAACCAAATATTTCGCCGTTTGTATTTGAAAAACTAAGTAAATCTTATGACAGGAAACCCACTCCCGAAGAAATCCTCTATTACGTCTATGGCGTTTTTTACAGTAATATCTATCGTGAAACCTACGCAGATTTTCTTAAAATAGATTTTCCGCGTGTACCGTTCACTTCGGAGTACGACCTGTTCATAGAAATGGGAAATTTTGGCAAAGAATTAACTGCTCTGCATTTACTCAAAAGCTCGGAGCTTGATTCCCCCATTGCCAAATATCAGGGTTCCGGAGATAACGACCGGATTGAAAAAGTAATCTACAAAGAAGATGAGCAGCGTATCTATATTAATAAAGAAAAATATTTTGAGGGTGTTACACCGGAGGTCTGGAGTTATCACATTGGCGGTTATCAGGTTTTACACAAATACCTGAAAGACAGAAAAGACAGAATGATGGACGATGCACCACGCTATTGTCGTATTGTTACGGCACTATATAAAACTATTGAAATTCAAAAACAAATCGATAATATTTACCCTGAAATAGAAAAAAATCTTGTTATATTTTAAAATATGAAGAAATTCAGGGGCAAATCTTTGCCGCTGACAATTAAATAAATCTAATTTGTCAATAATAAAGATTTAATCCCAAGAAATTTTCAGCGTACATTATACTACAGTAAGCAGAGCGATTAATAAAATTGAACTGGAAGATGAAAAGTGATATTGCAAGACTTGACCCCTTAATATTTTCTTTAATTTTAAAATTATTCTGATAAGGAATTTAAAACTAAAATTATGAATATAAAAATGTGTTTTGATAAAAATGGTGTTCCATTATTAAGAGATAAAGATATTGAAGAAATAGCATATAGAGTATTGTCTGAATATGATGCTCTTTCTTTAGAAACACCTATGCCTGCACCAATTGCTGGATTATTAAAATATTTAAAACAGAATTATGGTTTAAATTTAGGTTTTCCAGACAATTTGGGAAAAATTGGTAATTATTATATTGTTGGGAGAACTGTATTTTCTAAAAATTTAATTTGTATATGGAACAGAATTGTAAATATTGATAAAATATTTTTATTCACATCCGCTCACGAAATAGGTCATTGGGCACTTCATAGATATAGAAAAATTAAAAAGAATCAAAAGGGAAAAGAATATTTTAGTCAAATTGATGATAATAGAAAAGATTTCTTTTTTAGAAAAAAGTTAGAGTCTCCAAGAGATTGGATTGAACATCATGCTAATGTTTTTGCAGCATCAATTACAATGCCTGAAATTGCAATTAAAAAAAGGGTAATTTCAATTCAAAAAGAATTAGGTATCACGAGAAATCTAGGGAAAATTTATTTAGATGATCAGCATAGTAATTATAAGGATTATTTTAAGATAATTAATATATTAAAGGATTCTTTCAAAGTTTCAAAAACTTCATTAGAGGTTAGGTTAAAAAGGTTAGAATTACTTGAAGATAATCGGAGTCCAATGCATATATCGCAGTCTTTAAATTTGAGTTACGGAAGTTTTGATAATTTAAAAAATGAATATTAAAATAAATATTAGATTCGTAATTTATTTTTTAAAGATTTAATCGAAATAATTCCAGCTGGCTTTTGCTGAAAGGCTTGTTTATTGTAAAAAGAAGGATTTTTTAAAACCTTTGTCATATTAATATTAAAGATGTAGAAAAATTGAGAAAGACTAATTATTTTAAACGCTGGTGGAGATACAATAAGATAAATTTATATTTTTGAAGTGTGACAAAGAACCATCCCCTAACACACAGAATATTAGTATATTTTAGTAAGTGGAGTTGGACTAAATAAACGGTAAAATGAATCGAAAAAGCAAACAAAGCATTATAGTAATCAATTTAGTAATCAATTTATTATTATTTGCTCTTTTATTTGGATTAGTTTCCTTAAATAAAACATTTTTAAGGCCCTTATATTCTAATATACCAATTATAAAAGTTTTAACTGGAAGTTTTCCAAATTTCATAGCTGCATATATTATCAGCCTTGCTTTTGTAAATGTAGTTGTGATAAGGGAGTTAAAATATGGTCGCCTTATTGTTTGTCTAAGTTCTTTACTAATATTTGTAATATTGACTATCGAAGAATTTAAACCTATGTGGGGAGCTAGTACACACTATGACTCATTTGATATTTTTGCAAGTGGTTTAGGTTCTTTATTAGCCATTTTGACTTTTGAATTAGTTGTTTTGAAACGAAAAATAAAATAAATAAATTGAATTACAATAAAAGGGCATAATAGGGATAAACACCTATTTTTCTTGGACATCACTTCCGCGAAGCCATATAAAAAAATCGAGCGGGAAGATGAAAAGTGATATTACAAGACCTGACCCCCTTAATATGGGATTCAATGAGTTCAGCCGCTGTTCGCCGAAACGTCAAGCGTCAAGTTCGCCAAATTTGGAATTATATTAAATCACAATTGGAATTGGGAAAGGAAGTATCTCCTGGGATCATATTCTCAAGGCGACCTAAAGATCCCAATTGCATGAAACTAATTGAGCAATTATTTGATGAAGAAGGAATTCCTGTAGTATGGGAGGACGAAACCATTGCGGAACGAAAAGCTCGTTCGTAGGCGAGTGATTGCCAAGAAGGGAAAAGAAAATTTACAGGATAAAGTCTTTCCATATAACAAAGCATAAACTATATTGACCACATGACCAGACCATTACGGATAGATTTTGCAAGAGCAGTTTGTTACATCACTTTCAAAGGAAATTCCAATCGGACGATCTTCCTTCGCGAGAAAGACTTTACTGATTTCCTTGGCGTCTCATGTTTCAAATTGATATTACAAGATCTGAACCTATAATATATTTTTAAATTAATTTATTAAACATATAAATAAAGGAGTAAAAATAAATGAAAGAATCTAAGTTATCCAAACTAAAGTTAGATATAAATCTTGGAAGGGAATCTTATATTAGGGATCTTAGTAGATTTTTAAAATTATTAAATTCTTTTTACATGAAAGTATTTTATCTAAATAAGAATTTTAATATAAAAGAATATTACTTTAAAGAAAATTATATATCAAAAAAAGAGAATATGAATTCATTTAAATATTATAAGAATAACTATTATAAAGTTATCCGAGAAAATGAAAAATTAAAATTGTATTCGATAAGGCTATCCTCTCCGGGAGACATATTGGTCCTTGGAATTCCTACAATATTATGGTTAATTAAGATGTTTTTGGATATTTATAAAAGAAAACAACAAATTAATTTAAATGATCTCGAATACGCTATAAAAAAAATTGAGAAAAAAGAAAAACAGATAGTGTTAGTAGAAAAATTAATTGAGTTCAAGGAAAGATTAAAAGAAAAACATAATCATAAGGACATTGAATTTATTATGCAAGACTTGGAAAAAGATTTAGAAATATTAGAAATATTTGCAGAAAAACCGTTGATAGAATGAAACATATAGAGCAGAAGAGGGGTCTTCAAATTTGAGATACACCTATCGGAATAGTACAGGGGAGGGTTGTACTAGCTCAATAATTCGATAACTTTTTCTAACTTTTCCTAAATGGTCTAATAAGTCCAGGTTTCCAATGTCTGCTCATTCCCCCTTTTCTTTTTTAATTTTTTAAAGTTAACAGCGATAGCAGCAGCAGATTTTTTCTATTTGTTGTTGTTATATTGGTATTGTTTCTGATACTCATTCTTCAGCGTAGTTATCGGTCAACTGATGGGGTTCTGAATATTTTTTCTTCCAATGTATACTTTCTTAAATTTTTTATCTTGAAGTATTTTTTACAAAAAAGAAGGATATTTTAAATCTTTTGTCGTATTAATATTAAGATATAGAAAAATTAAAAAAACTAATTCTTTTAACCGCTGGTGGCGATTCGATAGGGTAAATAAATATTCTTGAAGTGTGACAAAGAACCGTCCCCTGACACATAAATCATTAGAGACAGACCAAAATTACCAACGATTTTGGCTGCTCAATTCAGTTTTTAGGCTATTATAATTAATTTCAAATATTTGATTAGAATTATTAGAAGTTGAGAATAATCATTATGAATAAAAATTTTAATATTGATGCAAGAGTTATTTTAACGCTAGGTAGAGATGGCATTAAAAATCATACCACCGCACTTGTCGAACTGGTAAAAAATAGCTATGATGCAGATGCAACTAAGGTCTGGATTGACATTTTTTGTAGGAGTTCAAATAAATATATACGTATTGTAGACAATGGTTGTGGGATGACAGAAGATGAAATTGATAAATATTGGTTACGAATAGGGTATTCAGAAAAACGCACAAACAGATTTAGCAGTAAAAAAAGAAGAAAAACAGGTGAAAAGGGAATTGGAAGAATATCATCGGATAGGTTAGGATCAATTCTAAGTTTAAAAACGAAATCTATAGACTCTGATATTATTGGGATAGCAATAAATTGGGACGATTTTGATGTTGAAGGAAAGGATCTAACATCAATACCTATAAAAATATTGGATAATCCACAAATGTCAAATTTAATATCTAAAAATTCCAATTTAAAAACAGGGACCGAGTTAGAAATTAATAATTTACGTCAAAATTGGATAAAGAATGACATTACTAATTTGTACAATGAATTATCAATTTTAAGTCCACCTTTCAAGGAAGTTATTGATTTTGAAATTTATTTAAATAATGATATTGCAGAAGAATATAATGGGAAGATTGAGTCACCTTTTTTTGAAAATGCAGAGATTGAATTAAATGCAGAATATTATGGGAAGGAAATAAATTATTCAGTAAAAGATCGTTTTACAAATAAATCTACGGAACAGAAAAAAATTACATGGGATCAATTGCAGCAAATATTTTATGGTTCAAAATATGAAAAAACTTTAGAAGCACCTATATTCGGTCCAATATCTTTAACTTTATTGTTTTGGACAAGAGAGTCAAGTTCAATTCTCACTGAAAATTTAAGATTAAGTGATTTAAGAATTTTTTTAGACCAAAATGCTGGAGTAAAAATATACAGAGATAATATAAGAGTAAAACCTTATGGTAATCCGAAAGATCCAGAGGGTGATTGGTTAGGTTTAGCTGAAAGAAAAACTAGAGAACCAGCGGGTGTTGGGCGCCCTAGATGGGTAGTCTCAGCGAATCAAGTAGTAGGTGCTATTTTTGTTAGTAGAGATAATAATCCAAATTTAACTGATAGTTCATCAAGAGAGGGATTAATACATGGTGATGCATTTAATCAATTAAAAACATTAGTTCTAGGTTGTCTTAGGATTTTGGAAATTCATAGACATGAAATATATATAAAATCAGAAACATCTGAAAAAAAAATATCGAGCCCTAAAGAAGATGTAAAAGTTTTAAATAATGAATTGAAGATATTAAAAAAAGATTTAGATACTCTTAAAAAACATATATCAAAAAGTTCACATCGGCCAGTTCAGAGAACAATTGATCAGGTAGTAAATGTACTTGAAACAATTCCAGAAACTCAAAAATCGATAAATGAATTAGTATCTCAATCAACAGTATTTCGTGGACTGGCTACGATTGGTATTGCGTCAGCTGTCTTTGGACATGAAACTCAGTCTTCTATATCTAATTTTCTTTCATCAATATATACTGTAAAGAATATTTTAGAAAAAAATGAAGACAAGAAAGAATTCGCATTAGCTGAAATATCAAAATCTATTAAATATGCAAAGCAAGTTTCATCATGGGGAGCATTCGCTTTGGCGAGAGTTCAGAGAGATAAAAGAAAAAAGAGAAAAATATCAATTACTAAAATTTTGAATACTACGTTAAATGAACTAAAAGCTGTTTTTGAAGCAATTAACATTGTATTTCAAACAAATTTTGACGAAATTGAATGTAGTACATTTGCTATGGACATTGAAGCGATTTTTTTAAATTTATTAACCAATGCATATACTGCTTGTCAACAAAAAAATCGTAAGCGAATCATAAACATTACTCTTAAGAAAAAGGAAATAAATAAAATAAGTGGATATAGTATTTCAATTTCTGATACTGGACCAGGAATTAATGAAGAAATTAAAAAAATGATTTGGAAACCATTGTTTACAACAAAAGTGGATCGAGATGGTAAAGAAATCGGTACAGGTTTGGGTCTTGCTATTATAGATTCAATAGTTAAAGATTTAAAAGGAGAAAAAATAGTCGATAATGACCCAATTCTTAAAGGCGCTAGATTTTACATTTGGTTACCTTTTAATTAAATCAAAGGAATTAAAGTATGCCAAGTATTGCAGTAATAGATGATCGCAAAGATGCCAGAGACACAATAAAAATTAATTTAGATTTAGCATTATCTGGTAATTGGACGAGTATTGATATAGAACCATTTGAGAATATAGAAGATTATCCTTCTTGGATAAAAGAAAATGAAATCGTAGCCTTCCTTCTTGATGAAAGATTGAATGAGCAATCAGTTATACATCAGAATCAAATATCATATTCTGGACATGACCTTGTTGATTTTATAAGAAAATACTTCCCTACTTTCCCAATTTTTATAATTACAGCATATCCTGGTGATCAAGAACTTCTCGATAGATTCAAGGATGTGGAGGATATTATCGTAAGGACGGAATTTAATGAAAATTATAGAAATTACGTTCCAAGAGTACTTAGGTCAGCGCAGAAATATCTTGACACATTTGAAAATGAGTTGTCTGAATTATCAAAAATTGCAGCTAAAATTGCACATGGAAAATATGATGATTCAGAAAGGAAAAGACTAAAAGCAATACAAGTAAAAATTGGTTTTGCTTTCCCTACCGAAACATTTATTCAAAGAAGTGAATTATTGGATAAATGTGAAAAAATTTTAAAGCAACTAGAAGGTTTTAAAAAGCGGATTGATGATGAAACGAAGGGGGGAGCATAAATTGAGATGGTTTAGGATACCTAAAGAAAATTCTGTGCAACCCAAAGCTGGCAAATATTCAGATTGGAAAGAAATAATAGCCATTGAGTGTAAACATCAATGTATTTATTGTGCACTATCTGAAAGTAGGTTTGGAGGAATAAGAAATTTCCATGTCGAACATTATCGTCCAAAATCAAAAACTAAATTTGCTCACTTAATAAATGACATTAAAAATTTGTTTCTTGCTTGTTCAATTTGCAATACATTTAAAGGCAACGATTGGCCAGCGGAACCAAAAAGAGATTTATCAAATATATCGTATCCAAATCCATCTAGGATTGATTATTCTGAGTTATTCACTTACATCGATTCTTGTGGAGAAATCAAAGGTAAATATATCGCATCTAAATATTTGGTAGAGAAATTATTTTTAAATAGGCCTCAATTAATATTAGAAAGAAGATATTTTAATTTAAAATATTGTTTTGAAAATTACCAAAATTATTATGATAAAATAGAAACAATCTTGGAAAAATTTAATACTTCAAGACAACTTGAATATCTTAAAGAATATATTAAATTATTTAATGAATTGTCCAAAATTATAACTCAATTAGATAAATTACCACCTTATTCTATTCGAGATATTACTAAAAGAAAGAATTAACAATTATATGTCAAATAATAATAAATCGGTATGTTATTTCGAAACGCCATATGATATTGCGTTAGAATTCGGGAACGACATTTATAATTTCATTATTGAAAAAAAACTATCATTGCTAGATAAAAATGAAATTTCAGTATTGGATATTTTCGCTGGCGATGGTAGATTAGGTAACATTATAGTTAAAATCGCTAGTAATCATCATAGAAAAATAGATACGACATATGTTGAGATTGACGCTGAAAAATTGAAATTAATAAAGCCATATTTAAAAAGCTCTAACTTAATAAACAAGAATGCGTTTGAATGGGATACGCAGATTAAATATGATATTATAATAAGTAATCCACCTTTCGGAATATTAAATAAAAAAAACAGCAAGTTATATGGATTTTTATGGAATGATGTGAGAAATTCCGCTATGAATCTGTATGGATTAAGTATTCTTAAATGCCTAGATTTATGTTCTGATGAAGGAATTGTCGCAATAATTGCCCCTTTTAGTTGGTTGAGAGGAGTTAATAGTAAAAAATTTCGTTCAGAAATTTCAAAAATAACCTCATCAGTTTATATAACTGCGTTTAATCATCGGGGCATTTTTAAAAAAGTTATCCAAGATGTCGGATTTCAAATATTCTTAAAAAGAGGTGGTAATAATTTTGAAAAATCCAAAATTTATTTCAAATATAATGGATTTAAGAATCAATTAATCAGAGAATCTGATTTAAGAAATGTTGTTAGAAGTAAATTTATTAATGTCCGAGTAGGCCCAATTGTTTGGAATAGAAAAAGAGAATTCCTAAGAGATAGTAATGAAGGATCAATCCTTTTAATTTATGGTGGAAATATTGATCATGAAGGAAACCTTAATTTGGAAAACCTTAAATATTCTCATAAGCAATTTATTTCAAGAAGTGGAATCACGGAAAGTGACATTATCAAAAATCCAGCTATCCTAATTAGAAGAACATTACGAGGACATCCAGGATCATGGAAGATTGATTCCTGTCTTATTAGATATGATTTAGAGTTTACAGTTGAGAATCATGTTATAATTGTTGAGTTATTATCAGATCAGTTAGATTATAAAAATTTCTATTTTTCCTTAATAGACCGTATAAAAGAATATTACTATTATTCAGGAACTCCCAGTATAAGTACTAAGGTTGTAAATAATTTAGCAACTCAGGTAGTAAATGCCTTAAAAAATAGATAATTATTGCCTAACAAAAATTTCTACTTGACCAAAAAAAACAGTATTTTAAATAAGTTAAACTTAGTGATTCTAAAAATGTTAAGAGGACGGTTATTAATGCTCATTAATTCGGTAATTTTTTCTACTTTTTTTGAGGGGTCTGATAAATCCAGATTCTTAGCGTCTTCTTAAATGATTAGAATATGGCAGGAGATAGAATTTTTTACGGTTTTGTCATATTTCAAGAATAGAGTATGCTAAATGAAAAGATCTATCCTCTCGTTTATTCCACATAACTTTAAAATTGTATCCTATGTCCTCATCCATCACACAATTCAAGTTGTAAAACCTTATACATAAATAGTATAATTAAAAATAATTCGTTTACCCGTGCTACAAGAAATAATCAGAAAAAAGAAAAAAGTAAAAATAGATTAAAACTTAAACGAATAAAGAGCGATGCGTGGAGATATCCGAATGGATAATAAGAAAATAAACAGAGGCCAAATAAAAGCAATCCGGGGAAGCGTCGTTGATGCTTTTTTCCCGCAGTTCCTTCCCAAGATTAATTACCAATTGAAATCCGGCGAAGCGATTATCGAGGTAACCCTTCATCTTGATGCCACGACGGTGAGAGGAATAGCCTTAACGCCTACTCAAGGGTTAAAAAGGGGAGATGAAATCATTGACATGGGGCATCCCTTGCAGGTGCCTGTGGGGTCCGGATTATTGGGACGAATGTTTAATGTTTTTGGAGAACCGATTGATGGGGGAGATGTTTTAACGCCTGAAAAATCAGTCCCGATATACCAAAAATCTCTTTCTCTTGCCGAACGGACCACGGCGACAGATATTTATGAGACCGGGATAAAGGTGGTTGATGTTTTGGCTCCTTTGGAAAAAGGTGGAAAAGCAGGTTTATTTGGCGGTGCGGGAGTCGGCAAGACGGTTCTGATTATGGAGATGATTCACAATATGGCTTTGGAACATGAAGGGGTGAGCCTCTTTTGTGGAATCGGCGAGCGTTCCAGAGAAGGGGAAGAATTATATCGGGAAATGAAAGAAACAGGCGTCCTGAAAAAGGCGGTCTTGATCTTTGCCCAGATGAACGAACAACCCGGTGCCCGGTTTAGAGTAGGACATGCTGCTTTGACCATGGCAGAATACTTCCGT
>Ga0307379_10013676_pt1 | contig 10508 bp, 8 predicted proteins | sample UN2MG_FD_202237 | JGI IMG/M metagenome (GOLD analysis project Ga0307379, IMG submission 202237) | Soil microbial communities from Risofladan, Vaasa, Finland - UN-2 | ecosystem: Environmental > Terrestrial > Soil > Coastal area > Acid sulfate soil | place: Finland: Risofladan, Vaasa | collected... | reverse complement strand
TATCGTCCGCATCGCGTGGAACCAAGAGTGAAAAAGCGAAGGCCAAAGAAATATAGGTTGATGAACAAGCCACGCGGTGATTTAAGGGCTGCTTTGATAGGAGCTTAACGTTATGTCAGTGCCATTCCGACTAACTCCTTTATTTTCCCCAGCCAGTCGGCGTTTCCACCTGCCTTTCACAATAAGCCTCGATACCTCAAGTTAGCCCCCATAGCTGATAAGATATACATGTCTGGATCACTGGTCATTTTTTGGTAACCATCCCTTTTCTTCGAGAACCTTCCATGCAATCGTAATATGCTCTTCTTTAAACATCTGTTTCCGCACATTCCATGAATACGTTTTCTTTATTGCCTGTTCTGCGGTTTTTACTCTTTCTCTCGTAGCCACCCAATGAACTGTCGACAGCAACTCCATGCCGAATGGAGTCTCGAATCCATTAATCAAATCTGCGACCCGGTCAAAATGTTCACGAGTGCTGTTATGCTTTTCCAAAAAAATGTCAGCCTTCCTGGCAGCGTCAGAAATTAATTGTATTTGTGTATCTGGTCGGTCTGCAGCATCTGCAAAACCAATGATGAAGTGTCCTTCTATGACATTAAGAACATGCCGTAGATTTTGGGCATACGGCCCGTAAAGAGCCTTAGTGAAATCTAATCTGAGATTCTCGCCAGATTCTTGCATAAAATACATGAGTTTGTGTATTTCAAGCAGGCTTATAGATGGGTCCATGACTGCTTTCAAATAGCGATTCATTAATCCCAACAATGCCGCCCGACCTACAGTCATTCTTGGTGACTTCTTTTCTTTGACCATCTCCTCTGCCACTGGTGCCCCGGCAGGCTCATATAACAGTACGTGCACACCTGATAAAGCATTAAATACTTTTTCAATTATCTGTTTGACCTGCGTCCAATCCAAACCGCCAAGGCCACATCCTAACGGAGGAATTGCAATGGATCGAATATTACGCTTACTTACTTCCTGCACCAGGGCTTCCAAACCGGACTCTATGTCTTCGATCTTACTTTTACCTTTCCAATGTCTTTTGGTCGGAAAGTTGAATACATATCTCGGGTTTTGAAAACGATTCAAATCATAGACAAACATCATACCTGGATGAAATTGTTTTTTATCGCAAGCGGATTTATATGCCTTAAAATTCTCCGGAAAAGCCTTGCGAAATTGCAAGGCAATTCCTCTGCCCATAACACCCACACAATTAACGGTGTTTACTAAGGCTTCAGCATCGGCCTTGAGTATGTCTCCTTTAATTAACTGTAACATAACTACCTCTAAGTATAATGAATATTTAATAATACCATTCTTTTTCGATACTTATTTCAAGCGAAACTGTATCTCCGAGTTTATCGATTACTCGATCTCTAATATTATTATTACAGACACCTACCTTTTCAATAAGTCCCAATGGGAACGATTCATAGGTAAGGAACTCTGCTTGTTTGTACTCTTTGATGGCTGCATCATGCCAATCGGCAGCCTCTACGGCGGACCAATTTATTACATCATTTAACTGGCTCAAGTCGTCGTAGAATTGAGCGGCATATGTTCCTGCATTTATATCCGAAAAAGCCCATCGAATTCCATTGTCGGTTGCCCATTTAACAGCAACTTCCAAATCAGCCTGCAAATGGATAATTGGCCCTTGACCTTCATGATAATCAATACCGGGATGATTTCCCATATACAATATGTAAAGCATGATAGAGCGGGGACAAAAATAGAAAGGCACATACTCACCCACCATAGTGCCACTATGACATTTTACCTCAAGCTCTTCAAGCCGCCGCCTTTTAATCTCCAACATGCCAACTATTTCACAATCCAGTCCAAGCTCCAGGCGTTTCGCATCTGACCACAACATTTTGTCTCTAAGAATGTTGTCAAGGTTCCGGATATGGGTAATATGATATATCTTCGAATTTTTGGGTATCTTCACCATAGCTACACTTTGTAAGCATTGTAGAGTGTGTATAAAGTCGCACACACTGACCACATTGATTAACAAATACATTTCGCTGGTCCGTAATTTGACACATAGACATCATAATTATTTCTCCCGCGTGTGCAAAATATATATTTTCACACACTACGCGGTTAGCTTAGAAAACTTTGTTTTTTATCCATCTCCCTTCTTTGTCCCCGCTTGTCTCGAGAGCGGCCAAAAACGCTTAGTAACATGCCTTAAGAGCCCAGCTACGATGGCGACAACCGAGGCAGGTAACCATCCAGTGAAAATTATCGCGGGAACACCGATTGCCTCAGGGAAATATCGACAGTATTCTTTGTCATATAAGGCCACGACTCCCGGAAATACAACTGAAGCTAGAAAGACACATATGATGCTCAATCCCCAACCAATGAGTATCCCTTTCAATATCCTGTCACGCCGCAATACATACCAGAATTCTATGATCAAGCCTGTCATTATACAAAGATTTGACACCATATATATCAAGACTCGCATAATATATCCCTGCTAAGGTCGATTAATTATTACCATCAGCAACTGGTGCGATTTTTTACACTATTATAATTATTCCTATTCGTTCTCCCACAGAATAAAAAATGTCAGGCTCGTTCGATATCTGTAAGTTTTAGTCTATCACACGTGAGTTTGTTTGTCACATATTTTCCGGCATTTATTTATCTACACGTCTACTCATAAACACCCGAAGAGCCGGTTTGCTTGGATTTGAAAAATCTTCTTGGCATCCGGTTCGCCGGTGCGGTATGATACGTTTCGTACGGAAATACGATGGACGAAAAGGGGACGGACGATAGACGACTCATCCCTCGTCATGCGTCTCTCGTCCCTCATGTTAGGCAGGAGAAAATGTTAAAATGGTCAGAGTAATGAGATATCTAACGCTTGTAATGTTCGCAGCTTTGCTCGGTTCACTTGCCGAGGAATGTCAGGGGCAGCACCGTAAGGCGTCCCTCACGGGAGAATATCCTTATCGCTGGGTTTATGTATCGAGGTCGCTCCAGCGAGACAGCGACCTTGTCGATATTAAGAACATCGTCAAGACCGCCTCGGAGTCCGGGCTGAACGGGATGGTTCTGGCAGCGGGGCTCGACAGGCTCGACGGCCGGGACCAGGAATACATCGAAAGGCTTAAGCAGGTCAGACAGCTCTGCAAGCAGCAGGATTTCGAGATCATCCCGATTGTCCTTTCCGTCGGATACGGAGGTTCGGTACTCGCTGAGGACAAGAACCTGGCGGCGGGCCTGCCGGTAAAAGACGCCCTGTTTGTTGTTCAAAACAATCAGGCACGTTTCATCCCGAGCACTACGGCAAAAATTTTAAATCCGGGACTCGAGCAATACGAGGGCAACAGTCTCAAAGGATACAACTTCCACGACCGGCCCGGCGAGGTTTCGTTCATAGATAAAGAGATTTTCAATAGCGGCACGGCCTCGCTGCGGTTCGAGAACTTCGGCAACTACGAGCACGGCCACGCACGCATCATGCAGGAAGTGAAGGTCGATCCGCACCGGTGCTATCGGTTAAGCTGCATGGTCAGGACCGAATCGCTTGAGCCGGAAGGAGCCTTTCGCATCATGGTCCTAAGCCCGGACGGACGCAACATCGCCCCCCTGGACCCGAGGGTCCCGTCTACATCCGACTGGCGCGAGGTCACGATGGGTTTCAATAGTCTGGGCTGCGACAGAGTCAAAATCTACCTCGGCGCATGGGGCGGGCAATCGGGCCGGTTCTGGATCGACGAACTGAGAGTCGAAGAGGTCGGACTGCTGAACGTCCTGAGGCGCCCGGGCACACCTGTGACGGTGCAGGATGAGCAGACAGGCCTGGTCTATACGGAGAACAAAGATTACGCTGCGATAGCAGACCCGCGGTTGAACTTTCGGTTCGATCATGAGCCTGTCGCGATCGAGATACCGCCGGGAAGCAAAATCAGAAACGGCCGGCGGCTGAAGGTCAGCTACTATCACGGCATGGCGATCAACAGAGGGCAGGTGACAGTCTGCATGTCCGAGCCGAAAGTCTATGAAATCTGGGACAAACAAATCAGGCTCCTGCACGAGATACTCGCGCCGAGCAGGTATCTGCTGAGCATGGACGAGATCAGGGCCGGCGGCGCGTGCCAGGCGTGCAAAAAACGGGATGTGACGATGGCCCAGATACTCGGCGACTGCATTACCGAACAGGTTCGGATCGTCCGCAATGTCAACCCCGAGGCCGAGGTCCTCGTATGGTCCGACATGCTCGATCCGAGCCACAACGCTCACGCCGATTATTACCTGGTCGACGGCGACTTTGCCGGGTCATGGAACTATGTCCCCGAAGACCTGGTGATTGTCTGCTGGTATTACGAGAAGCGCGCCGAGAGCCTCGCATTCTTTTCTTCGCTGGGCTTCAGGACCCTTGCAGGCGCTTATTACGACGGCGATACCCTGGACAATCCCAGCGGATGGCTCGACGTCCTGGAGGGCACAACCGGGGCCAGCGGAATTATGTACACAACATGGCAGAACAAATACGACCTTCTGGCGCCATTCGGGAATCTTGTGACCACCCGGGGCAGTTTGAAATAAGATGAGTAGCGGAATCTCATTTTAATCAGCCCGACAAGAATTCATTAAGGAGCTGTTACGATGAAAAAGTTCATTATCCTTCTAATGGGCATTGTCTGCTGTACGAGCAGCCTGCAAGCGGCCGGCGACGGATTTGTGCACCTGTTTAACGGCGGGAATCTCGACGGCTGGGTGAACGTCAATTGCGCGCCGGAGACATGGACGGTGCGGGATGGGACAATCGTCTGTACGGGAATTCCGACCGGCGTGCTGAGAACCGAAAAGCAATACGAAAACTACGTGCTGGAACTGGAATGGCGCCACATGAAAAAGGGCGGCAATGCCGGCCTGTTCATCCACTCCGATCCTGTGACCGCCGTGGGCCAGCCGTTCACACGCTCGATCGAATTGCAGATTATGGACGGCAACGCGGGTGACATGTTCTCCATTCACGGCGCGACGATGACGCCGGACAAGCCTCATCCGAAAGGCTGGGTACGTTCGTTTCCCTACGAGGACCGGATGAACCCAACCGGGCAATGGAACCATTATCGCGTCGAAAGCCGAAACGGAACGGCCACTCTGGCGGTAAACGGCAAAATTGTCACTCGCGGCTATCACCTGAATCCGCGCAAAGGGTACATCTGCCTCGAATCCGAGGGCAGCGAAGTTCACTTCCGCAATATTCGTATCCGCGAACTGCCCGGTACTAATCCGCCGGCAGACGTCGTCGCACAGGAGGATCAGGGTTTCCACTGCCTGTACAACGGGCTGGACCTTCGCGGCTTCAAGCAGGTTCCCGGCAACGAAGGCCACTGGCAGGCGAAGAACTGGATTCTCGACTACGACGGCAAGAGCCAGGCCAAGGACAAGCACCTCTGGACCGAGCGCCAGTTCGGCAATTTCATTCTCATCGTCGACTGGCGGCTGCCGGACGAACCGAAGATCGACAATGTCCCCGTAGTTCTGCCCGACGGCTCCGAGGCCACCAACGCGGACGGCAAACCATTGACCGTCGCAGTAATGGACGCCGGCGACAGCGGCATTTACCTGCGCGGCGCCTCGAAAAGCCAGATCAATATCTGGAACTGGCCCGTCGGCTCCGGCGAAATCTGGGGATACCGCAAGGACATGAACATGCCGCCCGAAGTGCGAAGGGGCGCAACGCCGATTCTCAACGCGGACAATCCGGTCGGACGATGGAACCGCTTCGAAATCACGGCTATCGGCGAGAAAGTTACCATCGTGCTCAACGGAAAAACAGTAATTCGCGAGGCCCGGCTTCCGGGATTACCCGAACGAGGCCCCATCGCCCTGCAGCATCACGGCGACCACGTCCAGTTCGCGAATATTTATATAAAGGAACTCGATTAACGTCCGGTCCGGCAGGAAGGAGTTGTGTACCTATGGCACAATATCAATCACGGCGTGATTTTCTAAAGCACAGTGGTCTGGCCCTTGCGGGAGCCATGGCGGTTTCGCAAGGCGCGATCGCTGTCAATACTACCCCTAAGAAGGTTCGCATCGGCGTAGTAGGAGGCGGGTTCGGCACATCTTTTCAATGGCACGAGCATCCGGACTGCGAGGTCCGGGCCGTCAGTGACCTGCGCGAGGACCGGCGCAAGGGATTAATGAAGGTCTACAACTGTCCCAAAGCCTACAACTCGCTCGAAGAGCTGGTGCTCGCCAAAGACATCGACGCTGTCGCAATATTTACAGATGGCCCGCTTCACGTGCAGCACACCGTCGAGGCGATGAAAAACGGCAAGCACGTGATATCCGCCGTCCCCGCCGCATGGGCAACAATCGAGCAGGCTGAACTGCTGCTGGACACGGTTAAAAAGTACGGCCTGACTTACATGATGGCCGAGACCGGCCATTATCAGCAGTCCACAATCTCGGCCCGCAAATTCTACGAGCAGGGCAAGTTCGGCTCGCTCTACTACTGCGAGGCCGAGTACCAGCACCCCGGGCTGGAAGTGCTCTACTTCTGGAACGGCAAGCGAACCTGGCGATACGGCGTGGCGCCGATGCACTACCCGACCCACTGCACCAGCCAGCTTGTCGGCGTCACCGGCGAGCGACTGACCGAGGCGGTCTGTCACGGCTGGGGCGACGACAGCCAGGTCCTTAAGGACAACGCTTACGGCAATCCGTTCTGGAACGAATCGACTATGTTCAGGACCAACCGCGGCAACGCTTTCCGAGTAAATATCTGGTGGAAAGGCGCCCATCGCGGCTGCGAGCGGGCGCAGTGGATAGGCGATAAAATGAGCTTCTACGCGCCGCATCCCAACGGCATTGGTCCGGTGATTATCCGCTCGGCGGAACAAATCGAAAAGGACGATGCCGGATTCGAGCGTAAGGCCCCGAAGTTCGAGCGGTACGAGCAGCCCGAATGGTGGAAAACGGATATGCTGCCCGAGCCGCTTCGTCATAACAGCGGGCACGAAGGCTCGCACACGTTCCTGACGCACGAATTCGTCGACGCCCTGATCCACAACCGCCGGCCGGCGGTGGACGTGTACGAATCTCTTGCGTATACTGTCCCCGGTATTGTAGCGCATCAGTCGGCGCTGAAAAAAGGAGAACTGATGAAGATTCCTCAATACGATTGATCCCGATCGATCGAAAAGGGGAACCAAAGAAATGCAATCATTATTAAATTTGGAGATGTCACTATGAAGCGCAACGTTCTGCTAATCGCCCTGTTAGGCATGTTCCTGATACCCTCAGTCGATGCTCAGGCCCAGCAAAAAGTCTTTCGCATCGGCATGATCGGCCTGGACACTTCCCACGTGACGGCCTTTACAAAGTTCATCAACGACCCGGCAAAGAATTACGGCTGTAAAGTCGTCGCCGGCTATCCGGGCGGTTCGCCGGACGTGCCCAGCTCGGCCAATCGTGTGGAGATGTACACCGAGCAGCTTCGCGACAAGTACGGCGTGGAAATCGTCGATTCGATCGAAGAACTTTGTCAGAAAGTCGACGGCATTCTCCTGGAAAGCGTCGACGGCAGGCCCCACCTCAAGCAGGCCAGGCCCGTAATCGCGGCAAAGAAACCTCTCTTTATCGACAAACCCATGGCGGGAAATCTGGCGGATGTGCTTGAGATATTCCGGCTCGCCAAAGAAAACAATGTCCCCTGCTGGTCGAGCTCATCCCTGCGTTATTTTCCCGCTATTGTCGAGACCAGGCAGAAGGACGAAATCGGCGAGGTACTCGGCTGCGATGTGTACAGCCCGTGCAGTATCGAAGAGCATCACCCCGACCTGTATTGGTACGGTGTACACGGCGTCGAGATGCTCTTTACCGTCATGGGTCCCGGCTGTAAGAGCGTCCGGCGAGTGCAAACCCCAGGCTCCGAGTTCGTCGTGGGTACCTGGCAAGATGGGCGAATCGGCACGTACAGAGGTTTGAAAACGGGCAAGAGCAACTATGGTGTCACGATCTTCGGCACCAAGAGCATTATCGAAGGCGGTAAATACGGCGGCTACGAACCTCTGGTGGACGAAATTATCAAGTTCTTCAAAACCGGAAAGGTACCCGTGCCGCAGGAAGAGACGATTGAGATTTTCGCCTTTATGTCCGCCGCCGACGAATCCAAGGAAAAAGGCGGAGCCGCTGTCTCGATAGCAGAGACCATCGAGAAGGCAAAGAAACGTAATTAACTTCGACTTCTCGGGCGGTGCTTCCGACAAAAGTGATTGCATGCTACTTTTTGAACAGGCGTGATGAGATCTCGTCTGCCGGTATTGATTGTACAAGGAGAACTCATATGGTGACTTCGCGGAAAAAACTTATACTGTTGCTCGTTGTTATGCTGTATTGCTCATCCTATGCAATCGCCGAGAGGCTTTCGGTCGGCAATACTGCGATATCGGTTACGGTTGACACAGACGATGGGACGATGTCGGTGACCGACAAACGAACCGGGCTCACATGGCGGCAAAAAGCCCTTGTCAAAGGCCGGGTAACGGACGCTTCGCAAGCATCAGATGGTATCGAAATGACCTGGCGCCAGCCCGGACTTAACCTTGACGTTCGGGTAAAACTGCGCCTTGATGCTGACAAGCCGGAATTCACGGTAGAACTGTCGGCCGAAGGCAGCCTGACATCGGCGCTGAGTTTTCCGCATCCGTTTGTCACCGAGGCCGGGACGTATCTTCTCGTCCCGATGAACGAGGGGATATCCTACCCGGTCGACGATGAAACAATAAAACCCAGGTGGCTCGCCGCCTATGGCGGGCACGGGATCTGCATGGCATTCTGGGGCGTCACCGACGGACAACGAGGGCAGATGACCATTATCGAAACGCCTGACGATATGTCGATTTACATGCAGCGTGCCGACGGAAAATTGTGCATCGAGCCGAAGTGGGAATCACAAAAAGGAAACTTCGGGTACGCCAGAAAGCTGCGCTACGTCTTCTTCGACAAAGGCGGGCACGTTGCCATCTGCAAACGTTATCGTCTTCATGCAGAGCAGACCGGCAAGCTCAAGACACTGGAAGAAAAGCGGCGTGAGAATCCGAACGTGGATTTGCTCATCGGGGCGGTAAATATCTGGTGCTGGGAAAATGATGCCCTTACGATTGTCCGGGAAGCCAGGAGTCTCGGCATCAACCGTATCCTCTGGAGCAACCGTAAGCCGCCGGAAGTTATAAAAGCGATGAACGAGATGGACGGTGTTCTGACGAGCCGTTACGACATCTACCAGGATTTGATGGATCCGCAAATCGTCAAAGAGAAACTTCGCGGCCAGCATCCGGACTGGACCCAGGCAGGCTGGCCGGACGATCTTATGCTCGACCAAAAGAGCAACAGGCGTGAAGGTTGGCGAGTCAAAGGCACAGACGGCCAGATGTACCCATGCGGCGTGTTGTGCGACAGGCAGGCGATTAAGCACGCCGAACAGCGCGTGCCCGCCGAATTGAAGACGCACCCTTATCGCTGCCGCTTTATCGATACGACGACGGCCTCGCCATGGCGCGAATGCTATCATCCGGACCATCCGATGACCCGGGGTGACAGTCGGCACTGGAAGATGGAGCTGCTGCGTTATATGTCGGAGCGGATGAAGCTCGTCACCGGAAGCGAAACGGGGCACGATGCCGCAGTTCCGTACGTGCACTACTTCGAGGGCATGATGAGCCTCGGGCCGTATCGCGTCCCGGATGCAGGGCGAAATATGAGAAAGATCTGGGATGAGGTCCCCGAGCAGGTGGCTAAGTTCCAGTTGGGGCACAAATACAGGCTGCCCCTCTGGGAGCTGGTCTATCATGACTGCGTTGTAGCCCAGTGGTACTGGGGCGACTATAATAACAAACTGCCCACGCTCTGGCAGAAACGCGACCTTTTCAATATCCTATACGGCACGGCCCCGATGTTCATGTTCGACAGCCGGCTATGGGAGCGGAACAAAGACCGCTTTGCCCAGAGCTATAAGAATATCTGCGATGTCACCCGCGCCGTTGGCTACGCCGAGATGACCGACCACCGCTTCCTGACGCCCGACAGAAATGTCCAGCAAACAAAGTTTGCCAACGGCATCACCGTCACGGTCAACTTCGGCGAAAAACCTTACCGCCTATCCGAAGGCAAAGAAATCGAGCCAATGAGCTATCATGTTGCCGGGATGTAAAGATGATCACGGCAACATACAAAATAGCCATGAATTAACGCTGCCCGGTCAGCTTGACCTTCGGCATTTTGTAACAATAGGCCCAATATCGCGATTCACTCCATAATGACTCGGCTGGAAATGGCCGGCCGGGAAAGAGTTCTTTGTTGTTGGGCACGTGCTCGATCTTGATTTCCAAGCGCATAACTGCCTCGGTCAGTTCACGCGGAATGAGAAATTCCTCTTCGCGCCAGCGGCGATTGCTCGTGATGACGGTATGCTGCGTTTTGCCGAGCTCGCCTTCGGAGCGGGGATAGCTGTAAAC
>Ga0307379_10013675_pt1 | contig 10508 bp, 9 predicted proteins | sample UN2MG_FD_202237 | JGI IMG/M metagenome (GOLD analysis project Ga0307379, IMG submission 202237) | Soil microbial communities from Risofladan, Vaasa, Finland - UN-2 | ecosystem: Environmental > Terrestrial > Soil > Coastal area > Acid sulfate soil | place: Finland: Risofladan, Vaasa | collected... | reverse complement strand
ATGATATGGAAGTTAATGTATGCAAGAAAAAGCAGGTTACCAATATGCGCGCAAGTGGTTCAGACGAAGCCTTGCGCTTGGAGAAACCCCGTCAGTTTTCTTTGGAACAGGCCTTGGATTATATCCAAGAGGATGAATTGTTGGAGATTACTCCTTCTAATATTCGTCTGAGGAAAAAGTTTTTGGACCATCATTCTCGCCTTCAGCGGGTTAAGAGTTTAAGGGTAGGTTAATATATAAAAAAGGGGATAGGTAAGACACCTACCCTCTTTTTTAATCATACAAATTCGAGGAAATAATGTTTTAATAATCTTTCTAACATCTTCATTTATAACCTGATAAGATATTTCTAGCCCTTTACGTTCACCTTTTATTATCCCCGCAGCCTTTAATTTAAAAAGATGTTGAGATACAGTTGATTGAGGTAAATCAAGGCATTCCTGAATATTGGTAACATTGCTTTCTTTTTCCATAAGACCCTTTACAATATAAAGTCTTGTAGGGTGGGCAAGCGCTTTTAAGAGTTCACTTTTTTGGATAAATTTTGAATTATTTTTCATATAATTAATCACCTTGTTTATTGTTTTTATTTGAATAAACAAATTAGTATCTGCTGTCTCTGCAGCAGCAAGGTTCACTTGCTTTAATCAGGTCTGATTTTTCTATTGTTTCGTATTGATAAATATCCGGATTATCCTGCTTTTGAACTGCTGGAAAATAGGTTTTATATCCGCCGCTGAGATTTTTAACCTTTTTATATCCTTTTTGCCTTAAGATTCGGCAGGCAATATAACCTCTCAGCCCTACTTGACAGAAGATGATAATTTCTCGGTCTTGGGGAATTTCGCTTAATCTATTTCTTAATTCATCAACCGGAATATTTTTTGCTCCTTCTATGGTGCCCAGGCTAAATTCTTCAGGCGTTCTCACATCGATAAGGACTGTTTTCTCACGATTTAATTTCTCTATATCATGCCAGTGAATTATCACACTATCTCCTTTTAAGATATTGGAAGCTACATATCCGGCCATATTTACTGGGTCTTTAGCCGAAGAGTAGGGTGGGGCATAGGCCAGTTCTAATTTTTCCAAATCGTAGACCGTCATCCCGGCTCGTATTGCTGTAGCGATAACATCTATCCTTTTATCTACTCCATCATAACCTACTATCTGGGTTCCTAAAATTTTTCCATTATCCGGTGAAAAGATAAGTTTAATAGATAAAGAGAGAGCCTCAGGGTAATACCCGGCATGTGATGTTGAATGAGTAAAAGATTTTTCGTAAGGAATATTAAATCTTTTGAGTAGCCTTTCATTATTTCCGGTAGCTGCCACAGTCATATCAAATACCTTTAATATGGAAGTGCCTTGCGTTCCTTCATATTCTTCTGGTATCCCGCAGATATTATTGGCTGCAATTCTTCCCTGTTTATTAGCCGGTCCGGCAAGGGGAATAAGGACAGGATTTCCGTTAATATAATCTACCACTTCGATAGCATCACCAACTGCATAGATATCGGGGTTGGAAGTTTTTAAGGAACGGTCTACTTTTATGCCGCCACTTTCACCAATTTCTAAACCTGACATTTTAGCCAGAGTAACTTCGGGGCGCACCCCTATGCCGATTAAGACCATATCGGTCTTTATTTCTCGTCCACTGCCGAGTTTAACCAGGGAAAATTTCTTCCGATGTTCAACTTCTTTTACCTCATCGTATAGATAAAGTTCTACCTTTTTTTCTTTCAAATGTTGGTGAATCAGGGAGGCCATTTCTTGATCCAGGGGGGCTAATACCTGTTCTGCTAATTCAACTATGGTAATGGCTATTCCCCTTCTATGAAGATTTTCCACTAACTCCATCCCGATGAAACCCGCACCTACTACCACAGCGCTTTTAGGATTATGCTTATCAACAAAATTTTTGATGGCCAGGGTATCGGGTATGTCTCTCAAGGTAAATACGTTAGGGGAGTTAAATCCTTTAACGAGGGGTTTAATGGGGACAGCTCCGGGAGATAGAATTAATTTATCATAACTTTCTCTATAGTTTTTCTTGTTTTTAATATCGTAAATGTCAACCTGTTTTTTTTCAATATCAATATTTTTAACTTCATTTAAAACTCTTACATCGAGATTAAATCTTTCTTTCATACTTTCGGGAGATTGGACCACTAAATTATCCCGTTTTTTTATTACCTCACCAATATAATAGGGGAGGCCACAGTTGGCAAAAGAAATATACTCTCCTCTTTCCAAAACAATTATTTTTGCGTTCTCATCAAGACGTCTCAACCGGGCAGCCGCACTTGCTCCTCCGGCAACGCCTCCTACAACGACTACTTTCATGGTAATTTGCTCCTTTCAAGTGAAAAATATCATAATATTTGCATATTACAATATAACGATATAGATATCAAGTAGTTAAAAGGTTTATATGTCCTTGTGAGGAGTGAAGCAGCGAAGCAATCTCGTATTTTTGTTCTATTTATTTTTTCTTTCTAATAAGCCGATAATACCAGATAGGATTATAGCTGTGGACAGAAAGCAGGCACCAACACCGATAAACATGGCTCCGCCCAGGCTGCCAAATCCACGCCAGATAGAAAATATTAAAGAACCAAAAGCTAACATAGTGGTAATACTGGTAAGAAAGATGGCTTTTCCGGTACTGGCAAATATTTGATTTACTTTTTTACTGCCTTCAATGCGCCAACGGTGTACGATGTGTACACCATAATCTATTCCGATACCGATAATCAGAGGCAAACCCATGACATTAACTACAGTAAGCTGCATACCGATTAAATGCATGAGCCCAACCATCCAAATTACACCGGCTACCAGGGGCATCATGGCGATAATAGCGTATTTAAAGCTGCGAAAATCGAGCCATAATAATAGAAACACAACGAAAACAGTGAGGAGTGCTGCATTTTTCCCGTCATTGCCTATCACTCGGATAAGTTCTTGCATTACCGGAGGCATCCCGGTTGCTTTATTACTGACTCTATCCAAATCACTGGTAAACCGCTGCAGGAAGTTTATATCCGTCCACATATTTTCTGCAGGAAAGACAGTAAGCAAGAATTGCGTTCGGTCCCGATTGGCGTATCTATCCAGGACCGAAGCAGGAAGGTCATCCAGTACAATGTTTTCTGTTGATGCCATTTTAAGCACAGATTCTTTAAAATAGGGTGCTGCATATTTTTGAAATTCTTTTAATCCTTTTAACCCTCTCTGCTGGTTGTTTTCCAAGAAATTAACAAACTGAGTGATGATACTAAATGGTTGAGGGTCATCGGGATTTCCCACAATTTCGCTGCATTTTCTGTCTACCTTGTCCTGTCCTCCCATATAAGCCATATCCTGGATCTCCATAATATTCATTTCCAATCTATCCAGTTCTGAAATGATTTGGTTCAATTCGCTATCTAAAATATCATTTTCTATTACTGCACGTGATATGGCTCGGTTGATTTCCTGGATGTGGGGAATTTGCTTTTGTTGTTCCTCATAAGACGGTAAATACATAGAGATATCGTCAATCATGGCAGCCGATTTTATATTTTTTAATTTTTTAGTCATTTCTCTGGATTCTTCAACACTGTCGGTTAAAATTAAGGCATAATCCATACTCAAGTCGAATTTATCCAATATCGTATCCTGCAAGGTGATGGAAGTTAATCCTTTTGGTTCCATATTCATATAGTTGTGGTCAAAAGAGATTCGGGAAGCAGAGACCAGTAAAAAGATAGTGATTAGTAATGCGCAAATGAGGGTAGCCGTATAACGACCGGATAACCAGCTGCATCCTTTTCCAAATGCTCTAAAGGAAATATCCTGATAGACCGGTTTTGATTTTATTTTTCTCTCTACTAGTTTCTTTTCCAGGCGGCGTTCCCGTAATACTAAAAGTGAAGGAAGAAAAAGAAAAGTAACGATTAATATGGAAAACAAGCCGACACTGCTGACAATACCCACCTCTTTCATTCCGCGGGAAGAGCTGATGATTAAGGCAAAGAAAGCTGCACAGGTTGTCAGGCCTCCGGTTAATATACCTTTGCCGCTTTTTAAGAAAGTATCTTCTATGGATTTATTAATCGGTTTTCCTAAAGAACGGCTTTCGGTAAAGATGGAGATGATGTGGATGGAAAAATCAATTCCCAATCCGATGAGAATGACCGTAACCATTGAAGTCATAATGTTTAAACTCTTAACCAGAATGGCAGCTAAACCGATTGCCCAGATAAGTCCAACTGCTAAATTAAAAATAGCAAAGAGGGGAGCAGCCCACATTCGAAAAGAAAGAATAAGTAAAATTAAAATTGCAATAAAAGCAATGATACTGGTATAACCCATACTTTGCTCACCGTAAACCATTTCATCACGACCGAGAGGAATCATCCCAGTAAGTCCGGCTTTTACTTCCGGAAAATCTTTTACAACTTTGTCGATTACTTTCTGAATTGCATCTGTTCCAGAAATCATTTTACCCATATCGGTCATATTAAAATTAGGAATAACATTTAGGATTAGAGCTTGTTTGTCATAAGATAATAGATAAGGTTCTCCCAGCAATAATTTATCTACTGCTTTTTGGGCATCTTCCGGAGAGTTTGTTTTCCCAGAAGCAAAATTTTTCATTACCAAAATCATATTGGAGATGCCATCTAAAATAATTATAGTATTGTCTTCTTTCGTTCGAGTAGAAATAGATTCTTTTTTGCCAATATATTCCTTTTCGAAACTATTGTTGATATTGGTCAATAAAGGTACTAAATTCGGATTTTGGTATAATTCTTTCATATTTTGTAAATCGTCTTCTTTGACCAGCATCAGACCATGTTCGCAGATAAAATCTACATCTTGTTTATAATCAATCCGTTTAGCGTAAAGTTTACCATCCTTTGGGTCAGTTGCCAGTTTGATTTGAGGAACAACTGCCTCAGCGAAAGCCTTTATTTTTTCTTCTTCGCCCTCAACTACTATTATTATATTGGTAGCTGTTATAAACTCATTTATTACTTTATTGTACTGGGTTGTCTTTTCGCTCTTCGCAGGGAGTAAATCAGTCCATCGCATACTCTGCTCTAATTGTGTGGCAAAAGCGCCCAATATTATTGTTATAATGACTACCAAAGTGACCATTTTCCAGGGATGTAGAGCATGCAGTTTAGCCAAAGCTTTCAAAATTTTATCTCTCATTATTTATTTCCTTTGCAAGTTTCTTTCAGTAAATAAGCTGTCATCTAATTCTACATTGTATTTGACTTCCAGCATTTCTATACTTGTCTGGGAATTTTCCTGTTGGTTATACATAACCATCTTTGTGGCAGTGGGAATACCATCTATTTCCTTGATATCGTATTGAATCAGTGTTTTTAGTAAAAGTTCAGGATTTTCCGCGTCATAATAATTTATGGCTACCGGGTAAAAATTGTCTTTGATTATCCACATAATCAAATGGGAATAACCGGATTCGACACCTTCTTTTTTCAGCATTTCAACCTTGTAACAATCATATCCCTCTTTAATTTCTGAGCCAAGTTTTTTACTACTGAAATCTTCAATAAAAGCATCACTTGCCCCGGTGTCTTCATAAGAGAAATCACTACCTTCCATTTTTTGACTTTTGGAATTGGTAGCAAGTTTGCGTATTCGCTTTGTACGGGGGAAATACATCCAAATATCATCAGCATAGTTGAGCATTAGTATAGCTTGCCCCTTTGCTCGTTTGGGCTCTATATAACGCAATAGATTTTTTTCGCCTTTATTTTTACTATATGAATCATAAATAAAAATTCTTTTTTGACCGGAGGTGGTAGCAATGGTCATTTTTACTTTGGCTTGAACAGTATCCTGATTCATTAATTCATTGACTTTACTTATAATTTCTTCTCCGGTAAGTTCTTGCCCGATGGATACTATAAATGTAATAAAAATTATTAAAAATAATAAAGTTAAAATAATAATTGTCTTTATGAATCTATTCTTTGATTTCACAATTTTTCTCCTTTTATCGAGCGTTTACCCAGAAAGTTTAGTTTAAATTTTCTGATAGTATCCGGAGAGATTATATCACCTTTAGGACTCTTAAAGTATAAAGCATCAAGGGGGCATTGAATAATACAGGCTCCACATTGGATACATTGAGCTGAATTAGGCATAGTGGTAATCTGTCGACTTTTATCTATTTTAAAACAATTCCTGGAACAGACTTGTTCACAAAAACCAATTCCTTTACATTTTTCCCTATCCAGAGTAACTCTTGATAATCTATCTTTGTGTAAGCTGCTTTTATATAAAGGAGTACTCCCCATTAAATCTATACTTAAAATGAGAATAATGATTAGGGAAATAAAGCTCCAATGAAGAGTGAATCCCCAGGAAAAATCTCCAAAAGACAGGTGGTACAAACTAAGAATGAGTATGAAAATAGCCCATAATATTAATTGAAATCCTCCTTTTCCAAAATCAAAGAAGATAAAGCCGATCCTTTTTTCTTTGGAACTTAACAGGTGTTGGTAGAGAGGGAAAGACATAAAGATTAAAAAGGATAGTATCCATATCAAGGAAACGACGAAGAAGATATCTTTAGGCCAGAATAGAATCATAATCAGAGAGGATATGGCGGAAATGGGGAATGCCCAGGCAATAGCCATTTCAATACGTTGGGGTAAGGAAAACTCAACTTCCCGCATTGGTAAGGTTTTCTGAAAGTTATTATTTATGAAAAGAGGAATATCTTTAGCATATACCGGTCCCCAGATTATTTCCCATCCAGCCTTGTTTTTAATAGTTTTAGCTTCGATACCACTGGCGGCAAGCTGGGGTAATGTTACTTTTCGGTGAGATACAAGTTTTTCGATACCGCTGGTCTTGAGAATAGAAACAACATTATGATTGGTAAAATGTCCTCCTGTAGCAGCACACCAGACATTGATCCCTTTACTATTTGCAATGAGCAAGTAACAATCGATTCCTCTTAAGGCCCTTTTTACTCTTTCTACAGTCAGATGAAAATTACAGGTTAAAAAAACGGGAGAATTTTGATCTGGATTTCCGATTCTAATTAAACCTGGTTTGCAGGGGAAAGGGAACATTCTTAATAAAGTTTCAATAATATTGGTGATAATATAATTAAATATATTCATTTTTATTTTATTCCTCTATCTTTGCTCTTTGCTTTGGATTTTTTGCTACTACTTCGATAAAATTTCCTATATTATTTAATCTTGCTGATTCTATTAGCAGACCACTTTCTTTAATCTTTTCTGTTAAATTATCTATCGCGTGTACAGTAGTTTGAGTGATAAGATAAGTAATTATTGCCAGAGGAAATCTTAATAACTCATTTAAAATTCTCTTTAAAATACTTTTAGGTCTTACTTCATCTGCAACAAGGAGAAACCCGCTTGGTTTTAATATTCTATTTATTTCCTTTAAAGTAAAAATTAATTCACTTTCAGTTAATTCAGAAAAGCAAAGACCGCTCATTACAACATCGTAATCGTTTGATTTTTCGCTTTCCAACTCAGCGACTCCCATCTCAGATAAATTAACATTTTTGAGGAGATTTTTCTTGATTGCTTGTTTTTGGGCAATTTCTAACATTTGGGGATTAATATCGATTCCTTTTACTTTTGCACCTTTTTGAGCAGCCCTTAAGGTTAATGCACCGGTACCACAGCCAAGATCAAGGACCTTTTGACCTTTTTTTAGGTGGGATGTCAGACGATCATAGACCTTATCTAAATTTCCCAGAGTAAGAATATAAATGCCTCGGTCATACCTGCTTGGGGCAGATTCAAGTATTTTCATTAAAATAAATGTACTCATTTGAGTGCCTTTTTTAATTTTTCTTAAATCTTGGAAAAAACATCGGGACACTTTTTTTATATTCGAGATAGTCTTTGCCAAGTCGTTTTTCCAATTCTGGTTCTTCAATAGTCTTTAACTCGAGAAAATTAAGTAAAATAAAAATCGGAGTAAATATAAAAACTAAAGAAATTGAGTTAAATAAAATGCCAAATCCAAATAGTAAAATAAACACACCGCCAAGCATAGGATTTCTAACATAAGAATAGGGACCAGTATTAACTAATTTTGGTGGTGGATTGAAAGGTACAGGTGTTCCCTTTACTTTAATAAAATGTAAAATTGACCATAGCGTTAAGAATAAACCTAAAGTGAGAATAAATAAAGATATACTAAGATTTAGGGGATAAGATATAAGCTTAGGAAAACGCAATATCTTATCAGTCCAAAGAGATACTATAATAAATAGTCCAATAAGACTGAAAAAAAAGATTATTCCAACGGGAGTAAGAAGATTTCGAATTTTCTTACTCCCGGTAGCTGTTTTATAAAAAAAATTAATTACTTTGTTTCGGAAACTCGTAGTATTGGCCCCTTTTCTTAGTTTTTAAAAAAATCTTTTAAGATTTTATTACTATAAATAATAATCATTGGATTACGTATTCAAACAATAAATTACTGTTTTTAAATAAATGGCCATAAGTCCTTTATTTTCATCTCTTATCAGACAACCTTTCTCGGTTTCTTCTATTAATGCTTCGATCATATATTTTAAAACTTCTTATCCTTTACCAAAGGCATTTTTAAAACGTTCAGCAGGATTATCAAAAATAACTTCATTTGTGTCAAAATGTTCTGAATCAAATTCTCCTCCAATCCATTCTAACTTTTCTTCATGTTGTTCATCATTGAGATTTCTTATGCTTTCTAAAAAGTCATCATAAACAAGAGGTCCTCCACAATCTTCAGGGGGACAAGCTCTTTTTCCTTTAATGCAAATGGGGTAGATAATATTTTTTTCTTTTAGGAGTATTTTTTCCAGGGTTATTTTGTGTCTCCAATAATCACCGAAATCATATATATATTCAGCCGATTGATTTTCCATTAAAAAACAATCAGTTATTTTTACTTTCCAACCAGGAAGAACTTTTTTGTTCCACGTTAATTCCCATATAGGTTCTTCATTTGGGATTCCAATATTTACTTTTAAATCAATTAATGGATAGATTATTTCAAATTCATGAAGATGACAATCATACCAGCCCATAGCATCTTGAATAGCGACATGTAGGTCATAAAAAGTATAAGTTTTAGGAACTTGTATCCTCCGCCAAATGGGTGGCCTAATACCCTTTAAGGTTATCTTAAATTGATATACTTGATTGAATTTCTTTTTTATAACTTTTCCTCCCCTCGTAATTTAGAATTTTTATCAATAACATTTTTTTAAAAGTGTATATAAATAATATTCTCTAAAGATTTCAAAAATCCTCTTTTTTGGGTAAAAAATAATAAAAATGAATTATCGGTTATTGGTTTTTAGATTTCGGTTAAATATTTTATAGTGTAAACTTTTGGTTCACTTGACAAATTTCCCGTCACCAAAGTATAATATGTTAACAAAAATATTAATTAAGTGTGCTTAGCCCTATGAAATATAATGATATAAAAAAAATAAATAAATTATATTTTACTTACCAGGATGCAGCAAAAATACTATCCATAACCGAAAATTCCGCCCGAGTATTGTGTACCCGATATGTAAAACAAAAATACCTTATCAGACTAAAAAGAAATTTCTACATATTAAAGGAAAGATGGGATAGTATTACTCCAAATCAAAGGTTTGAGCTGGCCAATATCCTTCAGGTTCCATCTTATATCTCTTTGATGACCGCTCTTTCATTTTATGAATATACCACTCAGGTTCAGCAGGAATTTATCGAATCTATCTCCTTATATCGCAAATTTACAAAAGACATTGAAGGAGTTGTATTTAATTATAGCAAAATTAAAAATGATTTTTATTTTGGTTTTTCTAAGAAAAACAATATATTTATTGCCTCTCCTGAAAAGGCTTTTATCGATTCCCTTTATTTAAGTTATTTAGGAAAATATAACTTAGACCTCAGTTCGCTAAATTTAGAAAAAATAGATAGAAGGAGTTGTGAAAAAATATTGGAAAGATATCATTTAAAATTCAAAATATATTTTAAGAGGTATATAGAATGAACGATTTGATACAGCAAGAGATTTTTGAAATAGAAGTATTGGCCTGGCTTAAGAATAAAGGGTTTCTCCGTAATATGATTTTTGGCGGGGGAACAATGCTGAGGCTTTGCTATGATTTAAAGAGGTATTCAGTTGATTTGGATTTTTGGGCATACCGGGTTGATAGGATAGATCAATTTTTTATAAATTTAAAAGATTCTTTAAAGACAGATTACGATTTAACCGATGCACAAAATAAATATTATACTCTACTATTCGAAATTAAAAAGGCACCATACCCCCGAAAATTAAAAATTGAGATAAGAAAAGAAAACAAAGAAAATAATTTTCAGGAAAAAATTGCTTATTCCCCATATTCTAATCAACAGGTATTGCTTAAATCTTTTACCTTGGGACAGATGATGAAAAATAAGATAGGAGCCCTTTTAGACAGAAAAGAAATAAGAGATGTATTTGAT
>Ga0307379_10013673_pt1 | contig 10508 bp, 7 predicted proteins | sample UN2MG_FD_202237 | JGI IMG/M metagenome (GOLD analysis project Ga0307379, IMG submission 202237) | Soil microbial communities from Risofladan, Vaasa, Finland - UN-2 | ecosystem: Environmental > Terrestrial > Soil > Coastal area > Acid sulfate soil | place: Finland: Risofladan, Vaasa | collected... | reverse complement strand
GCGTGCGCGGCGTTCATTCGCCGCGCGTTCGCGGGCTGTCCGGGTCCGCTGTCCCTGAGCCAACTCATCAATCGCCTGCAAACCGCTTGCCAAGTCGAGTTCGCGCGCGCCCTGGGGCCGGCCGCGTGGGGACTGATCGAGCAACTTGTGCAGCATCGCGTGCTGGCGCGCGACCGGCGTCCGGCGGAATTTCCGACTCGGGGCAACGGCGTGGTCTTCGATGAGGTCGTTTACGCTCCGGTGTCGGAGTGAACCGAGCCTGGACTGCCGGCGACCGGGCAGGTCCAGGCTCAGTCCAGAGAGTGACCTGAATCCAGGACCTGAGATCGGTTGACATCCGCGGTGGCGGATGGGTATACTTTAAGTGGGAAAGCGTCGCCCCGTGGTTCCTCTTTTCCGGTGTTGACGCAAGTTCACTCGCGGGAGGTCGCACTTGGCATCGGTCGTCGAAATGCACGGGCTCACGAAGGTCTATCGCTCCTTCTTCGGCGGCACCGGCGTGCTCGCTCTCAACCAGCTCGACCTGGAGATCCAGGAGGGAGAGACCTTCGGACTAGTCGGGCCCAACGGGTCCGGGAAAACCACCTGCCTCAAGCTACTGCTGGGGCTCCTTTACCCCACCGCGGGCGAGGCCATGCTCTTCGGCCGCAAGGTGTGGGACATGCGGGTCAAGGCGCTGCTGGGCTACATGCCCGAGACGCCCTACTTCTACGATCACCTGAGCGGAGAGCAGTTGCTGCGCTACTTCGCGCAGCTGTTCGGGCTGCGGGGGGCGGAGCAGCGGCGGCGCATAGATGAGTTGCTGGCGCTGGTGGGGTTGTCGGAGCGGCGCCACATGCTGCTGCGCTACTACTCGCGGGGGATGCTGCAGCGTATCGGCCTCGCGCAGGCTCTGCTCAACGACCCCGCACTGCTGATCGTTGACGAGGTGACCTCAGGCCTCGACCCCGTGGGGGCGCATCAGATCCGGAGCCTCATCCTCGAGCTCAAGCGCCAGGGGAAGACCATCCTGCTGTCGAGCCACCTGCTCAACGAGGTGCAGACCCTGTGCGACCGGGTGGGCGTCTTGTACCGCGGCAACCTCAAGGCCTGCGGGACGATTGACGAGTTGCTGCCGCAGCCGTCGCAGGTGGTGATCACGGCGCTGGGGCTGGAGGCGCCGACGGTGGCGCGGCTGGAGGAGCTGGGCGCGGCGTGCGCGGCGGCCGACGGCATGGTGCGGGTGACCGTGGCTCCGGAGCAGGCGGAGCAGGCGGTGGCGGTGATACAGGGTGACGGCGGGCGGCTCCACGAGCTGACGCGGCCGCGCCCGACGCTGGAGGAGGTATTCATGGACATGGTGCGGGAGGAGGTGGAGTAGAATGCGCAGCATCATTACCATCGCCCGCAACACCATCTCCGAGGCGCTGAGTCGCGTCATCCTGCAGATGATCCTGGTGTTCGCGATCATCTTTCTGGTTCTCGGCTTCTTCTTCACCTTCATGACCCCGGGCGAAGAGGACAAGATGCTCAAGGACCTGGGGCTGACGGTGATCACAGGGTTCGGGCTGCTGCTCGCGATCTTCATGGGCGTAAGCCTCATCCAGCCCGAGATGGAACGGCGCACCATCTACGCGCTGCTCGCCAAGCCGGTGCGCCGGCTGGAGTTCGTGCTCGGCAAGTACGCCGGCACGATCGCGGTGCTCGCCCTGTCGATGATCGTCATGGGCGTCGTCCTGGTGGGGTCTCTCTTCCTCAAGCAAGGCGTCTGGAGCCCGGAACTGCTGATAGCTCTGGTTGGCATATTCTTCGCACTGATGATCATGGCCGCGCTGGTGATGATGATCAGCACCTTCGCCTCCACGCTGATGTCGGTCGTCGCCGGCTTCCTGTTCTGGTCGATCGGCTATGCTCAGAGCTACCTCCAGCAGCTCTCCGAACACGCCGATAACCCCGTCTCGGTGCGGGTGCTCAACACCATCAGCGCGGTGCTGCCCAACTTCACTTACCTCGACTTGCGCCTGGCGGTGGTTGACGGCCTCAGCATTCCCGCCCAACTGCTGGGCAAGATGGCGCTCTACGGCGTGGGCTACGCCGCCGTCGTCCTCGCCATCGCGGCGGTTCTGTTCAACGAAAGGGAGATGTAGCTGCGATGAAGGGGAAGGCGCACAAGCGCGGCCGGTGGCTGCTGCTGCCGGCGTTTGCGGTGCTGGTGCTGCTGGTTCCGGTGCAACGGAGCATCGTCAGTGATCCCGGCTACCGCAAAGAGTACGTGAATCCAGCCGTGAACTTGGGGAGCGTTCGCGAAGGCGGTACGGTGGCCCTGATGGCGATGTTGGGTGGTTTCCGTCCCTTGGTCAGCAATCTGCTGTGGCTAAAGGTGGACGAGTTCTGGCATCGCGGCGGCAGCGGCTATTGGCGCATGGTGGGAGTGCTGCAGGCGATCTGCGAGATGGACCCCCATTTCATTGATGCATGGTCCACGTTCGGCTGGCACTGCGCGTGGAACATCTACGTTGATGCCCCCGTGAAGGATCGCCCGAAGTGGGTTCAGACCGGTATCGAGATCTACCAGCGCGGCATCAAGTTCAACCCCGACCGCTATGACCTCTACAAGGACCTGGCCTGGCTCTATCATGACAAGCTCAGGGACTACGAGCGAGCGATCCCGGCGTGGCAGGAGACGCTCAAGCATCCCGATGCTCCGATCTACGTCCGACACATGATCGCCCACTGCTACGAGAACACCTGGCAGGTGGATAAGGCGATCGCGACCTGGAAGGAGTGCCTGAAGGAGGATCCCACCGACGTGGTGGCCAAGGCCGCCCTGGACTGGTGGCGGCAGCAGACCGCGGACCCGGAGAAGCTGAAGGCCGAAAAGCTGCGCATCCTGGTGCGTGAGAACGGCGTCCGCCGGAGCCGCCAACTGCCCATGATGGAGGAACCACACTCCATCAGGTAGTGCTGCGCGCGGCCATCGCATTCTCGACGCCGCACCTTCCAGGTGCGGCGTCATCATATTCCAGGAGGAGCCCGTGCCCGGCGCGCCCGCTTTGCTGATTGCCAACCCCGGTGCGGGTCGCGGTCGGACTCGGCGCCTGGCCCCCCTGCTCGCACGCGCGCTGGCGGCGCGCTATCTGGAGGTTGATCTCCGATTCACCCGCGACGGCGACGACGCCGCTCACATCGTCCGCGCGGCGGTGGCGGCGGGCTGCGACCGGGTTGTCGTCGCCGGCGGCGACGGCACTATCAACTCCGTCGTCGGCGCGCTCGCTCACACCCCGGTCGCCCTGGGGGTCATCCCCACTGGCATGGCCAACGCCTTCGCGCGCGAGCTGCGCATCCCCCGGGCCTGGCGCCGAGCGTGCGATCTCGCCGCCGGATGGCGTCGCCGCGTGATTGATGTGGCTCGCGCCGGCGATCGCCATTTCGCCCTCATGGCGGGCATCGGCTTCGACGCCCAGGTGGTGGCGCGGGTGAACCCCGCCATCAAGCGGTGGCTGGGGCCCGCGGCCTTCGTGCTCGCGGGCCTGGGGTGCATGCGCCGCTGCCAGCCGGCGCGCGTGTGCTTGCGGTGGGACGGCGGCGAATTCGATCGCCCCGCGTTCGTGGTCGCGGTCGCCAATGGGGCCCACTACACCTACGAGTGGCGCTTGGCACCGGACGCCCGCCTCGACGACGGCTTGCTCGATGTCGTCGTCTTCGGCTGGCACGGGTGGCTCGACCCCGCGGCCCACGTCGTCGGCGCGCTTGTCGGGACCCACCTGCGGCGGCCCGGGGTGACCGCGCTGCGGACGCGGCGCCTGCGGATCGAGTGTGACCCGCCGCTGCCGCTGCACCTGGATGGCGACGCCGCAGGCGTCAGCCCGGTGGAGGTGGAAATCCTGCCCGAGGCGCTCACCGTGTTGGCGCCGGCGCCGCCAGCGGCGACCCGCGCGGCGCGGCACTGTGAGGTGGCCAGGCACGACTCATGAGCGCCGACGAACGCGAGCCCGCCCCCGCCTGGACCGCCAACGCCGGCCCCCGTATCGGCACCGACGAGGCGGGCAAGGGGGACTACTTCGGATACCTGGTGGTGGGCGCAGTGTACGTCGAGCCATCGCAGGAGGCGTCACTGCGAGAGCTCGGCGTGCGCGATTCCAAGCGCATGTCCGACCAGGTGGCGCGGCGGCTGGCAGGCGAGATCGTGGCGCGGGTGCCGTCCGAGATCGTGCGCATTTCCCCGCGGCGCTACAACGAGTTCTACACGAAGCTGCGCAACCTCAACCACCTGCTGGCGTGGGCGCACGCCCGCGCGATCGAGAATCTCCTGGCGCGCGCGCCCGCCCCCCTGGTGGTGTCGGACCAGTTCGGCGACGAGCAGCGGCTGCGGCAGGCGCTGATGCGCAAGGGGCGCCGGGTGACGCTGGTGCAGGCGCCGCACGCGGAGCGGGAGGTGGCGGTCGCCGCAGCGTCGGTCGTGGCCCGCGCCGCCTTCCTGGAGACGCTGGAGGCGCTATCCGCGCGCGTGGGGGTGGCCCTGCCCAAGGGCGCGACTCACGTCATCGCTACGGCCCGCGAGATCCGACGCCGGGGCGGCGACGAGCTACTGGCGGAGGTCGCTAAGCTGCACTTTCGCGTGACGCAGCAGGCGCGGCAAGGCGATTCATAGTCAGGGATCACGCGGTTCGCTGTCGGCCGACAATTGAACCGCGAACAGCAGTTCCGGGCGATTACACGGCGTGTCGCGCGGGCAAGGATTGCCGCCGGCGCCGCGGTGAGCGCCGGCAGGTCCCCCCGGCCGCACTTGCGCGGGCGGTGGAAAATCTGTATTGTATTAGCGCCGTTCGTCCATTGTGGGCGCGATTCCGGTGAAGTCGCGGTTACCTCGCCCCGCCCGGTCGGGGCACCCATTCCGAAAGGAGCGGCAGCGGTCCCAGCGCGATCGGAGCAATGGGAAAGTCCCTGATCATCGTCGAGTCCCCCGCCAAGACGCGCACTTTGCGCGGCTTCGTGGGCCCCGGCTACGAGATAGCTGCCTCCATGGGGCATGTCCGCGACCTCCCGCCCAAGCGGTTGGGGGTGGATGTCGAACATGATTTTGCCCCCGAGTACGAGCCCCTGGCCGACCGCAAGGCCGCCCTGGCGGAGCTGCGCAAGCAGGTCAAGGCGGCCGCCGCCGTCTATCTCGCCTCCGACCCGGACCGCGAGGGCGAGGCCATCGCCTGGCACCTGGCCCAAGCGCTCAAGCTCAAGGAGCCCAGGCGCATCGAGTTCAACGAGATCACCAAGCGCGCGGTGCAGCACGCCCTGGAGCATCCGCGCGACATAGATATGCGGCGCGTTGACGCCCAGCAGGCGCGGCGCGTCCTGGATCGCCTGGTGGGCTACAAGCTGAGCCCGCTATTGTGGCGCAAGCTGCGGCGCAACGCCCGCAGCGCCGGGCGCGTGCAGTCGGTCACGGTAAAGCTGGTATGTGACCGGGAGCGCGAGATCGAGGCCTTCCAACCCCAGGAGCACTGGGACATCTTCGCCGACCTCACCCCCGGCGGGGATGACCAGGCATTCCGCGCCAAGCTCGTAGCAGTCGCCGGCGAAAAGGCCAAGGTTGGTGATGGCGAACGGGCGTTGTCCATCGCCGAAGATGCGCGCAAGCAGAGCTACGAAGTCGCGCGGATCAAGCGCGCCGACCGCAGCCTTCGCCCGGCGCCGCCGTTCATCACCTCGACCCTGCAGCAAGAGGCCTCCGCGCGCCTGGGCATGGCCCCGCGGCGGACGATGGTGGTGGCGCAGCAGCTCTACGAAGGGATTGAGCTGGGTGCGGAGGGCTCGGTCGGCCTCATTACCTACATGCGAACCGACTCCACGCGCGTCGCCCAGGATGCGCAGGCCGAAGCGCGGGAGTACATCACGAGCTCGTTCGGCGCCGGCTACGTGCCCGAGCGCCCGCGCCAGTTTGCCGCGCGCAAGGGCGCCCAGGAGGCGCACGAAGCCATCCGCCCGACCTATGTCGCGCACAGCCCCGATGCCGTCGCGCAATACCTCGACCGCGACCAGTTGCGGCTGTACCGGCTGATCTGGTCGAGGTTTGTGGCCAGCCAGATGGCCGACGCGGTGCTGGATGTGATGGTGGTTGACGCGGCGGGCGGGCCCTATCTCTTCCGCGTTACCGGGCAGGCGGTGCGGTTCGCGGGCTTCATGCGGGTCTACTCGCCGCTCAAGGCGCAGGGGGAAGAGGGCGCGGAGATGAAGCTGCCGCCGCTGCAGGACGGGCAAGCGCTGACCCTGCTCAACCTGGACATGACCCAGAAGTTCACCCAGCCGCCGCCGCGCTATACCGAGGCGAGCCTGGTGCGCGTGCTGGAGTCAAAGGGCATCGGCCGTCCCAGCACCTACGCGCCGATCCTCGGCACCATCCGCGAACGCGGCTACGTTTACCTGGACGATGAGAAGCCGAAGCACCTGCGCCCGACCGACCTCGGGTTGGTGGTCACCGATCAGCTCGCGGAGCACTTCCCGCGCATCATGAACGTGCAGTTCACGGCCACGGTCGAGGAGCAGCTCGACCGCGTGGAGCAGGGCGAGAACGACTGGGTGCAACTGCTGCGCGAGTTCTACGGGCCGTTCGCAGAGTCCCTGGCGCGGGCCGAAGAGAACATGGGCGCGGCGCCGGTGCCGCCCGCGCCCGAAGTCGCGCCCACTCCAGAGGCGACGCCTACGCTCGCCGCGCCGGAAGTGGCAGGCGCGCCCGCGCAACCCGCGCCGGAAACCGAACCGCCTTTGCCCTTCATCACCCGCAAGGGAACGGTCACAGAGGATAGCCTAGGAAAGTGCGCGACGGTAGTTGACGCGAGCGACCTGTCGCTCCTGAAGGTCGGGAACGAGCGAGGGACAGAGTACCCGGTTGGCCGCAAGGCCGTGCGCCGCATTGTCTCATCTCTCAAGCCTGCCCCGCCGCCGCCGTCGCTCGCGCAAGAGGCCTCGCCGGAAGTGACGCCTAGGCCCGCCGCCCCGCTGGAGCCTGTGCAGGCCGCGCCGACCGCTGCGCGCTCGGCGCGCATGCCCGCGCGGGAGACGCTGGAGAAGTGCCCGCAGTGCGGAAAGGCGCTAGTGGTACGCGTCGGCAAGCGCGGGCCCTTCATGGCTTGCAGCGGCTACCCTGAATGCCGCTACACCGCGCCGGTGGGGGACGACGGCGCCAGTCCCGCTCTGTCCCAGCCGACGGACGAGGTGTGCGCGGAGTGCGGGAAACCGATGCTCGTGCGCACCGGCCGGCGGGGGCCGTTCCTGGGGTGTTCGGGGTACCCGGAATGCAAGCACACGGGGCCGCTGGCCAAGGAGGGCGCAACCGGCACGCCGGATGATGAGGGACCGCAGGCGGAGCAGGCGAGGGCCGCGCAGAAGCAATGCCCGGAGTGCGGCAAGCCGATGACGGTTCGCCACAGCCGTCGGGGCGCCTTTCTGGGGTGCAGCGGTTACCCGACATGCCGCCACACCGAACCGCTGGCCGCAGGCGACAGGCAGCGGCCGCAGCGCGAGCCGCCGCGGCCCACGGGCGAGACTTGCGATCAGTGCGGCAAGCCGATGGTTGTACGCGGGGGAAGACGGGGGGGCTTCGTCGGATGTTCGGGCTATCCCAAATGCCGCAACACGCGCCCGATTCCCACATCGGCGGCCGGCGAGTCTGGCCCGGAGCCGGCGGGAAGTGCGGTTGATGATTCATAGACGAAACGATGCTTGACGCAGGCGCATAGCTCGCCTGCCGCGGCAGGAGAGTGCCCGTCGTGATCTGTCAGCGTTGCGGCGCAGTCAATTCCTCCGAACGGCGCACGTGCGCCCGCTGCGGCCTCTCCCTGGGCGCGCCGCGGCAGCGTTCGCGGCGCCGCATGACGGCGTCGCGGCGGCGGGCGTTCTGGCGCGGCGTCACCGTCGGGCTTATCGGCGCCGGCGCCGCCTACGGATACGGCCGCCTCTCCAGCTTGCACGTCGGCGCCGCCGGCTACTATGCCCCGGCGCTGGCAGCGATCGGCGGGGTGGCGGGAGCGCTGATCGGGTATGTCCCGCGCGTGGCATGGCTTGTGTTGCTGCGCGGCGCGCTCATCCTGTGGCTGGCGCTGGCGCGCGGCATCGCTGCGCGCAAGATTCGACGCCCGATGGGCGCGCAGCGACGCGCCATGGAGGACGGTGGCGCCAGCGCGGACGGCCACCATCGCCTCGCGATGCTGGAGTGGATCTCGGGGCAACCTGCACGGGCTATGGAGAATATGCAGTCCGCCCTTGCCCTCGATCCCGACAATCCCGTCGCCTGGCACAACATGGGGGTCATGGCGGCCGTTGACGGGCAGAGCGAGACCGCGATCGATCTGCTTCAGCGCGCGGTCCCGCATCTGGGCGCGTCGCCAACTGCTTACTCCAATCTGGCCGGGGTCTTGATCGGAGCCGGCCGCTACGAGCACGCGCTGAGCGCGGCGGAGACCGGGCTGCGCGCCGACGACCGCCACCCGGCGCTGCGCCAGCAGCGGGCGGTGCTCCTGGCGCAGCAGCGCAGGCACGAGGAGGCGGTGCGCGACCTCGAGTACGCGGTCACCGCTACGCCGCGACTGGCCGCGATGCACAACAACCTGGGCGTCATGTACCGGGCCCAGAGCGATGATGCGGCGGCGCTCGCGCAGTTCCGCCTGGCGCTGCGCTATGATCCCGGCTACGCCGTCGCCAGCTACAACCTCGGGGTGTACCACGCGGCGCGCGGCGAGTTCGCAGAAGCCGCGGAGCGGCTGCAGTCCGCCCTGCGCGACACGCCCACGCATGCGCGAGCCCACGCCACGCTCGGTATCGCATACTACGGCATGGGGCGGGTCGAGCCGGCGACGACGTACACGAGGCGTGCGGTCGAGCTCTCCGCGGCTGATTTCGAGGTCCGCTACAGCTACGGGACCATGCTCCTCAACGAGGGTCACGTGGACCTTGCCGTGCACGAGTTGGAGCGCGCGCGCGAACTGCACCCGCGCAATGCCGACGTGCTCGTGAACCTGGGCCTGGCGACCTATCTCAAGGGCAAGCTGCCGGCCGCGCTGGCCCACTTCCGCACCGCGGCGGAGGCCAACCCTCAGCACGCCATCGCTCACTACAACACCGGCCTCACTTGCGATTCGCTGCAACTCCTGGCCGAGGCTCAGGACCGGTTCCAGCGGGCGATCGAGCTCCGGGGCGATCTCGCGGAGGCGCACAATAACCTGGGCGCGGTGGATGTGGCGCAGGGGCTGACGGTGGATTCGGTGGAGCATCTCGCGCGCGCAGTGGATCTGCTGCCGGCGAGCGCCATGCCGCTGTCAAACCTGGGCCTGGCGTACTACCTGGAGGGCGACGCCGATGCCGCCGAACGCGCCCTCAAGCGCGCATTGGCGACCGATCCCGACCTGCCCTCCGTCTGCGACGTGCTGGGCCACACCTACAGGGATAAGGGCAACCTGCCGGGCGCCATCGAGCAGTGGGAGAAGCTGACCCAACTCGAGCCCCTTAATCCCGATGCCTACACCAACCTCGGCCTCGTTTACTTCAAGAAGGAGATGATGAAGGAGGCGATTGCCTGCCTGCGCAAGGTGCTCACCTTCACTCCCCATTCCGCCGAGGCCCACAACAATGTGGGGCTGGCGTACGCGCGCAATCGCCAGCTCGACGAAGCCGTCTACCACCTCGGCCGCGTGCTCGACATGCGCCCCAACGACCCCATCACCCACAGCAACTACGGGCTGGCGCTGTATTTCAAGGGGGAGGCGGAGAAGGCGACCTACGAGTGGATGGAGGTCACCCGGCTGTCGCCAGCCTACGCACGCGCGCGAGCGCCGACCCGACTGCAGCAGTACGACGAATCGCTGATGGCGGTGCGCCCGCTCGACAAGCTCGCGCGGCTCATGCGCTTCCCGGCGCGCAGCGCGCCGTTTCACTACAACTTCGAGATGGCGTGGTCGCAGGAGTTTCACTTGCACATACCGTGGGCGGACATCGAGAGCGCGCGGCGCTGGGCCGCCCGGTGCAGCGCGGTTGCCGAGCGGGTGCGGCGATTGCATGTGGTCTGAGCCCCGGCTCCGAGGCTGATCTGCGACCTGCGGCGCTGCGCCGCCATCTCCGGCGCCGATATGCTAGCGGGCGTCGGCCCTGCCGCCGACTCGCCTCGGGGCCAGGCGGGTGCGGGCCGCGGTCCTCGCGGCAGGGGCCTGCGAACCGGCAGGACGCTCGTCTGCAGCCACAGAAAACAGGGGGCGTGCATCTCCTCTCGCCATGGCGTCGCGCCCCGTCGTTCACCGCTGCCGACGGCTTGCCGATCCTGCTCTACCACAAGGTGGGCGACTACCGGTCAGGCGCAGCGGTGAAGGCTCATTATGTCACGCCCGCGTTGTTTCGCGCCCACTTGTCTTTCCTCGCCGCCGCCGGATACCGCACGATCGGCGTGCGCGACATCTTGCGCTACCTGCGCGGCGAGCGCATCGCGGTCGAGCGACCGATAGCGATCACCTTCGACGACGGGTACGAATGCGTGTACTCCCGGGCCT
>Ga0307379_10013671_pt1 | contig 10510 bp, 8 predicted proteins | sample UN2MG_FD_202237 | JGI IMG/M metagenome (GOLD analysis project Ga0307379, IMG submission 202237) | Soil microbial communities from Risofladan, Vaasa, Finland - UN-2 | ecosystem: Environmental > Terrestrial > Soil > Coastal area > Acid sulfate soil | place: Finland: Risofladan, Vaasa | collected... | reverse complement strand
TCGCGGCGGCCTGGGAAGGCCGCCGCGCAACAAGTCGCGTCGTACGACCAGATATCGGCCGGCCTCCAACGGCCGGTCTCAGGCGTCCGGGGCCGGCTCACCGCCGCCGGTCTGCGTGGTGCCCTTGGTGCCGGGCCGAGGGCCCGACCGGTTCCGTGCCATGGCCACAATCCGTTCGCACAGCCGGCCGAACGGTATGCCCGCGTGAGCGGCCGCCTTCGGCACCAGGCTGTGACTCGTGAACCCGGGGATGGTGTTGACTTCGAGCACCTCCGGCTCGCCGTCGGGCGTGACGATGAGGTCGACGCGCGACAGGTCGCGGCAGCCCAGGACGCGGTGGGCGGCCAGCGCCGCCCGAACCAGACGGTCCTCCACGTCCGACGCCAGACCGTGGGCGAACACGTAGTCGGTCCGGTCCGACTCGTACTTGAAGTGGTAGTCGTACCACCCGCCGGGGGTGCGGACCTCGATCGTCGGCAGCACCGACTCGCCCAGAATGCCGACCGCGAACTCACGCCCCACGATGCGGCGTTCGACAAGGGCCGGGCCGGACGCCCCGGCCACCCGCTCGACGGCGCGGCGGAGGCCGGCCAGCGAGTCGACCATGTACACGTCGAGGCTGGACCCGCCGGCCACGGGCTTGACCACCAGTTGCGGCCCGATGGTGTCCATGGCCTCGACGAAGGGCGCCGCGTCGCCGCAGTCGAGCAGGCGGAAGGCCGGCGTCGGGACGCCTTCTTCGGAGAATCGCACCTTGGTGGCCACCTTGTCCATGGCCAGCCGGCTGGCCTCGGGTCCACTGCCGGTGTAGGCGGCGCCGAGGGCTTCGAGTTCCTCCTGGACGCCGCCGTCCTCCCCCCACTTGCCGTGCAGTGCGAGGAACACGACGTCCAGGTCGCCCACGAGCTCGGCCGTCACGTCGCCGGGCCGGACGTCGGCCGGACGGACGTCGTGCCCGAGCCGGGCCAGGGCGTCGGCCACCGCCTGGCCGCTCTGGAGGCTGACCGGCCGCTCGCGCGACGGCCCGCCCATCAGGACGCCGATCGTCAGCGCTGCGGGCACCAGCACGGCGTGGGGCTCGACTTCGGGCACGGAACCGGTCATGGCCAGACCTCAATCTCCAGTTCCAGGTACACGTCGAAGCGTTCCTTGACGGCCTTTCGGACCTGCTCAATGAGGGCGAGGACGTCGGCGGCCTTCGCCCCCTGCTTGACGACGATGTAATTGGCGTGCTTGCGCGAGACGGTGGCCCCGCCCACGGCGGTGCCCTTGAGGCCGGCCTGGTCGATGAGCCCCCCGGCCGCCAGCCCCCTGGGGTTCTTGAAGACGCACCCGGCCGTGGCGGCGCTCACCGGCTGAGAGTTCTTCTTGGCGATCCAGATCTTCTTAACCCGGTTGCCGATGGCCTTGACCTTGTCGGGCATGAGGCGGAACTCGACCTCCAGAACGAACCGGGCCGAGACGTTGCTGGTCCGGTATCCGAACGCCAGGTCGTCGCGCTCGCGGTAGAAGGTCTCGCCGTGGCTGTCCATGACCTTGATGCGTTCGACGGTCTGGCCGACGTCGCCGTACGTGCCGCCGGCGTTCATCCGGACGGCGCCGCCCACGGTACCGGGGATGCCCACCAGGCACTCGACGCCCGACAGGCCCTGGCGCGCCGCCTCGGCCACGAGTTTCGGCAAGGGCGTGGCGGCCCCGGCGCGAAGCAGATCCTCCTCGACCCCCACCTGGCCGAACCCCTTGGCGTCCAGTTGGACGACGGCGCCCTGCATCCCCTCGTCGCGGACGAGGATGTTCGACCCTCGCCCGATGGCCCGCAGGTCGAGTTTCTTCTTCTCGCACCGCGCGATGACGTGGCGCAACTCGTCCTCCGTCCGGGGTCGCAGGAAGTACTCGGCGCTACCGCCGATGCCGAACGTCGTCATCGACCCAAGCGGAAAGTCTTCCTGGACGATCGCCTCAAGGCCCTTGAAGATGGTCATCGCACGTCCTCAGCGTGTTCCGCGGTCAGGAGCCTGCGCCTATCGTGGTGCCGCCTCGGCGCCGGCCAGACCGGCCAGACCGGCCAGAAGCGGGCTCGCCAGGTGCCACACGTCGCCGGCACCCATGGTTATGAGCACGTCGCCGGACCCCAGGCTCTCAACCAGGTGCCGGCGGATGGAATCGAAGTCCTCAAAGTACGCGGCATCCGTGCCCAGGCCCGTGACCTCGGCCACCAGGTCCTGGCTGGAGACGGCATGCCGCTCGTTCTCGCTGTCGCGGACGAAATAGATGTCCGGGACGATAACTTTATCGGCCACCGTCAGGGCCCGCGCAAAGTCTTTTAGGAGAAACCGCGTCCGGCTGTGTTGGTGCGGCTGAAAAACCACCCACAGCCGCGCCGGCGAGAACCGCTCGCGCGCGGCCCGAAGCGTGGCCCGAATCTCGGTCGGATGGTGGGCGTAATCGTCGACCACCGTCACACCGCCGGCCTGGCCCAGCACCTCCATACGGCGCGAGGCGCCCTGGAACCGTCCGAGGGCCCCGGCAACGGCCTCGGCCGGCGCGCCCGCCCACGTGCACAACGCCATGGCCGCCAGCGCGTTCAGGACGTGGTGCCGTCCGGCCAGGGCCAGGCGCACCGACGCGTACATCGCCCCCTGCCGGACCACGTCGAAGGCGAATCGCCCGGCGTCGGGCCGAAGGTTCTCGGCCCGCCAGTCCCAGTCGCCGCCGATGCCGAAGGTTCGGACGGCAGCCTTCGCGGCCGCAGGCACGTCGCGGCTGCCAGGGTCCGACCCGCACACCAGCAGCAGGCCGTCGCTCGTCACGCGCGAGGCAAACTCGGCAAACGCCGAACGAATGTCGTCGAGGTCGCGGAAGTAGTCGAGATGATCCTCCTCGACGTTCAGGACGACGGCGGCGTGCGGCGACAGGTTCACGAACGACCGGTCGTACTCGCAGGCCTCGACCACCAGGTGCGGCCCGTCGCCCACGTGCGACCCGCCGCCGAGTTGCGGCACGTCGGCGCCGATGACGAAACTCGGGTCCAGCCCGGCCTCCGACAACACATACGCCACCATGGCCGTCGTGGTGCTCTTGCCGTGCGTGCCGCTGACAGCGATACCGAGCCGCAATTCCATGAGCCGCCCCAGGAACTGGGCGTACTTGAGCGTCGGGATGCCGCGGCGAACGGCCTCGGCCATCTCGGCGTTGTCGGGCTTGACGGCGGCGCTGTGGACGACCAGGTGGGCGCCTGAAGGAATGTTCTTTTCACCGTGACCGATGCCGATGTCTGCCCCCCGCCTGACCAGCCGCTCGGTGGCCGCGCTCGCCGTCATGTCGGAACCGCTGACGTCCCCTCCCTCGCTCAGAACGAACTCGGCCAGACCACTCATGCCGCAACCGCCCGCGCCGATGAAGTGAATCTTCTGCCCCGCGTAGGGGCCCGATGCGCGACGTGAACCTGAAAGGGTCATGTGTCCTCGTTTCGCGTGCGAGTTTAAACCCGGCGGGTGCCGGTGTCAACGCCTCGCCCTCTTAGTGCTACTTCGTCAATTCCGCGAGGGCCTATCGGGACGCCGCGCGGTGGCCTTCCCAGAGCCTGCCCGCCTTGGGCGGGCCACCGCGCCTTGGCGCAGGGCAACCTGACGCGGCGGCCTGGGAAGGCCGCCGCGCGAGAAGTCAAGGAGTTGACAAGGTAGCATTAGGCCTTCCGAGGGCGCCGCCTTGACCGTTTTCCGCGCCGCGACTATAGTGGCCTCCCGAGCGAGGAGCCGACCGGCCTGCCCAGGCCGTCGGTGCGGCGGCGCGGAACACGAAGGAGCCCTGGCGGATGACCAAGACGACGGGCGCGGACGTGGTCATCATCGGCAGCGGCGGCGCGGCCTTGCGGGCCGCCCTGGCCGCCGCCGACATGAGCGCGAGCGTCCTCGTCCTTACCAAGGGCGAGCTCGGCAAGGCGGGCGTCACCGCCCTCTCCTGCTCGGACCGGATGGCCTTCCACGCCACGCTCGGGCACACCGAGCCGGGCGGCCCAGACGCCTGGCGGTACCACGCCGAGGACATCTACCGCATCGGCGGCCGCGTGTCCGACGCCGGCCTGGCCCGCGTCCTCGCCCAGGGCGCGGCGGAGGCGTTTCACTACCTCGACGGCCTGGGCGTGCCCTTCGCCAAGAACGCCGATGGCCTGGCCGACCAATTCGTGACCGACGGCTCGCACTACGCCCGCGCCTGTTACACCGGCCCGTACACTGCCAACCACATCCACGAGGGGCTGCGGAACGAGTTTTGCCGGCGCGGCCTGCCGATTCTCGAGAACGTCATGGCGACGGACCTGGCGCTCGACGCCGCCGGCCGCGCGGCAGGCGTGCGGCTGGCCGACGGTAGGCTCATCGCCGCCGGGGCGGTCATCCTGGCCACCGGCGGCGCGGGCGAGGTCTTCGAGGTCAACGTCTTCCCGCCCGGCATGACCGGCGACGGACACGCCATGGCCTACCGGGCGGGGGCGGAACTGGTGAACCTCGAGTTCATCCAGATCGGCCTGTCGAGCACCAAGACCAAACTCGCCTGCTCGGGCAGCCTCATGCGGGCCTGGCCGCGACTCGTCACCAAGGACGGCCGCGAGTTCCTCCGCGACTACTTCCCCCCGGGCACGCCGCCCGAGCAGGTCTACGCCGTCCTCTTCAAGAAGGGGGCCTCGTGGCCGCTGGCGTACCGCGACGAGAGCCACGTCGTCGACATCGCTGTCTTCTCCGAGATGCAGAAGGGCCACCCGGTCTTCATGGACTTCTCGACGAATCCGGCGGGGCTGGACCTTGCGAAGATGGACCCGTCGCTGTGGGCGAAGTACCGGACCATCGCCGCGTTGGACCTGACCCGGCCGCCATACGCGGTCTCGCCTCTGGCGCGGCTGAAGGCCATCAACATGCCCAGCGTCGAGTGGCTGTCCCAGCGCGGCATCGTGCTCGAGCGGGGCGACCGCATCGAACTCGCGCCGGCGTGCCAGCATTTTCAGGGCGGCGTGAAGATCAACGAGCGGGCCGCCACGAGCGTGCCCGGCCTTTTTGCGTGCGGCGAGGTGGCCGGCGGCCAGCACGGCGCCAATCGGCCCGGCGGCAACGCCCTCATGGACAGCCAGGTTATGGGCCGGGTCGCCGGCGAGCAGGCCGCCGCCCTCGCCAGGGGCTCGAAGCCAGGCGCTCCGCTCCCCGCGCCGCCCGCCGGCGATGCCGCGACGACGGGCGACCTCATCGACGTCCGTGAAGCCCGCCGGGTCATTCAGCATCTGATGACCATGCGGGCCGGCGTCAAGCGGACGGCCGACGGCGTCCGAGAGGGGCTGGCCAAACTGGCGGCCATCACCCGGCGCCCGTGGGACGCTCGCGAGGCGGGCGAGGAGTTTCTGGCCGAGACTCGCAACATCGCCCTGGTGGCCGAGATGGTTCTGACGGCCTGCGGCACGCGGACCGAGAGCCGGGGGCCGCACCTCTCCTTCGACGCCCCCGACGCCACCCGACCGCTGCCGCGCCAGGACCCCGCGTGGCAGAAGTACCTCGTCATCCGCCGCGACAAGGCCGGCGCCCTGGTCATCGAGCCGCAAAAACCCGTCGCGCCCGACTGGGACCTCGTGCAGCAGATCGACGCGTAGGGCGGCCACTCGTGCAACGCAACTTGCCGCGCGGCGGCCTTCCCAGGCCGCCGCGATTGGACCTGATGAGGGTTCCTGGCGGCCTGGGAAGGCCGCCAGGCGGGATGAAGTTCCGAAGTTGCGTAGGGGGACTACGGTCGCCGCCATGCCCGATGCCCGCGACGAACTCGACCAGATGATCCGGACGCAACTCCAGGGCCGCGACATCACCGACCCGCGCGTGCTAGACGTGTTTCGGCGCGTGGACCGGGCGCGGTTCGTCCCGCCCAGCGAGCGACGCTCGGCCTACGGCGACTTTCCGCTGCCCATCGGCGAGGGCCAGACCATCAGCCAGCCGTACATCGTGGCGCTGATGACGCAGAGCCTCGCCCTCCAGGGGCCGGAGCGCGTCCTGGAGATCGGCACGGGGTCGGGTTACCAGACGGCCGTTCTGGCGCACCTGGCGGCCGAGGTGTACACGATTGAGGTCCGCGCGGCCCTTCAAGAGACGGCCCGCGGCGCGCTGGAGGCACTCGACTGCCGGAACGTGCACTGCCGCCTGGGCGACGGCCGGGCCGGCTGGCCCGAAGCGGCGCCGTTCGACCGCATCCTCTGCGCCGCGGCCGCCGAAGAGGTGCCCCCGGCGTGGGTCGAGCAGTTGGCCGACCCGGGCGTCCTGGTCACGCCCGTAAGCGCGTGGGGTTCGCAGATTCTCGTCCGCCTGACGAAACGCGGGGGCCAGGTCGTGCGCGACGAGTTCTGCCCATGCCGCTTCGTGCCGCTGGTGGGCGGCCACGCCGACCAACCCGAATCAGACTAGTGCCCCGTTACACCTCAAGTGAAGGATAGCCGGGTGGCATGCCCACGCCGCCTTTGCGTGGGCATGCATGCCCGCGGAACGGATGCCGCTGGCATGCCACCCCGATAGTGACGAGCCACGGAGCACTAGAGTTTCGATCGCGGCACGGTGACCGGTTTGCCGGCCTGGGCGGCGGACTTCCAGGCGGCTTCGGTAAGTTCGATGACCCGCAGGCCGCACTCGGCCGGGGCCACCGGCTTGCCCTCTCCCTTGACGGCCCGGATGAAGTCGAACGAAACCGACGCGCTACCCAGCGCCTTGGCGTCGACGGTGACCTGGGCGTCGCGCCAGCCCAGTTGCTGCGTCATGCCGGCCCCCTGGCGGATGTGCAGGGCACCCTTGTCGCCCACGATGCTGATGTCTTCCCACCACGACGGGGCGTCGCCGATAACGGTCACCGTGCCGACGGCGCCGTTGGTGAACCGCACGTTGATGGCCGAGTTGATGTCGACCTTCGTGCCGCAGTTGTCAATCTGGGCCGAGACCACGTCGGCCTGAAGCCCGGTTATCCACAGCACAATGTCGACGAGGTGGCTGCCGGAATCGTTCAACTGGCCGCCGCCCGAGAGTTCCGGCTCCTGGCGCCACAGACCCTTGCAGGCCTTCTTCCATTCCTGGCACTGAAACGCCGCAACGGCCTGCACCTTGCCGATGGCGCCGGCGGCGATCTCGCGCCGCACGTAACGGAACGTGCCGTCGGTGTGCCGGTGGTATCCGATGGTCAGCACCAGGCCGGTCTTGCGAACCTTCTTGACGACCTTGACGCCGTGCGCCGTCGTGCAGACCATCGGCTTCTCGACGAGCACGTGCAGGCCCTTGTCGAGGGCGGCCATGATCTGCTCGAAGTGAATGGTGTGCGGGCTGGCAATGACGACGCCATCGAGTTTCTCGCCCTTGAGCATGGCCTTGTAGTCGTCGTACTCGGCGGCCTCCGCCAAGTGGGCGTGACGGGCCTTGTGCTTGGCCCGGTTGGCCGCCACGGGGTCGCAGATCGCGACGATCTTGGCCTCGGGTATCTTGCCGAGCGCCTCGGAGTGCACGTTCATGAACCCGCCCATGCCGATCATGCCGATCCGAATGTCTTTCGCCATCGTCCGATTCCTTTCCGTTTCCCCCCGCCGGCCCTGCGGCCGGGCGGAGCGCCGTGGTCACTACCGTCATAACAGGAAGAAGGATTCTACCCCACCCGGCCGACAATGCAAGCGGGCAAAACAAAGATTTCGCGCGTCGGCCCCCAGCGGGTAGAATGGCCCGGCACAGCCGACGACGGAGACCACCGATGAACCCAGGGCGTGTTTACCTGGTCGGGGCCGGGCCGGGCGACCCCGGACTGCTGACGCTGCGCGGCCGCGAGGCCCTGGCACTGGCCGATGTCGTGGTCTACGACGCCCTGCTCTCGCCCCGCCTGCTCGACCACGCCCCGCCGGCGGCCGAGCGCGTCTACGTGGGCAAGCGGGCCGCGCAGCACACCCTCTCGCAGGACGACATCAACGCCTTGCTGGTCGAACGGGCCCGGGCCGGCCGGACCGTCGTCCGCCTCAAGGGAGGCGACCCGTACGTCTTCGGCCGCGGCGGCGAAGAGGCCCTGGCCCTGGCCGAGGCCGGCATCCCCTTCGAGGTCGTTCCCGGCGTCACGGCCGGCGTGGCGGCCGCAGCGTACGCGGGCATTCCCGTGACGCACCGCGACCTGGCGAGCGGCGTGGCCCTGGTGACCGGCCACGAGGCCGGCGACAAGCCCGACTCGGCGCTCGACTGGCAGGCCCTGGCCCGCTGGCCGGGCACGCTCGTCTTCTACATGGGCGTCCGGAACCTGCCGACGATAGCCGAGAATCTCGTGGCCCACGGCCGCAGCCCCGACACGCCCGCGGCGGCCATCCATTGGGGCACCACGCCGCGGCAGCGGACCGTCACGGGTTCGCTCGCCACATTGCCGGGCCTGGTTCTGCGGGCTGAATTGAAGGCCCCTGCCATCATCGTGGTCGGCGCGGTCGTGGCCCTGCGCGACCGCCTGGCGTGGTTCGAGCAACGGCCGCTCCTCGGGCGCCGGATCGTCGTTACGCGGGCCCGGGCTCAGGCGTCGGACCTTGTGGCACAGCTCGATGCGCTGGGCGCCGAAACGATTGAGGCCCCCGCCATCCACATCGAGCCGCCCGAGGACCCGGCGGACATCGAGCGCGCCGCCCGCGAGGCCGCGTCGTTCGACTGGATTGTGTTCACGAGCGTCAACGGGGTCGACGCTTACTTCGCGGCCCTGGCCGGCGCCGGACTCGATGCCCGCGCGCTGGCCGGCGTCGGCGTTGCCACGATCGGCCCAGCGACGACCGAGCGGCTCGGCCGGTTCGGTATCCGGTCTGACCTCCAGCCCGAGACCTACACCGGCGCCGCCGTGGCCGAGGCCCTGGCCGCCGGCGCCGACCTGCGCGGCAGGCGCGTCCTCCTGCCGCGGGCCGACATCGCGCCGAAAGAACTGGCCGACGCCCTGCGGTCGCACGGGGCCGTGGTATCCGACATCGTCGCCTACCGCACGGTGCTCGACACGGCCAGCGCCGACGCGGTGACCGACGCGCTCGGGGCCGGCCAGGTCGACTGGCTCACGTTCACGAGTTCGTCGACGGTCCGGAACTTTCTCGGCGTCGTGGGCGCCGAAGCGGTCCGGGCGTCGCGGGCCCGCATCGCCAGCATCGGCCCGACCACCTCCGCGACGCTCCGCGAGGCGGGGCTGGAACCGGACGTCGAGGCCGACCCGCACACGATGCCCGCCCTTGTCGACGCCATCGTGGCCGCCGAGGCCCGCCCGGCCAAGACCTGACGTGCGCCCGGCCTTCGGCCAAGCCAGTGGCAGCTTGCATTGCGTGTTTGCGCGGCGGGTCCCCGCACCCGCCGCGCTCGAGGTTCAACTGCAGGTCGGCGCGGTGGGTACGGGGACCCACCGCGCGAACATCCAAACTCAGAGTGCTTTCATGGACGAACTCGACAGGCAAATTCTGACGGCCATTCAGGCGGCGCTGCCGATGGACGCGCGCCCGTTCGACGCCCTGGCCGGCCGGCTGGGAACCGACCCGGAGGACGTCCTGCGCCGCGTCCGCCACATGCTGGACGGCGGCCTTATCCGCCGCCTGGGCCCCGTCTTCGATTCGGCGCGTCTCGGATACGTCTCGACACTCGTTGCCGCGCGGGTGCCGGCCGACCGCCTTGCCGACGTGGCCGAGCGTGTCGGCCGCCTGCCCGGCGTCACGCACTGCTACGAGCGAACGAACGCATATAACCTGTGGTTCACGCTGACGGCGGCGGCGCCGGGGCAACTCGACCAGGCGCTCGAGCGGCTGCGGCACGACACCGGCGTCGCGGGCTTCCACAGCCTGCCGGCGCTGGCGGTCTACAAGATCCGCGTCCACTTTAACCTGACAGACGCCCCCGCGCTGAACGCCGCGGCGCCCGGGCCGCCGCGCGAAGCGGTGCCGCTGTCGGACGATGAGAAGCGCCTCGTCCGCCTCCTCCAGGACGGTCTGCCGGTCGCGCGCGAACCGTTGGCCGGCGTCGCCGAGCAAATGGGCTGGCCCGAGGTACGGGTTGTCGACCAGGTTCGGGCGTGGCTGGCTACGGGCGTCATTCGGCGCTTCGGGGCAGTCGTGCGGCACCAGGCGCTGGGCTTTGCCGCGAACGGCATGGCCGTGTTCCACGTGCCCGCCGAGACGGTCGACGCCGCCGGCCGACAACTCGCGGCGTATCCCCAGGTCAGCCACTGCTACCGCCGGCCGCCGCTGCCGGGGTTCCCGTACAACCTGTACGCCATGGTCCACGGACGGTCGGCGGCCGAGGTGCGCTGCGTGGTCGATGGGATGGCCCGCGATGCAGCCTTGCCGGACTACGACCTGCTCTTCTCGACGCGGGAGTTCAAGAAGGTCTCAATGCGGTACTTCGTCCACGACGAAGGCTAGAGCAGTTCACGTTTGGATGTAGCGTGTGCCGATAAGAGTAGGCATGGAAACCTACTCGATAGATCTGCGGGAGCGTGTGGTGCGGGCGTGCGATGAGAGCGTGCA
>Ga0307379_10013668_pt1 | contig 10511 bp, 5 predicted proteins | sample UN2MG_FD_202237 | JGI IMG/M metagenome (GOLD analysis project Ga0307379, IMG submission 202237) | Soil microbial communities from Risofladan, Vaasa, Finland - UN-2 | ecosystem: Environmental > Terrestrial > Soil > Coastal area > Acid sulfate soil | place: Finland: Risofladan, Vaasa | collected... | reverse complement strand
CCTCGACGAGGTCAAGGCGCTGGCCTTCTGGATGACCTGCAAGTGTGCGGTGGTGGGGATTCCGTACGGCGGGGCCAAGGGGGGCATCATCGTCCAGCCCAAGGAGCTTTCGCGGTTGGAGCTGGAGCGGCTCTCGCGGGGGTTCATCCGCCAGATCGCCGACTTCATCGGGCCCGATACCGACATCCCCGCCCCGGACGTCTACACCAACGCGATGGTGATGGGCTGGATGATGGACGAGTACTCCAAGATCCACCGGAAGCACACCCCGGCCGTGATCACCGGAAAGCCGATCCCGCTCGGCGGCAGCCTGGGCCGCGACGACGCCACCGGGCGCGGCGGGTACTACTGCGTCAAGGAGCTGGAGCGGCGTCGGGGGTGGACGCCGTCCGAGGTCCGCGTGGCCGTGCAGGGCTTCGGCAACGTGGGCCAGTCCGTCGCCCAATTGCTCCACGCCGACGGCTACCGCGTGGTCGCCGTGAGCGATTCCCGAGGCGGCATCTATCGGCCCGAAGGTTTCGACGTGCCCAGCCTGATCCACACGAAGAACGAGGCCCGCGAGCTGAGGGCGGTCTACTGCCACGGGTCGCTGTGTGAATCGGTCGACGCGGAGAACGTCACCAACGAGGAGCTTCTGGAGCTGGACTGCGACCTGCTCGTGCCCGCGGCCCTGGAAAACCAGATCACCGCCGACAACGTCGATCGCATTCGCGCGCCGGTCATCCTGGAGATGGCGAACGGGCCGACGACCAGCCGGGCCGACGCCGTGCTGGCCGAGCGGGGCGTGCTCGTGGTGCCCGACATTTTGGCCAACGCGGGCGGGGTGACCGTGAGCTACTTCGAGTGGGCGCAGAACCGGCAAGGGTACTACTGGTCGGTCGACGACGTGCACCGGCGGCTCCACCGGATCATGGCCCGGGAATTCGCCGCCGTCTACGACTTCGCCGCCCAGCACGCGATCGACCTGCGGACCGCCGCCTACGCCCACGCGTTGAACCGCATCGGCACGGCGATCGAGGCCCAGGGCACCCAGCGGTATTTTGCCAACGGCCGGTGATCTCCCCTTTCTGAGCCGCTGGCTCCCCGGCCAAAACGTTGACACAGGCACCTGCCGCGGCGAGAATCGGCAGGCAAGAGGGTTGGGAGCGTACCCGACCCGGCGGTGCTCGGCCGTTTTCGGCTTGGAAGTTCTGAGGGTGAACCGACCATGAAACGCTGCATGCTTCTCGCCGCGCTGTTGCTCTCGTGCGCCCCGCTTTCGGCGCAGGAGCCGGCCAAGGAAAAGGAGGGAGGTTTCAAGCCGCTGTTCGACGGCAAGTCGTTCGAGGGCTGGCTCGTCAAGGACGACACGCCCACGAGCTGGAAGATCGAGGAGGGGCTCCTGGTGCTGACGGGCGGGCGGAGCCACCTGTTCACCAAGGAGGCGTTCGCCGACTTCATCGTCCGCTTCGAGTGGCGCCCGGCCAAGAAGGGCTACAACAGCGGCTTCTTCGTGCGCGGCCGCCAGATCCAGATGGCGCAGGGCGGGGCCGGGATGCTGTTCGGCTCCGAAAAGGCGAAAGGCGTGCCCAAGCTGCACAAGCCGCCGGGCGAGTGGAACGAGTGGGAGGTGACCTGCGTCGGCCCCAAGCTCTCGCTCAAGGTGAACGGCAAGCTCGCCTGGGAGATCGACGACTTCAAGCAGGCGAACCGCCCCCTGGGCATCGAAGCGGAAGGACACGAGATCGCGTTCCGCAACATGCGGATCAAGAGCCTCGACAAGCAGGAGTAGCGGCGCCGCCCGCAAGGCGATCTGTCCACAACACGTCGGGTGGCACTGGCGTTTCGCCGGTGCACGGGCAAGATGCCCGTGGCACCCTGCCCCCAGGAACGCACTTGCGGAAGTTGTCCTTCGGCCGATCCTAGGCGATTATCGAGTGCCGAGCGCTTTCCTGCAACGCGCGGCTCGGCGCCAAGAGAGCGAGCGACAGCGGGTTGCCTGCTTGCAGCGATCCCTGAGGCGACTGGCAATGGGAGACACCGAACTCCCCTAGCGCAAAGGAGAGACAAACGATGCATCGTTACCTCGCATACGCGACCGTTGGGCTTATCGTACTGGCGGCATGGGGAGCGTGGGCGCCCGCCTGTGCGGCTGCCGCTCCCGTCCCCGCACCCGAGCAGGCACGGTGGGCGCGCCAGCTTCTCCCCTTGCCGAAAGAGGTCTCCCTTGACAAGAAGGTCCAGTTGCCGGCCGCGGAGGTGAAGCTGACCGTTGCGAAGGGTTCGGGCGACGTCGTCGAGACCGCGGCGGACGAGCTGCGATCGCTGCTCGGGGAGAAGGCGGGGGAAGCCGCCGGCGACGGCCGGTTCGAGATCCTCCTGGGCGTCTGCGACTCAGGCGGCCGGGTCGACGACGTGGCCGTCCCGGACGCGGCGCGACTGGCCGGCCTGCCCAACGCGGACCAGGCCTACGTGATCCGTCCCCTGGGCGACGCGCGGTTGGTGCTCGCCGCCCTGGACGAGCGCGGGGTCTACTACGCCGCCCAGACGCTGCGTCAGCTCCTGGAAGGCGGATTCCGGGACGGGCAGGTCGCGATCCCGCTGGCGACGATCACCGACTGGCCCGATCTGGCCGAGCGCGGCGAGTGGGGCGGAAGCGCCAACCGGGACGTCGTCTGGATGGCCCACCACAAGATGAACCTGGTCGAGTCGCACGTCACGCTCGGGGTGACCGAGGACGGCCGTGGCCGCGCCGAGGCCGACCCGGAGCTGGTCGACCTGAGCCGCCGCCACGCTTTGAAGTTCGTCCCGGTCATCACGCACCTGAACGGGCTGGGCCGCACGGGCATCTACCGTGTGTATCCCGAGCTGCGGGGCCAGGGCGACCGTGCCGTCCACCCCACGCACACGGACCTCGTCGCCCCCTGCTGCTCCCAGCCGAAGCTGACCGAGATCCTCGCCGACTGGATGATCTCGCTGGCCGACCAGGAGGGAGTGACCGACGTCTGCGCCTGGCTCAGCGAGCTGAGCAACCAGTACTGCGACTGCGAGCGGTGCCGCAAGGCCGGGGTGGGGCAATATGCCGTGGAGGCCCGCTGCCTGGTCGCGGCGTATCGCCTGGCCCAGAAGAAGCATCCCGAACTGGGATTTCGGATTCTCCTCACCCAGGGCAGCTACGCCTCGAACGACAAGGTGCTCGCGGAGATCCCGCCCGACGTGGAGTGACCTACTACGACGGCGGCCGGACCTACGATTCGTCGCGGGACCCTATGATCTATCCGCTCCTGGAGGAGTACACCGCCCGGGGCGGCTGGCTGGGTTGTTATCCCCAGCTCACGGCTTCGTGGCGGATCGTGTGCCCCTGGAGCGGGCCCCAGTTCATCAGGACCCGGATGAACGAGTTCGTCGACAAAAAGCTGAAGTGCTTGTGCGGGTACGCCACGCCCGACAACCGGCTCTACGAGTTCAACGTCCTCGGCGCGGCCGAGTGGTCGTGGAACGCCCGGGGGCGCGACGAGCGGGAGTTCGCCGCCGCCTGGGCCACGCGACGCGGGATCCGGGACCCCGACGCCGCGGCCGACTGGGCCGTGACCCTCGGTCCCGTGGGCTGGGACGTGTACGGCTCCCGCGTCCCCTTCTCCCATTTCTTCGGCCGGGCCACGGCCATGGTGGCCGGGCGCCGCAAGCCCACGCTGGGCGACGGCATGTTACGCTATTTCCCCACGGCCGAGCGCATCGAGGAAGACCTGGCCGCCTGCCAAAAGGCGATGGCCATCGCCGAGCGCCTCGACGAGCCGCTCTTGGTCGCCGAGACGCGGGTGATCCGAGGGTACGTCGAGATGATCCGGGACATCTACACCATCGCGGAGCGGGCCTCCGCGTCGAAGCGTCCCACGTACGAAGAGAGAGCCGCGATCCAGGAGGCCCTGGGCAGCCTGGCCGTGGCCGGCATCGAGACCGCAGGGGCGCTGGAGACGTGGGAGCGGCTCTGCGGCGAAGAGGACGGGGTTCGGATCGGCGGCTCGCGCTTGCTCGACACGGTCGACATGACCGAGCAGACGATGGCCGGGATCGCCCGATCGCTCGTCAGCCTGGGGATCCGCGATCCCATCGGGCCGTACCTCCGCGAGGAGATCGGCCCGTGGGTCACCGAGGATTTCGACGACGGCGCCCGCACGACCAAGACGTTCGACGTGACGCGTTGCCTCACGGCGCCCGGCGTCTACGAAGTGGGATTCAAATACACCAGCGGGTGGAACGGGCTGAGCATCTCCCGGGTTGCCTTGGTCTCGGCGTCGGCCGACGCGCCCCAGCAGCGGACGGAAGTGAGCGCCGACGAACACCCGGGCACCGCGGCGGTTCGCAATCGGGCCAACGTCTACACGGTGACGCTCGAGCGCCGGGATCCCGGCGCCCGGTACTCGATCGTGGCCGACGTCACCGGCACGCCGCGTCAGGGCCGACCCCCGGAGCGTCAGGGCTGCAACGGCACCGTGTGGATCAAAGGCCGGATGCCCGACGACTGGCGGACCCGGATCGAGCAGGCCACGCCCCTGACCGATGAAGAGCTGGCCGCCAAGCCGTGAGAGCTTGCCGGCGCGGGGATTCATTCCACCAGCGGCGACAGGTGCAAGAGCCGCGCCGGGGCGTCGCCCAGGTCGATGCGTAGGGTCGACTTGCCGCCGGGCACCCGCTCGGCCACGATCTGGCCGGTCAGCAGGTCGCGGACCCGGGAGGGGGCCGGGGCAGTGAGGTGCACGTCGAGCGCCCCCTCGCTGCGGCGGAAGTAGTCGGCCACCAGCAGGAGCATCTCCCCCGCGCGGCGGATGCCGCTCACCCGGCCGGGCGCGTCGACCGACGCCGCCTCGCCGACCGGCTCGCCGCCGATGATGAGCGCTTCGACCGGGGCGATCGCCCGGACCACGCGGTTGTAGGCGATCAGGCTTTCGGCGTCCCAGACGCGGCTCGACCAGAAGTAGACGCCCCGGGCCCCGTTGGCGTAGCACTCCAACAGCGCCCACTGGAGGCTTTCGCCGGGGAACGTGCCCGCGTCGCCGGGGGTGAGCCACGGGAGCACGTCGCTTCGGGCCATGCGCTCCCGGTCCTTGCGCACTTCGTTGCCGATCAACTCCAGGTGGTACGGGTAAAGGCACGAGTAGGTCGATACTTGACTGCTTTGCATTATGTCGGGATAGAGGCGGTCGACCGACCAGACGCTCTGGTAGGCGGGCCCCGGGCGGAAGTCGTAGCCGCCGATGTCGAACTCCGGACCACCCGCCTCGGCCACCTCCGCCCGGGCGGCCGTCACCAGATCGCGCCACATCCGGTCGCCCTGGGCGAGTTGCCACGCTTCCCAGGACTCGGCCCCGGACGCTTCGAAATCCTTGCGGCACCGCGAGCACTTCTGGCTGTCGACCGGGCCGCGCCAGCCCCACAGCTCGATGTCGACCGAGGCGAAGTGCGGCCGCGCCCTCCGCATCGCGCCGGCGAACCGCTCGATCTCCTCTTGATAGAAGGGCCCTCGGTAGGAAGGGCACGGCTTCTGCCCCACGCTGCCGTCGGCGAGCTGGCAGAAGATCTCCGGCTCCCGTTTCCGCCTCTCCATCATCCGATGCAAGGGAGAATCGATGTTGACCAGGAAGAAGCCGCGCCGCCGCGCTTCGTCGGCCAACGCCCAGAGAGGATCGTCCGGCTTCATCCACTGGCTGAACATGGGGAAGCTGTTCAGGCCGATCTGCTCCCACGCGTCCAGGGCGTCGGGCCATTGGGCCGTATCGCCCGCGCTCCACCAGCCCATCCCGGCCATGATCCGCTCAAGCCGCGGGGCCCGCGGCACCTCGACCGCGCGAATCGAGACCTCCTGGGCCGGGCTCTCCCAGTGCCCATCGCCGAACCCGTAGCGCAGCTTGCCGGTTTGGCCGTCCTGCCAGCCCGGGGCTTGCACGTAGAGGCGACCCAGCACCTTGGTGCTCGACCGGGCGGACGTGGCGAAGCGATAGCGCGTCGCGCCGTCGGGGGCCCGCTCCGGCTCGACGTCCGCAAGCTCCACGGAACCGACGCGCCCGCCGCGAAGCTCCACGCCCGCCGGCACGTCGAGCGTCAGGCTCAGCGCCCCTTGTCCCGGCTGGCCTTCCGGCACGACGATTCCCACGGGAACGGGTGCCGGCACGTTCGTGGCGACGACCAGCTCGGGCTTGTGGAAGTACGGCTGCGCGTGGGTGACCGTAAAATCGGCCGGCTCGCCGACAATCGGCTCCTCGGCTCCGCTATTCGCCGCCGAGCCGAACACGTAGAGCTCGTCCGTCACACTGATGCCGCCGGTATACATTCGCAGGCCGACCCACCGGGCTTGGACGTCCAAGTCCGCAAACCGCAGGCAGTGGATCCGGGCCTCGCCTGCGTCGTCGGGCACATCGAGCCGCTCGAAGTCGCCGCGCCGCCACCGGGAGCACTCGGCCACCCGGAAGTAGTTCTCGCCGTCGCGGCTCACGAAGGCCTCGATCCAGCCGGGAATCGTGACCCCCGCCTGGGGCGCTCCGCCCAGCAGACGGACGGCGATCTCGTCGATCCGCGCCGAGCGGCCGAGGTCGACCGCCAGGTTCACCCGACCGCCGTAGGACCAACCGACCGCGGACGAGTCGAACCAGATCCTCCGGTCCTCGCGCTTCGTGAGCTTTCCGTCGGTCAGATCGGTTGCGTCGGACTCGCCCCGTGCGTTGAGCGAGTAGTTGGGCGTTGGGACGAAGACCACCGGCCGGCCCTGCGCGAGATTCTCGCGACCTTCCAGGGGCGGCACTTCGTCGGCCAGTGCCTCGCCCGCCACGCTCAACGCGAAGAACACTCCCAGCACGGCTCCGATGATCCGCCCGATGCTCCGCCGGGGCCGCGGTGTTGGTCGATCGTTCACAGCACGCTCCCTTCTTAAGAAAGTGGAGGCCCGACCCGTTTCGCCGAGCCATCACCACGATACGGGCGAGATCGGGAGCCGTCAACGAGCGGACTCCCGGATTCCGTAGCAGGCACACGCCGTGTGCCGTCCGCCGGTTACGGCACACGGCGTGTGCCTACTACTCCGCCAATGCGGAAGTTATTCTTCGGCCGATCCTTACGTCTGCGGAGCGTGGGGAGATGGACGGCGGGCCGCACGCCGGATATGCTCGGGGGCGCGGGCTGCGGCGCCGTCGTGCGGCGCAGCGGGTGATGGGGACGTGGTCGTAGACGCAGGGAGCCGTTTCCGATGATGTACGCCTCGATCAGAATGCCTCTCTGGGGAGCCGCGTTTGCATGCGGCCTGCTCTTCGCCCTCCTTGCGGCCACCGGATCGCCGCCCGCGGACAGGCCCAACGTGCTCTGGCTGATCAGCGACGATCATGCGGCCTACGTCACCGGGTGCTACGGCAACCCGATCGTGCGAACGCCCAACCTCGACCGGCTGGCGGCGAGTGGGGTGCGGTTCGACCGGGCCTACTGCAACAGCCCGGTCTGCTCGGCCTCGCGCGCGGCGTTCATCACGGGCAGGTACCCGCGGAGCGTCGGCGTGACCGTGTTGAGCACGCCGCTGCCGGCGTCCGCGGTGACGCTCGGCGAGGTGCTCCGCGAGGCGGGCTACGACACGGCGTGGTACGGCAAGACGCACTTCAACAGCCCGCTCAAGCACGGGTTCGACGTGCTCGTCGGCGTCGGCGAGTGGGGTCGCTGGTTGAAAGAGCAAGGCCAAAAGGTCGACGACACGAGCCCCGACGTCCTGCCGAAGTGGAAGCCGTTTGGCGATCCGGCGCGGCTGTGGATCAACGGCGTCTACCTTCCGTTCGGTCTGACCGACGAGCTGATGTGGGACACGTGGTTCGCGCGCCGGGGCGCGGCGTTCCTCGCCGAAGATCGCGACCGGCCCTGGTGCTGCGTGGTCAGCCTGACGACGCCGCATTCCCCGTTCCGGTTCCCGTTGGAGTACCGCGGCCGGCACGACCCGTCGCAGTTCGCCGTGCCGAGAATCGGCCCGGAGGACGATCCGCAGATCCCCGCCGTGTTCCGCGACCTGACCGACGAAGAGAAGCGGCGGGTGCAGGCTTCCTACTACACGTCGACCGAGTTTACGGACAAGAACATGGGCACCGTGCTCGACGTGCTGGAGCAGACCGGGCAGGCGGAGAACACGATCGTCGTGTACCTCGGCGATCAAGGCTACATGCTCGGCCAGCACGGCCGGTTCGAGAAGCACTGCTCGTACGAGCCGGCCGTTCGCTCGCCGCTACTGATCCGGTATCCGAAACGGATCGCCGGGAACCGAAGCACCGAGGCGCTGGTCGAGTTCATCGACGTCATGCCGACGATCCTCGACCTGTGTGGGCTGGCGGCGCCGAAGGCCGTGCAGGGTCGGAGTCTCGTGCCGCTTCTGGAAGGAAAGGTCGACACGCACCGCGAGCACGTCTTCGTCGAGTACGCCTGGGCCGACGAGGCGATGGTCTGCGACGGCCGCTGGAAGCTGGTCTACCAGCGGGGGCAGCGCCGCCGCCCGGACGGCTACGACCCGGGCGAGGCTTACCCGCTGCCGGGCCCCACGCTGAAGCTGTTCGACACCCAAAGCGACCCCGGCGAGTTCACCAACCTCGCGAGCCGGCCGGAACAGAGAGAGCGGGTTGCGCGCTGCGTGTCGATGCTCGTCGAGCACCTGAAGCGGACGAGCCGTCTGCCGGATCGGATTCCGAAGACGGACGACCCGATGGCGATCCTCGACTACTGCGCCCAGCCCCACGACCTGACGCGGGAGGAAGCGCTCGCCGAAGACTGACGCGGCGGCATGGCCACGAACGCTTTGGCAACCATCGAACGGGAGGACGAGTCATGATGCTGCGTACGATCGTCGCGGCGGTGCTGGCCCTGGGCGCGCTTGCGTGTGCGTCGGCCGAGCCCGACCGCAAGCCCAACGTGGTGTTCATCCTCACCGACAACCAGGGCGCATGGACCCTGGGCTGCTACGGCAACCCCGACGTCCGCACGCCCCACATCGACCGCCTGGCCGCCGAGGGAATGCGTTTCGACCGGGCCTACTCCTCGAACGCGGTCTGCTCGCCGACCCGGGCGACCTTCCTCTCGGGCCTCATCCCCTCGCAGCACGGCGTCCACTGCTTCCTCGACGGCAAGTACATGATGGGGCCCGAGGCCTACGACACCCTGGCCGAGTTCCGCACCCTGCCAAAAATCCTCGCGGAGAACGGCTACGTGTGCGGGCTGACGGGCAAGTGGCACCTGGGCGCGAACCTGACGCCCCAGGAAGGCTTCAGCTACTGGATCACGATGGTGCACGGCGGGACCGCCGAGTTCTACGACCTGCCGGTGATCGAGAACGGCGAGGTCCGCAAGGAGCCCAAGTACGCCACCGAGCTGTGGACCGAGCACGCCGTCCGTTTCATCCGCGAGAACAAGGACCGCCCGTTCTTCCTCTATCTCGCCTACAACGGCCCCTACAGCCTCGGCAAGCTGCTGTTGAACCCCGCCCGAAACCGGCACCGCGAATACTACGAGGACAAGCCGCTCCTCTCGTTCCACCGCGACGCCATGCACCCCTGGCTCTACAACAACAAGGAATACCTGAACAACCCCGTCTCCATCCGCCGCGTGGCCGCCGAGACCAGCGGCGTCGACGACGGGGTGGGCGAGGTGATGGCGACGCTCGAAGAGCTGGGCCTCGACGAAAACACGCTGGTGGTCTACGCGGCCGACCAGGGCTGGATGGGCGGCACCAACGGCATCTGGGGCATGGGCGATCACACCCGACCCATGGGCGCGTTCGACGGCATGATGCGCATCCCGTTGATCTTCCGACACGCGGGCAGCATCCAGCCGGGCACCACGTCCGACGTGATGGTCAGCAACTACGACTTCCTCCCCGCCGTGCTCTCCTATCTGGGCATGGCCGACAAGCTCGAGGGCGCCGAGCCCGCGTCGCCGGGGCGCGACTTCTCCCCCGTGCTCCGCGGCCGGGAAATCCCCTCGGAGAACTGGGAGAACGTGGTGTATTACGAGATGGAGTACGTTCGGGCGATCCGCACCGATCGGTACAAGTACGTGCACCGGCCGGAAGGGCCTTTTGAGCTCTATGATCTGGAAGCCGATCCGCACGAGAAGTTCAACCTCTACGGCCAGCCCAGCCACGCGGCAATCCGGCAGGAGCTCCAAGAGCGTCTCGACGCCTTCTTCGCCCGGCACGCCGAGCCGAAGTACGACCTCTATCGAGGCGGCACCTCCAAGGCGACGCTGCTCAGCGACCGCGCTTCCAAACAGGAGGCGAAAGCGAAGCAGTGACCCGCCCGGCGACGGCGGCCTCTCGCCGAGGCGCCCAGCCGCAAAGGATTGACGAGATTGACGAAAGGAATCGGCCGGCGGGTGTTCCGCACTATGGCTGAAACGAGCGAGATGTCCTTGGAGTGCGGCGACTTGTCGCCGCTTTCTGAGCGGCCGGAAAACGTAGCGGGACGGCTCACCGGTGAGCTCCGGCATCGCTCGGCGGTCGCGGAAGCGCCCAAAAAGCGGTG
>Ga0307379_10013667_pt1 | contig 10512 bp, 15 predicted proteins | sample UN2MG_FD_202237 | JGI IMG/M metagenome (GOLD analysis project Ga0307379, IMG submission 202237) | Soil microbial communities from Risofladan, Vaasa, Finland - UN-2 | ecosystem: Environmental > Terrestrial > Soil > Coastal area > Acid sulfate soil | place: Finland: Risofladan, Vaasa | collected... | reverse complement strand
TATAAAGCAAGTAATGGAAATACAAATAATCATTATTATGTAGATTGGGTTGCTATTTCAAAAAGTTATGGAGTCCCAAGTGGTGAAGAAGTAGACCCCTTATCTATTCATACTGATGCAATTAATTTAACTCAAATGAATTATACTGAAAGTGGAGTTTTAAATATTTTAGAATCTTGGCTTACTACTTTTATAAATACTTTTGGATTTTTAACTGGAAATTATTTTGACCAAAGTTTAAACAAGACTGATGGAGTAGAGTTTAATAATGCAAATCTTACAAAATTAATAGTTAATGGAAGTGAATTAGGTTATATAACTCCAGTATATATTGAAAGTATAGATAATACTCCACAACATTTAAAATATATTGGAGGAGCAGGAAGTGCATTTAAATTTGAAAATGATAATTATGAATGGGATTTTGGCTTAGCAGGTGATGGTTCATTTTTTATAGGGCACGAACCTGTTGGAACATTTATACCTATATTTTCAATATCAAATAAAACCCCAGATGATGCTGTTGTTATAAATGAATATGGTATTTCATCTAGTTCTTCAGCAGGTTCAACTTGGGGGGGAGATGTTTTATTTGGTGATAGTATAATGATTAATACAGCAGGTGCAGGGGGAACTGATAGAGTTTTATCTATTGGAGGATTTAGATATGGGGCAGGTTCAAAATATGCTACATTAAAATTAAGTAATACTGATGCTTATGAATATACTGGATTTCAAATAGATTCTGAAAATGTTGGTGGTGCAAATAGAGGAGATGCAAACTTTTCAGTTAATGATGGTAGTGGATTAACATCTTATCAATATACTGCATATACTGGAAATACTACATTTTATCAAGGAGTAAAAGCAAAAGACTTTTATTCTGAAGATGGAAGTGTAGGAATTACAGATACAAGTTCTTATTGGTTATGTGATGCAGATGATTGTAGTTCAACTTGTCAAGTTTCAATTAAAGATGGATTAATAACAGGATGCAGTTAAATAAAATATTAATTTTAATGTTAGTATGTTTATTAGTCTTGCCTATGGTATTTGGATTAGAAACTCTTAAACCAGCAAAATTAAATCAAGAATATATTATTGTTCAGACTTGTGCAACTTGTTCTTATGTTAATATTAGTGTTTCAAATCAAGAAGGATTTTTATTTGTTAATCAAGAAATGACTTTAAATGGTTCAGGAATTTGGACTTATAATTATACTCCAACAAATATAGGGAGATATGATGTTACTGGAATTGGAGATTTAGATGGTGATGCAACCAGCTTTGCAACTTACTTTGATGTTACTCCTAGTGGATATGTTGGAACACTAGGTTTTTATTTTTTAATTTTAATACTTTCAGGGGGGATAATAATCTTAGGATTATGGAAACAAGATGCACCAATAGTTATTCTTGGAAGTTTTGGATTATATTTTATTGGATTATTTATTTTATTTAATGGAATTGTAGAAATAAAAGATACAGTATATACTTGGGCAATAGGATTAATAGTCTTAATGTTGGCTAGTTATATTTCTCTTAAATCTGCTTATGAACTTATCACAAATTAACATTTATTAACATCGACATTTATAAACTCAAATTATCATATATTATAATGGTTAAGTGGGTGATTGGAATGGAGATAAGAAAAGTTTTAATTAGAACAGATGGAATTAAATATGTTATTGTTCCAAAAGCTTCAGAAATACAGGCAGGAGATTATGTTAAATTAACTAAAATGGAGGAAAAAGATGGAAAAAAAAGAAGTTGAAAAAACTTATAAATTTGTTCAAGTCCCAACAAACTTTGCACCAGCAATACAAACCCCTAACGAAGAAGTTTTATCTGTTGAAGAAGCATTAGCTTTAATCTTGAATAAATTAGAAAGTATTGAAAAACTAATAGGATGATTGGAGCATTATTTCAATTTGTAAATGAAGTAATTGAAGTGAGGATTGATGGTTTTAATGTTTTATTTAGAAACTCTCAAACACACGGGGGATTTACAACAATAGATGGATTAAAATTAAGCAGGTCTGGAGTAATAAAAGAATTTCCAGATTTAGAGAATAAAGAAAATTGGAGAGAAGAAGCAATTAAAAGATTCAAAGAAAAAATAAAAAAATTTAATAGTGAGGATAAAAGAATGAATTATGTTATAGAAGATTTAAAAAAATTTGGCTATAAACCATTATATTTAAACAAACAAGGGTTCAGACCTAAAAAACTATGACATGGCAAAACAATCTATTCAGCAATCTATTAGTGTTATTTATATTAACAGTTTTATTTATAATTATCTACTGCAAGGTAACAAACAAAACCTTAATGGATTTTTTCAGAGAAGTAAAAGGAATGTTTGGGGGTTCAGATGAATAAATTAACAAAAATATTATTATCAATAATTGGTGGAATGGATATTACATTTACAATTTTTAGTCCAATAATCATAGGAACAATTTGGATTAAAATTGTTGGTTTAGGTTGGAGTTCATATTTTATTTTTGGATTAGGATTATTTGCAACAATATTTAGAGCAATTAAAATTGGATGGTTAAAAGAATGGTAGAAGAAATATCAGATGAAGAAGCAATAATGAAAATAGCCCAAGCTATGAAAGATAATGCACCAACTCAAGAAGATAAAGTTAATGTTCATACTTTTTTAAGAGATGTAGTTGTTACTCCAGATACAACAAGAACAGGGAATCTAAGAGTTGATAAAGATATAGATGAATTAGGAATACCTGTTTATACAGTTAGGGGTTCTCATGAAATGGCACTTATATCAGAAAAAATAATGAATAATAATTTTTTTAAAGAATATTTTGAAAAAATGTCGGGAATTACAACAGACACAAGTCTAAGTAGAGAAGGTTTCTTAATTAAACAAGCAACAGTTCAAACAAAACAAATAGCAGATGTTACAAAGAGAAGAAAAATAAATAAAGGTTGGTTTGGCTCTAAAAAAACTGAGGAATCTGGAGGAGATACGACCAGTTAGTGAAAGGAGGTAAAAATGGGATTACAAGAAGATATAAAAGAAATGAAAGAGATTATTAAATCTAGTGAAGAATCTAAAAAAGAAAAGAAGTGGAGATACCCATTTGGAAAAAAGGTTGGTAAAAGTCAAAAAAAGAAAAATTATGTTACATTAATAAAAATAAATGAAAATGGACAATTAGATTTTAAAAAAGTTCAAATTGATGACCAAACATTTATGGAAGAAGGAATACCAAGACTTGCATCAGCAGGTTATGTTTTACATCATAAAAAAAACCCAGTTATTATTTTACCAAGTTGGAGTGTAGAACCAATAGCACCAGAATCTGAAAAAATATTAAAAACATTTGACCCAGCACAAAATTATGAAGAATCATTAAAAAATGGAAGCAATGTAGTTGGTTATAGATTACTTATGAATAGAATGAAAAACGAACAAGTTTCAGCAAAAAAACAAATGGGTGGAATATTAAAATGGATTATTGGATTAGCTTTAGCTGGAATAATAGTCTATGCAATTCTAACTGGTGGAGGATAAATTGTCTTTCAGTAAAATTAAACATGGACAGAACGAAGAAATATTTGAAACAATAGTTACAGATGGAACAGGCAGAGAATTAGAAAAATGGAGATGCAATAAAAAAGATTATTTCAAAGTTATCAAAATATTAAATAATAAATTTGGATTAAACCTAATAATTAAAAATAAATCTGAAAGAGATTTAGATTGGTTAAACTATTGAGTGGTAACAAATGAATATTATTAAAATATTAATTATTATGTTTATAATTTTATTAGTTTTGAATATAGTTACATTATTTGTTTATCATAAAGATATAAGTATTTCATATATTCCCAAAGAAATAATTAGGTTAAGATAATTAGGTTAAGATAATAATCGACATTTATAAACCTACTTCTACATGTATTTATATGAAAATAAAAGATATTTTATGTAGAGTTAAGAATTCTAAAAATAATCAAATTAATTATAGTCTTAAAAAAAAGAAATTAAAAGAAATGAATATTTCTGAAATTGATATTTTAAATATAAAATTAGACAAAAAATTAAAGGGGTGTTTTGAATGAAATTAGAAAAAGTCTTATTAACTACCTTTATTTCATTAGTAGTTTTCTCAGTTTTATTATTAAAAATATTTGGTGCAAGTGAAATTCCAAGAGTGGTTGAAAAAGATGGATTTTGTAAATTAACTTATGGAGAAGATTATTATTATTCTGAAAAAATAGAAGCTTGTAAATATAAAAAAGAAATTAGAGACCCTATTTATTTATCAGAAAAAGAATTTAGAGATTTATGTCCAAGAGTTAATTTTTTTGAATTTAGACTTTATAGTAATTGTTTTTATAATGGAGAAAATCTAAATTAAAATGGTAAGTTCTGCTGAAGAAACTTCACAAAGGGCAAAAAAAGCTAGGCAAGAAATTATTTCTAAAGGTGGAGACCTTAGTAAATATGAAAGTTCATTAGGAAGAGCCGAAAGATTAGGTGCAACCACTATTGTAAATGGGAGAGTTGTATTTGTTCCAGGTTCAAGGGGAGCAACCTCAGGGGGAGGAGGTGGAGCACCACAACAACCATCAACACCACCACAAATAGAAGATTTACAAAAGCCAACACCAACCCCAACAGCAAGTGAATTAAGAAAAAGAACAGTTACAAGAACTAAAATTCCACAAGAAAGAGTTACTATTCCTTATCGTGGAGGGGCAGATTCTGGAGGAGAATCTTGGAGAGAAAAACAAGTAAGAGAAGCAAGTGAAAGATTACAAAAAGAAATTGAAGCAAACATTAGGAGAGAAAGAGAAAGACTATTGATTCCAGAAACATCAACAAGAAAAACACAACCAGAAAGAGATATACAAAAAGCTTATGATGATGCAGTTAGTAAAGGATTAATAAAAGAAGAAATATCAAAAGAATTACCTGAATTAAAAGTAAATGGAAAACCAACATTAGTAGGAAGAAAGTCTATGACAAGAAAAGAGATTGAAGATTTAAGTTATATTGAACCAATTAGTGTATCAAGAATTGTTGGAGAAAAAACCCCTTTGATTAAAGATATAATAAAAGTTACAGATATAGCAAATAAAAAATATTCTAAATCACAAGAAATAGTAAATGAATTAAATAATCCAAATATAACAGAACAAGAATTTAATAAAAAATTAAAAGAATATAAAGAAATTGGTGGAAGATATACAAAAGAAGAAGTAGAAGGACAAACAGTTTATAATTTTCAAGAACCAACAATTAGATTAATGTTAGGAAATGAATATAAAAATATTCCAGTTTCAGAATTAGTAGGTAAAGGATTAATAGGAACAACTGCAGAATTATATTTTAAGACTACTGGAGAAACAATAAAACAAATTTCAAGAAAAGCAGGATTAAAAGAAACAGGAGTATTTCAAATCACAACCCCAGAAAAAACAGTTGTTACAAGTTTACCATATCAAACAAGAGGAACTAGTTATTTTGAAGGAGAATATAAAGCACCAACAACAACAATAGTTATCCCAGAAAAAACTACAAGTTATATTACCCCAAGCCAATTAGGAAAAGTAACAGAGTTTGGAGTAAGAGGAGCAACCTTTGTTCCAACTTATTATGGAAAAGTAGGAGAATCTATTTTAGTAGGAAAAGAATTTGGTGGAGCAAAAGACCCAATACAATTTGCAAAACAAAATAAAATTGAAACAGCAATTATGTTAAGTCTTGGTGCATTAAAAGGTTATCAATATTTAAGAAAACCAATAATAACAAAACAAGCATTAAAAGTTACAGGAGCAAAACCAACAGCATTTGTAGGAAAACCAAGTTTAGTAAAAGAAGTTGGAGGAAAAACTTATACTTATTATGATGATTTAGTTGGTTATGGTGAAAGAGTCAAAGGTGGTTCAAAGACAATAGTTAGCACAAAGTTTAGAGAATTATTTAGAATGAAACCACTTTATGAGGGAGTTCCTTATGTAGATAAAGCTGGTTATGAATCAGCATATAAATTATTAATAAAAAAAGGATATACTAAAAGCCAAGCCAAAGAACTTTTAAGATTAAGAAAACCATTAATTGAAAAACAAGTGTTTAAAGGTGAAGGAATAATTGCACAAGGAGATGAAACAAAAATAATATTAAAAGGAACAGAAAAAACAGAAACAATTAGTAAAACAATTAAAGGAGTAAAGACAGCAGGAAAACAACCAACAATAAAATATATTAAAAGTGGAGGAGAGCCATTAACAGATGATTTATATAAATTTTCACAAGAAACAAGAAAAGCTTTTCTAAAAGGAGATATTCCTTATTCAAAAGTTAGTCAAGCAGGAAAAACAACAGAAAGATTTAATATTATTACAGGTGCAAAAGAAACAGGACAAACAGTAGTTGGAAAAGATATAATTAATTTAGATAAATTCTATTTAGGAAAAGAAGTTCCATTAAAAATATACAAAGAAGCAGATATAGTAAAAAGAATTGTTCCAGAAACAAGAAAATTACAATTATCAAAAGCAACAGTTTATGTAGAACAAGGAACATCCCCAATTACAATTACAAAAGAGAGTTTAAAAAATGTAGGTTTTAAAGGTGGAGCAAAGAGTTCAAAACAATTATTACAATTATCAAAACAAGAACAAGCATTAAGTTCAGGATTACAAAGTGTAGTTAAAACAACCAAGACAACCCCAACCCCAAAAATTATAGCCCCAACAATTCAAAAGACAACTAAAGTATTTGCTCCAGTTAAAACACAAACCCAAATTCAAACTGATATGCAAGTAACAAAATTAGGAGCAGAAACAAAAGAATTACCTAAACTAACTTATTTATCAGATACAAAACAAGAAACAAAACAAGAAGTAAAATTAGATACAGAAATTGGTTTAAAAGATAAATTAAAATATTTATCAGGAACAATACCACAAACAAAAACTCAATTAAGAGAATTACAACAAGAAAAATTAAAAGTTGCTCAAGCATTAAAATTAGAAACAAAACAAAAAGAAATTTCTTTATTAAGAAGTTTATCTAAGACAAAAACAATTCCAGAACAAAGACCAATAATTAAACCAACAATTAAAATCCCAATAGTAAAATCAGAAGGATTTTTAAAATCATTAGCAAGAAAAACAGAAACAGAACCAAGTTTATTTAAAGTATTCACAAGAAAAGCAGGACAAGATATTGAAATAGGCAAGACAACAACCAAGACAGAAGCAACAGGATTATTATTAAAAAGATTAAAAGGAACTTTACGAGCATCTGGATTTGTAACTAAAAATGAAAAACCATTAAGTTTTAAAGAATTAAATATATTAAGCCCAGAATTTAGACCAAGTAAAAAAAGTTCATTTAGGGTAGTCCAAAGAAAAGAAAAAAGATTAGGCACAAAAACAGAAGTTGGAGAAATCCAGTTCTTTAAAAAGAAAAAAATAAGGAGTTTGATATAATGTGGAAAAAAGGACAAGTAATGTTTTATTCAATAATGATTGGATTAACTATAATAATCTTAGCATTAGCATTAGCACCAGCAGTTTCTTATTTTACTGAATCAGCAAGAAATGTTACAACTGGAGATAATTATGGATTAGATTGTTCAAATTCATCTATTTCTAATTTTGATAAAGCAACCTGTGTTGTTGCAGATTTAAATTTATTTTACTTTATAGGAGGTTTAGTCTTTATAGCAGGAACAATAGTTACTGCAAAGATTATATTCACATGATACCAAAAAATTGTATAGGAAAAGAATTAAATAAACCATTTAAGTCAAATAGGAAATTTAAAAAATTACAAGTTTGTGTTAAAGATAATTCTAAAAATATAAAAAATATCCACTTTGGAGATAAAAGATATTCAGATTTTACAATACATAAAGATAAAGAAAGAAGAAAATCATTTAGAGCAAGACATAAATGTGATGAAGTTAAAGATAAATTAACAGCAAGATATTGGGCTTGTGAGGAGTTATGGTAAAATGACAGGAGGGTCTTGTGGTTCTATCCCAACATAAAAAAGCCCAATCTTTAGGATTAGGAATAATGTCTGCAATAATGATTTTTATAATTGGAATTATGATTGTAAATTTTCTTATGCCAGAAATAACAACCTTTAGAGCAGAACTTAATTGTGCAAATGCAGATTCAATTTCTGATGCAACAAAATTATTATGTTTGGTTGGAGATTCAGTAGTTCCATATTGGATTATATTAATATTTAGTATAACAATCGGAGCAATAATATCGAGGTTAAACTTATGAAAAAACAATATATTTTAATGTTAGTTATAGGAATTTTACTAATTGTTATTCCATTATTACTAGCAGTAAATGAATGGTATGGTGCAAAACAAGTTTATGATGAAATAGATGATAGTTCTATAGATACAACATTATGGACTATAGCTAGTGAAACATCCAAATCAGAAAATACAGATTTTATAAATGTAACAAGAAGAATTCCAACAGCAACAGCAACAATGACTTCAATATTAATTCCAGAAAGAGATAAGTTACAAAATATAAGTCTTAGAATACAATTATTAGTTAAAGGTGCAAGTCCTAATGCAGATGCAAGAACCTGTGGACACTCTTTAATTAAAGTATTTGGAACAAATGTTCTACAAATAACAAGCACAGACCCAGGCGTAGATGCACCATGTTCATCTGAAAGTGATGATAGTGTAATAGATATTGTGAGAAATTACACAGGAGATAATCTATTTGATGTTTATAATGATGGAGCATTTGATGAACAAGTTACAGCAACAAATAATAATCTAACATTAGAAGCTTTTTATGACCCTTCAACCCAAATGGATTATGCAGGATTTTTAGTATATTATGTTTATTATCATTATGGAGAAGGAAATATAAATATTTCATTATTAAATCCACAAAATAATTCTAATCAAATAGATAAAAATGTATTATTTAATATATCTACAAATTTAGATGTTAATCAACTGAAAAATATTTCTCTTTACTTAAATGGAATATATAATGACACAAAAACAATAACTGGAACCTCCAATAATACTTTTTTTAATAAAATATTAGATTATGGAGGGTATAGGTGGAATGTGGTTGTATGTGATAGTTTAAATAATTGTAGAACTTCTTATAATAGTTCAGTTAATATTAGTGAAGTAATATTTAATGATGTTACATATAATACAACCATTTATGAAACTTCAAGACAGAGATTTGAAGTTAATTTAACCTATAATTCAACTTTACATAGCACAACATCAACATCATTAATTTATGATGGAACAAGCTATTCAACAACAAAAGTAGGAAGTGGAAACACAGTTCAATTTTATAAAGATATAACAATCCCAACCATAGATTCAGATACAAATAAAACATTTTACTGGAATTTTACTTTTAATGGAAATTCAAATTTATCCGACAATTATAATCAATCAACAAAACAAATTTATTTTAATATATGTAATTCAACAATAACAACTAAATTTCTTAATATAACATTTGAAGATGAAGTAGATTCAACACCAATAAATGCAAGTATTCCAAGTTCAACATTTACTTATTATCTTTATGATATTTCAGTAAATAAGACTTATACTTATTCAAATAGTTCAAATTCAACAGGATACAATTTTTGTGCAACCCCTCCAGATAAAAGTTTTTATGTAGTTCCATATGTTCAATATAAAGCAGGAAATGATTATCCACAAAGAATTTGGAATCCAAGTGTTCAAACATATACCAATGCTACAACAAACCAAACTTTATATTTACTTAGTTCAAGTTCAGGTTTATATGTTACATTACAAGTAATTAATACGGCAGACCAAGTAATAAGTGGAGTAGATGTTACATCCACTAGAAGTATATCTGGTTCAGATGTTGTGGTAGGAACAGGAACAACAGGAGCAGATGGAACAATTACATTTTGGTTAAATCCAGACTTTGAACATACCTTTACTCTTAGTAAAACAGGATTTACAACTTATATTACAAGTTTTATTCCAACACAAAACTCTTATACAATTACAATGAGTTCAGGAACAACATCAACAAACTCAACAATTAGAGGGATAGATTATTCTATTTTACCTTTATCAACCACCTTATTTAATGATACAGAATATAGTTTTGAATTTAATTTAACATCAAGTTATTGGGATGTAGATAGTTTTGGATTTAATTTAAGATTAGCAAATGGAAGTTCAGTTGGAAGTGCAAGTTCATCAACAACAGGAACACCAGCAACATTAAATTATAATGTTAATAATCAATCAATAATTTATATGGATTATTATTGGGTTATTCAAGGAAATTATACTAATGCAACAAGATATTGGTCAATAATTAATTCAGATTATACTGGATGGAGCATTAAAACATTTTTCACAGATTTAAATTCATATTTAAACACAGAAATGTTTGGGATAGATAATTTTGGTAGAAGTTTAATAGTATTTTTAATATTATTCTTATCAGTAGGAATAATGT
>Ga0307379_10013666_pt1 | contig 10512 bp, 8 predicted proteins | sample UN2MG_FD_202237 | JGI IMG/M metagenome (GOLD analysis project Ga0307379, IMG submission 202237) | Soil microbial communities from Risofladan, Vaasa, Finland - UN-2 | ecosystem: Environmental > Terrestrial > Soil > Coastal area > Acid sulfate soil | place: Finland: Risofladan, Vaasa | collected... | reverse complement strand
TCCTGTAGTCTTTTGCCTGCTCTGTTTTTCCCAACATCTCGCACAGCATTCCATAGGCGCCCAGCGCATTTATGGCCTTCAGCGACAGGTTGGCATTGTGCGCAAGGTGTCCGGTAAAGTCGTCGGTACAGAGTTGGTTTTCCGGGTCGAGCCCTTTGGCTTTGAGGTACCCGGCCCACTGGGTCAGCAGGTCCCAGTGTCCGGCCGCAAACTTTGCGCTGCCTTCGGCTTTTGCTGCCGCTGCCGTCATCAGAATCATATTCCCGCATTCTTCCACGGGCATTTGTTTATCAAGCCTTGTACCATGATAAGCCTGTCCGTTACCCTTGGGATACTTTCCTACATCATGTGGTGCGAACTGATACGGCCACTTACCCGAAGCAGCATAGGCGAAAACCGGCGCCGTCATACCTTCTAATAAAACAGGCGAGAATAATGCAAAAAATGGTGATGCAGGATATGACACGTCAACTGTAGCCATACAGCCGTTAGAAAAACACTCTTTGTGGAAAAACCAGGGCGTACCGTCCGGCCCGACTACCACCTTACCGCTGGCTAATGTATGACGATATGCGATTGAGATAAGCCTTGCATATTGCTCGCCTCCGAGTTTTCTTGCATCAGCTAATAATTCCTTGTCGAAAGCATCACATTTCTCAAGGATTTTTTCATAAGTGCTGGCGCACTCGGAAAACATAGCTTCAAAACTGCCATACTCTTTGGCCCACCACGGCCGCAGCCTATGGTACATATATTCGATTGAAAAGATATCGTCATAGGCCAGAACAAGAACACGTTGGACAGGCTCAGCCTTAACTCCCGGAATATTCATAGTGCAGGCGATGACCGGCCAATCTTTATTTGCCGGTCTTGGCATATTTTTATCATCGGTTTGCCCAATAGTACCGTCTTTAACAAAGCCGTCCCGCGCCTCATTGGCAGTTGCTACAACCGAGTTGTTGCCCTCTGTCGCCGGTAAGCCCACATACAAATAACCCCAGTCGATGCGCCTGTTGTCGCCGGATTCGGCGAGAATAGGCTGGTCTTTGGAGCCAAACTGAAGTAATTCCATTCCCGCAATTTGTTCCGGAATCCGCCGCCATAGTACCTCCTGGTTGGGGTCGTTCACCACCCACTCAGCCGATACATCGAAGTAAATAGCAACATCGTGGCTGCTGCTGTCAACTGAGCGTACTTCATAAGACAGGAATGTGACAGGGCTCACCAAAAGTCGAAAATCCGAAGGCAAAAAGGGCGTTGTAAATCTCAACTTCAATTCAACACCTTCGGCTTGAAACCTGTAAGTTGTTTGGGTGGGCTTTACTTCAAGTTCCACCTGCCGAACTGTTTCCGGGCACAGGTTCTCTGCTCCCATAAATCTGTATGATTTGCCGTCGATATTAATCATCCCGGACATTGCGTGGATCTGGCCGGTCCAGTGTACAGGCTGGCTGTCATATAGATTATCGGTGAAAGACCAGACACTCATATACGGGTCGACCGTCACCAGCGGCACTGCCGGGGGGCGAAATGCTTTTAAGTCATCAACGGCTGCTCCGGTTACCCCGCTTACTAAAGACACAATAAAAAAGGCACTTAGAACTTTTGATATCATTAGATTATTCTCCTTATATGTTATTCTTCACCTTCCGGAACGGCCTTGATAAAGCTATTACCACTTGAATGTTGATATGCGGCGTATGCCACTTTTGATTTGTACAATAACCGAAATCGTCCTCTTTGTCAAAGCAAAAACGGAACTCGAAAACTGACCGATTTCAATAGGTAAAGGCTTGTGATGTCCCAAAATACCCGTCGAAAAATTATGAATCAGCCGCGAATAATGTCAGCTATTTTCATCAGCCTGCTGGTGTTATCGCGTTCTGCCTCGCCCAGCTTGGAGAAAATAAACTTAATCGTTTCATGAAGTTCGGGAATGATAACATGCTCTAATACATTAACCCGCCGACGGGTCATCTGAAGTTCGATTGCCAGAAGACGGGCCTGCTTTTCCTTTTCAGCTAACTCAATCAGAACGTCGAACGCTCTTTCCAGAGCCATCAAAGCCACGTCCATCTCGCCCGAAGTCGTAGCAAAGCCGTAACAGATAATCTCTCCTTCCATCTCCTTGGTCAGGTGCGGCACTTTAACGTTCATTATACTGGCGAATTTAACTGCCAGGCTGAACTTCTTTGTCGGAACTTCAAGGGCGGCTTTGGTATCTTCCGGTTCCATCGTCGCACGTGCCAGCATAAAACGCTGAAATGTCTCGAGCAGTTCTTTTTCAACACGCTCGCGCAAAGGTTTAATTTCATTGGCGATTTTAATTAACTGGCGTGAAATCTCATCTCGTTTTTCACTAAGCAGGTGATGCCCCCGGCTGGCCAGGCCGACGCGCCGCCGCAGCCGCAGCAGTTCCATTCGTGTAGCGTTGACATTAGCAAGCATTTATTCAGCTTCCTTTTAGTGCTGCTTCTTCCTCTTGTTTTTTTTCTGATTCCGTTTTACCGACCGCTTTATTGCGGAATTTCGGCATATATTTTTCTATGAGTTTGATATCGATACGCTTTAGCTCGACGTTTTCGAACATACTCAGCAGTTCCCACCCAAGGTCGAGGGTCTCTTCAATGGTGCGATTTTCATAATAATCCTGTGAAACGTATTCGGCCTCGAATCTGTCGGCGAACGTCATATATTTCTTATCTTCTGCCGAGAGCGCCGCCTCGCCCATAATCGTTGCCAGTTCCTGTGATTCTTTGCCGCGTGCATAGGCTGCGTAAAGCTGGTTATAAAGGTCGGCGTGGTCTTCACGGGTCTTGCCTTCACCGATACCCTTATCTTTAAGCCTTGATAGGCTCGGCAGGGCGTCAACCGGCGGCGAAATTGCCTTTCTGTGAAGCGACCTCGATAAAATAATCTGTCCTTCGGTAATATAGCCGGTAAGGTCCGGTACAGGGTGGGTCTTGTCATCCTCGGGCATTGTCAAAACCGTTGCAAGGTCGGTATAAAGATAACCCGGATACCCGCGCCGTCCGGGAACCTCTTTTCTTGCTGCGCTAATCTCTCGAAGGGCCTCGCAGTAGTTGGTCATATCATTCAGGATTACCAGAACATGCATATCTAAATCGAACGCTAAATACTCAGCCGCCGTAAGTGCGAATCTCGGCGTAGCTATTCGCTCAATTGCCGGGTCGTTTGCGAGATTGACAAACATTACCGCCCGCTCAATTGCCCCGGTCTCCTGCAGGTCATTGATAAAGAATTGAGCTGCTTCGAACGTTATCCCCATCGCCGCAAATACCACCGCAAACTCTTCACCTTTGCCTAGCACCGTTGCCTGTCGGGCCAGTTGAGCGGTTATCTGGTCGTGAGGCAGCCCCGCGCCTGAGAATACCGGCAGTTTCTGGCCGCGAACGAGAGGATTTAAACCGTCAATCGTTGATATGCCGGTCTGGATAAACTCGTTTGGATAATCACGGGCATACGGATTAATAGGGTTGCCGTTAATATCCAGAGACTTTTCCGGAATAATGGCCGGCCCACCGTCTTTCGGCTCACCAAGCCCGCTGAAAACACGCCCCAAAAGCTCCGGCGATACATCCAGTTCCAGAGGCTTGCCCAAAAAGCGGACAGTGCTGTTGCTGACATCGATGCCCTCGGTGCCTTCGAAAACCTGGATGAGAACCTTATCGTTCTCCACCTGAAGCACCTGGCCGTGACGTACCGAACCGTCGCCGAGTTCAACGGCGACAATATGGCCGAACTTGGCTTCATCGACACTCTCAATCAACATCAGTGGCCCGTAAATACTACTGACTGTCTGATATTCCTTTAGCATTTCAAACTCCTATCTCATGCTTCGTATTATGCATACTTTGCACTTGTTTGCAGACTTTTCATTTGCTCATCAATCGTTTCCCGTATTTGGGCGATTTTCTCTATCTCTTCCTGCGGGATATATTTTGCCCTTGCGATTTGCTCGCGCACCTCGATCTTAAATATTTCTTCAGTATCGACACCGGCCTCAATTGCTGCCAGCCCCTGGTTGTGGAAGTGTAGGATAGTTTTTAACATCTCGTACTGTTTTGTCAAATCTGTAAAGGTATCCACGTCGTGGAATGCGTTCTGATGCAGGTAGTCTTCCCTGATTGACCTGGAAGTCTCAAGGGCCAGTCTGTCCGCAGGTGAAAGGGCCTCTGCCCCGACCAGCCGAACAATCTCAAGAAGGCCCGCTTCCTGCTCAAGCAAAGCCATCGCCTTAACAGTCAAAGCTTCCATCGCCAGTCCCTGCTCTTTGTCTTCGAAACATTCTTTCAGGTATTGTTTATAGAACGAGTAACTTGTCAGCCAGTCAATTGCCGGAAAATGCCTTTGGTAAGCGAGTCTTCCCTGCAGCGACCAGAATACCTTGACCACATGCAATGTCGCCTGCACAACCGAGTCCGACAGGTCGCCGCCCGGAGGGCTTACCGCTCCGATAATCGACAAAGCGCCTTCACGCTCGGGATTGCCGTTGCACTTAACTCGACCGGCCCTCTCGTAGAATGATGCAATACGTGCACCGAGATACGCAGGGTACCCCTCTTCTGCTGGCATCTCTTCCAGACGGGTCGATATCTCGCGCATAGCCTCGGCCCAGCGGCTCGTACTGTCGGCCATCAAAGCAACCGTGTAACCCATATCACGGAAATACTCCGCTATGGTAATGCCCGTATAGACCGATGCCTCTCGTGCTGCAACAGGCATATTTGATGTGTTTGCGATAAGCACCGAACGTTTCATAAGCGGCTCTCCGCTGTATGGGTCTTTCAATTCGGGAAACTCGTTCAAAACATCGGTCATTTCATTGCCACGCTCACCGCAGCCGACGTAAACAACAATATCGGCGTCAACCCATTTGGCCAACTGGTGCTGAACCACTGTCTTGCCCGTTCCGAATGGTCCGGGCACACAGCCTGTGCCGCCTCTGGCTATTGGGAAGAAGCTATCGATAACACGCTGACCTGTAACGAGGATTTTATTTGGCGCAAGCCTGCTTCTTACGCTCCGGGCATCGCGAACCGGACATTTTTGCATCAGTTTAAGCTCGGTTTGCCCGCCGTCTTCTGCCGCTACTATACCGATTGTTTCTTCAACGCTGTACTTTCCTTCGGTTATTTTCTGAAGCGTCCCGCTTATTCCGGGAGGGACCATAATCTTATGGACAACCAGTTTTGTTTCCTGAACATCACCTATGATATCGCCGCCGGTTACCTTTGTCCCTGCTTCTATTGTCGGAGTAAAATGCCATTTCTTTTCTCTATCCAGACCCGGCATCGCACTGCCTCTGCTCATAAAGTCCCCCTCGGCTTCGTACAGCCGGTTCAGAGGTCTTTGAATGCCGTCATAAATACTCTCAATCAGCCCCGGCCCAAGTTCTACGCTCAAGGGCGCCTCGGTATCAACCACCGGTTCTCCAGGCCCGATGCCTACTGTTTCTTCATAAACCTGTATCGACGCCAAATCACCATGAAGTTCTACGATTTCACCTATCAGGTTCTGTTCGCTGACACGCACAACGTCATACATTCGTGAGCCTGCCATCCCCTCGGCAACTACAACAGGGCCTGCAACTTTTACTACTTTTCCTTTTCTTGTTTCGCTCATTATAAAAACCTTTTTTTAATTGTTTTGAAGAATGTTGATACCTGTAGCCATCTTTAAAACCTCGCCAAGGGCTTTGGTCGCAAAACCCTCGGATTCAGTGGTAAATGGAACCACCACGATACAGGGAAGCGGTGTATTTTGCTGGGCGGAAAGAATCTCCTGAGCCGCCGGCGCTATGTTTTCAGCTACTATAAGCAGGGTGTATTTGTCCTCGATTATCCTGCCGGCTGTTTCAGATACTTCCTCGCGTCCGCCTTCGACTGAGAACGTATCAAGCCCGAGCGCCGAAAAAGGCATCACAAAATCCGCATCGCCTAATACCGCAACTTTACCTTCCATAAATTCGTCTCTTGTCGTTTATGTCCCGTGATTCTATTTCTCTTTCACGAAATACGGTCTAAAATCAGTTTTGTATCGAGAGAATTTTTCTTCGCTGTCAATATCAATCTCACCGTCCGAATCTCATTCTCTTTCATTAACAAATAAGCTATAACCGGTTGAGGACCGGCTGTAATCTGTGAGGTTCTTTTTAAAAAACCCGTTAAATAATCCTCGCAGCGGCGCTCCGCCCCCAGAAAAGATTCCTCCCTTGCTAAGTAACTGGCGCCTGCCTCGACAGTATGATGGTGGGGCGTTGCAAAAAATAACGGCCCTAACGTTTCATACTCGCTGTCAAGACCCTGTTTAAGCTGGTCCGGCGTCAGATACCCGCCTGCCGGAAATACGTTACGCTGCTCGGATTCGGTGTATTTAAGACGAAGCATCGTGCGTATATTTGTCAAATCAATCTGTATCCTGAACAGTCCCAACAGAAAAACACTATTTAATTCTCGCGCTCTTTTCAGGTTATATTCTGCCTGAACGCTGTCTATCGCATAATCAATCTGGCGTATGTCCTTATTTTGATAATACGCAAGGACCGCTTGTTCCACCGCTTCCTGCATATACTCGGGGAACAGGCTGTAATTTTCTTTTTCAAAAACCTCTTCGAAATGCTCGGCATCCACATTCCCGTCCTCGCTGTAATCCGTCCCTAACGGCCTTTCCGTAAGGGTCCGTCTAAGTGCCAGCCTCATATTTGCAAAATCCGCACGCGTCCGGAACAGCTCTACGATTCGCTTATCAATCATCAAATCTGCAAACAGTTCCCGCACTGCGCTCCTTCGCTGCCGTAAAATGTTCTCCATCTCCCTGAAGTTCTTTTTTTGACCCAGCCCGTACTCGCTCGCTGTTAGTAAATCCACAGCTTCTTCGAAATTCGCCGCATTAGCCATGTCCTGTAAGGTTCCTCTGCTCAGCATCTGCGTCTCTAGCGCACGTATCCTGGCTGTTGCAAACGCATACTGCCAGTCGTCTTCACCGACAGGCGGATACGTACAAAAATCAACAATGGCTTGTTCTGCTGCTGCAATCATTTCTCATATCTCATATTGTTTGCATAATGCTTATCACTGCCGGGCGGGTCATACGCCGTTGTGAGTTGAGCTATGCAGTCTGATATTTAGTCTCCAGATTTGCCTTCGGTTTATTTTTCTTTTTGGCCTCGTTGTTACGGCCTCTTGTCTGTCCGAACAATTCTTTTGCCAGTTCAATTTCCAGGGCCTTGCGTGCCTGAGCAAGTAATACATCGAGAGAAACATTATTTTTTATCTTGCCGCGCCTTAAAATAAATCCTGCTCTTATGTCCCGTTTTTCATTGGATAGTCTTAAATTACCTTGATAGCCGGGGCCTAGCTTGCGGTTAATTTGTTTGATAAAATTCTGGTCGATTCGCGTTTCTTTTTTATCGACGATTACTTCCTCGTCGCCCGTTTCGACCGCTCCAAGCATCAGCTTTTCCATCAGCTCACAATATTGTTTGTCCGGAAGGCCTTTCAGCTTTTTCTCCGCCTGGGCAAAAACTTCATCGAGTATCTTTCTTTTCTCGCCTAAGTGCTCTTTGGCGATATCCATCCTCGCCGCTGCAAGCAGATGTGACTTTTTATCCGCACCGGCCTTTTCAGCCATAACCTTTGTCTGCCGTTTGTATTCGTCTAACTGCTCGTCGAGTTGCGCTTGTTCGGTCGCTTCTTTCTCATCGGCAGCCTTCTTTATCTTATCAGCCTCTGCTCTCGCATCAGCCAATATCTTTTCTACCACCTGTTCTGCTTCCATAATTTTTCTTCCCGTATTTCAATTAAAGCTCTTCATTTCAAACCGCCGCCGCAACTTCAGGCCAATTGATTCCGAACAGCAGAATAAACATAGTTACCAGCAGCCCGAGCACCGCATAAACTTCGACCATAACCGCATAAACAACACCTGCCTTAAACGCCATCTCCGGCCTCTTAGCTGTCATCAATATCCCGCCGGAGCAAACCTTGCCCTGATGGATAGCGCTGAGCATACCGGCAAAGGCTACCGGAAGACACGCTGCTAAAACCTGAAGACCAAGCTTTAAACCTAATTCCGGAACGCCGCCGCCGCCAAAAAAATTAAGTTTAAGCATCACAAGAAAGGCCGCTAAAAAACCGTAAAAACCCTGTGTACCCGGAAGAACCACCATAATAAACATCTGCCCATATCTTTCCGGTTTTTCGCTGAGAACCCCTGTGGCGCTTCTGCCTGCGATGCCGATTCCTATTGCGGAGCCGATGCCGGCCATTAATGCTGCCAATCCCGCGCCAACAAGAGCTATTGCCAGTCCGTAATCAATTCCATAATCCATTGCCAAACCTCTCTTTCTTATTGTCTTGCTTTTACCTTTTTAATTCTCATTTTTCACTTATATAAATATGTTTATACTTTTTTGATAAAGGCTCGAATAATTTTCCGCCGCCTGCTAAAAACTTCGGGAAAAATTCTACGTATTGAAGCCTTAATGTGTGCACAAACGCACTCAAACCGGATATCGCAAGGTTGAATCCATGACCTCCAACGAGGACTATCATCGCCGCTAAAAAACCGATTCCATAGGGTATCTTTAAAGCTATCTCTGCGATGACATTTATTGCCATTGCCAGCCCCGCCGTAACCATTCCCAGTGCCATCAGCCTCAGGTAGCTCAGCACATCACCCATATAAAATATCGCGCTGAAAAGGTTATAGGCTCCCATCCCCAGCCGACCACCCCAGCCGCCCTCGCGCTGGCTGAAAAGAAAAATCATACCTGCCGGAATAAGAGCGGTAATTCCGAAAAATTTACCGACCTCACCTGATAACGCACCGAATTTGCCGGCCCCGAATAAAACAATCGAATTGAGCATAACCAGCCACGTCAACTGGTCGAAAACCGCAGCGCCATAATTTTTTTGCCTTAGATTATGCACAAATGCGATTATTAGGCCCGTTAGGATATGAATATAGCCCAGTGCCAGTGACAAAACGAAAAACATCATCGGTTTCTCAAGCGGGTCGAACCACATCATTTTTTCTCTAAGCGGTCCTAAGGCCGGTATGAATTTTTGTACCGCATCCCCGAACCAGCCGCCGGTTAAAGCGCCGGCCACAACCGTAACAACTGAGCAAATACCAAGCATCCACATCAGCTTCTTGTCACCCTGCATTTTCTTTATAAAGAAAAACATCAAACCAATAATAACAAGTCCGTAACCGGCATCGGTAAGACACAATGCAAAAAATAGCGCAAAAAACGGCGCCAGAAATACGGTCGGGTCAACATCAAAGTGCTGCGGCATACCGTAAAGGCGGGTTATCACTTCAAACGGCTTTATAACATTTTTGTTTTCGATTTCAACGGGTATCTCTTCACCTTCAGCTGGATCAACTATATTTAGACTCGATGCCCCGAATCTTGATACTATTTTTTCCAGCCGGCCGTAATCTTTTTCTTTTGCCCATCCTTCCAGAATTACGGCCTGTTCTGTCGCCGGCGCCGTGCTTTTGGTCTGTTCCCGATTCAACAGGTTTCCGTAATGGTCGCAAAGTATTTCCAATTGCAAAAGATTATCTGACAGCGACGCCGCTTTCTCATATTGGCTCTGTAGCTGTTTTTTTATTTCATTCAGTTTTTCGTTGTTTTGTTTTATTAACTCCGCTGTCTTTCCGACCATCGTCTCGAGATTGACCGCCTCAAAATCCGCCGAGCGCAGCAGCTTTTGGACATCTGCCGCATTCTCTTTAAAACACACGACAAGACAGGCCTGTCGGGTATTATGTGTACCTATTGGTTCTATTATCGCCCCGAGCCGGTCTGCTTCTTCCCCAATTTCCTCAAGCTTTTGAATCGCCAGTAGACCCGTCATGCATTTTACTGTTTTTAGCTGCCCGAGTTCCTCCACTGATGTTTCAAGGGATAACCACGGCCCGAGCATTTCAACTGTCCCAGCCAGATGTTCGCTTTCGGCCTTGAGTTTTTCTATTGTCCCTTCGATTTCTTCACACTCTTCGACAATACCCAAAATTTCTTCGTCTGCGACGGTATTATGGTATGTTTGTTCGTTTATAACAGTGCGCGGAGCAAGCATACTCACCAGCCCCTTCGCAGGTTTGGAGTAATTTTTTAGAAATGCGGTGCTTTTTGTGAGCCGCAATAATAGCTCTTCGATTTCTCTGGGGCGTTCAGCAGCCGTGCCGAGGTCGGGCCACGCCTTACTAACCATTGCCTCTTCGGCGTTTAATATCTGGCAAATCCCGTTGTGCTGCAGCGACTCCAGAAGTTCCGTTGCTTCCGTGCGATGGCTGACAATCATCACTTTTGCCATTTGAGAAATGGCCATAGTTAACCTCGTAAGTAATCCATTACTTTTTCCGCTGCATCGGCTGTTTTACTGCTCGTCTCATCACGCAATTGTTGCCGGTTCTTTTCAGCGTGTTTTTTAAGTTCTTTGACTTCCTCGGACCCCTCGGATTCAGCCGCCGATACTG
>Ga0307379_10013665_pt1 | contig 10513 bp, 8 predicted proteins | sample UN2MG_FD_202237 | JGI IMG/M metagenome (GOLD analysis project Ga0307379, IMG submission 202237) | Soil microbial communities from Risofladan, Vaasa, Finland - UN-2 | ecosystem: Environmental > Terrestrial > Soil > Coastal area > Acid sulfate soil | place: Finland: Risofladan, Vaasa | collected... | reverse complement strand
TCACCAGCCCGATCCCCAACCAGACCTGGACGGTCACCTGGGAGCAGCCCTACCCCACCGAGCGCCCCAACTTCTACCGCGTCACGGAGGTCACCGACCCGCTCACCCACTGGGTGCAGGTCGGCTACGGTGACCCAAACGACCCGAATGACCCCAACGACCCGACGCTGGTCACGACGGTTACCGAGCAGGCCGACGGCCAGGGCAACCCCAATGCCGTCACGACGCTGGAGTATTGGCACGACGAGAATGATGCCTGCGCCCGCGGCCAGCTCAGGCTGGTAACCGACGCCAACGGCGTGCAGCACCTCTACGAGTACGACCAGTGGGGCTACTCCAAGAAGCTGACTGAGGGACTGATCCCCGGAGGCGCCTGCGCCGGTACGCCCTATCCGGTGGTGATCGGTCCGACAACCAACAACCCGCTCGGCTCGCCGACCCAATCGGACTACGAGCCAGCCGGGTGCTGGTCCACCATCGCTTACGACGTGAACGGCAACCCCACCGGGACCATCTGTTGGATGTGCGAAAGGGGAGGTGAAGGATGGCCCCGGCGCCTGGGCGACCCGCCCTCGCCGCACTGGGATTTCCTGCCCCAGTTCTTGAACTCGGCTCAGTATGACAACTCGGGCCGCCCGACGCAGGTCGAGCTTACGACAATGCGCTGGACTGATGGCGGCTCTGAGGACGCCGCGCGCTACTACGACTTGCATTACGACAACCTTGGGCGCCCGAAGGACTTCACGCTCAGCACGAACGAGCACGCCGGCGATGGGAGCAAGAACGTCGAGCGCAAGTTTGATTACTACGACCCCAACGATCCCAACGTGCCCTGGTACGACGCCGACGGACGCGTGCTACGCTACCAGGGCCCGGACGGACAGAAGACCGAGTACACTTACGACAACGAGCCGGGCTACGACAAGCTCGGCCGGCCGGAGAAGATCACGCGCAGCGGCATGAGCGTCGAGTACACCTACGATGCTGCCAGCCGCGTGACGCGGGTTGACTACGGCAACGGGACCAAGATCATCCGGCAGTACGACAACGCCAACCGCCTGGAGCATATCTACCACTATGGCACCGGGCTGGTGCTGCTCTACCAGATCGACTACGTCTGGCGGCTCGACAACACGCTCGATACGCGCATCGAGTACGATGCCACCACGCTACAGACGGCCACCGTCGAGTTCGAGAACGACAACCGCCATCGTCTCACACGCGAGACGCGGACGCTTGGCACTGAGCCGCCGCAGACGGTCTATGACATCCAGTACGACTACGACCAGCTCGGCAACCGCACGGTCAAGATCGAGAACACGGCCGATCGGATCACGTATTACGAGTACGACACCGATTACGAGGACCCGAACGATCTGGACTATCCGACGCGGAACAACCGGCTGCTGAAGTACGAAGTGTACGAGGACGAGGTGCGCACGCGGACGGTCTGGTACGTGTACTACGACACCGGGCACGTCTCGAACATCATCGTCAAGGACGAGGGCGAAGGCGACGACTACGAGTGGTACCGGGGCCTGGCGTTCACCTACTATGGCATCGGTCACAGCCAGGTCGGGCTGGCGCTGTGGGAGAAGTGGCCGGCGGCGGCGGGACCGTTCCCGCCGGACCCGCCGGAGGGGTATGTCAGAACGAAGCTGCGCGAGTTCCGCTACCACCCGAACCCGCGCGGGCGCTTCATGGCTCGTGATCTGGACCCCAGCGATACGGAAGGCAAGTGGAGCACTGTTGGGGCGGAGCACTGGACCGACTATGATATCGCCATGCCGAACGGCGACTTCGACGTGACGCTCGATCCGAACGATGCTCCGGTCGAAACCGAGCAGATGCGCTACCTGGAGGGCTTCGGCCTGCCGGCACAGCAGACGGTGAGTAGGGGCCAGACGCGGTATCTGCACGGCGACCTGCTTGACTCGACCGTCCTGACGACCAATGACTCAGGGTCCGCTGTGGCCTCCGTGGCTTACACCGCCTTCGGCGAGCCCATCGGCGATCCGGGGCTGTTGGAGACCCGCTACCAATACGCCGGCGGCTGGGGCTACGAATCCGACCTGCTGATCTTGGAAGGCGCCCCCAGCACCACCCCGATCACACTCCAACACGTGGGCCAGCGCTGGTACCAACCCTCCATCGGCCGGTTCATCCAACGCGACCCAATCGGCATCTTCGGCGGCGTCAATACGTACGCTTACAGCGAGAACGACCCGCTTGCGCAGGTCGATCCTCCGCTACTCGACGAACACGATCCGGGACCGGGCTTCTGGGGCTGGCATCAGTGGCGCCATCTAACGAGACAGGTTCCCAGGGGCCCGGCGCGGGCACCGCGCCCGCCGCGCCCACCCGGCCGACCCCTGATTCCGCGCGTGAAGATACCCCATCCGCCAGGGCCGCTTCGAATCGTCACCGCACCCCACGAGACTGGTATCGTAGTCGGGATAGGGATACCGACTGCGCTGGCCGTTGACATCCTCCTTGGCGCAACGGGCGCGCCCTGGTGGATTCGGGACGACCATGTGTTGCACGGGGAGCTCTTCTACTGTACGCGGTTCATGCTTGGCGTCGTGCGCGGGATATGGGAGTGACGACTATCGGGTGGGCAGGTGACTATCTCAAGCCGTTCGCTAGGGAGATCGCCAGGATGCACGCACGTAGGCCCAAGGACCGTATGGCGGCAGGTGCAATGGGAATATTGGCCCTGCTGTACGCATGCTACGTCGGGATGGTGGCGTGGGTTGGCCCGACGGTACACGATATCTCTGACCTCGGTCCGTTCCCGGTGATTGCCGCTGCCGTAGTCGCGCTCCTCGCGTGGCTGGCCTGGATGATCGGACGCGGACGTGCCTATACCGGGGCGCTTGTTGCCCTTGCCTTGATGCTCGTAGCCTTCCTGGTGGCCGGGGCGATCGCTGCGATGGAAGTGGGGAACGACACCTACGCATCTGTCCCTTTCGCTCTGTTCATCGCATATATAGTCGTGTTCCAAGTGTGGTGCGTTGTGACGTTAGTCCTTGTGGCCAGGGCGGCTCGCGCCGCCCGGACGGATAGAACCCGAAAGGGACCGGGCGGACAAGCAGGACAAGGCCTCGCGAAAGAGACGCGGGATTAGTCCAATGCGGGGCGGCCCTCCTGAGATGGGTCGAAGGACACCAGACAGGGTGGCTTCACGGACTAAGAGAAGCTCGCGCTGCGCGAGTTCCGCTACCACCCGAACCCGCGCGGACGGTTCCTGGTCCGCGACCTCGATCCGAATGGGGTGCCGCCAGAACTGACGGTCCTCGAACCCGAGCACTGGACGGATTATGATATCCCCATGCCCTACGCGGACTTCGACGTGACGTTCGATCCGAACGATGTCCCGGTCGCGACCGAGCAGATGCGCTACCTGGAGGGCTTCGACCTGCCGGCGCAGCAGACGGTGAGTACCGGCGCGACGCAGTACCTCCACGGCGACCTGATCGACTCGACCATGCTGATGACGGACGACAATGGTGCCGCGGTAGGCACGACCGCCTACACTGCCTTCGGTGAACTCGTAACTGGCTACTCTGAACTCGCTACTCGTTACCAATACGCCGGCGGCTGGGGATACGAGACCGGCGGCTTCGGCGACGATCCGGGGCTGCTGATCCTCAACGGCGCGCCCGGCACCGCCCCGATCACGCTCCAACACGTCGGCCACCGCTGGTACGACCCCTCCATCGGCCGCTTCCTCCAACGCGACCCGATTGGAATTCTCGGGGGGTTCAACTGCTATGCATATCTGGCAGCGAACCCAACAAATGGCGTTGACCCTGACGGGCTGGACCGCTGGGTAAGCTGGGGCATGCACACGTACATCATCGTCTGGGACCCCGTCACAAAAAGCTGGAAACGGATCGATTTCGTGCCAGCACCGGGCGTTACACTGTGGGGACCCGGTACAGTGTTGGTCGGAGCCGCACCTGGCCCCTCCGGGACGCGAATCCCCTCGAGTGCGTCCGACGATGCGGCGTTGCTGGACTTCGCGCGTGACCTGCGAGACTACTACTCGTGGAACTATAACATCCTGTTCTTCAACTGTATCCACTTTACTAACATTTTGAAGGACTACCCGCAGGGGCCGCCGCCGAAACCGAAGTCTCCGCCTCGCCCTATTAACCCGTGTCCTATTCCCTCGTCACGGGTCTGTTTTGTCGGCGAGACGTTGGTTGCAGTGGAGGGTGCCTGGCGAGCCATTGACGAGATCACTGTGGGCGACTGCATCACCATATTCGATATCGACGGAAAGCGATCAATGCGAGGGCGCGTCCGAGCGGCGCAATGCAGCGGATCTGCCGACGAGCTGGTGGAGATCGCGTTTGCTGGGGAACGTGTTGTGTGTACGCCGAATCATCCATTCGCTACGGCCCAGCGCGGGTGGCTTGCGGCGCGAGATCTCGTTGCAGGTGAGCGCCTGGTAACCACGACCGGGGCTACAGTGCCGGTGGAATCGGTGCAGCGTTTTAGACCAGAGCACCCGGTGCCCGTCTACGACCTCAAGACGCCGAATGGCACGTATTTCGTCGGTCGGGCGGGCGTCCTCGTCCATTCAGTCTGCTCGCGCGAGCCTACCACCGGGAAGGCGGAGGCGAGTTTGAATGCCCAGCGCGCCCGGTGACGCGCGGCGTATGAAGCAGGGTCGTGGCACCAATCGGAGAGGCACGGTCATGTCGGCATCCAGAGCGCGAGTGTTTTGGGCTGTGGGCGGTTTGGTCGGCGGCGCCGCGGCGACCTGGGTAGCTACGGCGGCCGGGGTTCGTGCCGTGTATGCGTTCCAGATCATGGCTCTGGATGATGTAGCAACTGCGGTCGAGCTCCTCCCGCTGGTGCTTGCGGTTTTCTGTGGGCTTGTGCTGATCGTGCTGATTGCCTTACGAGCCTATCATCACCTAACAGATAGAGGGTTCTATCTGTCCTCGGGCCTGGTCGTGGTGATTTGGCTGGCTGGGCAGGCCTTGTATGCGAACTGGTCACAGCGAACGGCCCGAGAGTTGTTCCGCTACAAGATCGCCATCGCTAACCCGACGGCGATGGATGTCCTGGGCGCCCTGGGCCCTCTGGGCCATGGCAGCAGTGTGGGGGGACGATGTGTTTACGTCTTTCCCATTGACCATACGCGCGTGATCCGTGCATATGAGCGCCTGGCGGCACAAGGCTATGACGTTAGCTACGAGGATCCCGACTTCGTTGAAGAAATCGCGGAGCGGTACGTCCGACCCTACCAAACCGAGGCGAGCGAGTAACTCTCGCTGTGGGACCGCTGGAAGGACGACGGCCAGGGCGGGTTTACGGACTATGAGAAGCTCGCGCTGCGCGAGTTCCGCTATCACCCGAACCCGCGTGGCCGCTTCATGGCCCGTGATCTGGACCCCAACGATCCGCAAGAGGAGTGGAGCACGATTGGGGCCGAGCACTGGACGGACTATGATAGAGCCATGCCGTACGGGGACTTCGACGTGACGATCAACGCCGGCACGCCGGTCGTGGCCGAGCAGATGCGCTACCTGGAGGGCTTCGGCCTGCCGGCCCAGCAAACGGTGAGCACCGGCGCGACGCAGTACCTGCATGGTGATTTGATCAGGTCCACGATGCTCACCACTGGGCAGGGTGGCACGGCTGTGTCAGCCGTGTCTTACACCGCCTTCGGCGAAGTTATCGGAACTGCACCCGCCACCCGCTACCAATACGCCGGCGGCTGGGGCTACGAGAGCGGCGGCTTCGGCGATGACCCCGGCCTGCTGGTCCTGGAGGGTGCCCCCGGCACCGTCCCCATCACCCTGCAACACGTCGGCTTCCGCTGGTATGACCCTTCGATCGGCCGCTTCATCCAACGCGACCCGATCGGCCTCGCCGGCGGCCTGAACGTCTACGCCTATGTAGATGCTGAGCCACTATCCGCGATCGACCCGGATGGTCTGCAGAAAGGCGCCCAAGCACCCTTTTATCCTCCGCAGAGGGGTCCCTATTACCCTCCGGGCCTTGATCCCCCGTATGTTGGCCCTGACAGCCCGGAGTCGCAATGGGGATACGACCCCCCCACGATCCAGATGTTTTACGGCAGCACTTCCTGTGCACTTGGGGGCTTGCTCCGCAGCCGGGGACGGGGGACTATCCTCAGCGCTGCCCGTACTGCGGCCGGCTGCGTGGTTGCCCAGGGCACTTGGTCGCACGGCCAGACCCGCCCTCGGACCCGCCGCCGGAGGATTGCGGCGAGACCGGCGGCCCGGTCATGGTGATTCTGCTACTGCTATTGGGCCCGGCAAGGTTCGTGTGGAAGCCGTGGGTGGCCGGGACACGGGCGCGCGCGGCCGGAGCCTGATGCGAAGTGATCTTATCATGAGACAGGCATAGATAGGACAACTCGGATTCTCGCGAGGCCCTAGCGCCATCGATTTGGAAGTACGTCGCATCGCCCGACGGATCTTGATGCCTCGAAGAGACCGTGTTGCAGCCAAGACCGCGCGGTTGGAGCGAGGAATGCCCGAGAACTCTGAGCGAAAGCCCCTCGAGCCTGAATTAGAGCCCCGCGCTCGCGACGAGCGCTCCAGTTTACTGCTTACCGAACTCACACCGCGCCACGTGTGGACGGATTGCGCTTGCTTGGGCGTGACATACATCCTAATGCTGCATGTTCCGAAACCAGAGTGGCTGATTCGGTTATTGGTCCCCTGGGACAACTGGTTGGATATGTGGATCTTTGGGCGGGCCTTGGAGCTGGGGTTGGTGCTTTGTGCGGCAATCGTGCTGATGCGCTGGAGAGGCCTGGGCCTCCAAGCCATTGGCTTGGATCTCCGCGATTGGCTGAAACAAGTGCAATGGGGTATTGTAGGAGGTGTCGTTGGTTGGGCCGCGCTGCTGGCTGCCCTCCTGTTGCTCACTAGGTCGGACTACTCACTGAGCTGGCGAAGCGCTTCACAGTCGGCGCAGCCTGGTACTTCGCTGGTCGCCAGCATGGCGGCCGAGGGCGTGGGACGAACACTGTTGTACTTTGTCATAGGAGCCTGCCTGGAAGAGCTTTTTATGCGCGGCTTGTTGTACACACGGGTGCGACGCCTAGTCGGGAACTGGGGGCTTGCTAACGTAATCTGCGCATGCGCATTCGCGTACGGACACCACACGGCAGGACTGCCGTACGCTGGCAGCCAGTTTGTTTACTCGCTCGTGATGGGCGGTCTGTTCGTGCATTCCCGCAGCTTGCTAGTGGTCGTCCTCGCGCACTTCGTTACGAATACCCTGCAGCTGGTTCTCTGGGCATGCGGTGTGTCGTTCGCATGATTCGGAGTTTGTAGGGTGCGTCTTGACGCACCATTCTGCTGGACCGACCCTTCGGCCGGGCTCAGGGAAGGCTATGATAGGGCCATGCCGTACGGCGATTTCGACGTGACGCTCGATCCGAACGATGCTCCGGTCGCGACCGAGCAGTTGCGCCACCTGGAAGGCTTCGGCCTGCCGGCACAGCAGACGGTCAGTACCAGCGCGACGCAGTACCTGCATGGTGATCTGATCAGGTCCACGATGCTCACCACTGGCCAGGGTGGCACGGCTGTGTCAGCCGTGAGCTACACCGCCTTCGGCGAGCCCATCGGAACCGCGCCCGAGACGCGCTACCAATACGCCGGCGGCTGGGGCTACGAATCCGACCTGCTGGTGCTGGAGGGTGCCCCCGGCACCGCCCCGATCGTGCTGCAACACGTGGGCTTCCGCTGGTACCAGCCCGACATCGGCCGCTTCATCCAGCGCGACCCGATCGGCGTGCTCGGTGGGATCAACGTTTACGCCTACGTTTGTAACCAACCGACAGTATTGGTAGACCCGTCTGGCCGGTGCGGGTGGGGGAGCATTGTAAAGTGGCTCCGGTCCCTCATGGTCAGGGTGGGGCTGCGTGGAAGTCCGAAGGGCGCGGACGCCCCCCATCCCGGTCCCCGGGTAGGCTGGACGGACAATCCGTATCAATGCGGTCCTCGTAGGGCGAGGGTCCATTGGAACGACTACAACTGGTACGATTCGATCTACGAGTTCTTCAACTGTATCATGCCGACGGTGATCCCGCATTTAATCCCGGGGTTTAACGATCCCCCTCCTAGCCCCGGTTGGGGTTGGCCGCCGGTCGGACCATTTGGCCCCGAGGGGGGGGAGAGTGCATAGTGTGAATGTCCGAGGCATCGGCAGGCAAGCCAGAGCATCCGCGGCCTGGGGGCTCGGAGGCCTCTGCGAGGGCGGCGGCAGCCTCAGCGCCGCACGCCCACACAAGTGCCTCAGCCTGGAAAGACTCTAGGTGGCCTGATGCTACGCCCTACAGAAGCCTTCAGCTAGATAGAAGGGGCCGACAGGAAACGGCCTGGGCCGCTGGAGCACGCGTCCTGCGTACTGGATCAGGTCGCTGGACAACCTGCCCCGCTCTCGACATCGAATGAAAAAAGGGAAGTGATAGACCGCAGCGCCGCTAGTCCATTGTCTAAAACGAACAGAGAGCCTGTTTGTCAGCCCGTGCCAACAACCGGCTCGGGGGTATGTGCAGGCGTACGGCGCTTTATATCGGAACTGTGCGGCTGGGCCTTGATGCACCTTCCTCCCTTGAGCGCGGGCCAGCAGCTTCGAGGCGTCAAGTGGCGTGGCTCCTGGCTTCCACCTCCGGGCGTGGACCGGCGGGTCCTAAACGTGCTGATTGCGCAGGTTCACCAGCACGTGGCGCGTGCCCTGCAAAGCGATTTCAAGTTGCGCTGGAGGCAGGTCCGGCCGATTTGGATCGTGTGTGGGGCCAGACACACGATTCGGGCGACGCTGGCCGAATTGGGTTTGGAGCAGGGGGCGCCGGAGACGCCCGCTGCCCTGTACGCGGCCGGCCTTAGAATCGTGTTCGTGGGCGGCGATCCGGGAGAGCAGTGGTTTCGGAGTGCACTAGTGCACGAGATTTGCCATGCTCTATGTGATAGTGTAGGGTGTTTGGAGTCGAGGCAGCCTTGGGCGTACGAAGGCTACGCACGCTTCGTCGGCCATCAGGCTGCGCCCAACCGGCTGGAACACGTGTTGCGGTGTTTTTCGCTTGTCCGAAATCGATTCGGGGCCTATGCGACCAGCCTACAGCGCATTGTGAGCGCTGACGATTCGTATCGCGCTTCCGGACAATGCCCGCCCGGGTCGGAACTCGTCATTAGGTACTTGCGACATGAGAGGCCCCGACTGCCTCAGGTGTGGCAGGTGGTCCGTCGCGCACTTTTCGGTGAGCTTCTGCCCGGAGCGCCAACGATTGCCTCGCTTGAAAATGCCTTTGGGCAGACAATGGCGCAAATTGACCGGAACTTCCTGGCGTACTGCGACCAGCTCGCCGGGTCTTTGGGAATGCCTACACGGACCCCGGCTGTGAGACCGGGCCTTGCGGGCGATTGACGCCCAGGCCACGGAGGGGAGTCTGATGGGCCTGGTCCTGTGGCAGCAATGCCAGGATGGGTGCAGTGAGTCCGACAAGATCAAGCTGCGCGAGTTCCGCTACCACCCGAACCCGCGCGGGCGCTTCATGGCTCGTGACCTCGACCACAACGACCAGCAATGGCAGTGGAGTACCATTGGGGCGGAGCACTGGACGGACTATGATATCCCCATGCCGAACGGCGACTTCGACGTGACGTTCGATCCGAACGATGCTCCGGTCGCGACCGAGCAGATGCGCCACCTGGAGGGCTTCGGCCTGCCGGCCCAGCAGACGGTGGGTACCGGTGCGACGCAGTACCTGCATGGTGATCTGATCAGGTCCACGATGCTCACCACTGGCCAGGGTGGCACGGCTATGTCAGCCGTGTCCTACACCGCGTTTGGCGAGCTCATCGGAAGCGCCCCGGAGACCCGCTACCAATACGCCGGCGGCTGGGGCTACGAGTCCGACCTGCTCGTGCTGGAGGGCGCCCCCGGCACCGCCCCGATCACCCTCCAACACGTCGGCCACCGCTGGTACGACCCGTCCATCGGCCGCTTCATCCAACGCGACCCGCTGGGCTTACGGGGAGGCAGCATCAATGTCTACACTTACGGGCACAACGCGCCCACGATCACGGTCGATCGAGATGGTCAGTTGTTCTGGTTCGTCGTGGCTGTTGTGGGAGGGGTGCTGGCTGCGAAGGCGATCTACGAGTTGGTAGTGCACTACGATGCCGTGTCTAACAATCCACGGCCAGATCCTACCGCGCGGCCGGAGGGGGGTCGGGACCCCCGACTCGACGTCCTCGCAGATTGTATACCGGTGCTTAAGGCTGCCGCGAAGTTTCCCGGTACTTCGGGCGGCGGACTTCCGCCGTTCACCGGGCCGACGACGCCGAGCCCGATACCCCGGCCCGCGGGGGGCCCGCCAGGCGGGTGGCGACCGCCATGGTGGTGGGGGCCCGGCCAGTGGATGGCAGTCTACTAGCTCAGGGGCCAGGTACATTCGCGCGGTGCAGAATCGCCAACAAGTGGGCTTAGGTCGGAGGACCTGCGATTACCG
>Ga0307379_10013662_pt1 | contig 10513 bp, 19 predicted proteins | sample UN2MG_FD_202237 | JGI IMG/M metagenome (GOLD analysis project Ga0307379, IMG submission 202237) | Soil microbial communities from Risofladan, Vaasa, Finland - UN-2 | ecosystem: Environmental > Terrestrial > Soil > Coastal area > Acid sulfate soil | place: Finland: Risofladan, Vaasa | collected... | reverse complement strand
CATCGATTTTCTGCTGCTGTTCGGCAATCCGCTCTTCTTTGAGCGTCAAACGTCGGAGCAGCTTCATCCAAGTCCGTTGCATGATCAGCTCCCAATCCCCCGATTCCGCATATTCTCCGAGAGTCTCGGCTACTACTTCGTTGGCGATTCTGGCTTCGAGAGAATAGCGGTTCTCGTCGATTCCGAGGAGAAACCACGCAACGGTTTTTTCAGAAACAATGGCCAAGATTTCTAGAGATTTCCGACGAGGCATGCGACTTCCGATTTCCCATCGGGATAGCTCATTCTGCGTCGCTCCTATCAACTGCCCAAATTCCTTTTGGTTGATCTTTCGGCCGAGGCGTTGGCCCCGTTCGATGCGTTCAACGCGGATTCGGTGCCCCACATCCTTCCAAAACTCTTTGCTTTTATGTGCGGTTTGCACGATTTCCCATGTATTCCGGAAAAATATTTCAGTACGTAACTTCAACTATGACAATGAGTTACGACTCTCCAAAAATTATATACCACGAAATGTCATTTTTGTCCTTGACATTTGCCAGATCATGGGTTATAATTCCCTGTGACGTTGGGCGCAGCCCCAAAACAACCCCTGACGGCGAGCCGGTCCTTCCACGCGCTCAACGTCAAAAACGCAACGAGCCGGTGGACCGTCACGGATAGCAGCAGGGGAGGCCCGAGGTTAGCGCCGACCGGCCTCCCCGCTGCAACTGCCTGCACCGGCGGATGGTGCGCGGCGACCGAAGACGGTCGCTGCGGTCGCGACGACCGCACGGATGCCACCGAGCCGGGCAGGGGACGGGCATTGTATCCGATGGACGCGCAAGAATCAAGGCCCAAAATTCGCCCTGCAAAAGCAAGCATACCACGATTTTTCGGTTTCTCCAAACATTCCACTGCCTCCAGTCAAGACAGTTCTTTAGTGGCGGGCAAAATAACTGCAAAATCCGTCGGCTGGGAGTGGTGTGAAGATACCTGCGGCTGGCGATATATCGTCAGGCGGGAGGTGCAGGTGTGCTGACAACTTATTACAACGAACTCGATGCGTCTGCCGCTACCTGGCTGCGGGAGTTGGTCAAGGCGGGGTGCATCGCCGCGGGCGACGTTGACGAGAGGAGTATCGCGGATGTGCGAGCAAGCGACCTCAAGGGATATGACCAGTGTCATTTCTTCGCCGGGATCAGCGGCTGGAGCTACGCCCTGCGGCTCGCCGGCTGGCCCGACGACCGACCTGTTTGGACAGGCTCTGTCCCCTGCCAACCCTTCTCGTCGGCGGGCAAACGCAAGGGCACGGCAGACTCAAGGCACCTGTGGCCGGAGTTCTACCGGCTCATCGGCGAGTGCCGCCCTGCAGTCGTCTTTGGCGAGCAGGTTGAAGCGGCGATTCGACTCGGCTGGCTCGATGGAGTATTCGCTGACCTGGAGGGAATCGACTACGCCTGCGGGGCGGCCGTTCTGCCTGCTGCGTGCATCGGGGCGCCGCACATCAGGCACAGGATTTGGTGGGTGGCCGAGTCCGAACGCTCAGGAGTTCGGGGCGACCAACCTGAAGCGTCTGGCAGAGCGCAGGGCGGAGTATCAGCAGAAGTACGGCAACAACGGGTTCGGACTGACACTAGGGCAGGCGAGCCGGTTGTGGCTGGCGGGCTGGGCAACACCGAAGGGGCGGGAGCAATGCCAGCAGAACAGCAGGGACAATTATGCGGCGCTCAGCAAGCAGGCACAGTTGGCCGGCTGGTGCACTCCGACCTCGCGGGATCACAAGGGGATCGATCAGAACTTCCACGACGGGGCGGTGAACAACAGTCTGCCGAATCAGGCGCATGGTCTGAATTCGATCTCGTCTGGTGCCGGGATGGGAGGGCGCGGCGCATTGAACCCGGCACATTCCCGCTGGCTCATGGGGTTCCCGCGCGAGTGGGACGCCTGCGGGGTTACGGCAATGCCATCGTCCCGCAAGTCGCGGCCGAGTTCATAAGGGCATATCTCGAATGCTGACTGATGCACGACAACTGGCGGGGCTGAGGCGGATGGATCCGCAGATTGCGCAGATTAGGATGGCACGGCCCCGCCAGGACGTCGAGCCGCTGCGCATTCCGGGGCCTGCGAACGGCAGATGGTACTCGGCGGAGGAGGTGGCGGAGCTGCTCGGGCGGAAAAAGAAAACCGTCCGCGACTGGATCGCGACGGGCTTGATGCGGCATGGCCAGCGGATCAAGCTGAGGTCCATGCGCGTTCCACGTGGAATGATCGCGGAAGGGGAGCTCAGGCGGTTTCTGGAAAGCATGAACGATGAACGATGAACTCAGAAAGGAGATCGGGCATGGATGAGAAGATGAATGCGAATGATCAGAGTTTCGATCCGGCGGGCAAGCCGGTGATCGAGCCGTTGGACGAGGGGAGGCTCGCGGGGCTATCCAAGGAGCTGAAGTGGCTCGTGAGGCAGGCGGACCAATGCTGCCGTGCCTGGGACATGCGGCCGGAGCGAATAAGGGCGTTCCGCTCGGTGGTGATCAAGGATGCGCGGGCGGTCGAGACCATGCAGAATCTGCTGGGCGGGAAATTGCTGGGGGCGGAGTCTGACCGTGACCGGGCGCGGATGGCGGTGGCGGACGCGGGGGATCTGTTCGACTGCATTCTCCAATGCGCGTTCGAGAAGACGGATCAATACGTGCGGCTGGCGGCGATCTCGCGGCTGGCTCTGATCGGGATGGAGAAAACACTGAAGGCGGCCGGGGGCGCCGAAGAGACGAGCGCGGGAAAGGATCCCGATGAAAAGGCTGATGAATGAAAAGCTGTGCCAGGCGGCACGCCGCCGGGTGACGATGTGCGCGGGCAGCGTGATCTTCTCGCTGGAGGTCGCCGTGCCCTGCGATTGCCAGGCGACTGCATCCACAGATTACACAGATCGCACAGAGAGGATAAAGGATGATCAAAGAACCGAATCTCAAGGACATGGCGCCGGAGCTTGATCAGGTGATCGAGTTGCTGGAGATGCACGCGGTCGGGAAGCACCTGCTGCGCGACGAGGCGATCAAGGCGATCAATCAGATAATGAGCGAATCCCACGCAAAACTGCTGCAGCGCATCATCCTCGCGTTTCATACGATTCATCAGACGGCGATGTCCGAGGAGGGGTGCCATGCCGAGAGGCTGCTGCGGGTGGCCGGCGTGGCCTACCACAATACGAATGAGCTTCTGAAATTGCTGCCGCAACTGCGGCAGTTCATACCACCACCCGATCCACCGAATCCAGGAGATGGCCATGGAAAAACAGACGGCGGTTGAAGAAAAACAGCATTGTTCGATTTGCGGCAAGGAGGACACCGTGATGAGCCTGCAGATTCCGGGCGAGGGGGCGACGCCGCCGATCTGTTCGGAATGCTTCGATAAGCGACTGTCGCGGGTGAAGGATGATCTGGGGCGCGTCGGCCACGGGCCGGTGAAGATCACGGCGTTGCGGTTGACGGAGGCGCGGCTGATCGAAGACCGGAAATATCTGCAGGCGGTCGCCGGCAACCTGCACGATGCGGAACAGATGCTCGCGGCGTTCGTGTACGAGTGGGCGGGCCGGAGCGAAGCGCATCACACGGCGGTCCGCCAGCAGATCACGAAGGCGATGGTCGCGGTGCAGTCGGCGCAGAGCCGGATCATGAAGGCATTCGAGCCGTTCGGGGAAATTCGGCCCGATGAGGATGGGCTGTTCGTCACGCAATAGCGAATCGAAGCGTGGATTTGCCACAAAGGCACATGCGGACGCGGCGTCCGCCGGTCACGAAGAAGAAAGGACAGGAAGCATGCAGATTACGAAGCTGGTGGTCAAGGCCGGGAAGACCGTGGGCAACCCCCACGAATCATACAGCAACCTGCGGAGCGACGTGGTGATCGAGGCGGTGCCGGATCTCGACGAACACTGGGACCGCAATGCCGGGATGGAGCAGCTCCGGGCGATGCAGGAACAGGCCGATGAGGCGGTCGAAGCAGAGCTCAGGCGGCGGCTGGGTGCGATCACGCGCAGGAAAGACATGGAATATGTGAGGGATCGGATCGAAAGTGCCGAGCGGGAGATGAAATCGCACTCTGCGATGGCCGAGAGATTCAGGGCCGATGCGGTTGCAGCGACAAACCAAGACGAGGAAGACCATTACCTTAATCAAGCCGAGGCTCAGGCCGGAATCCTTGCGCGATTGGCAAACATGATTCTGGAGTTTCGGGCGAGGTTCGCGGCCCTCGAGGCGGGGCAGCCGGATCCGGGTGAGACGCCCGCAGTCGAGATCGGCGAGGACGAGGACGGCGATCCGGACTAGTGGAATTTCCGCCCGGGCCGCCCTGCCTGCCGGCAGGCAGGGCGGTCGCCCCACCGGCGCCGACCGCCCCTCCTCCGGCGTGCGGCTCGTTAGCCGCCGCGGCCCGGGCAGGTATTTTGAAACGATGAACGATGAACGCCAGGAGGCTACGGCTATGGACACCATCAAGCAGCTTCAGGACGATGACATCATCCGGGTGTGCCGGACACGGCGGGGCGAGGCCGATGCATTCATCGAGCGGTCGGCGATGCGGGACTCGCGGGGATGGAATCGGGCGTTGCCGCGGCAGGGGCTGCATCCCACGGGGCGGGTGCCGTTCGATTTCGGGCCGGAGCTGACGGATGGGTGCTACAACCTGGCATACTCGATGCTGTGGGCGTGCTGCCCGCTCGATGCTGGCTACTGGCATCGCTGGTTCGCCCAGATGGTGCTGGAGCCCGAGACGGGCGACCGATGGGAGATCACCGCGGGCGAGGTGCGGGAATTGATCGAGGACGCGGAACGGTTTTATGGGCGCAGGAGCCGGCCGGCGCGGATGCGTCCGGCAGCAATGACGAGCTGCACGGTGGGCGGCGGCACGCTGACGAGCGATGAGGTCTGATAGTTCGATTCGACACGAAGCCACGAAGGACACGAAGGGCCACGAAGAAGATGACGCTAAGCAAAAAGGTTTGTTTCCTCAGACTATGTGATTCAATTGAGGAACTTCGACGCCGGCCGACCGACTCACAACGGATTGTTAATGCCATAACGCTGATGAAGACTTTTGCTGATCAGTCTGAAAACTTCGGTGACCGACTGGTTGCCTCGATCATGGCAAGGACACTACAGGAGATAACCGGTGAACGGCATTGAGCTGATACGACATATTGGAGACCGGCTGAGCATCCGCGAGGGCGAGTTGTACTGCCTGCGAATGCGGTTGGCCGCGTGGCCTGATGACGGGCCGCCACGGGGCTGCTGCCGACGTAGCCTCAAGGGCTTGATCCGCGGTCGCCGTAACCGCGTGCGGAAGCTGCGTAGACAGCTCGAGCGAGCGGAGGGGAGGGGAAAGTGAAACATTGCCAGTGGTGTCTCAAACGAATATGGCCTTGGCAAGCGGCAGTGAGGATCGATGCTGGCCATGCGCACGGTCGTTGTATCATTCGCGACGTGGAGAGGAGAGGCCTAATCATGCACGATGAATTGAGAGCGTATCTTGAGAGGGGGGAAAAGTCATGACCTGCGGTCACGCGATGTGGCTGGTGACGGCGGCGGCGATCGTCGGGGCCTGCCTGAACCTGAAGAAACGCCGGAGCGGGTTCGCGGTCTGGATGCTGACGAATTTGCTCAATGCCGGTTACTGCCTGTGGATCGGGCAGCCGGCCCAGGCGTTGCTGTTCGGCGTGTTCCTGGGGCTGGCGGTCTGGGGGTGGATCTCCTGGGGAATGGCGTGAGCAAGCAGGAGGTTATGCGGAGGCGGGTGCGGGAATGGGCTCATGGGCGGCGGCGTGAATGGGATCGAGCGGCGCGCCGCACCCGCAGCCTCTGTTCGGAGCTCACGGACGCCGCCTGGGCAGCCTACCGTGTCGGCAATGGACGCGCGGCCAGAGTGCTGCTGATGCGGGCGGTCGCCGAGCGGCGTGCGTGGCTGGAGCTGACGGCGTGGGGCCGCCGGGGCCGGGCGTTCGGCAGTCTGACGCCGGCGAGCAGATCGTGGTTGGTGGGACGGTGAAGAAAGGGAAAGCAGAGGATGGCCAAAGGCGATGTGATTGGTGTATGCCCGATGTGCGGCAAGCCGGTGATCTGGCCGCGGCGGAAATGGTGCTCGCAGAAATGCGGACGGCGGGCGGGGGTCGACCTGCAGTCGGCGGAGCGGCGGCCATTGCCGGGGCTGGCGCTGCAGCGGGGCACGCGGGCCTGCCTGCGGTGCAATAACAAATTCATGTCAGATGGGCCATGGAACCGGATATGCCCGCATTGCGGTGAGAGCACTGCGCAGGGTATGCGGACGGTGCGGGTGAACGGGGTCTGATGGGGGTCCGATGGGGGTTCGATGGGCAATCTGATTCAAACAGCAACCAGCTACTGGGAGGACACCGTCGGCTATCCGGCTGATGCGAAGCTGCTCTACAAGTACGCGTTCGAGAGCCAGCAGAGCTTCGGGCAGACGGGGATCGGTTGTGCGAGTGATCCGCTGGTCTGCTTTCTCACCGGGCTAGACCAAGGACGGCTGGATGCTGCCAGGAAGTTTCTGATCGATCGTGCCAAGCTCGATTGGCGGGGGAAATGGTGGTTTGCGGTCGAACGGATGGACCACGTGCTGCGCACGCGGGACGGGAAGTGGTCGCCGAACAATACGCAGGGTGCAAGGGACTTTGTACGAAAAAATGAATTGCCCGTGTGGGTGATTGAGCATATCCGGGAGCGGTATCCGGACTTGTTTGCAGACGATGAATTCGATCGGCTGATCGAGGTGAATGCGGTGCGTCAGGCACAGGGCGGGGAAGGGGCTTCGGGCCTGGATGGAAGCGGGTGCGAAGGCGGTGCAATCGGGGATCGGAGGGGGATCGGAGGGGGATCGGGCGACGAAATTCCCCCCCACACCCCCCCATGTTCCGAAGACCGAAAACCGAAGACCGACTAGCCATGTGTGTGTACTAGACATCTTACAGGGGTACGGGAAATGTGGAAACATCCGAATAGCGGGGCAAAGCCGGGAAGCCGTCAAGCCGGGCGGCAAGCCCAACGATCTGAGGGCTCGCCGTGGACGGCGGCCCAGGCAAGCACGAAGCCGGCCGAGAAGTCGAGCCGAGCGTGCCGCGGGGACTGGAAGATCGACGACGAGGTGTGCATCATTTGCCGGCGGGAGACGCCGGAGTTCGAGGAAGAATGCAAGGTCCTGACCTCCGGCCACCAGGAGCAGAAGAAGGCGGGGGAGGTGACTGCCGAGAAACGGGTCTGCGTGCGGTACGGCGAATATTCCGGCGAGAAATTGCACTGTCAGAACTGCGTGATGGCCTGCAGGCCCAGTTGCATCGAGGAAACTGCACGCCGGGTAGCCGACCGAGAGCGATTGGCGGAGGAGGAGCGATCCCAGAACATGCAGAAGCTTCGGGCGGAGCGGGAGGCCGGACTGCGGGCCAACGTGGAGTACTGCGAGATGCTCGAGCACCTGAAGGCGGAGGCGATGAAACGATTCGGTCGGGACCTGTATTCGATTGGGTTCCGCAATCGGCTCACACTGCCGCATTGTCTGAAGTACTACAACGGCAGCTCGGGCACGTGCAGCGGGCATCTTCAACTGACCGATGCGAATGTTCCGGGATTCACCTGTCAGTGGCTGGCAGAATGCAAGGAGAAGAAAGGAGAGGGTAACGATGTGTAAGAAGGTCCACAGAAATCCGAAAACGAAGGCCGCCTGGCAATATGCAGTTGACACCGCCCACGCATTGCTGGCACTCGATGCCGCCAGGCAGTACGGCTTGGTCACAGGGGGACCGACGGCAAATCTCGATCGCTGCATCGAGATCATAGAACGCGGAAAGAAAATGGGGATCAGGCCCAGTAAGAACGCGATCCGAAAATTGATCGATCAGGTGAATGGAGATTGATATGGCGGAGAATGAAATCAAACAGATAGAAAACCCCACGCTCGCCGCGCGGATCCTGCAGGTGATCTCGGCGACCTCGGCGGTGCCGAAGCACGGGTTCAACGAGCAGCAGCGATTCAGCTACGCGCGGCTGGAGGACGTGCTGGAGGCGGTGCGGCTGCCGATGGCCAATGCGGGGGTGGCGCTGCTGATGCTGCCCGGGGCGGCGGAGTTCAGCGACGTGCCACGGCCCGAGGGGAAGGCGCCGATGGTCCGCTGCCGGCTGCCGGTGGTCTTCCGGTTGATCGATTCGCACGGCGGCGAGATGATGGAGATCCCGTGGATGGGCGAATCCACGGACATCGGGGACAAGTCGTATGCGAAGGCGCAGGCGGCGGCTCAGAAGACCTTCCTGCAGCGCACGTTCCTACTGCCGAGCGGGGAGGATGAGCCGGACTCTCCACCTGGCAGCGCGAGGCCACGGACAAACAGCGGACCTGCACGGACGCCGCCCGCCGGGGTCGATCTGAATACGGGCGACCTGCCCGCCGCAGGGCTCCAGCAGGCGGGGGTGAAGACGATCAACGACCGGCAGTTGGCGATGCTTAGGGCGAAGCTGGCGGAGGCGAACAGGAGTGATCTCGAGGCTTGCGAGAAAGCGGGGGTCTCGGCGCTCAAGCTGCTGACGAATGCGCAGCTCGACAAGTTGCTGGATTGGATAGGCCCGAGGAGAAAACCGTGATCGACAAAATGCGGAGAATCGTGAGAGCGGTGAGTGTGCAGCAGCCGTACGCGAGCAAGATCGCGGCGGGGCTCAAGACCATCGAAACGCGGAGTTGGTACACGAAATATCGGGGGGAGCTGCTGATCGTGAGTTGCCGGCTGCCGCCGATCCCGCCGGCCGGCTATGCACTAGCGGTATGCAGGCTGGCGGACTGCCGGCGGATGTGTCCGTACGATGTAGGACCGGCGTGCGTGCCATGGAGTAGCTGGCTGTACGCATGGGTGCTCGAGGACGTGCGGGCGATCGAGCCGTTCGAGGTTATAGGGCGGCTCGGGTTTTTCAATATCATGGTGACCGAGGCGCAGTTGATGACGAGGATGTGATCCACAAATTGCACAGAGAGAAAACGCACCAGGAGGAATAATTTTGATCAGCAATCCGCATACCGGGCAAGCGGTGCAGATCTGGTACGGGCAACGGACGCGTTCGATGATGCCGCTGCACGGGCGGCTGGGCGTGGTGGTGATCGCCGGCCGCGGTCGGCCTCGGAATCACGTGGTGCTCGTCGATGGCGAGCGAGTCATTGTGCCGGCCGGAAACCTCCGCCCTGTCCGCCGCACCCGCCTGCTGGAGCCCTGCGGCGGGCAGGCGGCTTCGGCAGGCGGGCCGGTGGGCAATAATGCCGTTGCATGGGTGGAATGAATGCCGACAGTATTGAAATCTCCCTTTCCCTGGTTCGGCGGGAAGTCGCGCGTTGCCCATCTCGTGTGGGAGTGTTTCGGCGACGTGCCGCATTACTGTGAACCCTTCTTTGGGAGCGGCGCCGTGTTGCTCAAGCGCCCTCACGAACCACGTACCGAAACGATCAATGACTTGGACTGCTACGTGAGCAACTTCTGGCGGGCCGTGCAGAAGCGGCCGCGCGCCGTTGCCGCCTATGCCGACTGGCCGATCAACGAGTGCGACTTGCACGCCCGGCACGTGTGGCTGGTGGAGCAGAAGGCGAACGGGTTCAGAGAGCGGATACAGAACGAGCCGGGCTATTTCGACGCGAAGATCGCGGGCTGGTGGGTGTGGGGCCTGAGTTGCTGGATCGGCAGCGGGTGGTGCGAAGGGGGGCGGAAAGAGACAAGGCCGGAGATCAATGCGGCAAAAGGCGTGCATTCGGTGAGCGAGAAGGTGCCACTTCTCAACCACGGGCCAAAGGGCGTGAACACCAAGCGCCCGCGCCTGACGGGATTCGCGGAGACGGGGGTGCATAAGATTGGTGAGCGCAAACCAAGGCTCATGGGCTGGTCTGAAAAGGGGGTTCATAAACCAAGCGCCAAGCGCCCCGACTTGAACAACTTCGCCAACAAGGACGGCAAGCAGGAAACAGGGAGCGCCCGTGTAGATTGGATGCTCGCCCTTGCCGCGCGCCTCCGCCGTGTACGGGTCTGTTGCGGCGACTGGGCGCGCATCTGCACGGACGCGGTGATCTTCAACGAATCCCCGACCGCGGTGTTCCTTGACCCGCCCTACTCCTACGGCGTCGGGCGCGACGAGAACCTGTATTCGGCCGACTCGGGCGACGTAGCTTATGCCGTCCGTGAATGGGCGATTGCACATGGGGACAACAAGCGTCTCCGCATTGCCCTGTGCGGCTATGACGGCGAGCACGTCATGCCCGACTCATGGGATTGCGTGGCGTGGAAGGCGCCCGGTGGATACGGCAACCAGGCGGAAGGCCGCGGCAAGGATAATGCCGACCGAGAGAGAATATGGTTCAGCCCGCACTGCCTGTCGCCAAGACAACGATGCTTATTCTGCTGAGGATAAGGACGAATGAGATCACTCGCTCGAGCGGGCGATTGCACAAACAGAATCGTAATGAATTGAATCGAAAATGAACGAAACAGAGGCAAATCAGC
>Ga0307379_10013661_pt1 | contig 10513 bp, 6 predicted proteins | sample UN2MG_FD_202237 | JGI IMG/M metagenome (GOLD analysis project Ga0307379, IMG submission 202237) | Soil microbial communities from Risofladan, Vaasa, Finland - UN-2 | ecosystem: Environmental > Terrestrial > Soil > Coastal area > Acid sulfate soil | place: Finland: Risofladan, Vaasa | collected... | reverse complement strand
GGCATATTGCGGCATCAGGCTGTCCTTGAGATGCGCCGCCTCGCGATCAAGCGTGATTGATTCCATGGCACGGTGAGCGACAAGAAGAATTGTACCACCAGGTGTTTCGTAAATGCCTCGGGATTTCATCCCCACAAAACGGTTTTCAACCAGATCAAGCCGGCCAATGCCATTGTCGCGGCCGAAGTCATTGAGGGTTGCCAGAACAGTGGCTGGTGAAAGTTGCTTGCCATTGATCGAAACAGCATCGCCTTTCAGGAATCCTATCTCGATCTCGGTTACCTGATCCGGCGCTTCCTGCGGGCTGACAGTGCGCTGGAAAACATAGGCAGGTGGCTCGGCGTTGGGATCTTCAAGCACTTTGCCCTCGGATGAAGAGTGCAGCAAGTTGGCGTCAACAGAAAACGGCGCCTCGCCTTGTTTGTCCCTCGGCACGGGAATTTGATGCTCCTGTGCAAAATTGATCAGATCTGTGCGCGACTTGAATTTCCAGTCACGCCAGGGCGCGATGACCTTGATGTCGGGATTGAGCGCATAGGCAGCCAGTTCAAACCGGACCTGATCGTTGCCTTTGCCAGTTGCGCCGTGAGCAATGGCATCAGCCCCGGTTTCGGCCGCAATCTCGACCAGCCTCTTCGATATCAGCGGACGGGCAATGGAAGTACCCAGAAGATAGGTGCCCTCATAGACCGCATTGGCGCGAAACATCGGAAATACAAAATCGCGAACAAACTCTTCGCGAACATCCTCAATGTAGATCTGCTTGATCCCGAGCATTTCCGCCTTTTTGCGGGCAGGTTCAAGTTCGTCCCCTTGACCAAGATCTGCAGTGAAGGTCACAACTTCTGCGTCCAGCTCACTCTGCAACCATTTCAGGATGATCGATGTATCAAGCCCGCCGGAATACGCCAGTACGACCTTCTTGACCGAGCCTTTGATACCCATTTTCGATATTCTCCTGTGCTTTGCAAACGCTTGAGCGCGCGCCGAGTTATAGCGGCACTCTTCCCGCTTGCAAGTGTGCGCCCGTCATGTGTGGCTAGAAGTCACTGGTTATGCCGTCTTTCTCCCAGTCACCATATCTGGTTGGCTCCGGCCCGTTTCTTCCGGCTATTTCGGTTGGCAGTTGCGCGTTTGGGGCTTTCTCACCGCGCGCGCGCGCTTCGCCAAACGCACGTCTGGCTGCCGGGCTCAAATCACGCTTGGTGTCAGGTTCATCGTCCATCTGAAAGTTTTCTCATTGAATTGTTCCGGTTCAACAAACATATACTGCCCCGTAGGCATTGCTGGCAACACAACTGACCGAAAGGAAAAGCCGTGAACTATACTAAAACAGCCATATTGCTTGCCGGCATGACGGCCGTGTTCATCGGCATTGGTTTCATGATCGGTGGCCAGGCAGGTATGGTCATAGCCTTCCTGTTTGCAGCAGCGACAAACATCTTTGCCTTCTGGAATTCCGACAAGGCTGTTTTATCCATGCATGGGGCAGAGCCAGCCAGCGAAACACAACATGCAGAATTGTACGCCATGGTGGCCCGGCTGGCGAACAACGCTGCTCTGCCGATGCCAAAAGTATACGTGATGGACAATCCGCAACCCAATGCTTTCGCAACCGGCAGAGACCCGGAACATGCCGCAGTTGCTGCAACCACAGGACTTTTGCAGCAGCTCAGCCCAGAAGAGGTTGAAGGTGTGATGGCGCATGAACTTGCGCACATTCAAAACCGCGATACCCTGATCATGACAGTCACCGCCACAATGGCCGGGGCAATTTCCATGATTGCAAACTTCGCCATGTTTTTTGGTGGGCGCGATCGCAACAATCCCCTGGGGTTGATAGGTACGATCGCCACCATGCTGCTTGCGCCTTTTGCTGCGATGCTGGTTCAGATGGCAATCAGCCGGACACGCGAATATGCCGCAGACAGGCGTGGTGCCGAAATCAGCGGCAAGCCGCTTGCCCTCGCCAATGCCCTTCGGCGCATTGCTTCGGGTGTCGAGCAAATCGAAAATCAGACAGCCGAAGCCAATCCGGCAACGGCGCACATGTTCATCATCAATCCGTTATCGGGTGCAGGCATGGACAATCTGTTTTCCACCCATCCGGACACCAACAACCGGATTGCAGCCCTGGAAGAATTTGCAGGCACAAGCGGATATTCAAACCCCCCCTCTGAGCCGACAGAATCGGGACCATGGTCCAAGGCTGGCAGCAACCGGCACGCACCCGAAAAGGCGACTGGCCCGTGGGGATGAAAAAAGCCCAGCGTGCTCGAAAGTTCACCCCTTCGCCAGCTCACGTGGAAGGCCTTGATCTGAGAACTGCTGCGGTCAAAGCCATTTCGCTCGTATTGCACGACAGGATGTTTCTGGATGAGGCGCTGCAACGGACCCTTGCTCCAGTAAGCGATCCTCGTGATCGGGCATTTGCCCACGCACTGGCTGCAACCGCCTTGCGCCGCAAGGGGCAGATTGAGGCCATTCTTGCCAATTATATTGATCAGAAACTTCGGGCCAGAACCGGAATAGCCCCAATAATACTGCTGTGTGGCATGACCCAGATTTTGTTCATGGAAACCGAATCCCATGCAGCCATATCAACCAGCGTCGAAATGGCGGCACGCGATGAGCGGGCCCAGAGGCTGAAAGGGCTGATCAATGCGGTGCTGCGCAAGGTTACTCTTGAACGCGAGGCCATACTCGCAGACCTGCCTCCTGAACAGCACAATCTGCCGAAATGGCTCCACACCAGACTGAGAGCTGATTACGGACCCGAAACAGCAGCTGCGATTGCCCATGCACACAGCTTTCAGGCGCCACTTGACCTCAGTCTCAAAATAGCGCCCGCAAGTGCGCAACTCAGGGAAACGGGAACTGAGCTGCCGACCGGGACCGTGCGGCTGACATCTCCGCATGCGGCCATACCGGATCTTCCAGGGTTCAGGGAAGGCGATTGGTGGGTGCAGGATGCTGCCGCAGCTCTGCCGGTAAAATTGTTTGGCAATCTGAAAGGCAAGCGTGCTCTGGACATGTGTTGTGCACCCGGCGGCAAGACAATGCAGATGTGTGCTGCAGGAGCGCAAGTAACTGCGATCGATAATTCCGAAACCCGGTTGGCAAGGGTTCTGGAGAATCTTGCGCGTACTGATCTGTCCGCACACTGTCAGTGCATTGACGCCGCGGAGTTTGAAACGGATCAACTCTTTGATGTCATCCTGCTGGATGCACCGTGCACGGCAACCGGCACAATTCGTCGGCATCCGGACATGCCATATATCCGCTCTGATGAAGCCGTGAAAGAACTCCTCACCGTTCAGCGAAAACTCCTGCGCAAGGCTGCGGAGTTTTTGGCACCGGGCGGTGTTCTTGTCTATGCGGTCTGCTCGTTGCTGGCGGATGAAGGTCACAAGCAAATTTCAGCATTTTTACGGGAACATCAGGAATTTTCGCGAATGCCACTGGATTCACAGGCTGACGGGCTTCCACCTGAATTTATAACAAAAACCGGAGATCTGCGGACATTGCCGCATTTCCAGCCAGGCGCTGCCGGTGGGATGGACGGTTTCTTTGCCGCGCGTCTGATCAAAGCTGCAATTTGATACACGTTGTTATCAATTCATTAATGATATCCGGTCTTGAATGTCGGCATGCCAACTAGGCCAACTGACACTATCCGGATCATATGAACTCAACACCGACCACAGTTTCTGGATTCGTTGGTTTTGGTGCCAGACAACTGGCCAACCGGATCATGCACGCCACGTCACCGGGTATATCCAGCATTTCAAGATCGAAATGTTCAGGTCTGGGTCTTTCGCTCGCATCACTTATTCAAGGTGATGCCTCACGGGCACCCGGTCTCTATCGAGGTATTTTTGAACTGGGTGGTTGCAAGACCGTGTTGGCTGGCACCTCAATATTTGAGCTGCCAGACATCAGGCCACCGTCATTCGATCTTGCGCTGCACTCTTTCGGCTGGCTGCATGACCTGCATGCTGCAAACACACAACTCTACCGAGTCTTTGCGCGTGGTCTGGTGTCCGAGTGGCTTGCGTTGAAAACCTATCGCAGCAAAGCGGCCAGAGATCCAAAAACTGTGGCCTCCAGGATTATCAACTGGACACAATCTGCACAATTCCTTCTGCGCGGCGCGAGCAAGGAATTTGAAGTCGCCTTTCTGGAAAGCATGACGCGGCAAACCCGGTTGCTGGCACGTAACGGTATCAACCATTTTCAACCTGCCATCCGGCTGGGTTCTGCAATTGCCATGGTCTATGCCACCTTCGGCACAACCGGGCTGGAGAACCTGCAGAAATCGGCGCTGCACAGACTATCTCAGGAACTCGATCAGCAAATACTCGTTGACGGTGGCCATGTCTCCCGCAACGGCGAAACACTGGTCGACCTGTTGCTGCTTTTACTGCCGGTGCGCGACGCCCTTCAAACGGCATACATTGAATTACCGGCACCAATAAATGCTGCAATAGAACGCATGTTTCCCATGCTTCGGTTTCTGGCGCACAGTGATCATGGGCTTGCCGTTTTCAACGGCGTTTCCAGAACCTCTCCTGGCGCCATAAAGGCAATCCTTGATCGCGATGAAGTGTGTGGAAAGCCCTTGAGCCATGCTCCCATGTCTGGCTATTCAAAGCTCGTAAGCGGCAGAACATCGATCCTGATGGATACTGGCAACCCCGCTTTGCCAGGTCACAACATTGCAGTAGCATGCTCCCCGCTTGCCTTTGAGCTGTGTGACGGCCCGCATCGTATCGTGGTAAACTGCGGCAACAAACCGGGCGCTGATCGAAACTGGCTGGCTGCATCGCGCCTTACATCAGCTCATTCAACCATGACGGTTGGTTGTCTTGATACCAGTGTCATCATTGACAACACCTTCACCCGCCATCTTTTCAGTACACCGATGCTGCTTGGGCGCGGGACGGTAGAGGCTGAAGTCAAGACCGAATCCCTTGGCGGTATCATTTCTGCGAGCCATACCTGCTACACGAAAGCCTTTGGTCTCGTGCATCAACGGCGATTGTTTCTGAACAATGATGGAGCCGACCTTCGCGGCGAGGACAGCCTTGTGCCTGAATATGCCGATGCAGCTGCTCAGCAACAAACCGACTTTGCCATCCGGTTTCATCTGCACCCTTCGGTAAAAGCAAACATCTCCCGCAATGGCTCAAGCATCATGCTGGTTCTGCCCAACAAGACTGGTTGGCAGTTCTCCGCGCGGGGCGGGTTACTGTCGCTCGAAAAAAGCATATATCTGCCTGACAGTCGCTCTGCCAGACCCACAAATCAGATCGTAATTTCAGGCGTGAGCGGAAGACCTGATCGCGTTCTTTGGGCATTCAAACGGATGAAAAAAGTCACCAAAAAAATATCCGAACCAGCTCTCATCGCTCCTGAACTCCCACTCAACGCGGGATAACTGACCCCAAACCTGTTCAGCAACCGTATCCTTCGTGCTAACGCTTGCCTGTCTCTGAAAACTGGCAATGGGAATTTTCATCCATGAGCGTTATTCGAAACGCACTACTTTCGGTATCCGACAAGACCGGACTGGTAGAACTCGCACGTGAGCTGGCTGACTTGGGGGTCACCCTCATTTCAACCGGCGGCACTGCTCGCGCATTACAAGAAGCGGGCCTGAAAGTCACTGAAATTTCAAGCTGGACAGGGTTTCCGGAAATCATGGATGGACGTGTCAAAACGCTTCATCCCAAGGTTCACGGTGGCCTTCTGGCCGTGCGGGACAACCAGGAACACCAGTCTGCGATGAACGAATATGGCATTGCAGGCATCGATTTGCTGGTTGTGAACCTCTATCCGTTTGAGCAGACACTTGCAGCTGGCGGCGACTATCAGGCACTGGTAGAGAATATCGATATTGGCGGGCCTGCGATGACCCGTGCCGCCGCCAAGAACCATGCAGATGTCACTACGCTTGTTGACCCCGCAGACTATCCCGCGGTGATTGAGGAAATGCACCGGCATAAGGGGGCAACCACCGTCGAGACACGTCGGCAACTGGCCGCCAAGGCCTTTGCGCGCACAGCAGCATACGATTCAATCGTCAGCACCTGGCTGCTTGAACAATCAAAAGAAACCGCCGCGACCTACCGCTCGCTCGGCGGCACGCTCATCCAGACGTTGCGCTATGGTGAGAACCCGCATCAGTCTGCCGGCTTTTACCGCAACGGGGAAATACGTGAAGGCGTGGCTACAGCGCGCCAGTTGCAAGGCAAAGAGCTTTCCTACAACAACATAAATGACACAGATGCCGCCTTTGAATGCGTCAGTGAATTTGCCGCATCCGGAAAACCCGCCTGTGTCATCGTCAAACACGCAAACCCGTGTGGCGTGGCAACGGCTGATACAGCGCTGGAAGCCTACCATCTGGCGCTACGCTGCGATCCGGTCAGTGCGTTTGGCGGTATCGTTGCTTTCAGCCAGTCAATAGATGAAACAACTGCCGCCGCTGTTTGCGAGGTCTTCACCGAAGTTATCATCGCACCTGGTCTCAGCGATGGCGCCCTGAAGATTTTCTCGGAACGAAAAAACCTGCGTATTCTCGTGACAAACGGACTGGCAGATCCGGCACAATCAGGCCTTTCGTTCAAGACCGTTGCAGGCGGATTTCTGGTACAGTCAAGAGACAATGGCCGTGTAACCGCAAATGAACTGAAGGTTGTCACAAAGCGCAAGCCAACCGACGCTGAACTTGCGGATCTGCTGTTTGCATTCCGGGTGGCAAAGCATGTCAAATCCAATGCCATAATTTACGCCAGGAACGGCGCAACGGTTGGTATTGGTGCGGGGCAAATGTCTCGGATTGATTCAAGCCGTGTCGCAGCCCACAAATCTGGCGATGCTGCAAAGGCAGCCGGCATCTCAGAAGCACTTTCAGTAGGCAGTGTCGTTGCCTCCGATGCATTCTTCCCGTTCGCCGACGGGCTTTTGCAGGCGGCGTCTGCTGGTGCGACTGCAATCATTCAACCGGGCGGTTCCATGCGCGATGACGAAGTCATTGCAGCAGCTGACGACAAAAACCTGACAATGGTTTTTACAGGCATGCGGCACTTCCGTCACTAGAGCAATATCCCGGCAAATGATTCCATTTGTTCAAATGATGCTCTAAGTTCTTGTGTTATCAATCGATCAGCTCAACAGGAAACACGGCATGCTTGTTACAACTACGAACACCATCGAAGGACACCGCATCGTGGCCTACAAAGGTCTGGTCGCGGGCGAAGCCATTCTGGGTGCAAATCTGTTTCGCGATCTGTTCGCTTCCATCAGGGATATCGTGGGAGGCCGTTCAGGTGCTTATGAAAAAGTGCTCAATGATGCCCGAGAAACCGCAATTGCCGAGATGACAGACAAAGCAAGCAGTCTTGGTGCAAATGCCGTCATCGGCGTGGACATAGACTATGAAACCGTTGGTCAAAACGGATCCATGCTGATGGTCACTGCGGCTGGAACGGCCGTAATCGTCGAATAACTTTCAGACCTTTGCAAGAGTGCCAAGCAGACTTGCAATAACAGCAAACTTGGCCAGCGTGAAGTCAGGCTCGCTCATGATTGCGCTGATCTCGCGGCCGGTGCGTTCAACATTTTCAAGACGGTCTTTGGTCAGTGGTTTCTTCGCGGCTCCTGCAACAATTATGCGTATCGATCGCTGCACGGTTTGACGAATTCCGGAGATTGCCTGCCGGTCATAATCACTGACACTGGTCAAGGCGTGCGAGCCCGCAAGCACCTGATCAATCGCCAGGTCTCCACTCAAGCTGAAGTACTGCTTTGCTACTTCGTTGACAGATTTCTTTGCTTCTCCGGCAATCTGGACCACGTCAAGGCCGCGAACCAGGTACCGCAGACCTGAAATACGCTTGGCGATCTCGGCATCCAGGCCAAATCCAGTCAGGATTGCTGCATCGGTCTTGACCAGGTTTGACTGTCCTTTCGGCAGTATTTCCTGCAATCCGGCCACGATTGCTGCAATGCCCCCATGATACAGCGAAACAAGGCCTGACAGATCTGTCTTGCGGTGCATCTCGTTTGCCACAAACCATTGCACTGCCTCGCACAACCCGACCTGCAGTCTACGATACAGGTCCATCTGCAAATCACCGGCAATCCGGTTATCAAGCGCATCAATCGATGCATTCAATTCAACAAACCCAAAGCTGTCGCGAGCCAGGGCATAAGGCCGCGCAAGATCGCCAGCTTCCCTACCAGTATCATTGCCAAGATCAAACAGGAACAAAGGTCCGCACCTGTGAACAACGCTGTTTGCCAGCAAGGTGCAGATAATTTCCGCACGCAATCTATGACTGGTTATCTGCCTGAGATACGGCTTCAGCATCCGTTCAGGAAAGTAGCGCAACAGCTCAGTCTCAAAGTGTGGGTCACCTGCGGCTTTCCGGGCCATCAGATTATTGAAGAGCACGATCTTGGAGTAGGAAATCAATACCGAGATCTCGGGTCGCGTCAGACGTGCACCAGACTTCAGCCGATCAGTCAACTCTTCGGAAGCTGGCAGAAACTCTATGCTGCGATCAAGTCCGCCGTGAATTTCCAGATGGTGCATCAATCGTGACAGTCCAGCACCGTCTGCACCAAGTGAACGTTCAGTCAGAGAGACACACAAGGTCTGCAAATAGTTGTTGCGCAAGACAAGTCCGCCAACGTCGTCTGTCATCGCCGCAAGCAGCTTGTTGCGTTGAGGTCGCTTGAGCTTGCCTGCAGCCTCTGCTTCGCCCAGCGCAATCTTGATGTTGACCTCGACGTCGGAGGAGTTCACGCCTGCAGAATTGTCGATGGCATCGGTATTGATACGGCCGCCATGCAAGGCAAACTCCACCCGTCCACGTTGGGTGATTCCAAGGTTCGCCCCTTCGCCGATCACCTTGGCACGCAACTGTTTCGCGATGACGCGAATACCATCATTCGCCTTGTCGCCTGCATCGGCATCGGTTTCTGATGAACTGCGCACATAGGTTCCTATGCCCCCGAACCAGAGCAGGTCAGCATCACATTTCAGGATGGCCCTCATCAGGTCGTTTGGTGTCACTTTGGCATCTGCAATACCAATGGCTGACATGATTTCCGGCGTCAGGCTGATCAGCTTTTCCGCTCTTGAGAAAACACCACCCCCCTTGCTGATCAGCTTGCGGTCATAATCCTGCCAGCTGGACCTTGGCAGTTCAAACAGACGCTTGCGTTCAGCAAAACTGGTTTCGGGATCAGGGTCCGGATCAATGAAGACATCCCGGTGATCAAACGCTGCAATCAGTCTGGTTTGCCCGGACAACAACATTCCGTTGCCAAACACGTCACCCGACATGTCGCCCACACCCACTGCTGTAAACGGTGTTGCTTGAATGTCACGGTCGATTTCGCGGAAGTGACGCTTTACCGCTTCCCAGCCGCCGCGCGCCGTGATGCCCATTTTCTTGTGGTCATAACCGGCTGATCCGCCCGAAGCGAAAGCATCATCCAGCCAGAAGCCCGCCGTGCAGGATATCTCGTTGGCAACATCAGAAAAAGCAGCCGTTCCCTTGTCGGCTGCAACCACCAGATACGGATCATCGCCATCATGGCGCAGGACATTGTGCGGCGGGATTATCTTGTCGCCCCTGGTGTTGTCAGTGACCGACAACAGGCTCGATACGAACGACTGATACGCCAGCGTTCCTGCCTGATATACCTCGTCCCGGCTGCCGCCTGCCGGTAGTTTTCTGGGAATGAAACCACCCTTTGCGCCAACCGGCACGATGACGGAATTCTTGACGTTCTGCGCCTTGGCAAGACCCAGTACCTCGGTTCGGAAATCATCTGCCCGGTCTGACCATCGCAAACCGCCACGCGCGATTTTCCCGCCACGAAGATGGACCCCCTCCACCAATGTCGAGTGCACAAAAATTTCTGCAAATGGCACAGGCGCCGGTATGCCGGGTACTTTCCGGCTTGTAATCTTGAATGCCAGCGCAATCGGTATCTTGCCCTGGCGTTCTTCAAGACCAAAATAGTTTGTGCGTACCGTTGCCTTGATAACACCTGCCATGTGCCTGACGATACGGTCATCATCAAGGTTTGGCACACTGACGAGATACTTCTCAAGCTGTTGTGACAGTTCATCCTGCAGCCGGTCGCGCGCAGACATTGTCTTGACCCGGGCAGCCGCTGGATCAAACCGTACCTTGAACAGTTCGATCAGGAGCCTTGCAATCTCCGGGTATCGAATGAGTGCATTTGCAATTGACGAGATGGGATATGGAAACCCGATCTGCCGCAAGTAGCGGGCAAAACTTCTGAGCACCACCACCTCCTGCCAGCTCAGTTCAGCAGCCAGCACCAGTGTATTGAGCTTGTCACTATCTGCCTCGCCATTCCAGACTGCACTGAAACATGCCTCAAGCCGAGAATAACTTTTTGAATCAACCGGCAGATCACCCGCCGTATTCAGTGCAACTTCATGAATATACACCGCGTCATTTTC
>Ga0307379_10013660_pt1 | contig 10514 bp, 2 predicted proteins | sample UN2MG_FD_202237 | JGI IMG/M metagenome (GOLD analysis project Ga0307379, IMG submission 202237) | Soil microbial communities from Risofladan, Vaasa, Finland - UN-2 | ecosystem: Environmental > Terrestrial > Soil > Coastal area > Acid sulfate soil | place: Finland: Risofladan, Vaasa | collected... | reverse complement strand
CCAGGATTCAGGATCGCCGGGACCCCCACAGTACCCGCAGGCAGTGTAACGCGCCGCCCCTGGTAGAGATAGGTGACCTCGCTGTAGCCAAAGTAGTAGGTAGGCGCAACAAGAATGATCGGCGGTGACACCTCTCCACCCCGCAGCACCCAGGACGAGAACAGGTCGCCCAGCGTCTCCTGGTTGGCCGTGGCCAGTGTGCCCCTGGCCTTGACCGTGACCGAGCCATCCACGTTAGCCTGGACATCAGCATCCGCGAAGTGGATGGCCTTCGACCGCTTCCTCGACCCTGCCGAGGTGTCGTACTGGTAGTCGTTGAAGGTCCGACCATTCTCCTGAGCCGGTGCCACAGCGTTGCGCCGCAGGACCATCACAGCAGGGTTGGCGTCGTCCACCGTAATCGGACCACCAGGCCCAACCACCGTGGGCAAGCCACCCCAGAGTCCGGTGAGGATGGTCTCACCGGGAACAATCGTGGCCGGAGCCGCCGTATAGCCCAGCAACGACGCCCGGACGTTCGACCCGGACCAAGCGGGGACACCATTAGCCTCGGTGCCCCACACGATCTCCAGGTAGCCCGTCGAGGGAAGCTCATTCACGAACTCCCCATCGAGGATGATCTGCGGGCCGGGTGCTCCGGCAAACCCAGCCAGGTCAGGGGTGATGGTCTGCGGAGGATTCGTCTGAATCGGGAAGACCACGCGCTCGCCGTACACGTCCTGGAAGTCCAAGGACGTGATCTCAGCACTGCACCCACTTGTGGAAGAACCAGGGCTGCCCGTTACCCGGATACCTGAGCCGGTCTGCCCCTCCTCCTGGGAGTAGGGAACGCAGGCGGCGAAGATGACCATCTCTCCCCGAGGGTTGTTGACCGGATCGCTGATCACACTTCCGAAGACACCACCAGCACGCGGTGGGTGTGACAGGCGGACGGTTCCATTGGAATAGTCCACCTCGATGTACTGGTCCTCTGTCGGGACCGAGGGGTCGAGCAACACCTCGTTCGAGGTGATCGGGTGGTCCCAATCGGGGATCAACGACGGACCAACCCACTCCTTGGCCGGAAAGAGGACCATCCTGAAACCAAGGTCTTCGAGATTGCCAGGGTTGGCGTTGGTTCCAATAGTCCCGCCTCCCGAGGAGGACGTGTCGAAGATGGCCCTGTCCGGACGTGCAGGAGTGACACCGGGAAACACCTTGACGATCTTAGTAGCCCGCCCCACCCACTCGGGGTCGATCAGGTTGGTCAACCGGGCCGACTCCAGCTTGTCGATGTCGAGGTAGGTCGAGTTCCACAGGAACGGAATCGGTTCGTGAACCGACATACGCAGGCTGATGCCGTCCCCAACCGGAGCACCTGGCTCCAGATAGAACGCCAAGCTAGGGCCGAAGAATGAGTGACCCGTCACCGGGTCTACCTCATCAATCCGACGCAGGAGATACACCTCATCGGCAGGGTTCAAGACGATCTCGAACCACCCGATGAGCCGGGTAAGATCCTCCTGCTTACCATCCGGTGCAATCGCCAATTCGGCAACCCCACGAACCTGGATTTCAGCGATGTGGATGATCTTCCCCACCATGTCTGGCTGGCTGGTCACGCCAATGATACCATTGATGTTGGGGATGAAGACGGGGAACACACTCGACCCGAGATCGATAGGGGCCGGATCTCCTACCTCACCCCAGAGGCGACCGTTGGCCAGGCCAATGGGCCGCTTGATGGGGAGTGCCGGTCCAGTCGAATAGAAGCTCGCCTGAAGGGGAGTGGTGGTGTTGTCGGACGGGAAGCCCCCACCGTACTCGGTGAACGCAGCACTCACGTAGTACACGAACGGATACTGCTGATCCGAGTGGGACGCCCGCTCCGAGGGCACGACCACGAAGACCTGTTCCTCACCACGAGCCGGACCCGAGTCCGGAATCGCCACGAGTCGCGTAGCCTTGGGTTCGATCAGGGTCACGGCCCTGGCGACATGGAAATCGCCGGACATGCTGAAGTAGTCACCGAGCGGCTTCTTGGGGTCGAGGATCAACTCATCAGCATTGATCTCCACGACTCGGAAGATTTCCGTCCGGGAAGCCGGGGTGTTCGCCTCAATGGGATTCCACGCACCCGCGTGGTCATAGACGAATCCATCCCCGATGCCGCCGGGATCATTGTAGCCATCGCCATCGATGTCGCCCGGATGACCCGTCATGGTGACCATGAGATAGAGGCCACCGGGGAACTGGATTGGCAGATTGGTGATGCCGTAGATGTCCGCGAGGGTAGGAGCACCAGGACCATTCCCGTAGATGTCGAATGTGTCCAGCTTGAACACATCCTGCACACCCTGGGGGGATGCTTGTGTGGTTACCTGCCACTGCCAGTCGTTGTAGCTCGTCTTCAGCGTCGGTCCCACGACCGAGAACGAGATGGGGTCTCCTAGAAGCGCCCCACCCTTGGAAGTCATCCGATTCGTGCCGTGAGCGTAGGGCGGGAAGTTGATCTCGGGCAAGCCCGGCTGACCGATCAGATAGTTGTAGACCTGCTGGGAACTGGGCAGCGTCGGGATCTGGGCCTCGATGTCGTTGAAGGCACCTTCACTGATGATCCACTGGGACGCCCAGGACCCAGCGAAACCTCGCATCACATCGGAGGCTTCCAGAACCTTGGAAGCCGGAACCGTCGTGAGCTTCCCCAGTGCCTCCTGCCACGGCTGCCGGGCGGAGCTTGTCTCAACAGTCCTGCGGTCGTTGCTATCGGTCATCAGTCGTCCTATGGTCCGAGGAGCGGTACAAGCTCCGTCCAGTCGTAATAGGTCTCCACATCGTCAGGATGGACGAGGCGAAGTCCGATGAGGCCCTTGGCCTCGTAGGCATTGAGGCCCGAACCGGCCCGTGACCCCGCCGCCCCACCCGAGTCGTTGGTGGTGAAGTCATAGACACCCTCAACCATCGGCTCCATGATGACCTTCACCAGCACAGGCACCTCGTAGGCCCCACTGCCCTGGTCTTGTCCCTGCGCCAGATTCACGTAGGGGCCGACATTGACCTTGACCTGGGTAAACACGACGCCCGTGTTGTCATCAATGCCGTTGAAGGTCTCGGGGCCGATGACCGCGCATCCTGCACCGTCGAGCGACTGGTCCTGCTTGCTAGGGCCATCGCCGTCACGCCGTCCCAAGTCCATCCAGGTCGTGAGGCCCGGCACCTTGACCATGATGGCGATCTTGCCATCGGTGCCCTGGGCATTGCCCGGACCCGGAGCCGTGTAGGCGAAGTCCTCCCAGTGGAGACCATCGACGCGGAACACCACGAAGGGCTGGCCCGCTGCGGCCACGACCTTGCTGCCACCGAAGCCGACGAAAGCAGCGTCAAAGGCCCGGACGTAGGTCCGGGTGTCCACGCATACCGAGTAGTCCGGTTGGGCAGCATGGACAAAAGCCGGAGGAGGTTGGATGAGGGTCGCAATATCTGCCGCATTGGGGCGATAAACAGTGGGAGGAGCCACGTAGTCCACGTTCGGGTAGCGCAGCAGCCCCGCCGAGGGGAACGGATACCGTGCCCAGGAGTAGACGGTCGGGTTCCTGTCCGGCAGCCCGCAGACCTGAAGCTCATACTGAAGATGGCCGTAACCGGGATCTGCACCCGTGAGCCAGTAGAACATGTCATAGTTCTGGACCCACGAAGCGTCCGCGAAGTCGGTCCTCGTCGTCACGTAGGTGGCATCTCCGACCAGACCAGCCTTGACCGGAACCGGGATTGGCCCGGAGGCGTATCCATTCATCCCAGGCCCGATGAGGTAGCTGTCCTCCGCCACACCGTCCCAGTTCGAGCGGTAGCGGTAGACCTCATCGAGGAAAGGCTCATAAGTGTCCCTCGGTGTGAACTTATCCATCTCGAACAGCTCGGGAAACGTCGGGACCGGGGTCGCACCCGGCGGGGTAACGATGAAGTTGCCGTAGCGTCCCGTCGTGTTGTCCGGGTTGAACTTGGTCGAGTGAAACAGAACCCGTCCCTCACTGATGGGTTGCAGAATCTTGCCGTGGCCGATCAGGTCCAGCAAGTTCGAGTCGTCCGGCTCGGGGTCGGCTACATGCTCTGCTTCCAGGTGCCCCAGCGGACGCCTGATGAAGAAGCGCGGGATGGCGTTGGTCGAGAACGAAGGAGTGAACTCGTCACCGTGGAAGATGATGTGCTGCTCGTTCGGCATCTGAAGGTCGAGGACATCTGCGTCCTGCGGACCGTGGTCATCGTCGTAGGGGTTGGCCGATCCATCTTCGCCCAGCATCGAGAACGGGAACTCGATGCGCTGAGTCCGGTGATAGTAGGTGTCAGACCACGCACCCGGAGGCTCGTAGGAGCCAGGCTCGTAGGAGAACGGAGCCAGCCCCAGGAACGCCGGGTTCGGACTCGACATCCGGGCCGGAGGGACAGGCGGGTCGCCGTCGAGGAGCTTGTCGTCCGTGCGGTAGCTGCCGTTCCAGGCATCATCCACGGTGACACCAAGCTCATAGAACCGGAACGCCTGGTCATCCTCCCAGTTGTGGGGGGTGAAGTAGGCCACACCCGAGTTCCAGACCATCCCTGGACCGTCCGCGAAGGGGGGTATCTCCCAGTCGTAGGCAGCCAGGGTGAAGTCCGTGCGAGCCACGGCCTGGTCATTGATCGTGCGCCCCATCTGAACCTTGCTCTCGGTCGTGTGATAGGACGTGGCCGAGTAGCCGTACTCGAAGGCCGGGCCGTAGGGCTTGTGAGAATCCAGTGCGAGGAGCTGGTTGACCAGGGCGCACTCGGCATTCGGTCCCGCCGGACAGACTGCGGGGTCCACCGAGGCACTGTACACGGAATCAGGCATCTCTCCGTCACGCACGAACCGCTCGAAGTCATCCTCGGACTTGAAGTGGATGAGGAGATAGGTGCCCAAGGTCATCTTGGTGTCGCTCGGGGGTGCAGAGGCGTCCTCGTTGCCGCTGAGCACGATGCTGTGCCGGAACCGAGCGATCTGCCACAGCCACGCATCTTCCTCGAAGGCCGGGTAGTTCCCGGCCTGATCGAGGCTGTAGCTCGTAGGGGTTGGCAGGTCCCACTGGAACGGCTCATTCTCGTCAGGGATGCCATAGACCGCTGTGGACTGGAAGTATCGGGCCACTTCAATGGTCGTCGTGGGGTAAGCACCTCTCGGGGTGTACTTGAGTCCGGTGTCCTGCGAGTAGTCCGTCAGCATCGGCAGCCGGTAACCGAAGAAGTTGCTGTTCATGAGAACCGAGAGACCCACACGAGGCTCCCCTGCATAGGGTGCCCCAATGACGGTCGCCGGAGGCCACGGACCACTGGTAGTGTCGTAGGCGTTGACCGTCGCACCCAGGATCGGGATGCCCCAGGAAAGCGGCGGATTCGCCGGGTCCGCCGAAGGGTCAGTGCCGAGACGCACCTGGCCCGGAGCCGGGATAGGCACGTCGTACTTGTGCTGCGCACCCGGAGACCCATCGTTGTCGAGGTCATCGTAGGGCGGCGGCAAGGCTGCCGGGATGAAGCTGTAGACGCCCGTGTGCAACTCGTCCAGGTTGAACTGACCCGAGGCCATGCCAGGGAAAGCGAACGGATCGAAGTTGCCGTCATCGTCTTCGCCAGGGAAGAAGATACCGCCAGCGCCACCGTCACACGGGTTCCCGAAGCCACCTGGGTCTTCGGGACTCTGACAAGCGGAGCCTGTCATGCCCTGGCCCAGCAGGAGGGCAGCGAGGCACCGCTCCAGCAAGGGCTGGTCAAGGAAGTCCTGAATGGTCGGCGTGAAAATCGGCAGATGGAGGAGGGCAAGGACACCCCTGTCTGCCGGGTGTACGGTGCCCGAGAAGGTAATCACAGGCCAGAAGGTAACGGTGGAGGGCAGCAGCTTGTTGGAACGCTGCACCAGGAAGCTGCCTGGATTGCTTGGGTCCTCCTCGGTGAAGCCGCCCGCAACCATGAAGCCGATGCCGCCACCATACATGTGGCCGATGGGGCTGCCCGCAGGGTAGTCCGGGACGTTCCAGAAGCGGTCAGTCTGCGGGTCGGCTCCGTAGATGTTCTCGTTGGTCGGCAAGCCTTCGGTGCCCCAGTCCGAAGTCGGATTGGGGGCCGTGAGGTAGTAGGGATAGACCCGCGAAGGCTGGTTGTCCAACCGGGAGATGAGGGGCTGACGGAGCTGGATGGAAGAATCGTTGAGCTTCAAGGCACCCCAGTCGGTGATGCCCGAGTAGCCCGAGATGTAGTTGAACTCCTCACCGACCATCGGAGGCCGGGGCGGCAGGTTGCCCATCAGTTCATCGAGAGCACCCTCGACGCTCAAGGACTGAAGCAGGTCAGGATGTCCGTTGACGACGATAGCCACGGCGTTGTGCGCCCGGAGGCTCTCCAGGTGCGCCTTGAGGCCAGGCTCGCCTCCGCCTCCTCCGGCACCAGGTCCCCAAGGGGGCGTCAGACCGGGGCGCGCGTCAGGAAGTCCGCCACCTGGCGGGATGTGACCGACACCACCGATTCCATCGCTGACACCACTGCCAACGAGAACGGGGATGTCCTGCTCGTCCTGGCCGGGAACAGTCTTGCCCGGTCCAGTCTTGATGTCAGCAGGGTTTGTCTTCCGAGGCATTCTCAGACTCCCTGACCGGGACTTCTCGGCCCTACGACCAGAAGCATGTTCCGCGTCCGGTAGAGCGCCGCACAAGTGCGGTTGTCATCGGGCGGGTCAATGAACCGGACGGTGTTGTCATCGTCAAGCTCTGCGAAACGGCTGATGACGACGAGGAGCAATTCGTTCTTGCGGAATAGCAGCCCATCATCCACACCCGGAACATCCGCCGTCGCTCGACAGAGCATCGGCACGAAGACCTTGTGCCGGGTCGCCCCGAACAAGGGCTGTGACATGACGGTCGGGCGGTAGGCGTCGGTGTCCGCGAACGGATAGTAGGCCCGGAACTCGGCATCCTTGCGGGGACTCTCCCAGTTCTCGGTGCCACCGAACTCCAGGACATTCTGCACATCAGCCTGGACGAACGGGTGCAAGGCCAGCAACCCCGTGTCGGCATTGAAGTCGTCAATGGTGATGCTCGCCGTCGAGCAGAAGTACCACTCACGATGAGTGGCGGGATCGTCGTTGATGGGAATCTGCTCCAGCGGCGACCCGTAGGGGAACGCCTGGTCCAGCGAACCCATCCCGACCTGACCAGTCCAGATGTTCTGTCCCACCGACAGCGGCTCAACCCGCAGCGTGGTCGGCAGCACACCATCACCCGAAGTCATGATGTCGCCTTCCTTGGTCCCTGCCGTCTGGACAGCATTGGACCGGAAGTAGACCCCAATCTGGTAGCCGCCCCCGATGACCCCGTAGTTGGGGATGGGGTCCTGCGGGAAGTACTGAATGGCGCACAAGGTCTGCGCACCGCCCAAAGGCGTCCCGGCGCTCAGCACTGCCTTCCGACTGCTGGAGCCGTACTCGGTCAGGGCATGGTTCACGGACACAGCGGGGCCGACCTGGGGAGTGACCATGATCTGCTTGGACTCGGTGCCATACATGCGTCGGGGGAAGTAGAGATGGAACTCATCCCGGCTCACGATGTACTCGTCGGTCAGCGACCCTACCGGGTCACCATCATGCGTCGGTCCCGCGATACTCGTGGTGTCGTTGGCCACGTACTCCAGCATGACCTCGCGGTAACCCTCCCGAAACTTCGGCTCCAGGAGAGCCTCGAAGTCATTGGGTCGCTGGGTCGTGTCGTTCTCGATCTGCGGACCAGGGCCAGCCTGGCTGCCGTCATAGACCAAGGCGTCCGGGGTGACCTCGTGGTCCGGGATATCCGTGGTGCCTGAACCGAGCGGATAGGTGATCTCCACTTCCACGAAGATGCGGCGCGGAGAACCGGCGTCACCGATGCTGACATCGCTGTTGACGAGTTTGTAGGGCGACAACACTGCGGGGTCACCACCGCCGTTAACCACCTGGTCGTTCCGGTCGAGGGTGATGGTCAGATGATCCGTCCCGAGACCCTGGATGATCGTCGCCTGAACCTGCTGATCAACGGGCACCGTGTAGTGCCCATCATCGTGGTACATGGACAGGACATCCGTGATCTTGGTGCCCGGAGGGGCATAGGTCGTGAACATCGGACTTGAGAGACCCACGCCCGAAGACCCGCCACCATCGAGTCCCTGGAAGATGCCGCCCAACGTGGTCACATCGAGCTGGTCCAGGTCAAGATGGAGGATGTCCCCCTCGTTCCACTCGGTAGCCGGAGAAGCCGGATACTTCTCGACGTACTTGCCGGGGTTCACCGTAGCTGGTGCCACAGGTACTCCGACTTCACGGTCGCCAGGATAGAAGGCAATCACGACCCGCTCCACGACGGGCTGGTCCCCGAAGCGGCGAGCCACATGGTCAAAGCTCCTGATGGTCTCGCCCCGTTGGGTGTCCCCAGAGAGGGGCGGCGAACCTTCGATGATGCGGCCCACCTCGTTGCAGATGAGATAGCGAGTGGACACGTCGCCGGAGTCTCCACCCAACGTCTGCTTGCTGGCCGTGTCCACCTGCCAGGTCCGCAACGACCCATCCAGAAGCGACTGCACCTGATAGGTCAGTTCTGCCGTCAGGTCTGCCCCGGTAGGCATGACGTGACGCCGGAGGTCGAGCAACCTGCTCTGGGTGATCACATCGGAGTACTCGCCGTCCGGACGGTCGGAGACTCCGGCTGGGATGGCCCCGAGGGGACCGCTGTAGCCCAAGTGCTGGTAACGGGGTGCTCCGTTGGTGTTCGACACGGGGTCGAAGCCCTTGAAGGCAGCCGCATCGCTGGACACGTCGTTGTGTCGGAACACGAAGCACAGCGGGATGGCATAGACGAAACCGTCCACAGTCCCCAAGTCCTTCGCGGACTGCTCCGAGCCGTCGCCAGCGATCCAGAGGCCATTGTCCTCGGTGCCGTATTCGACCGCCGTGGAGTTGCCCCACACGCTGTTCTGGTCCGCCGGGACGAAGGGATAGTAGCGTCCGCTGACGTTCGATGCCGGGGTGGCCCGAGCGCCCTGGGCGAAGATGCCCGCCGTAGGTCCAGCCACCTTGGTCGAAAAGCCGTCCGGGTACTTCTTGTAGTTGACCGCCTCGGTCACCCCGGTAGCCCGGAGGCGATACTGAAGCTGGACCCGCTGGCTGCTCTCCTCGTTCACGATGGGATCAACCATCACATCATCGAGATAGGCCGCAGGGGCAGACAGCACATTGCCGTGACGGAACAGCTTGTCCTGTTCATTGATGGGCTTGTTGGGCCGGTCTTCCCCACCTGTGAGATGAGGTCCCGACACGGACAGCGCACCGATGACTACCGTGGTCACGGCCAGGGTGATGTAGTTTCCCGAAGGCGGAGGGCCGATTTCTCCGAACCCTGGTGCGGTGGACTGAAGCTGGACCACGTTGGCGAAAGCCTGGGCTTCCACGATGGTCGAGAAGGAGTTGCCCGAGTCGTTGAGGGCCGTTGCGATGTTGGTCGCCGTAGCGTCGTTGTCTGCCGGGATGACGAGGAACTCATCCACTCCTGGGACACCCAGCGTGGCTGTGAGGTTGAGGCCGTTGATGGTGATCACGTCACCAGCCACGAGGCTGCTCGCGTCTGCGACCGTCACAGACCCCGTGGCCTTGGGCGACGGCGCAACCAGGGCGAGCCAGCACTCCAGGAACACGAAGTCCGTCCGCTTCACGGTGCCTTCGGTTCCATCGTAGATGGTGGGTTCCTCCAGGGTCACCAGGTTGTATCCTTGCGTCCGGGTGTTGGTGAACTCCACCACGACCATCCGGCCACCTACGACAGCTTCGATACGCGGCAAGAGAACAGCATCAATGATGGTCCGGTCACCCAGAATGTGATGGGCGTCCCCGATGGAGCCAACAGACATCCCGATGGACTCGACCAACGGGGAGTCATCTACAACTCCCGTGGGGGCTGTTTCCAGCACGTAGTCGTTGTACACGTCGAAGTGGGTCTGTCCTCGCAGCCAGCCCGAGTCAACCGTCCAGCGACGCAGGAGGTAGCTCTCCCACCAAGACGCATCTTGACCGACCTGAAGGTCGGCATCGAGGACGGGCTTCCCGGATTCCATCACCGTGGTCTGATAGGCCCTGTCTCCGACCCGCAGGTTGCGGGACACGGTGTTCGGGGTCTGCGCGACGGAATCCGGCTCTGCGAGGCCCGTGTAGTGCTTGTCGCGGTCCTTTACAGCCATGCTCGCGTCCTCGACCTAGTTCCTGTCCAACATGCGGAGCTTCCGGCGAGGAACCTCCCAGTCGGCCAGTTCAGAGGAGTAGATGCTCTCGATGCCCTTCCACAGCACGGTGCTCTGGCTGACAATGAACACATCTTCTCCCGTTGCTTGCTTGAAGGCCGTGATCTTTTGAGTCAGCGCCGGAGGTAGGAACCCGTCCCGGTTCTGCCAGCCCACCACCTCGACCCACCCGGAAGGAGCCAGGTCGTAGAGGGACTGAAGGAGCCGGAACGAAGGCACCC
>Ga0307379_10013654_pt1 | contig 10515 bp, 4 predicted proteins | sample UN2MG_FD_202237 | JGI IMG/M metagenome (GOLD analysis project Ga0307379, IMG submission 202237) | Soil microbial communities from Risofladan, Vaasa, Finland - UN-2 | ecosystem: Environmental > Terrestrial > Soil > Coastal area > Acid sulfate soil | place: Finland: Risofladan, Vaasa | collected... | reverse complement strand
AGGCCCTCCAACTCCGGCGCCTGCGGGACCTGGTCTCCTCGGCGTACGAGCACACGCCCTACTGGCGAGCGGTGATGGACGAGCGCGGCATCCGGCCCGACGCCGTCGAGTCTCTCGACGACCTCAAGCGGTTCCCGCTGCTCGAGAAGCCGACCCTTCGCGCGCGCCGCGAGGAGATGGCCTGGCGCGACGAAGGGCCGCGCGTCATGCTGGTCCGGACCAGCGGATCGACGAACGAGGCGCTCCAGTTCTACACGAGTTCGAACCGCGAGGCCGAGATCAACGCGGCCCGCATCCGCAACCACCGCTGGGTGGGCGTCAACAAGGGCGACAAGGAGGTCTTCTTCTGGGGGTCGCCCGTCGAACTCGATACCCAGGGCCGGATCAAGCAGGTGCGCGACTGGCTCATCAACGAGCCGCTGACGAACGGCTTCGAACTCACGCCCGACCGGGTGGTGCGGGCCTTCGAGGACTGGAAGCGCTGGCGGCCGAAATGCGTGTTCGGTTACCCGAGCACTTTCGTCCTGATGGCCGACATGGCCCGCAAGGCCGGGATCGACCTGAAGGAGATCAGACGGCGCGGCGCCGAGGTCATCGTGACGACCTCCGAGATGCTCGGCGACGTCAACCGCCGGATCATCCGCGAGGCCTTTGACCTGCCGGTCTACGACTCGTACGGCCTGCGGGAGGCCGGCCTCGTCTCTCACGAGTGCGACCGTCAGACCATGCACACGAACGACGAACACGTCATCCTCGAGACGATTGACCCCCAGACGCTCGAAGCGACCGGCGGCGAGGGAGAACTGGTCGTCACCAGTCTCATCAGCCGCGTCATGCCCGTCATCCGTTACCGGACGGGCGACATCGTGACGCTCTCGGACGAACCGTGCCCGTGCGGGCGGCGCCTGAACCGCATCGCGATCAGCGGGGGCAGGGCGGTCGAGTTCGTCGTGACGAACCAGGGGAAGTGGGTCGTCGGCTACTCGTTCATTTACATTTGCCGGTCGGTTCCGGGGATCGTCAAGTTCCAGGTCCGCCAGGATCGGCTCGGCCAGGTCCGCGTGGTGTTGGCGACCGACGAGCAGTTCCCGGCCGACGGCGTCGAGCAGGTCACGGCGAAGGTCCGCGCGCGGCTGGGCAGCGACGACGAGATCGTGGTCGAACAGGTGGCCGACATCAAGCCGGCGCCGTCCGGCAAGTACCGCCCGGTCGTCAGCAAGGTGGCCGAGGAACTCAGGCAAAGCGGGCGGTTGGACCCGTCCGGGAGTGCCTGACCGCGCACGGCCTGCCGTTTATTCGGCCTTCCGCGCACGCAAGATCCCGCCAAGTGCGTTCCGAAGGCTCCGCAGACGCAGACGCTTCAATTCGGACCATCGCAGATGGTCGAGGATGGGCTTGATCGTCTTGACGCGGAAGTACTCGCGGCGGTATCGGGCGGGCGTCACGCCGCGCGACAGGGCCTTGTTCGCCCGGGCGATGCGCTTGGCGCCGAAGCCGCTTCCGTCCACCTCAATCCGGTCGCCGCGGTCGTGGATGGGAACCTGCCGGACGTTGACCGCGCCGGCTCGCGCCAGGTCGGCGGTCAGGACACATCCCGTCCTTTCGGCCCGGTTCCACGTCAGCACGTCGCCGTTCGCAAAGGGCACGTCGGAGGCCAGGAACGAGCCGAGCGAGTAGATGATCGGCACGCCCTGGTGAACCTCCATTCCCTGGATCACATGGGGATGATGGCCCAGGACCAACGAGGCGCCCGCCTCGGCCAGGGCGCGGGCCTGCTCGATCTGCATCGGCGATGGAAACAGGAATCGCTCTTCGCCCCAGTGCAGAGAGACGACGACGTGGTCCACTTGACGGCAAAGACGGCGAATGTCGTCGGCCATGCGACCCATGTCAAACGGCGCGACGCCGCACTGGTGCGGTCCGGCGAACTGCCGGGCCCCGGATCGCTCGTCCACCGCGCCGAGAAACGCGATCTGGATTCCCTTGATGTTGAGAACCGCCGGTGCTGCGGCGCCCTCAAGATCGTCGCCCGCGCCGAAGCACGAAACCTGAATCTCCTTGAGAAGGTCTCGGACCTGGTGGTAGCCGCCTTCGAGACAGTCGAACGTGTGGTTGTTGGCCAGCGAGACGACGTTGAACGTACCCTCCACGACACGTCGGACCAGATGCGGCGTGGCCACGACGCGGGGTTCGGTCGGCACCGTCTCGCCGCTGCCGGGCAAGGCGCATTCCAGGTTACCGACGACGATGTCGCAGCCCTCCAGAAGGCCGCGCACCCCGTCGAGTCTGGCTTCGGCATCACACGTTGGTCCCAGGCCGGACGGGTCGGTCGCCAGCAGCACATCGCCGACGGCCGCAAGCCGAACCACGGGCATATCCCTGCTTTTTGAGGAACGCGTCAATCGCCTCTCCGGCTCTTGCGGCGGCGCCCGGCCTCTGAGGGCTTCAGGGCCGTCCGCCACTGGATTTCGTAGTCAAGATGCTGGAGTCTAACCGATGTTGACCTAGGCGGGCAACCTCTTGATGAGGCAAGGCGTGTACCGTAGGCTCCACTGTCTGTGCACCAGGGGCACCCCTCGCACCAGCCGAGACGCTCCGCCCGGCGACATAGGGGAACACTGACGAGCGGCGACGGCGCCAACTCGACCCGGCCTGCGGCGACCGAGACGGTTGCTGCGTGTCAGGCGACGCCCTCCTGGGGAGACTACCTCGGTCGCCATCCGGGCGCGACGCTCCTTCACGATCCGCGATGGGGCGAAGTCATGCAGCAGGCCTACGGCAATCGGCCGTACTATCTGAGGGCGCAGCGCGGCGGGGAGGTGGTGGGCGTCCTTCAACTCGTTCTTCAGAAGAGCCTGCTCTTCGGAACGCACCTCTCGAGCCTCCCCTATCTGGATGCTGCCGGCATCCTTGCCGACGACGCGGCGGCCACCTGTGCGCTCATCGCCGAAGCACGCCGTCTGATGGAAGAGGTGGGCGCGAAGTGGGTGGAACTGCGCCATGCCGAGGCCGGGACCGAGACGCTGCCGTCCCGCACAGACAAGGTAACGTTGCGGCTTCCATTGCCGTCCGACGCACAGGTCCTGTGGAAGGCGTTTACGCCCAAGGTCCGTAACCAGGTCCGCAAGGGCGAGCGGGGCGGCCTCAGCGTCGAGCAGGGCGGCCGAGAGTTGCTCGAGGCGTTTCACGCGGTGTACGCGCGGACCATGCGCGACCTTGGCAGCCCGCCGCACAGCCTTCGCTTCTTCCGTCTGGTGGCCGAACACTTCGGCGATGCCGTCCGCCTGTTTGCCGTGAGGCAAGGCGAGACGCCCCTGGCCGCGTCCTTCACCCTGACCGACGCCCAGGCCATGCGCGTGCCCTGGGCCGCCAGCGATTGGCGATTCCGAAACCTCAACGCCAACATGCTCCTGTACTGGCACATGCTCAAGAGCGCCTGCGAAAGCGGAAGCCCGTGCTTCGACTTCGGCCGCAGCACGCGGGAGTCGGGCACCTATCGGTTCAAGGGGCAATGGGGCGCTGACGAGGTGCCGCTGCACTGGCAGTACCTGCTGCCTGCCGGCGGCAGTGTTCCCGAGATGCGGCCGGACAACCCCAAGTACCGACTCCTCGTCGGCCTGTGGCGGCGGCTTCCCGTCAGCGTCGCGCGGCTTGTCGGCCCGCGGCTCATCGCCAAACTGTCCTGATCGTTGCGCGAGGGTGGCGCCGGGACGGTCGGGAACGGTGCCGGCGAGGGGACATGACCTTTGGCAGGGGCGGCTGTTAAGACAGGAGGATCGGCCAATCCCGAGTCGCCGACTTGTACTTGCGATGGCTGTGGGCGCAGCCCTTGCCCTTCCCTCAGAGGCCGGGATGACGCCGGACCAGGTACTTGTCCTCTACAACGAGGACTGGGCCGAGGACCTGCCGGGCACGCAGCCTGGCCAGGACTCTGAAGAAGTTGCCCGTTACTACGTCGCGCGGCACACGGACCCGAAGACCGGCAAGAAGCCGTACCTGCTCGGCCTCTCCTGTGTCCACAGGAAGACCACGAAGGGCGCGAGCCACCTCAACGCGGAGTTCATCGAAGAGGCCAGCAACGACAACTTCCTCGGCGTCGTTTACAGGGGCACGGGCCGTCCGCTCCTGGGCGATGAACTCAAGAAGCAGAAGGACTATCTTCTGTCCACCTCTATCGAAGTGCCGATCGATACGGACCGGTACGCCTGGGACAGCGTCCGGATGACGATCGGCGGCACCGGCCAGGAGAGCGAGGCGACCGTCGTCTACACGGGCGGCAAGTCGGTCCCGTGTCCGGTCGTCCTGCTGCAGGACCTGGGGGATGGAAAGGGTAAGCGTTTCCTGGCTGACGGGCGCCGTCTTGGCGCGGCGGGCGAGGTGTACCTGTGGGTCGCGGTCAACGACAAAGAGGGCAAACGCCTCATCGAGGGGAAAGTTCGCTACCACGACTACGGCCGCATCACGATCCCCGTTGCCGCAGAGGCGCTCGATTGGGACACGTTTGAGGCCGTTGCCGGTGATCCCAATGTCGCAGCCCGGCGTCTGTGCATCTGGCGGGAGGGGCGATCGCGGATCGGCGAGCATCTGGCGCTCCACCGCGACGGCAGCGGGCGCCCCTCCCGCCTCGAACTGAATGCCGAGGCCGCCGGTTTCCTCGGCGACTTCCTCGTCAAATGGACAGGCAGAAACACCGACGGCGAACCGCTCGAAGGCACGACCCCCGTCTTCCGTGACAGGCGTCTCATGCGCGTCGAGGTCCCCGACCCGGACGGCCGCGTGGACTGGAACTCCGTGACGCTCCGCCACGCCCACCGCGACGACCCCGCCGCTGCCCGGACGCTCTGGGAGAAAGGCCGGTGCCTCGCCGGGCAAGACCTGGTCGGTGTTCGCGAGGCCGAGACGACGAAGGGTGGGAAGAGTGTGCAGTCGAAGGTCCTGCTCGCCAACGCCAAGCGAGGCGGATTCGACGGCGATGTCACCGTGTGGGTCTCTGCCAAGGGCCGCCACGGCGGTGACGACCTCGCTGCCAGGGCACGGTTCTTCGACCCCGCGGATCTCGAGGTCTCCCGCACAGGCCCCGACGGGGTCCGTGACGACCTTCATTACCTCGCCGACGTCGAGCAGCCCGTCAAGGCCTTTCTGGAGGACCCGGCCAACTTGGTCGATGGGAAACCCCTCAAGGATCAGATCCTGTGCGTTGTGGTCTGCTACGGGCTTCCTCGCACGGTCTCACGCCTCTACGGAATCGCGCAGACGGCCGTGCCCGCTTCGCGGCGCGACGCGGGAGACCTTGTCTCGCTCTGTCAGCGGCTGGAGTCGGCGTACTACGAGTTCGAGGGGGTCCGGCCGCTGCGTTTGGCACCGGCGCGTCTCAAGGAGCAAGTCGGGGCCTTCCAGGCCCACGTGCCGGTGACGACGTTCTGGATGCCCTTTGTCGGGCGCGGGGCGCAGCCGTATCTGCATCCGGCGGCGTATCAGGACTTTCAGAAGCGGCCCGATCTGAAACCGCCATGGCCGTATCGGCCGCATGTCACCCCTGAACATCGCCGGGGGTTCCCGAAACGGTTCCTGTTCGTCTGTTCGCGCATCGACGCGGACGATCCCCGGACCGCCATGTACCAGGTCGATGCTGCGGAGTACGCGACGCGGTACCTGACGCCCCGCATCGGCGGCCCGGCCGAAGGCGCGTGGGACGGTGCGAAGGCGCTTGCCGAGGCGTCGTCTCTTGCCGGCGCCGACGAACTGAAGAAACTCGGCTTCCCGGGTGCCGACAAGTCGATCAATCACTCCGCGTTTTTCGGCCGGCGAGAGCAGGGCGGCTACTTCCCCGGTGCGGTTGACTGGTACGTTATCTCCGGCAACGGGTGCAACAATCCGAACAGTCAAGTCCGCCGCATGCTGCGCGACGGTGTAACCGTTACCGGCGGCGCTGCCCGGGCGTATCGCGGCTGCCCACACACCACGACGCACGGATGGTGGGACGCCAAGGTCTTCTACCATTACCTCTTCCGCGGCTACACCCTGGGCGAGGCGTGGCTCTTCTCGAAGTACAAGGTCCAGTGGTGCACGTCCTTCTTCGGCGACCCCCTCTATTGCCCCGACCTGCAACGGACGCGGTTTGACAGGACGGCGCCCGAAATCCTCAAGCCCGACGACGTTGCCATCGAACTGTTCCCCGCAGCCGACCGGTACGCCGGCATCCTGCGAGCCGATCTGGCGACGTCGCCCGAGAACCCGGAACTGGTTACCTCAAAGGTCGAGTACTGGCGGGTGGATGCCCCCGAGGACGTCGGAACCGCCGCCGATCCCTCGTTCGGCAGGCGGCCGCTTCTTGTCCTTCGGGACCTGCAGCCCCGGATGACGTATGGTTGGCGCCTTGTCCTGACGGACCCGTACGGGAACGTCTTCGACAGCCGCGCTCGCTGGGGCAAGCAGACGTTCCGCACGGGCGAGCCGCTGCCGCCGTTTGAGCCGGTCCTCAGCAGGAAGGACCCGACGAAACTGTGGATCGGCGGCCCCGGTCGCAAGAACATGATCGGCCCGGACTCCGGAGAGGTCGAGGTCGTCTTCGAGGCCAGGGCAGGCGGCGGCGATATCTTCCGATGCGGCGACCTCGGCCTGCGCATCTCGGGCGATGTGGTCACGTTCAATCCCGGCGGCGGCGTGACAGGGACAGCGCGGTACGCGTTCGACCCGAAGCGTGTCTATCGGTTGCGGGCGAGGTACCGCCACTGGCCGGTGACCCGCGAGGTATGGCTCATCGCCAAGGACGGCAGCGAGTTCCTGCTCTGTGCCGACAACCGGTCGCCGTGGCGGCGCATGACACTGGCCACGGAGATGACGTGCTCCCGGTCGGTCACGACCGGGATCGTCCAGTCTATAGGCATCTACGCCGACAGCCGGGTCGGTTCTGAGGAAGGTCGCGGGTCCCGCGTGGCGTTCGACGCCGACGCCTTCAACCGGGCTGACGGCTGGAAGCCGGAAACCGACTGACAGACCTGCGCATCGCAAGGACGCCGCCTTCGGCCGGCGCGACGTCTGCGCCCCGGTCCGGCGCCGGTATCTCTCCATCCCCATACTCGGTTGCTGCGGAGGTCTTCTTCTCGTCGTCGTTCTTGCAGAATCCCTGGATTCGTGGCATAATGTCGGGCCGATACTCTCTCTATGGCACGGCCTATGATGGGGGCACAGACAAATCCGCGCAGACGGTGGAGGTCCGAGGCCGCGCCGTGGCTTTTGCTCGCCGCCGGCCTGGTGGCCGCCTATGCGCTCAACTTCGCCGAGATGTGGTACCGCTGGTTCCCGGCGTGGAGGCGGGCCGATCGGAGTCTGTACGACCGGATCATGGAGGGCGAGAGTTATTACACGCACAGTCCCCTTGTGCCGATTGTCAGCCTGATCATCGCCGTCCTGCTGATCCGGCACACGAGCGTCCCGGTGCGTCGGAACCGCCTGCTTGGCTCCGTCGTGTTGATCGGGAGTCTCTTGTTTCACCTGGCCTCGTGCCTGGCGCGGGTGAACTTCGCCAGCGGCTTCAGCCTGATTGGCGTGCTGGCGGGTCTTGTGCTTCTGCTCTGGGGCACGACGGCCCTTCGGCGTCTGTGGTTCCCCATCGTGTTCCTGGCCTTCATGGTTCCCCTGCCGGAAGTCAGCATCGGGCAGATGAATTTCCGCCTGAAGATGATGGCGGCCGACTGGGGCGTGCGCCTGGCGAACGCGATCGGCATTGTGGCAGAGCGTTCCGGAAACCAGGTCTTCATGGAAGGCAACAAGCAACTGGTCATTGCGAACGTCTGCAACGGCCTGCGCACGCTGATCAGTCTGCTGGCGTTCGGCGCCATTTACACCTACGTGTGCAGACTGCGCGGGATCTGGCGGATCGGTCTGTTCGCCATGACGGTGCCCGTGGCGGTCTTGAGCAACTCGATCCGGATCGTCGGGCTGATTGCGGTTGCCGACATCTGGGATCCCAAGACGGCAACCGGCATGTTCCACGACCTCTCGGGCCTGATGATCTACGTCATGGCATTCGGCATGATGTTCGGTCTGGAACGCGCCGTGTTGGGTGCCCGGCAGTTGGTCGGCCGGCCGGCCAGGATTCTGCCGCTGTTCCACGGGATAACACGCGATCCGGACGACGAGGACCAGTGGCCGCGAATGGTTCAGGCGGGCGGTTCGGCTGCGGGGTGGGTGGCCGCCGGCCTTGTCGTGATCGCTGCGGGCGGGGCCCTGTGGTTGAGCCGGTCCGTTCCTCCCGTGTGGACCGGGCAGATGGCCCGGGGTGCCGTCCCGGCGGAACTGTCGATCGACGGGAATCGCCTCCACAGTTACGATCTCGAGATCGACGAGACCGAACTCACGATTCTCGAGACGCGCGATTACCTTTTTCGGCGCTACGTCTTTCCCGGCGCGCTGCCGGTGGACTTCTGCATCGTCTTCAGCGAAGACAACCGGAAGGGCACACACCCGCCGGACGTCTGTTTGGAGGGTCTCGGACGGGAGATCGTCGCGAAAGGGGACGTCCTTCTGACCGGCGTCGAGGGCCGGGGAGAGGTGTCCTGTCGCGAACTGATCGTCCAGGCCGGCACAAACAGGCAGTACTTTCTGTACACCTACCTCTGCGGGGATACGTATACGGGGAGTTTCTGGAAACAGCAACTCACCATCTTCGCCAACAGTTTGCTGAGCCGCGATGCCAGTGGGGCTTTGATACGCGTCTCGACGCCGGTCGGAGACGATCCGGCGGATGCGCGGCAAAGGGCCATGAGGCTGCTCGGCGCGGCAGTGCCGCATCTGGACCGTGCGCTGCGCTAATAGGAGGACAAACGGATGAAGCGGCGGATCGTTCTGATCCTGATCATCGTAGGGGTTCTCGGCACCGGCGTTGTCGTGGCGTGGTGGTGGACCCACCGCAACACCGGCGAGAAACTCCTGACACGTGCCGAACTGGCTCTGCGGGCCGAGAATTACGAGCGGGCGCTCGAACTGGGCCGCAGTTACGAACAGGACTCGCCGGATGACTGGCGGGGGCCGTTTGTTCAGGCCCGGGCCCACATATCGCTTGGCCAGTACGACGAGGCCCGCGACGCCCTGGCCAAGGCCGCCGAGATCGCGCCGGACGAGGTCACAATCCCCATGGCGCGGGCCGACACATTTGCTCACCCCGCCAGGCGGTCTCTCACGTCCGCACAGGCCGACTTGCCGCCCGACGTCCTGCGCCATGCGATCGGGCAGTTCTCGCAGGCGAGAGATGTTCTGGCAGGGATCTCGGCTCCGGACGGGACAGCCGCGCCCGACGTCGCCGAGGCGCTTGGCCTCGTCGAAGCCGAACTGGGCTCCGCCCAGGACGCATTGAGCCGGCGGCTGAAAAAGGACGCCGATATCGCCCAAACGGCCGGTGCAACGGACCAGGCGAACGCCAAGAGCAAGGAAAGCGCAGACGCTCGCAAGGCGGCCGAGCGGCACTTCGCGGAGGCTGCGAAGGTCCTTCTGGTTGTTGTCCAGCAGGACGCCAAGGCCTCCGCCGACACAGAGGCCAAGCCCCACGAGAGAGCCGCCAACGTGCTGGTTCGCCTCTGTATGGACACGGGCGACCGCAAGACCCTTGCTGCGGCCCATGAAGCCGTTTTGTCGCTGAAGTCTCCGCCCCCGCTGGCGGCCGCGATGCTTGTTACGAGCGACCTCGCCTCGTCCGACGTGGAAGCCCGTTCCCCAGCCGAGCGCCAGGCGTTGCTCGCCGCCTGCAAGAAACTGGACGACATCCTCGAACGGCATCCGAAACACCCGAACACCTCCGAAATCAAACTGACGCGGGCGCAACTTGCACTCAGATTGGGCGACTACGAGACCGTCGAGACAATCTGCAACGGCGTTCTCGAGACCGACGCCCGCAACGCCCGGGCCAGGCTCATGCTGGCCGCCGCGCTCATCAACCGCGGCGGCGCTGCCCGGGCCGAACGGGACCTCTTCGCCCTGAAGACGCAGTTCCCACACGTGGCTCAGGCCCACTTCGCGTACGCGGGCGCTGCGATGAAGTCCGGCAAGATCGAACTTGCCAAAGAGGCGCTGCGCAAAACCACGGAACTCGAGCCGAACCACGCCGGCGCTCGCCTGCTCCTGGCGGATATCCTCCTGAGCGGCGGGTTCTCCGAGGAGGCCTTTTCGGAGGCCGAGGTGCTCTTCCATGCGCACCAGGATATGCCGGAGGCGGTGGCGAAGTTCACCCAGACGGCCGGCAAGACCGGCAACAGGCGTGCCGTCGACGATGTCCGCGACGCACTGATCGCTGCTGAGGCGGCACTCCAACTGCCCGAGGCGCCACCCCAGGCGTCAGACGACCTCAAGCGTTTCTGTGAGACCCTTCAGAAGTTCGCCAAGGCTGCCATAAAGATCTGGCCCGCGGGCGAAGTCAACCAAGTGATGGATGAGGCGGACAAGGCCTTCGAGGGTGCCCTGAAGGTCATCACGTCGGGCCAACCGGACACGGCTCGAACCGAGTTGACTGAGGGACTCGTC
>Ga0307379_10013653_pt1 | contig 10515 bp, 5 predicted proteins | sample UN2MG_FD_202237 | JGI IMG/M metagenome (GOLD analysis project Ga0307379, IMG submission 202237) | Soil microbial communities from Risofladan, Vaasa, Finland - UN-2 | ecosystem: Environmental > Terrestrial > Soil > Coastal area > Acid sulfate soil | place: Finland: Risofladan, Vaasa | collected... | reverse complement strand
CGGAATATGTCGAGGCAAGAATCCTTGACAGGATTGTGGAACCGGAAAGGCAGATCATGTTCCGAGTGCCATGGCAGGATGACAAGGGCGGCGTTCACGTCAATCGCGGGCTCCGGTTTGAGTTCAATAGTGCGCTCGGGCCGTACAAGGGTGGCCTGAGATTCCATCCGACAGTCAATGCGAGCATCCTGAAGTTTCTCGGATTCGAGCAGGTATTCAAGAATTCTCTCACGACTCTGCCGATGGGCGGAGGCAAGGGAGGATCGGACTTTGATCCGAAGGGCAAGAGCGATAACGAAGTGATGCGCTTTTGCCAGAGCTTCATGACCGAGCTGAGCCGGCATATCGGCCCGGACACCGACGTTCCCGCAGGCGACATCGGTGTCGGCGGACGTGAAATCGGCTTCATGTTCGGCCAGTACAAACGTATTCGCAACGAGTTTACCGGCGTTCTTACAGGCAAGGCCCTGAACTGGGGCGGTTCGCTGATACGGCCTGAAGCCACAGGGTACGGCTGTGTGTATTTTGCCGAAGAAATGCTGAAAACACGCGGCGAGAGCTTTGAGGGTAGGATATGTACTGTTTCGGGCTCAGGAAACGTCGCGCAATACACGGTTGAAAAACTTAATCAGCTCGGTGCAAAGGTTGTCAGCCTTTCCGATTCCAGCGGGACAATCCACGATCCGGACGGTATTGACGATGAGAAAATCGCCTTCGTAATGGACCTGAAGAACGTTCGACGCGGGCGCATCAAGGAATACGCCGACAAATACGGCGCCAAATATCTTGAAGGCACACGGCCATGGGGCATCAAATGCGATTGTGCGTTCCCCAGTGCAACGCAGAATGAGATTAGTGGCGATGATGCGAAAACACTACTGGCGAACGGTTGTACCCTTGTTGCAGAAGGTGCCAACATGCCAAGTACTCCTGAGGCGATTGACCAGTTCGTCGACAAGAAGATCATGTACGGTCCCGGCAAGGCCGCAAATGCGGGCGGCGTAGCAACCTCGGGACTGGAAATGTCACAGAACTCGATCCGGTTGTCATGGACCCGCGAAGAGGTGGACGAGCGGCTGCACAATATTATGATTGCCATTCATAAGCAGGCATATGAGGCCGCCGAAGAGTATGGCCAGCCGGACAATCTCGTAATGGGCGCAAATATCGCCGGTTTCGTAAAGGTCGCCGACGCCATGCTCGATCAGGGACTCGTGTAGTGAAAGTCGTCGAGATTCCTACGATTATATAAGGGCAGGCAATGCAAAAAGATGTGTCCCTGCCCGTTTTTTAACAGGATACAACAGGCAAATTAGCAAGGTTGCGAATATGGCTGGTTGGGCGAGTACAGGAATCGACGGTCTTGACACCATCTTGACCGGTCTGGAAAAGGGCGACAATGTGGTCTGGCAGGTGGATCGCATCGAGAATTTTGCCGCCTTTGTCGATCCCTATGTTGAACGAGCGAAGCAGCAGCAGCGCCGGCTGGTGTATATGCGGTTTGCCGACCATCAGCCACTGGTGAAACCCGGTGCAGGCGTCAGAATTCACAATCTGGACGCATGCAGCGGTTTTGAGGCGTTTACAACACAGGTTCATGAAATCATAGCCGCTGAGGGCAAAGAGGCTTATTACGTTTTCGATTGCCTTTCACATTTGCTCGACGCCTGGGCTACCGATTTGATGATAGGCAACTTCTTCATGGTGACCTGCCCGTATCTGTTCGAGCTTGATACAATCGCCTATTTCGCGCTTCTTCGAAACCGTCATTCATTTAAGACAATTGCTCGTATTCGGGAGACCACGCAGCTTCTGCTGGACCTTTACAACGTCGAGGGCAAAAATTATCTACACCCTTTGAAAGTCTGGAAACGCTATTCCCCTACGATGTTCCTGGCACACCTGCAGAACAATGACGGATTCGTGCCGATCACAAGCAGTATCGATGCCACTAAGCTGCTTTCGTATATTACCGAAAGAGGGCTTAAACCCGCCGAACGAGCGATTGACTATTGGGACAGGCTTTTTTCCCAATCGGCTGAAGTCTCAATGCAGCCGGACACCTCAGAACTGGCCACGCAAGAGATGGTCGATCACCTCTGCAAGATCATGATTGGCCGGGATGAACGAATGTTGTCGCTGGCTACGAAACATTTTACGCTTGGAGATTTGTGTGCCATCAAAAGCAGACTTATTGGGACTGGATTCATCGGGGGTAAAGCAGTCGGGATGCTGCTTGCCAACAAAATCGTCGCTAAGGACGAACTCGATTTGAGCAGGCACATTGAACCGCACGACTCATTTTATGTCGGCTCGGATGTTTTCTATACGTATCTTGTGGAGAACGGATGCTGGAAGTTGCGGGTTGAGCAGAAGACTAAAGAAGGTTATTTCAAAGTTGCGGCGGAACTCAGAGAAAGACTTCTCAAAGGTAAATTTCCTGACCAGATACGAGAGCAGTTTCAGGAGATGATTGAGTATTTCGGTCAGTCGCCGATCATCGTTCGGTCGAGCAGTTTGCTTGAAGATGCCTTTGGCAACGCCTTTGCGGGCAAGTACGAAAGTGTCTTTTGTGTCAATCAGGGCGATCCCGAGCAGCGGTATGCGGACTTTGAAGAAGCTGTGCGAACGGTTTATGCCAGCACGATGAGTCAAGACGCTCTGACGTACCGGTTACAAAGAGGGCTCGATCAACAGGATGAGCAGATGGCTTTGTTAGTGCAGCGTGTTTCCGGCTCGTACCGAAACGGTTACTTTTTCCCTGATCTTGCGGGCGTTGGCATGTCACATAACGCCTTTGTGTGGAACGCGGACCTGGATCCGAAGGCCGGGATGCTGAGGCTCGTCTTTGGGCTGGGCACAAGAGCAGTCAATCGCGTGGAGGATGATTACCCCAGAATTATAGCCCTTGATGAGCCTCTTGTCAGACCCCTCTACGGGATCGATGACGTTCGAAAGTACTCGCAGCATCACGTGGACCTGCTCGATACTAAAAAAAACACTTTTCGGACGATTTCTTTCCAGCAGCTTTTAGATGAAAAGGCGGATGTCAGGTTAGAGCTTGTCGCAGTACGGGATTACCAGATGGCAAGGCAGGCCAGGGAGAAGGGCAGAGGTAACACAGAATACTGGCTGCTTACATTCGAAAAACTGCTGACAGAGACGTCCTTCATCCGGATTATGCAGAATATCCTGAAGGTTCTGGAAAGCCACTATCAATATCCGGTTGACATGGAATTCACCGTAAACTTCACCCATGACCAGAAACCCCTGATCAATTTGCTGCAATGCCGGCCTCTGCAGACCAGAGGTCAACAGGGTAAAATTGATATTCCCGCCCAGACCGATCCGGAGACGATTTTGTTTTCGTGCGAAGGTAACTTCATGGGCGGCAGTATTTGTCAGGATATCAAAAAAGTGATTTATGTCGATCCGAAAGCTTATATCGATTTACCGCTTTCCGGAAAATACGACATCGCCAGGCTGGTAGGCGAACTTAACAGGCAAGTCACGACGAAAGGCGCCGAACCGACTATTCTTTTTGGGCCGGGCAGATGGGGGACAACCACGCCGAGTCTCGGAGTTCCTGTCAGCTTTCATGAAATTAACAAATTCGCCGTCCTTGCGGAGATCGCGTATGAAGGCGGTAACCTGATGCCAGAACTATCCTTTGGAACCCACTTCTTCCAGGATTTAGTCGAGGGAGATATTTTCTATGTCGCCCTTTTTCCGGGAAAGGCCGGCACAGTTTTCAATAGAGCAAAACTCGATGAGATACCTAATAGACTGGCTGAAATTCTGCCCGAAAGCGGCAAGTATGCCGATGTGGTCGGGCTCTACGAAATGCACGATCGAAAACTTCGGATCATTAGTGACATCACTTCCCGGAAAGTCATCTGCTTTTTCGTTTGAAGCAGAAAATCTTCCTGCTCACGGTTCAACAGTGACAATTATTCTGCGATAGCTGTACAGATTGGGCTCGCCGTCGTCTTTTACCTTAAGAATTATGTGTATTTTTCGTTTTTGATTTACCTTCGGAGCTATAAAATCAGTTTTTTTTGCGGTATTGTTTCTAATGCTTATTGTGCCGTTATAGTTACCTGTTTCCATGTAAACGAACCAGTTATAGAAGAGCTTGTCTCCGTCCGGATCGGATGTTCCGATCGCGCTTAGCTTGACTGTTTCCTCTGATTTGGCTGTCAGATGAGCCACGGCCTTGCTTTTGTCATTGTTAAAAGCTGCGATTGGATTGTGATTGGCTTTTTTGAACGTTTCCGCCACGCACCAGTCCATTCGGGCCGCGAAGTCGTACTGATAGGCCTCTCGCCATCTCCAGATGGTCGCCTGGTCTGAGGTATATTCGATGCCGTTTTCAGCGATGACCGTATCCTGGGCTCCTTCCGCGCTTGTCCAGATAGGTCGCGTCTCGGCATACGTCTGGCAGAGGACATAACGTCCACTCCAGCCTCCGTACGAAGGGCTGATACGACTGCCCAGTCCGTTGCTGATCAAGCCGATAAACGAAGGAGTGTCACCTTCCATGATATATGCAAGTTTCGGATAAAGAGCGCCGAGCGGGCCATGATCTTTGATGATATTTTGCTCAAGCCAGGGATTATCGACAAGCTCGAATTTGTGGAAGGGCCCGTTCTTATACCGGCGGTCGCCGGAAATGCCCGTCCACGTGGCCTTGTAGTATTCGTGGTGGCCCACTTCGCTGGGCGTGACGATGTAGAACAAATTCGGAAACGTGATGCGCATCCAGCGCCCGGAATTGTCCTGGTCGGAAATTGTATAGACCCGTAGCCTGGAGACAAACGCTTCCAGTTGTTCGGGGCTACGGGTATACTTGACGTCCCAAAGTGCCTGAGCCAGGCAGTTGGCGCCGCCCCATACACTAATCCAGACGGGACGCTTGTCCGGCCTGTCGACTACCTCGATGATATGGCGCGAACCCTCGGAGTTTTTGCCGGGCCCGACGCCCTCCATGCCGAACTCGGGTAGTCCGGCCCTGGTGACGCTCAGCAGATGTTCGGTTGTGGGATAGCCCGGCGAGTGCTTCAACAGATTCTGAAGTACCTTGCCGTAAGCTTCGATTCGCTCGCGGATATTTTCGGGCCGAACCTTGTCTCTGAGCCAGACCGAAGTTGTCGCTATTAAGCCCTCGACGTCGTATTCATTCGAGTAAACAAGGAATCGCACCATCGACTCCTCGTCATCAGGCTCGTTTGTGATATCGGTCAGCACGATAACGCGAGGTTTTTCAAGATGTTGAAAAACAACATCCTGTTCGGCGAAGCTCTTGTGAGACGTCATTAAAATAACTATCATAAAAAGCAAACGTTTCATAGTTCAACTCCAAATACAGATCTTTTGGCTCTGCCTTGGGCGGACCGGATATCGGCACAGGTAAAAACTTTATTAAAATCCGTTTCTGACGTCAAGGTCTTTGCCGGATAGAGAATGCGCTTGTATTCGAAGCTGTCGTTCAATAAGATTAAGTGCGATTCAGCTTTAGGGCATTGACCTGTTATGAAAAGAATTATTTCAGTATCCCGCAGAACCGATATTCCCGCGTTTTACGGCGACTGGTTTATGCGCCGGCTCGAAGAGGGTTTTGCCGGCGTGGTAAATCCGTTCGGCGGGCGAAAATATATTGTATTGCTAAGGCCCGCGGATGTTGTCTGTTTTGTATTCTGGTCCAAGAATTTCAGTCCCTTCCTTGATAACCTGAAAGTTATCGACCAGATGGATTACAAATTCTATTTTAATTACACTGTTACCGCTCTGCCGGAGGTTTTTGAGAGCAATGTGGAAAGACAAGCCGCGATTGAAGGCCTAAAGCAGCTAAGCAGAATATATTCGCCGCAGCATATAAACTGGCGCTTCGATCCGATTATCATCTCCAGCGTTTGTGGCCGTGATTTTTATATCAGAGCTTTCAAAGAGCTTGCATCGGAATTCGAGGGTCTGGTTGAGCGTTGCTACTTCAGCTTCGTGACGGAATACGGTAAGGTTAAACGCAGCTTCGAAGAGCTTGAAAAAAACTCAGGTGTGAAAATCACAAATTGCAGCGAAGATTTCAAAATCGACATGGCAAACGAGTTGTCCGAGATTGCGAAACGTCACGGCATGCGGATGTTTTCATGCTGCGGCGATTATTTAGTAAACGACGGCATTAAAAAAGGCCATTGTATCGACGGTAGTGTTATCGAGAGATTATTCTTTCCCGGGGGACTTGCGTATAAAGAAAAGCCTACAAGGAAAGAATGCGGCTGCACAGAAAGCAGCGATATCGGCACCTACGACACCTGCCCCCACGGTTGTGTTTACTGCTATGCAAATGTAAACAAGCACAGAGCCTGCAAAGCATTTGACAATCACGATAAGGAATCGGCCTTTTTAGGCTACAGCAAATCCAAATCCGACAAATGGCTTAGTGAGATCGAAGACGCCATGAGAAAAATGGATTCCAAAAAACTGGAAATGTTCTAATAATCAGCGGCCTGCGTTTAAAAAGCTGCCTGATTTGTTCCAGGGATTTACCTGCATCTTTGATCCTTTCGTGTTCTTAAGGCAGGCTGCCGCGGCCCCAAAAATGAATCCGCCGATATGGGCAAACCACGCAATGTTCGAATAATCTGTGATGCCGTGTATTAGACCGAATGCAATTTGCAATAAGAACCATCCACCCAGAAACAGCCACGCGGGAACACCCACCACTCTGGTTATGAATAAGACCCTCACTTTCGCAGACGGGTAGAAAAGCATATACGCACCCATCACTCCGGATATTGCTCCACTGGCACCGATAGCAGGCACAACTGAATTTTGGTTGAAGATACTATGCAGGATGCTTGCTGCAATTCCACAGCATAAATAGAAGACAGGGTACCAGGCTCGACCGAACCTGTCCTCGACGTTATCTCCGAAAAGCCAAAGAAAGTACATGTTGCCAATCAGGTGTAAAATCCCTCCGTGAAGAAACAAAGACGTGATTAGTCCCACGCTAAAAAAATCACCGGCAATGAATCCGAAGCTTCGAAAGAATTTATTTGCATCTCTAATCCAGAATACCTCGCCGAGAAAAGCAAATACGCATAATAAGATGATAGTGACTGTTATCATCGGAAATCTTACACGCTCCTCATCGTCCGAAAGAGGCAGGATCAAGCGGGGCATAAAAAACATTCCAATGCCTGCACGGCCCGTCAGCTCTTTGCCCAGTTGGCCAACTTCTTTTATACGCTCCAGCTTTTCGGTCTGCCTGACCAGGTCCGCACCAATTTTAGCAGTAGTAGAATCCTGTTTGATGTATCCTGCAATTTTCAGTACATCCTTTGCGTCCGCCCATATGCCATGGCAGTCCGGACACTTTTCCAGGAAGACATTGGAATCGTAACAGTAGTTGAATGTCTGCATTACGAGATTGCAGCGGGGACAAAATTTGTTGTTTTCCACGATTTCGTCTGATACATGCACTTGTCGGCGTTCGAACAAACGTGTTTTTTCGGGCAGAATATTTTCGCTATTCACTAACTCCCTGACAAAATCGACTAACTCACCCGAGTCAAACCAGATGCCCTTACAGCCGGGGCAAATATCCAGTACCTCCGATTTGGCTTTGATCCTTCTTAGCTTGTGTGAACAAAATGGACAGTTCATCCCTCTAAGAATATCGCAAGTTGTCAGGCAATACAACCTTCAAAAAAACCCAGCGCCCCCCGGAGCAATTACGATGTCCTCGCCATCCCAGCTTCCATTCGATGCCTTATCCCGCTGCCAGGCTTAGCACCAATTGTTCCATTGCAACTCTTGCCTGTGTTTGGCCGGTCTTGATTTCGTAGTCGGTTTCGCCAAGTTGCTGGAGGTATTTGCCGATTTGTTTCAGACTGATTTGCCGCAGGTGTGCGAAAAAAGCGTTCGTGTCACCCCATATTCGCAGCCTGTTTTCGATTTGACGTTGCGGCACACCTTTATCAAGCAGGATCTTGGCGTCGAACATCTTTCGGATATGATATGCGAAGGCGCCGACAACAGTGTACTCGGTCGATTTATCTGCTGCGAACATGCCTCTTAAACGTTCTATTGCCACTCCTGCATTGCCGGCGATGATCGCATCTATCACGGCAAAGGCGCTGAATAAACGATTATGACCTGTGAGTGACTCGACATGCTTTTGTGTTATGATATTCTGCTTGCCTGCGTACAAAGCTAGTTTGTCGATTTCACTGTAGAGATGAGTTAGTCCGTCGCCGGAAAGTTCAATTAAAAATATTGCCGTAGTCAGGCTTAGCGTTTTATCGTGCGCATCTTTTGCATATTCAATAAGCCGATACGGCAGTTCCTTGCGAGATGGCGGGGCGGCATTGATAAGTTTGCCAACCTTCGGGAGTTTCTTTGCCAGTTTGGTTCGGGCGTCCCAGGACTTGACGGTCAATATTAGTCGTCCAGTGGGGCAGGGATTGTCAAAATATTTTTCGAGCAGCGGACGGTTCTGTGATATGAATTCGTCGGCTCCCTTTATGCGAACGACTCGTTTGCCGGTAAGAAACGGTGCTGTCCGCAACTCATCCAGCACATCCGACGCCGAGACCGAAGCAGCCTCGGCATCGAAGAGTCCCGTAGCTCTTTGCGACAGATCCAAAAGCTCGTCGAGAAGCTCCTGGCACTTGGAGGTGACAAGAGAATCATCTTTGCCGGCAATTACGTAAATTAGCTCTGCCGCAAGGCATCCTGTGGAGTGCGAATCACGATTCACGATATTCTTCACTTTTTACTGTTCTTTGCCCTTGTTTTTCGGTTTTGATTGTGATTTGCCTTTTTTGTTGGATTCGGCCTTTGAATTGTCCGCTTCTTCGGACACTATCTTTTCGGCTGCAACGAGTTTGTCGCCGGCTTTGAGATTTATCAATCGCACGCCCTGAGTATTCCGACCGATCGAACGGATCTGGTCGAGCCCGGTTCGGATAATTATCCCGTTTGCGGTTATCATCATCAGATCATCCTTGTTCTGGACCGCCTGGAGCGCGACGACTTTGCCGTTCCGGTCGCTTGTCTTTATGTTTTTCAATCCAACTCCGCCGCGACTCTGCGACCGGTAATTATCAAGGCCGGTTCTTTTGCCGTACCCGTTTTCACATACCGTCAACAGGGCGGCTTTTTCCTCGACAATCACCATGCCGACGAGAGCATCGCCGGAGCGCAGGTTAATCCCTTTAACTCCTCGCGAGACACGTCCCATCGAACGAACCTGGCTTTCGTCAAAACGTATCGTCATGCCGTCTCGCGTGCCGAGGATGATATGATCGGAACCTGTGGTCAATGCGACATCAATCAAATCATCGTTCGGATCCAGATTGATGGCGATAACTCCGGTGGTTCTTGGGTTGCCGTAGGCCGACAATCTCGTTTTTTTGACAATGCCGTTTTTTGTGGCCATCACGAGTTGCCGCTGTTGTGTTTCTTCGCCTTCTTCAGCGACGTCATCGTCGAAACTGCTGACGTTGATGATCGATGCGACTTGTTGAGTTCCCAGATTGAGCAGGTTGACAATATTTCTGCCCTTGCTCTGTCTGGTCATGCTCGGGATATCATATACTTTCAGCCAGTAGCACTTGCCGCGATTGGTAAAAATCAGCAGGTAATCGTGGGTAGAGGCGATGAACAGATGTTTTATGAAATCGCCTTCTTTTGTATCCGAGCCGATAATTCCTCTGCCGCCCCTGGCCTGCTTGCGGTAGGTATCGATGGGAAGCCGCTTGACGTATCCGCTGTGACTTACCGTAACGATGACTTCCTCCTCGGCGATCAGGTCTTCATCGGCGAACAGCTCGGTGGCAGCGGCGATTTTTGTCCGCCTGGCGTCACCGAACTTTTCCTTTATTTCATAAATGTCTTCCCTGATGATGTCCAGCAGGATTTGATCGCTGGCCAATATCGCCTCATAGCCTTCTATCTGCTCGATCAGGTCAGCGTACTCTTTAGCGAGCTTTTCCATCTCCAGGCCGGTAAGCCTCTGCAACTGCATTGTCAAAATCGCATCAGCCTGCGGGCCGGTAAGAAAATGTTCGCCCTTACTTTTCTCCTTGATAAAAGACTCGGGCAGGATTTTCTTCAGCGTACCCACTTCAGCCAACCGCAAAGGCTTATTCATCAGGTTCAGTTTTGCGGCGGGGGCGTCCGGCGAATTCTTTATTAAATCGATAATCTCGTCGATGTCACTGACTGCCAGAATAAGGCCTTCGAGGATGTGAGCCCTGTTTTGACATCTTTTCAGCAGGAACTGGCTTCGTCTGCGGATGACCGTTTTGCGATGCTCAATGAAGCAATCGAGCATCTCCCTGATATTGAGTGTTTCAGGCCTGTTATTGACCAGCGCGATATTAGCGATGGCAAAAGTGGTTTGCAGAAGAGTATAGCGATACAGCTTATTCAGCACTACTTCGGCTTCGGCGTCTTTTTTCAGGTCCACGACAATCCGCAGCCCGTGGCGATCCGATTCATCCCTGACGT
>Ga0307379_10013652_pt1 | contig 10515 bp, 9 predicted proteins | sample UN2MG_FD_202237 | JGI IMG/M metagenome (GOLD analysis project Ga0307379, IMG submission 202237) | Soil microbial communities from Risofladan, Vaasa, Finland - UN-2 | ecosystem: Environmental > Terrestrial > Soil > Coastal area > Acid sulfate soil | place: Finland: Risofladan, Vaasa | collected... | reverse complement strand
GTCAGGACCAGGCTCGAGCGTGTTCGGCAGCATTTCAAGGACGCGCGTGGTCTGCCAGAGCTTCCTGTTGCTGTTTTGATTATTGACACGCTTCGGGGGCTGCGCTACAAGCAGGAGGCTAAGGGTTCTGGAGAGCCGACGCGCGAGGAGACCATCTTGATACTCAAGGACCTCAGGGAGCTTGCGCACTCTTCAGGATGTCCGATCCTAGCACTGGTTGACGGCGCGGCGTTCGGGCGACTGTATATGAAGCTCGGCATGCTGCCGTCGTCGCTTGGCCATGAGCTCGGGTTCACCGCCTACCATGCTGACACAACGATTCTGATGGAAACAGAAGATACTCTGCTGTCCGACGCCATTCAGGAGCTGTATGACCGTGGCCAAGACAGGGATGCGGCGAAGCTCGAGGAGGCGCGCTCGAGGTTCCCGCTCAGCAACCCGAAGATAGGCCCTTATTTCCCAACCTATGCGAGGCTGCTCTTGTCAACGCGCGGCACCGGCGCCGTCAGAAACATTTACTTCATTTACCTGAAGGCTGTGTGTGATTTCCTCGATCTTGCTTTCAAGCGAGAGGCCAAGAAAGTTTACGAGTAGCCTGCTGCCATGCCAGCATGCTCCAATTCAAGAGGTAGTTGAATGATAGTTGTTGTTACGGGCGGTGCCGGGTTTGTTGGGAGTCACATCGCTGAGCGCTACGCCAAGTCTGGCCATTCGGTGAGAGTTATCGACAACCTGTCGCGAGCCAGCTTGCTTGGCAGAAAGAACGTTACTTTCGATTTCAACTGGCGGTTCTTGTCCGAGATAGACGGCGTGCAGCTGATACGAGGCGATGTGAGGGAACTCGACACGCTTATCCCGCTCGTGGATGATGCGGACGTCGTGTTTCATACGGCAGCCCAGACAGCGGTTACAACGTCGCTTGTGGACCCCGTTCCAGACTTCAGCACAAACGCCCTCGGAACGTTTAACGTGCTTGAGGCCGCAAGGCGCGCCTCGAGCAGGCCAGCTGTTATCTACTGCTCAACGAACAAGGTCTATGGGGATAACGTGAACCGGATAGGAACAGTTGAGAGGGAAGATCGGTATGAGTTTCCTGAGAGCTTTCGGTTTGGTATTCCTGAGACGTTCTCAACTGACCTTTGTGAGCACACGCCTTACGGCTGCTCAAAGCTAACTGGCGACTTGTATATGCAGGATTATGCGGGGACTTTTGGGCTCAGGACCGGGGTATTCAGGATGTCCTGCATTTACGGGACCCGCCAGTTTGGGCTCGAGGACCAGGGCTGGCTCGCCTGGTTTGCCATAGCGACGATTCTTGGCAAGCCGATCAGGATAGACGGCGACGGCAAGCAGGTTCGGGATGTGCTTTTCGTTGCGGATCTTGTAGATGCGTTTGACAGGTTCCTAAAGAGCGGACTTGATCACGTTGTGGTCAACGTTGGCGGCGGGCCTGGGAACGCCGTTCCGATCATGCACGTCATCGAGCTTCTCCAGGAGATGACAGGCAAGAAAAGCCCTATCTCCTATGCCGATTGGAGGCCGAGCGATCAGAAGGTCTTTGTGTCGGATATCCGGAAGGCGAAGCAGGTTCTGGGCTGGGAGCCGAAGGTGTCGGTTGAGCAGGGCCTTGAGAAGATGGTTGAGTGGATACAGGCTCACAAGGATGTTTTTGAGGTGTGAGCGGTTCACTGTAACAACGAGAATCTGTGATGCCCCTCTCGTGTGATAGGTGCGGCGCTAAGATCGAAAGCGAAAGCAGCGCATACAACGTTGAGATTAGGATTTACGCGGGCGTGCCGAGCTGGTTGCCCTGGATTTCCCCCGAGGAGTGCGAGGCCGAGATAGACTCGCTGGTTGACAGCCTCGAGGGAGTTGATCCGGAGCTGATCGAGCGGGACGTTCATCTAGAGATGTCGTTTGTTCTGTGCAGGCGGTGCAAGGAGGTCTTTGCCGCCGATCCCCTTAATCTGCCCCTCGACTCGAGTGGCGGCGTCATTCCCGACTCGATCTGATGCTATTGGGAACGCCCTTGCAGCTGGCATTCCGTAGGTCCGCGCAGGCGGTTCCTGGGCTTTTCTCCCTATATGTTGACGGTAAATGACGTGATGAGCGAGCGCCAGAAGCTGCTGAAAAGGCTCGCCGTCTCCAACAAGATCTTTGGTCTTGGCTACTCTGGTAAGAGCTCGGCCGAGGTCGAATCGGCCGTCGTGGGCCTCTTGGCGGAGGCGCTGGGGGTTCCGGCGGTGTGGCTGCTTCATTTGAGTGGGGACTATCTCGAATTGGGGTCTGCGCATGGTGCGGACCCGCTGGTCTTGAACGAGCAGGTTGCATACAAAGACCTCGGCGTGGGCGATTCGGGGCAGCTGTTCAAGAAGAACTCAGAGCGGGTTGTTCGGCGCGTTGGGCTTTTTATGCAGCGGGAATGGTCGGAGCAAAACGGCATCTCTCGAGTGCTTCTTGTGCCCCTGGCGTTCGAGAATGAACTAGTTGGCGTGGTCTGCATGGCGCTTATTCGCGGGCGTCCTGGGCCTGCTACCGAGTTTCGGAGGGCACTTTTGGCGGACGCAGCCGCTGTTTTGCGCCGGGCCAAGAAGATCGAAGTAATCGAGTCCCAGGCAAAGAAACATCAGCGCTCGGCGCGGAGGGCAAACGAGCTCGTGCAGTTCGCTAGGGCGATCGACTCAAACGACGTGGAGCTGATCTGGGACAGGGCTATTGAGCGCTTGCCGAAGATGTTTTCGGCGGAGCTAGTCTCCATATTTCTTTATGATGAGGCGGCGCATAAGCTCGTTCTCAAGCGTGGGTATAACCAGGACTTTGAGGGCGGCATCGAGGTTGCGCTTGACGGCGAGGGCGCAGGTGGGCTCATGGCAACTGCTATCAGGCATGGCGCGCCCTGGCTCAGCCAGGACGTTAGCGCACACAGCACGAGGCGGAGTGGGGCCAAGTATCGGACAGATTCCTGCCTGATTATCCCGCTTCAAGAGAGCAGCAAGAAACACAAGCTCATCGGCGTGGTCAACTTCGCCAACCCGACTGATGAGTCGGGATTCCATACGGCCGACCTCGATTCTGCGGCGATCGTTGGAGAGCTCCTTGGGACGAAGGTTTCTAACGCCCTGATGTGGGCCGAGCTACAGAAGCTTGCGATAACTGATAGCCTCACAGGGCTTTTTGTGCACGGGCATTTCAAGGAGTCGCTTCAGCGAGAGCTGATGCGTGCGGAGCGTTTTGGCAAACAGCTCTCTCTTTTAATGATAGACGTTGACCTATTCAAACAGATAAACGACATATACGGCCATCCGGCAGGAGACAGGGCGCTCGTTTCGATTTCAAGCATTCTGGCCGAGAGCGTCAGGGATAACGTTGACGTTGTGGCCAGATACGGCGGGGAGGAGTTCGCGATAATCCTTCTAGAGACCACGAAGCAGAGCGCCAAGGAGGTCGCCGAACGCGTCAGGGCGCAGGTGAGCAAGCGCTCGCTTCTGTATTATGTTGAGGCGGACAACAAGCGGAAGTTGGTACCAAAAGGCACTGAGGGGGCCAAGCCCTTTCACGCCACGATCAGCATCGGTGTTGCCTCATTCCCGGGCGACGCCAAGCGCCCTGAGAGGCTGATCGATATCGCCGACGCGGCCCTTTATGAGGGGAAGTCAGCGGGAGGGAACAAGGTTGTTCTTGGCGCGAGCAGCGTCGCTGTTTGACTGAGGTGGTTGATGTTACGTTGGCCTGATGGTGGCTCGCAGGCAGTGGCCGGCATGCGCCTGCATCACGCGCGTTCGTATTTGAGCCGGCGACAGTGCTGAAGATCCGCTCCCCCGCTAAGCTAAATCTGGTCCTTGAGGTCCTGGGCGAGAGGGCGGACGGCTACCACGAACTCAGGACGGTGATGCAATCGATCGACCTTTGCGACGAGATATCGATCGAGGAGCATCCTCTCGCTTGCCATCTCGAGCTGCACACGAATACCATGAGCTGCCCCGTCGATGAGAAAAACCTCGTCTGGCAGGCGATACACTGGCTTCGTGAGGCGACCGGCTTCAAGGAGGGGCTCGTCATTACGATTGACAAAAGCATCCCAGTTAGCGCCGGGCTTGGCGGAGGAAGCAGCGACGCGGGCGCCGTGCTCGCCGCGCTTGTCGCCAGATACAGGTTGAACGTCGGGCACAGCGTGCTGCACCAGACCGCGAGCAGGATTGGCTCGGACGTCCCATTCTTCTTAGTCGGAGGCACAGCGCTTGCAACCGGCAGGGGCGAGATTGTGGCCGAGGCGCCCCAGTTGGCCAAGACGTCGTTTGTCCTGGCAAGTCCTAGTATTCTGGTCGAGACGGGTAAGGTTTACCGAGGCCTGCGGCTGGCAAGCACCCCGGCCAAGACCACGTCATCGAAAGATGCCTGCGCCTCATTTCTTGCGCACATAGCTCAGCCAGAGTGTTGGGAGATGATGGTCAACGACCTTGAGGCGCCGGCCAGGCAATTATACCCCTCTATTGACGAGGTGTTCGAGATACTGTCCGCTCTTGGGGTGAAGCACGCAATGCTTTCCGGCAGCGGTGGAGCCGTGTTCGCTCCTGTAGAATCCCCGGAGGTGGCCAGACAGCTCGCAGTGAGGCTCAGCACGGCCGGCTTCTGGTCCCGGGCGTGCGAGAGCATGGACCGTGCCGAGTTCAGGGAGAGTGTTTTTTCGGGCTGAGCTGGCCTTTCTGGTGAGCATTTATGGGCCTGCTGGCCCGGGATGCCAGCTGCGGTGGTCTTTGCTGTTGACCAGCCACTGGATATCTGGCATTTTTGCTCCGCCGTTGATTTAGGCGCGGATAGGCGAGCTTCCCGGCTCTTGGGAAGGTATTCTTAAGAGGCAATAGATGGTATATGTGCTTGGCATAAATGAGGTTCTGCACGACACGGCTCTCGCTCTACTTGACGAGAACAAGGTTATTGCCCTGATGGAAGAGGAGCGGCTGACGCGAGTGAAGCAGAAGCCGGGCTTCCTTCTTGGTGGCGATGGCCCGACCATGTCGATCGACTGGTGCCTGAAGGCACATGGGTTGAAGGATTCGGACATCGACGCTGTGGGCGTGTCGTTCGACGTCAGCTTCCCACAAGTGCTCAAGATACTCTTCGACACCGTCTGGCAGAGCGCGCTCAAGACGCCTCTTGGACTGACGCTTAGGAATCGGTTCACCGAGAAGGACGTGGGGATGGAGCTCTTGAGTGCTGCGGTCCCTTCCTATCTTTTTGGAAGGCGCAGGTTCTTAAACGAGCTGCGACGGCGTTTCAAGAGGGTGTTTTTCTTCAACCATCACCTCTGTCATGCGGCGAGCTCATTTCACGTATCGGGATTCGATGAGGCAGGGGTTATCGTTATGGACGGCCTTTCCGAGGACACGCCCACAACGCTGTGGCACGCTCGGAATGCCCGGCTGCGGCTGCTTCGGAAGTATCCCCCCTCCCAGTCGCTTGGCAAGCTCTATCGGACAGTGAGCGGCATCCTGGGTTTTTTCAATTTCGAGGTGGGCAAGACAATGGGGCTTTCAGCCTACGGGGACTATGACCCGCGGTTTGAGGACATGCTCGAGATTCTGGACTGCGACTATCGTGTGCACCTTCTAGCGGTCAGGAAGCTCGCACGTTATGCTCGCCGGAAAGACGAGCCGATAGAGCAAGTTCACAGAGACATCGCGGCTACGCTTCAGAAACTCCTGGAGCGGGCGGGCTGTGAGCTGGCGAGAGCGGTTCACAACGAGACCGGGTGCAGGAATATCTGCCTTGCCGGTGGCGTGGCGCTAAACTGTCCAATGAACCGCGAGATACTCGAGCTGCCGTTTGTGGACGACATCTTCATCCAGCCGGGCGCGATGGACATGGGCTCCTCGCTTGGGGCGGCTGTGCTTGCGCTGGAGAAGCTGGGTCTTGATTTTGAGCAGGAGATGCGCCACTGCTCTTACGGGAACGAATTCGACAACCAGTCCATCGAGCCGGCTCTTCATGGACTCGCATACCGGAAGCTCGACGACGTGGTCTCGGTCGCGGCGAGGGCTTTGGCCCAAAACAGCATTGTGGGTTGGTTTCAGGGGAGGATGGAGTTTGGGCCCAGGGCGCTTGGTAGCAGGAGCATCCTTGCCAATCCAGCGGACCCGGGGATGAAGGACCGAGTTAATGTAGTCAAGACGAGGGCCCTTTGGCGGCCGCTTGCGCCGTCTGCGCTCGAGGAGGACATGCCTGATTGGTTTGAGGACCCCTCTGCGAGTCCCTTTATGACGCTGAACTTCACCTTCAAGGATGGGATGGGTGAGAGGGTGCCCTCCGTCAAGCACATCGATGGGAGCGCCAGGGTGCAGACCGTGGCCACGGACGCTCCTGGCCGTTTTCGCGAGCTGATACTGAAGTTCAAGCAGCTGACCGGCATCCCTATGCTCCTGAATACTTCTTTCAATGAAAAGGGTGATCCGATAGTATGCTATCCCAAGGACGCCGTTAAGATGTTCTTGAACGCGGACATGGACTTTTTATGCATTGGGGATTTCATTGCCGCAAAGGATCGAGACTCGCTCGAGAGGCTTTTATCCTGAGAAAGGCCTAAATATCGTTCGCACCAGAGACGATAAGGCCATCAGGGATTTGGCATGCGCTCGGGAATTAGCCTTTGTGGAGAGAAAATGAAAACCAATACTGTAATTGGAACTGAGGCCGACCGTAAGACAACGATCATGGTTGAACAGAAGGACGTCATCCGATTCGAGGAAGGGATACTTGGTTTCCCACAATCCCACGGGTATATCCTTGTCCCACACGAGCCGGACAGCCCTTTCGCATGGCTCCAATCGGTTGACGAGGAGAACCTTGCTTTTCTCCTGATCAATCCAGCCAGTGTGAAGCCTGACTACGTCGTTCGACTGCCTCAAGAGGTTGCCAATGACCTGAAGCTGGCCGATGTATCTGACGGCATTGTTCTCGCCATCGTGGTCGTCCCCGAAGACCCTCGCGAGATGAGGATGAACCTCAGGGCACCGGTCGTCATCAACGCTCGTGAGGGGCTTGGCCGACAGGTCGTGCTTGAGAACGCTTCTTTGGAAATTCGTTACCCGATCCTGTCCGAAGAAGAACAGGCCAAGCAATACTGATGCTCGTTCTCACCAGAAAACGCGATGAGAGTATAATCATCGGGGACACGATCGAGATAATGGTCGTGGACATCGGCCAAAAAGAGGTCAGAATCGGCATCAGAGCGCCTCGTGAGCTGAGCGTGCATAGGAAAGAGGTTTACGACGCCATATTGCGGGAGAACATCGCCGCCAAGCTCTCATCCAGGAGACCACTGAAGCTCCCGAAACTCAGGGAACCAGCCGCAGATTAGCGCTCGACGTTCTGCGACACGCGATGAATTTCAGACAAGCCTGGCGTCCCAAATGTGGCTATAAAAGGACATCGACGTCGTGTAAGGGCGGTTCGTGAACCGCCCTTAAGGTGCCCGATCGGATTGGACCAGGGCGATTCGTGAATCGCCCCTACTTCTGGCCGGGGTAAAACATCGACGAGGCGGCGACCACACGGGCCGCCGCCTCGCTATGCAAGGTTAGAAACTGTCTTACTCGGTTGAGACTATTTGATGGCAGCTACTTCTTGACTGACAACCATAGGTTCGAGCAGCCCTCGCAAGGTCACCTTTGCGCACGCTGGCCCGTGGGGTGTCCACTTTCCGCTCGTATCTACGTCAAGTAGGTAGTAACAGTAGTTGACGCCTCGCGAGACGTCGCCATCGACAAAGCTGTAGGACGCTCCGGCCGAGGCGCTGCCCTGGGCTGTGATGAACCCACTCACAAGCCGGAAGTTGCCGTCGCCGACCGTCCGGTAGAGCAGGAACCCGGCGTTTTCTATCTCCGTGCCGGTCTGCCACGTCAGGGTGATCTTGTCTCGGCGAGCCTTCGCCTCGAAGCTGTCGAGCTTGATGTAGTTGTTGCCATCGCCGTATATCTGAGTGTGCGGACAACCGTAGAGGTTATAGACGAAGTAGTTGTGCCAGGCATACTCATCGCTGTCGTAGCCGCTCAAGTAGGCGTTTGCCTCATAATACGCTTTCGCGCATGGCCCGTTGGCGCCGGAGTAGTCTGTCAGCCCCTCGGCGTAGTAGTAGCCGATGTCCTGTGAGCTTCCATAACGGCGGGTATAGTAGAAGTTGCCGCTGTAACCATAAGACGAATTCGAGGCTGACGCTGTGTTGATAGCGCCGTTCTTCAGGAGCGAGTAACCGAGATTGCCGGACGCGGAGGGCTGGCCATTTGAGCAGCTAATCTGGAAGGTGAACGCGGGGTGCGTGTCGTCAACGTCAAGGCTTGGGCACCACGTGTAGTAGAACATCGTACCCCGGTAGCAGTCGCTGGACGAATCGCTGTTGCCCACGACCGTCTCTGACCAGTTGCCGTGTCCAAACCACCAGACCATGCCGTAAGGATGTTGCGTCCACCGGTTGTATAAGGTTCCGGCGCCCGTGCCGCCGTCAAGGACCTCATCCGGGGTGTAGGCACTGGAGCAATAGGAATTGTAATCCTCATACATCCCATACGTTGAGAAGTGTCTGCTGGTCAGATACTGGGTCTCCATGTCGTGCGAGTAATAGGAGGGGTCGGTCCCGTCCCATGGGAACGAGAGCGGAAACAGAACGTCGAGCCGCCAATCAAGATCACCGCTGGCCGTATCGTAATCGATCTCCTTCTGGATGATCGCATCCAGGGTGGAGTAGGCGGCGTTATAGACAGGGATGCGAGCCACGTAAACCTCTGGCTCGAAGTCCACGTCGTCATCGCCATTCTCCCCGAACTTCTCGTCGCCGTCCGAATCCCAGTCCCCGGTCAGGTCTGCGAAGTAGTAGTCTGTGGGGACAGCGTAGCCCGTGCCCGGATAGCATGTTTTCATCGGGAGGTCGCCGTTCGCCGAGGGGCCCCCGATCAGCAGGACATAGACTATGCCATACCCGTTCGGAGGCGAGTAGTAGTTGTCCTCGAGCCACTTCCTGACCTTGTCGTCCGTCCCGTTCGGCGCCTGGCCAGTTTTGGCACCGTATCCGCCGGCCGCATCTGCGTCGCCGTAGCTATGGCTCTCGGTGACGATCAGAACCGTGTGTCCGAGATTCTCGAGGTGCGTCTTGAGGTCCCCAAGTTTGCTGCTGCCGGCGTAAATCGCCTCGGTAGTTATGATCACATAATCATAAGAGGCATCGCCCAGCGGAATCATGCCACCCTTGTTATACCAAGCTCTAGCCGCCTGATAATTCACGAACTTCGTGCCAGCCTTCCCATCCATCATCGAGTCGCCCAGCAGGCGCTCGTCAACTAGATTTGGGTCGCGTGTCATCTCTATTTTGACCGATGCACTTCTGCACAGAACGATCTGTTTCGTGACAGGGTTGTACTTGAATGGATAGAAAGCGATGTTTACGAACTTCCACTTGCGCATCTGAGCTTTGCCGTGAAGCTCGGCTGAGACCGCTGGCCAGAACGCATTCTGCCCATAGATGTCCATGTCTTTCCCGTTGACGACGTTCGTAGCATCGCCCCACTCCCAATCGCCTTCACCATCTAGAACCCTACGAGGCGGAGCCGGCGCGATGTTGTAGTCCCCCGGAACAGACTCATCAGTCTTCTGGACAACAGAAACCGAGAGCGAATCCCACACAACGTCAGGGGGCAACGCAACTTGATAGACCTTCAACGGAAGCGCAGGCGAGCCCGGACTGCCCACAGACCCGCAAGCATCCATGTGGATGATCTCCCCGGCATCGGTGTCCTCTATCGTGTATTGCCCGGCAGTGAGCTCGACGAGGATGTCGTCAGCAGTTGCCCAACCGCCGACGAGAGCGAGAGCAAATACCAAAACTATCAAACCAGTTTTCACTTTTCTCTCCCTTAATCAATTTCTAGCGACATAGCCGCATTGAAGTTACGCAGCACGATCGCCTCCAGCCTCAGCAATCCACAGCGCCGCCGAAGCCTGTGCATGACAGCGAGGGGCCAAGGGCCGACATGATCCTCTGAGAATCAAGCGTGATGACCTTGGGCGCCTCATACGTGCTGTTCGGTGCCATCTGTTCTCCTCTCGCTTCACAGTAGTTCTCGGGCAATGCCCGTTGACGCAGAAAACATCCGAGCAAGGGAGCAAGATTCTTTGGAAGGCTGTGATTGAAACCGACCCTCGCCGGCCCGTTTGCATTCACCGCTTTCTGAAGCTCACTCCACCCGCTTCGTTTCATTATTACCAATTGCTGCGCAGGTGTCAAGCTGCGCTTGTCGCCCCGATAATCTGATTGGAGCGGGAAACGTCGCGGCGGCCTCGCGGATGGAGGGCAGAAGCTCCTGCCCGAAGGGCAGACCATGGGTAGCCGCAGGCGTAGCCTGACGGTGCGAATAGCGCCACAATCCCCCTCCTTTCTAACCTCCCCGTTGCGTTGCACGCACGGCTACCCACGGTATCCCCTGCCGGGGATTACAGCCTGCACCCCTCGTTCGCACCCGTTAACTGAAA
>Ga0307379_10013651_pt1 | contig 10516 bp, 7 predicted proteins | sample UN2MG_FD_202237 | JGI IMG/M metagenome (GOLD analysis project Ga0307379, IMG submission 202237) | Soil microbial communities from Risofladan, Vaasa, Finland - UN-2 | ecosystem: Environmental > Terrestrial > Soil > Coastal area > Acid sulfate soil | place: Finland: Risofladan, Vaasa | collected... | reverse complement strand
TACTGCCCGAGCGAGCGGCGCCCCGCCGTCGGGCGACGAGGCAGCGACCGTCCGCGACAGGCTCTGGATCTGGACCGTCTACGCGGGGGGCGACAACGAAGGCTGGGGACTGCCGGCCCCTTCGCGGATGACCCAGGCCGAAGGGGCGTTCTACCTGGGAGTGCCCAACCTGTTCATGATCCGCAGTCGCGATCGGCCCCCGATGCCGTTCGATCAGGCGGCGATTCCGCTGCGGCCCCTGAAACGCGTCTGCTGGTCGCTGACCGGGGCCGGGGGCAAGACGAGCGAGGAGGAACGGGAGCACGCCCTCGAACTCGCCCGGCGCTTCCCCAACATCGCCGGCTTCATCATGGACGACTTCTTCCATGGCGACGGCTCCGGCTCCCTCTCGCCGGAGGAGCTACAGCAGTTGCGAAGGCGCTTGGAGATCGACGGCAGAAAGCGGGACTTGTACGTGGTCGTCTATCAGCGCCAGTTGGAGCTTCCCATCCGGGAGCATCTCGATCACTGCGACAAAATCACCTTCTGGACCTGGAAGTCGGAGAACCTCGACCGGTTGGAAGAGCGTTTCACCCTCTTGGAGAAGATCGCTCCCCGTCACGGCAAGCTGCTGGGATGCTACATGTGGGACTACGGCAACAAGCGCCCCATGCCGGTCGACCGGATGAAGAAGCAGTGCGAGATTGGCCTTCGCTGGCTCAGGCAAGGACGGATCGACGGGATGATCTTCCTGGCCAACACCGTGTGCGACTTGGAGCTGGACGCCGTGGAGTGGACGCGCGCGTGGATTGCCGAGGTGGGCGACCGCCCGCTCTAACAGCCCGTTGAAGAAGTAGTCCCTCGCCGACTTGGGTGCGACTGCTGGCTTGCCCAGCAGTGATTTTCGTGCGAATTTGTAGAGCACTGCTGGGCAAGCCAGCAGTGGCACCCTTTTTCAGCGGGCTGCTAACCGGCAGAAGACACCGCGCCGAGGTTCGAACCGCGTGCTGTGCGACGGGCTGCGGACGCCGCACAGGGCTCCGACCGGAGGTCTTCGAGGCGGGGAGGGCATGTGGTCGGAGCGTCGACGAGTGGAGGTTTTGGTTTTCCAGGAAAACGACAGCACGTGTTCGAGGAGACTCTGAAGATGGCCCACGTAGATCGCCGCAACTTTCTCACGACCGCCGCTCGTTCGGCGGCAGCCTTGGGCCTCGGCGGACTGGCCTCCGCTGCCCAGACGTCCGCGCCGCGTCCTTGTCTGCCGAGTGCCTGGGAGAAGCGGGGGGTGGTTCTCGCCTCGGACGACGAGTCGGGCCGCGGGAGGGTGCAGAGCTTCACCTGCCCGGCCGAGCCGCTCGAGGACGGCCGCTGGCGGATCTGGTACTCGGCCTACGGGCCGGGGATTCCGTTCAACGTGGCCAGCGCCGAAGGGGTCTTGGGCAAGCCTCTCGAGCGACACCCGGCCGTCCTCTCCAGCGGCGAACCGGCCGACGCGCCGTTCGCGATCGGCAATCTGCCCGACGGGTGGCGCCCGGTGCAAGCCGTGCACCTCCGGTTGCATGGCGGCAAGCACCGCATCTACTTTTGGGCGCACGGGCCGGGGGTCGTCCGCTATCTGGCGGCCGAGAGCGACGACGGCCGCCGGTACCGCGTGTCGGATCCGCAACGGCCGTGTCTGTATCATCCGTTCGACCGTGCGGTGCCGGGCGAGGTGGCCGCGGCCGCGGGCCTCGAGCGCCTCGCCAAGCGGGCCCCCACCCGGCCGTCCGGCGAGCCGGTCGCGCCCGCCCGGCTGATCTCCAACGATGCGACCAACGTCTACCAGCTCTCCGACGGCAGCTTCGAGATGTACTCGGTCGCCCTGGTCGAAGTGGCCAAGGACGACCCGGCCTACATCGCCCACGACAACGCGGCCGGTTGGATCCGGGTGATCGATCGATACGCGAGCGAAGACGGCCTCCACTGGACGGACCGGCGGCGGGTGATCGAGCGCGACGGGCAGGACCCGGCGGATCAGCAGTTCTACTACCTCGCCGTGACACACACGCCCGAGGGGCGGGTCGGGATGCTCGGACACTACCGGGTCGAAGCGCAGACGATGGACCTGGAGTGGTGCTTCTCCTCGGACGGCGTCACCTGGGAGCGTCCTCTGCGCAAGGCCTGGATCGAGCGCAGTGAGCCGGGCGAGCCGGATTGCTACGGGATCTACGCACCCCACGCGCTCGTTCACCACGAAGACCGGTGGCACCTGCTCTACACGGGGGTCAACGCTGCCCACAACAACAAGCATTCGCACGGCGATCCCACTGCGGTGATCATGCACGCGACGTGTGATTCGATCTGGTCGTGAGGCCTCGTTCCCACGCTTCGCGGCCTCGTTCCCATGCTTCGCGTGGGAACGTACGTGGTGGGACGCTTCGCGTCCCGTGCGCGCAACTGTCTGTGGGGCAACCGCCTTCCTGGGCATACGGACGCAAAGCGTTCCGGAGTACGTTACGACGCGAAGCGTCGTAACGAGGTGTCCAAGACACTTCAAGCACGCTCTCACACGCGCAGCACGTCGAGCGGCTCGTACTTCTCGCCGAGGACGGTCTGGCTATCCAGTCCGAGCCAGCGGTCGAGCACGGTGGCGTAGACGCGGCGGAAGTCGGTGTGGAACTTCTGAGCGCCGTTGTCCAGGTCGGTGAGGCTGGGGTGCGGGCCGATGAGGCCGCTCTTCAGGCGACCTCCGGCCAGGAACACGGGCGCGGCGGCGCCGTGATCGGTGCCGCGTCGTCCGTTTTCGGCCACGGTGCGGCCGAACTCGGAGAAGGTCATCAGGAGGACGCGATCCGCCAGCTTGTCCCGCACCAGGTCGTCCACAAACGCGGCCACGGACTCGGAGAGCTGGTGCAATACGGCACAATGATTGCCGAGCTGGTTGGCGTGGTTGTCAAAGCCGCCGATCCCCCCGCCGCCCAGCTCGGTGAAGTAGACGCGGATGCCCACGTCGGCACGGATCAGTTGAGCCACGGTGTGGAAGTCCCGGGCGAGGGAGAAGCCGGGATACCCGGCGGCTTCCGCGGAGGTTCCGGCCCGCGCGACGGTTTCGATCTGCTCGCTGCCTGCGTACGCGGCGAGCGTGCTTTGCTGGACGAACTTCAGCAGCGGGCTCGATTCGCCTTCTCGCGGCGACTTGGCGGCCTCGACCAGTTGTCTGCGGTGCGTCTGGCCGCCGGGACCGGGCATGGCCTGAAGGCGCCACTGTTGGAGCGACCGGACGGAAGGAACGATCGCTCTTTCTGCGTTGAGCCCGAACGGCTGGGCAATGGGCCCGACGAACACGCCCGGCACGTTGCCTTCGTCAGTGCGAAACAGCCCGTCGATCGTGCGGCCCAGCCAGCCGGTCTGGCAAGCGGCCTCGCCGGGCCGGGCCGTGTGCCAGTCGCGCATGGCCCCGTTGTGGTCGCGGTCGTTGTTCGGGTGCCCCACGCCCTGGACGACGCTCAGGAGCCCTTCCTGGTAGAGCCGCATGAACGCTCCCATCCTGGGGTGGAAGCCGAGATCGGAGTCGATCTTGTGGACCTCGTCGGGCGGCATGCGCAAGGTGGGACGGCTCTTGGCATAGGTCTCATCGTGGTACGGGACCACGGTGTTCAGCCCGTCGTTGCCGCCCGAGAGCTGGACGACCACCAGCACGGTATCCCGCCCGTCCGACCGCCCGGCTGCGGCCGCGACCGAGCGACTCAGAAACGAAGGCACGGCGGGGCTGAACGACACCAGGGTCGCGGCCCCGAGTGAGGCCTTCAGGAATTCGCGTCGATTGGAAGCCATTGGAATCCCTCCGTCACGGTTCTTCTGGTAAGATCGTCAGGCCAACTGGAACTCGGGCAACGTCACCACGGCGTGGGCGAAGCGGCGGAGCCGCTCGGCGGGACTGCCTTCGCCCGTGGTGGCCGTCTTCGACAACGCTTCGGCTACCCCCTCGTCCAGATCGCCCTGAAGGAACAGATCGACGAGGAACCGGGCGGCGGCTTCGGGGGTCGCATGGCCGTGCTTACCGGCCACCGCCAGCGGATCGAGCTTCTCGCCGTACGGTTTCGCGCCGGAGAGCAGTGCCGCGGCCAGATTGCTGCGGCCGACCAGCGTCGCTCCGTTGAGCCAGAAGCGCCCCCCTTCCCAGCCCTTGACCGTCGGCGGACGATACAGGTTCTGCCCCAAGGCCGCCAGGTCGTTTCCCAGGTTGGCGGTGGGAACCATCCCCTCCAGGCCTCGCACGATCCCCAGGGCGAACTCCACGGGGCCCTTGATCCGTTGCCGGTAGGCCGCGGGCGAGAAGAACAGGTTGGAGCGGAGGATGGTCTCGACGAGCTTGGCCACGTCGTAGTCCTTGGCGAACGACTCGGCCAACGGTACGACGAGCGCCTCGCTCGGCTCGTCGGTCTCCGAGACGAGCCAGCGGTAAAGCTTTCGCACCAGCAGCCGCGGGGTGGCCGGCTCCTGGAGCACGATCTCGACCACGTCGTCCCCGTCGAACTTCCCTTCCCGGCCCAGAATCCGCTTCACGCCCGGATCGTGATCCGCGGGGAAGTATCGGAGCTGATTGCGGAGCACGCGCCACCCGGTGAACGCCCGGGCGGCCTCCCGGATGTCCTCCTCCATGAAGTTGCCCGGCCCCAGGCTGAACCGGGCCATCAGCTCCCGGGCGTAGTTCTCGTTGGGAACGGCCTTGCGGTTCTCGTCGGCGCCCACCGAGACGAGCAGGGCCGGATCGCGGGAGACGGCTTCCAAGAGCGGCGGGTACGAGCCGAGGGCGTGCTCGCGCAGCAGTTGCACGTGATCGCGCATCATCGGGGCATTGTTGACCCGGACGCCCGTGGCGGCGAAGTGGTTGTGCCAGAAGAGCGTCATCTTCTCCAGGAGCGGGTGCGGGGTCTGGATCATGCGACGAAGCCACCACGCCCGCAAGGCGTCGGCGTTGGCCGAGGCCTCGTAGCCGTCGTAGCTGCGATGGAAGTCGGCCACGGCGGTCTGGGGCGAGACCAGCATTTCGACGGCACGTTGCGGCCCGTCGGCCACCGCCTGCTGGAGCTGGTCCCCATCGGCTCCAAAGGCGGCCCGTCGGTAGAGGTGCCCCGCCAAGGCCAGATTCCAGGGCCGGTTGTCGTCGGGCTCGTACGGGGCCCAGGCCCACTGCGGATCGGCCGGGTTGCCGGCGGGCGGGCGGTCTGGCCCTTGCGAGTCGTTTGGGCCTGCCGGGGCTTGCGTTCTGGTGGACATGGACGGTCCCCCTATTGGCTTTCTAGAAACCTGTTCGGCGCTCCTGCCGGAGCCCGCGGCCCCAAGGGCCTCCGTGTAGTCATCACGCTCCGCCGTGATGACATGACGTCACGGCGGAGTGTGACGACTACGTTTCTTGCGACGCTTATTTCTTGAACGATCCTAACCACTTATGGTCTGTTGTGTTCTGACCGGTGGCAGGACCACGATCAGAAAGGTGGCCAGGGGTCCGAGGACCAGTGAGATCAGCCACCAAAGGAAGCCGGTTCGGCCCTTGCTCTGCGCAAGGCCCGCGTTGATCAGCGAAAGCGTGCCCCAGCCGACGAAGAAGCTTGCCGGTTCGTGCATCGATCGGGTACCTCCACGACTCGTGCCGACTCGTACCGTCTCGTGCCCAGGCTCTGCCTGGGCACGCCATGCCGGGCAGGGGCAGCCTGCCCGGGCGAGGCAGAGCCTCGCGGTAGTGCGTTCCCAGGCGGGGCCTGGGAACGAGGTGGTCTTGTCGGGCGTCCGGCGCCACACTGCTTCTGCGAAGCAGTGGCACACGGCCGCGCCCTCTCATTCGCCCCCCACGTTCAGCTCGAGCTCGATGCTCGCCTGGGTGTTTCCGTCGCGGGTTCCCACGTCGAGCTTCAACTTGCCCAGATATTCGGCCACCGTCAGGAGGAGGTCGATTTGGGTTTCGGCTTGCTCTTGCGTGTTGCCGTCCTCGACCATGTTTTGACGCACCAAGTGCGCCCGGTTGGCCCCCAGGATCGAGGCCAGGTGTCGACCGTCGATCTGGACCGAGCTATGGACCGCGGCCAGCGGCTCGACCGTGGCGGCGATCTCCTTTTTGGCGGCGTCGATCAGGTCCCGGGTGAGCCCCTCGGCGGAGCTGAGGATCAGGTAGTCGTCGAGCATGGCCAGGGACGGGCGGAGGTTGAATCGCGTGTCGAGGTTCTCCTTGTCGTCTTCGGCGGAGGTCGAGAAGTAGGCGATCGAGTACTTCGTATCGCCGTGCGTCGGCTTGTCGATGATCAGCCCGGGCAGCGCCTGCTGGCCCCGCGTGAAGTTGATCAGGCCGAGGGCCTTCTGCCACGCTTCCTCGACGACCACGCCGAACTTGTCGGGGTTCCGGAGCCGCAGGACCAGCGCGAACGCGGGGATCTTGACGCCGGGCGTCCCCACCGCCGGGTCGTATTCCTGCTCGGCGACCACCACGCGGACCTCGGGCCCGGTCTCGGCCAGCACCTCCTCGGTCAGGTCCCGACCGGTGAAGAAGATCCCCATCATGTTCTCGAAGAAGATCAGCCCGGAGGACCTCTCCGGAAACAGCTCATCTTTGGCCGCGTAGAACCCGTGCAGGTCGCGGTAGAAGCTCATGCCGGCGATGAGGCCGGGGACGGAGAAGTGGGGCAGCGCGCCTCCTTCCGGCTCGGCGGGCTGGGCGAACGCGGCCGCCCCGGCCGGGTCCGTCACCTTGCCGTCGACGGCGGCCGCGAGCTTGAGCGTCTTCCCTTCCACGTGCAGGCCCATCGCCAACCAGTTCGACTCCCGCACCGCCTCGGTCACTCCGGCAAAGAGCAGGGCGACGAGCGGATTCGTCTCATCGTTCAGGGCCTTCTTCAGCCCGGGGACTTGTTTGAGTATCTCCAGGTTGACGTACGTCGTGGCCACGGCATCCGGCCCGGCCGCCTTTTTCGCGGCCTGGTAGGCGGGCAGGTCGGCCAATCGCTTGGCGGCGGCGTCCTCGCGGACGTCGATCACGGCCTTCAGGGCGTCGGGCTTGTTGGAGATCAGGAGGCGGTTCCCGATGATCGCATGCGCCTGGTTCGGACTGAGCGTCCACCCGGTCACGCCCCGATACTCGGCCGAAGCGACCCGGCTTGGGTTGCCCTCTTTCTCGGCCTGCTCCCGGGCGAAGCCGACGACGATCTCGTGCAGCTCGTTGAGCATCTTGGCGTCTTTGGCGTCGACCATCAGGATGACGCTTTCCTTGGGTCCCGCGGCCAATGTGACCCCGCCGCCCACCAGCTTGCGCAGGCCCGTACGCCAATCGGTTCCCAACCGGAACTCCAGGTAGTCGATCACGCCCATGAACTGCCGGAAGCCGGGCTGCGCGGCTTGCCGTTGGAAGGCGGGTAAGGAGGTGATCGTGTCGGCCACCTCAGGATCGAGGACCAGATCGAGGAAGGCGTCGGGCTTGGACAGCTCGAAGACGAGCGGAGTGCTCGCCGGGAGCCATTGGCTGGCCGGGGGCAGCGGCTCGTCGGCCACCCCAGGCTGAAGCATCAGTCCCGGCAACGCCAAAGCCACTAGCGCAATCGATTTCCGCAACATGGGAGTTCTCCCTCTGCCATCACAACAAGGTAACTGTAGTCACAAGAAGTTCCGGCGCCCTAACCACCCCCCGGAATAGGTGCCATCTCCAACCGGCTCAAGCACTCGTCAGCTTCCGAAACGCGCCTCGGCCTGAGCCTCAGCTATGCTCTGTTCAACCTGAAGCTTGGGAACGAGGTAGCCAAGGTTTGACGACTCCACCGGCCAGTTATTAAACCCCGGCCCCGCGGCATGGGCCCGTGGGGAATGAGGAAAGTCCTCTTTCGACCGGTCCTCTCCGGTCCTCGCTTTTAGGCTTTGCCCGCCGTCTGCATGCGAGACGAGAGCTCGGCTGCCGTGTCTTGTCTTGGGGCGAGGCGGAGCCTCGCGGTAGTGCAACCCCAGGCGGAGCCTGGGAACGAGAAGGTCGATGCGAGCTCTGCGGCCCCGTCGCAGACCATCGTGGCTATCGGGACGCTCTGACCTCGATTCGCTCTTCTATTCGTCTGGACCGGCCGGATCTTGGCCCTGAGGGACGGAATTTCTGGAAAAACTCCGAAAGCGGCTCTCCGTGGGCGTTCAGAGATCACGCCGGCAGAAGCAGACGGTGGCCAAAACGACGGCCAGCACCGTGAGACCCCCGTAGGCGAGCACGACGCGGGTCAGCGAGAAGTCCTCGAACTCCTCGCGGTCGAAGAAGGGGGCCTCGGCCGGGGCCTGCTTCGGCGGCTGGCCCCCCCCGAGGATGCTCAGAAACTGCTGCGCCTGGCGGGCCAACGCCTCCATATCCTCGTCGGTGATCTCTTCGGGCACGTCCTTTTCGGCCTCGCTCCACGGCTGCCGGAGCAACGTGGGGATCGCCTGACTCAGGGAGAGCGGCGAAAACTCCTCCAATTGAAAGCCGTTCAAAATGCCGTTGACCGGGTACCAGAGGAACAGGAGCACCACCATCGTCAAGATCGGCGTTCGCAACACGGTCCCCAGCAGGAACGCCAGCGACACCTGGAACGTCAACACCAGCCCCACCACGCCCAAGGCACCGCACATGCCGTAGAGGGTCACCGAATCCTCGGGCACGGGCCGCTCCAACCGGCTGAGCAGCCAGATCGCCGGAATCAGGACGACCAGGTAGACGCCCAACACCACGAGCACTCTCGCCGACCAGGTGGCCAGCAGATACTCGTAGCGGGTCACCGGGCGGCTGAGGATCCCGTCGGCCAACGCTTCCGCCCGCGATCCCGACACCGGACTGATCCCCAGCACCATCACCACGAGAAACCAGGGAAAGACCAGGTAGGGAAACAAGAGCGAGGCGATCATCGGCGCCGTCTGGAACCGGTCCCAGCTACTCAGCGCGACGACCATGGTCAGCACGGCGGTGGCGATCAGCCAAAGCCGCATTAACCAGGTGCTCGTCAGGGAGCGGAGATCATGCCGGAGGATCGCCAGAAACGGCATCAGTCGGGTGCCGGGCGTCGAGGTCGAACCGTTGGAAGCCATGGGCTACGTCCTCTTGGAGCAGTTGCAGGTAGGCGTTTTCCGTCTCGTTGTACCCGGAGTGGATGGCGGCGAGGGCAAGACTGCTGGAATCGACCAGCTTGAGCACGTCGGCCAGGGCGTCGGCCCGACTGCGGGAGTCGGATACCCTGACCACCAGCGTACGGCCGGCCTCCGCCCGCGCGTCGACGCCGTCCAGGCCGTCGGCCTGTTGGGCCAGTTGCAGGAAGTCCTCGCCCGTGCCTTCCAACTCCAGGCTGATTTCGTCGCGGCGGAGGCGTTGCTTCATGTCGTGCATCGCGCCGCTGAAGATCATCCGGCCCTCGTGCATCACGCCGACGTGGTCGCAGATCTGGTCGATGTCGCCGAGTATGTGGGTCGCGATGACGACGGTCCGCGTCTTGCCCAACTCGCGGATCAAATCGATGGTGAATCGACGTGCCGAGGGATCCAGCCCGGCGGTGGGCTCGTCCCAGAGCAACAAGGGCGGGTCGCCGACCAGCGAGGCGGCGATGCCCAGCCGGGTGCACATCCCGGTGGAAAACGTCTGGATCTTCTGATCGGTGGCCCCCAATAGTCCCACGGCCCGAAGCAGCGAGGCGAATCGCGGCTTGCGGACCTCGCGGGGAAGCCGGCAAAGCTGGCCGAGCAGGTCGAGGTATTCCGTGGGTCTGAGGTTTCCGGGTAGCTGCGGGTTGGTAGGGAGGTAGCCGATCGTGCTTCGCACGGCGATGGCATTCGGCCCGCAGGGGTGCCCGAACACCTCGGCCCGTCCCGCCGTGGGGCGTTGTAGACCCAATAGGAGCTTGAGCGTGGTCGTCTTCCCAGCGCCATTCGGCCCCAGAAGCCCGAATATCGAACCGCGGGGGACCTCCAGGCTCATGTCGTTGACGGCAATCAGGCGGTTGCCGTAGATCTTCGTCAGGTGCTCGGTGCGGATGGCCAACTCCGCGGACGCAGGCCCGTGCCGGCTCGAGCCCAGCTCTGGATGCACGTCGGTTGGTGACATCGTCCCACCCAATGTTGGGGTTCGCGGGGAATGACCGGATCCCTATCGAGGAGGATCTACGGTGCCAAAGCGGTATTCGCAACGGCTAATAGAATCTTGGCCTCCGGAGCGCAGAAAAGAAAGGAAAACGTCCGCCACTTCCTTTCGGCTCCCCGGAACGCGTTCGCTCCCGTTTACCCGACAATCGTGTGTCTGCGGCGGTCGGGGGCCGCCTGCGGGGGCTGCTCCGTACCGGGCGTGGAAGTCGGCTTCAGCCGACAGACTGTCTGCCAACAGCTTGAGCTGGTGGAAAGAGGGCCCCACGCGGTGACTCGAGCCGGCTGAAGCCGGGCTTCTCGGCCGGTATTCAGACACCTGGAGTCGGTTGAGCCCCCTTTGTCGAGAAGCCCGGCTGAAGCCGGCTCGTTCCGGTGGGGATTGGCTCCCTTCCCACCAGCTAAAGCTGGTGGCAGACCACCGGTCGGGTGAAAC
>Ga0307379_10013649_pt1 | contig 10516 bp, 10 predicted proteins | sample UN2MG_FD_202237 | JGI IMG/M metagenome (GOLD analysis project Ga0307379, IMG submission 202237) | Soil microbial communities from Risofladan, Vaasa, Finland - UN-2 | ecosystem: Environmental > Terrestrial > Soil > Coastal area > Acid sulfate soil | place: Finland: Risofladan, Vaasa | collected... | reverse complement strand
AAGTGGTTACATCCACGGAGGTGGAGCGAAAATTGAGCTTTGTCCTCGATAAGGGGCAAAGCCGGTATGTTCGCTTTTCCACCAGCATTGGCTTTTTTGTCGGACACGTTTACGGAGAACTTGTCGAGCCAGATATAGGTATGAAGGAGATACAGGACTGCAATTACACGGGGGTGCCCTAAATATCCTGCGGCAAGGTGGCACATAAGGCCCACCGTCCAAGCGAGATGCCCACGATAGCGGCGTAGCGGGTCCGAATTTTAGCCAGGAGGGCCGAGGTAGCCAGGGGTCGGGGGGCAGAGGACAGAGGACAGAAGATCAGAAGGTAGGAATTCAGGGATATAATCCAAAAACCTGGGCCCTGAAACCAGAGCCCTAAGCCCTGAGGTTTGAACCTGAACCCTGGGCCCTGATCCCTAATCCCTGACAAATCCCTTAAAGACAGAGGGTTCGGGGGATGCGAAACCATCTGGTTGAATATCACCATGTGGCACCAGGGATTCGGTCATATAAAAAATTGAAATCATATAATATTTGTGTTAAAGAGAGAAGGATCTTCTTTGGCCTGCAAACATCGATCTCATCAAAACCTGACCTGAATTCCTCACATGCGATGATCCCCAGTAGATAGATACAGAACGCTTCAATTTTATTGGACTCTTCGAGCAAACGATTCAGATCCGATAATACAGGTTATAGCGTATGCGTGAAAGGGGTTGAATGTCAGAGACATTTCCAAAACCGATTCGAGATCTTCCTGAAGCCGATATCTCTTTCCCGCTGATAAAGGTACATATTGTGGCTGCACAACATAAATACAACAACGTTTTTTTATTAATCTGCACCGGCTTATATGACATTTTTTGATATATAAGCCGGGTTGACAAATACCCTTCGAAACAAAATATATTTAGTTTTTACGAAAAGTTAATTCCATAAAAATATTTTATTAACTCTGATTTAGTTGTCAAAAAGTGACAATTTCCATATTTCACTTAGGTCAACTAATACATGTTGGGATAAACTAAATGAAATTAAAAAAAATTCATATCAAGAACTTTCGTCGATTGGAGGACGTGCAAATAGACCTGGATGATGGCGAAACTGTTTTCGTTGGCCCCAACAACAGCGGAAAGACATCAGCAACTGTAATCTTCAGGTATTTTCTAAAAGGAACCGAATTCAGAATCCATGACTTTTCTGTATCGAGGATTCGGGAAATCGATCATTTCGGCAGTGAAAATGATAAGAAGGACTTGACCCTGCCATCAATTGATTTGGATCTTTGGTTCAAAATCGATCCCGACATTGAATTTGGGAGAGTCTTTTCACTTCTGCCCAACACTTTATCCGATCTAGATGAAGTGGGCATCAGAATAAGTTTTGCTGCAAAGCAAGATGACATTGATGGTCTTGTTTCTGCTTACGATGAAGCCAAATCCCTTAAAAAGGAAGGTGCTACTCGTGATGCATTTACACTATCACGATTTTTAAGTATCCAAGGAAATCTCAAAAGATTCTTTCGCCTTCATTACTTCGTTTTAGAAAAAACAGGTGCCGATCTAGTGGTTTCAGCCCTTGAACCATCTGAAGCGGAACGCGTCCTTTCCTCTCTTCTCCGAATAGACTTTGTGGATGCACAACGAAATATTGATGATCAGGAAGCCAGTCGTAGCAATCGTCTTTCGGCAGCTTTCGCAACTTTTTACAAGCACAATCTGGAAGATCCAGCAATTAATGAAGCTGCCAGCCAGGTCATTGATGAAAATAATCAGAGCCTATCAGATCACTATGAGTTGACTTTTAAGGATTTAATGGGAGTTATTTCCAGGTTAGGCGTTCCTTCCGTCAATGATCGCAGTTTAAAAATTGTATCCACCCTAAATCCAGAAGTTGCCCTCAAAGGCAATACGGAGCTTCTATATATTGATCCGTTACTTAATCATGAACTCCCAGAGGCCTATAATGGTCTTGGTTTCAAAAATCTGATTTATATTGCTATTCAGGTGACTCACTACCATTTGCAATGGATAAATACGAAAATCAATAGGCCCATATGCCATTTAGTATTTATCGAAGAACCAGAAGTTCACCTTCACGCACAGGTTCAACAAACGTTTATTACAAATATTTGGAATGTCCTTGAGGAAAATGCCAAAGATGCAGGAGAAGAAAGTCTGATACCGCAACTTTGCGTTACGACGCACTCTTCCCACATATTAGATGCTGTGGAATTTCATAAGGTTAGGTATTTTAAACGATGTCAGATTAAGGGGGAATGTCCTGAAGGGGTAAAAGCCCTTCACGCATCAACTGTCATAAGCCTACAGGATTTTCAGCCTAAGGACACTTCGGCTCCAGATGAAGAAGATAACAGAAAAGAAACCCTGAAATTCCTTAAACAATACTTGAAGCTTACCCATTGTGATCTGTTTTTTGCCGATGCTGCTGTCCTTGTTGAGGGGATTGCTGAAAAGCTCTTGCTTCCAAAAATGATTGAAAAGGAAGCTAAAGAACTTAAAATCTGTTACCTAACAGTTCTCGAAGTGGGTGGCGCTTACGCACATCGTTTTGCGGAACTCTTTAAGTTCATCGGAATACCCTACCTTATTATAACGGATTGTGACTCTATTGATCCCAATGACTCCAGAAAATCATGCAGGGCAGATACACCAGGTGCTAAGACATCTAACGCGTGCCTTAAGTTTTTCTATGATAAGGATATTACCGTTGAACAGCTAAATAATAAGGAAGAAGCAGACCAGATTCTCGCAGATAGCTGTTGTTATCTAACCTTCCAAAAATCTGTGTCTGTAGATGGATATCAGGAAGATGAAAAAATGCATGGTAGAACGTTCGAGGAGGCTTTTATTTACGAGAATCTGGACCTTTTTAAAGACGGAAAAGTTACTACTTCCATAACACTCGAAGACGATCACGATAAAGATTATGAGCAGATTTATAACCTGGTAAAATCAGCTAATTTTAAAAAAGCGGAATTCGCATTAGATATTGTTTTTTCGGAAGAGGATTGGAAAGTGCCCCATTACATCAAGGCCGGATTAATTTGGCTACAATCAAAGATGGGAAATCAGCTTGATACTATTCAGGAGGCACTCACCCAATGAGCCCCAACCTAATCCCTACCAAGGCGGATACAGAGATCAAGGAATGTATTGACGAAAACCGGAGCTTTTCTGTTATTTCAGGTGCCGGTTCTGGGAAAACCCAATCTTTATTAACAGCTCTATCTTATATACGGGATTCAAAGGCTGGTGAACTCAGAAAAAAAGATCAAAAAATTCTTTGCATCACTTACACCAACCGTGCTGTTGGCGTAATATCCAGTCGTCTCAGTTTCGATGAAATTTTTTATGTTTCAACCCTTCATAGTTTTTTATGGACTGTCATTAATAGGTTTTCCACCGATATAAGAAAGACCCTCATTGATCATCACATCCCTGCTCAAATAGCTAAGAAACAGGAAGATGATAATGGAGGAAACAGCAAGAAAGCAGTTGCCGCAAGGGAAAAGATTGCCTCCCTGAAAGAGGATATTAAATCTCTCCAAGAGGTATCTAATTTTTATTACAGTGACAATTCAACATTCAGTAACTACAGCGAAGGGCAGCTCAGTCATGATGACATTATAGCCATAGCCGGACATTTAATCACCAACAACGCGATCCTTCAAAAAATTATGGTTCAAAAGTATCCCTATGTTTTTGTAGACGAAGCACAGGATACTTTTGCCGAGATTGTAACGGCACTTAATACACTATGTTCGGGTAGCAGCTTGCCTATTGTTGGATATTTTGGTGATCCTGTTCAGCAAATTTACGATAAACGTGCTGGAAATTTTTCAGGGCCAGAAGGGTTCAAATTAATAAAAAAGGAAGAAAATTTTAGGTGTTCTAAGGCTGTAGTTAATCTTCTGAATGCATTTAGAACGGACATTCAACAGGTTTCTGCAGGTGAAGCATCAAAGCTTGAGGGGAGTGTGGAGATCAGACTTATTGCTGCGGAACAACCAGAAGGCCCAAGAAAGCGGTACACGGACGAACAAATTGAAAGAGCTTCCACTAAGTTTAACGATATTCTTAAAATCTGGGGCCTTCATGAGAATGAGGAAACCAAGTATTTATTCTTAGTCAGACAAATGATTGCTAAACGTCTTGGATTTGAAACACTTCAAAAATTATTTACCGGCTTATATGCTTCAACACGCGCTCAAGAGGACTATGAGTCTGGAGATCACTTTTTGTTAAAACCGTTTATTAAAGTGATATCCCCTTTGCTGATTGCGCACAGGACGAACAATCAAAAGGAAGTCCTGGATATCCTAAGAAATTCAAGTCCGACATTTAATCCTAAAGGCAAAAATGCTAACAAATCACTTCGAAAAATGAGAGATTTGGCTAAAAGCCTTATTGAGGAACTATCGGGAAGATGGTCAAGCAATACCCTCCAAGAGATTTTATTGTTTTGTCAGGAAAACGAAATCATCGAGGTCTCAGAACGGCTTTCTCGGCACCTTGAAAGATCACCGCGAGATGAGGATTATAACAAGGATTTACATGAAATAGACAAGGAAGACTGGCTCGTTGATGAATTTTTTAAAATGCGTACCGATGAAATCGAACCATATGCTGACTTTATAAATGAACACACACCATACAGCACTCAACACGGTGTGAAAGGCGAAGAATATAAAAACGTTGTTGTCGTTTATGATGATATTGAAGCAGCATGGAACCTATATAGCTTCACAAAAATGCTTGTGCCAGAGATAGCTGGAAGTCCAACAGAAGGCCAGCTCGACAGGTCGATCAGGCTTGCTTACGTTTCCTTTTCAAGAGCCGTTGAAAACCTTCGTATTCTTTTATTTACGGCTGATCCTAAAGGCACTAAAAACATTCTAATCGAGAAATCATTGTTTCAGGAAGACCAAGTTATCATAAACCAATAGGTACATGATAATCAGGAATTTTACTACAATGTCACTTAGCATCTTAAATTATTTAACAAGTTGTGCACCTCCTTCACTTCAGTCTCATTTAAAACACCGGTGCAAAAATCCCAATCGGGTAGCCGGGGGTTTTTCTCCCTCAGCCCCCACAACACCCAGTATGCGGGACCGCACTGCGCACTTCACTTAAACTACCGAATCTTAGTTGTGTAATGAATGTTCCCCCACAGTTCTTTGACAAATAGAAGACCTTAATCCTTAAGCCATTGATTGGTCATACCAGTTTGCGTGGCTAACGTCCTGGCACATTTCCAAGGGCCTTTACGAGAAAAGCTCATGGGAATAGCGAGGTTCGGATGGGTACCCATTTTAAGAAGGTTACGAACACGGGTGCGGAGATATCGCCATTGTTTCCAATAGCACATTCGATCCCGCCGCCATGCCAGTGATCGATTTCAGGTATCGGGCGAAATTCTCCGATATGCCGAAAAAGTTCATCCAGCCCCGAAGGTATCGAGCAATCTTCTTCATGTGGTATTCCATGGTCACGAACCAGCTTCGGCCGGTCAGTCTTTTGATTCTCCATTTAGGCTGAATGGTGCTGGGAAAAAAGTTGGAAATAAACTTGTAGGGTCCGGGTGAGGTTAAAGATAAAGGGTTATCAAGATTTGTAAGTTCGGCAAAAAGCAGAGAAGCCTTAAAGACAGAGGTTTCGGATGATGCGACGCCGCCTGCTTGAATGTCACCATGTGGCACCAGGGATGCGACCATATAAAACCTTGAAATCATATAATATTTGTGTTAGAGGGAGAAGGATCTTCTTTGACCTGTAAAATCGATCTCATCAAAACCTGACCTGAATTCCTCACATGCAAAGATCCCCTGTGGCAAGATGTAGAACGCTTCAATTTTTTTGGACTCACTTTGTACCCGTTTATCAAAATAATTGGGTCCAATAATTATAGTTGGGCATAAGGAATGGGCATGATTAAAGTCAGAATCGGGGAAGCAGAAAGGGAGCTCGGTGGTATCGATGAGAGTTGGATCAACCAGCAGATTAATCGGCGCCGGGCGGATGGACTAACGGTTTGCGTGAGAGTAATCGTTAAGGAGGGCGACTTGGACATGATTCTGTCGACTCCAACTTGCGGAGCCAGCGGAGGTGGCGGTAGACCTCCTCGACCTCGCGAAAAGACGGTGTTCGATCTTTGGAATCAACGGGGGTTAAACGATGCTGACTTTACTGGGGGAAATTTAGTTGCATTCCTTAAACAGCTAAAACATATTTTGTAGATAGACAAGGTCAAAAAAATTATGGCAAAGCTATTCTTTTCCTATTCGCATAAGGATGAGGAACTACGAAACGAGTTAGAAACACACTTGGCGCTACTGAAACGTCAAGGGATTATCTCATCCTGGCATGATCGCCGTATCACTGCTGGCAGTGATTTTGATCAAACAATTAGCTCCGAGCTTGAGTCCTCTCAGATTATCCTGCTTCTTGTCAGCGCTCACTTCCTCGCATCGGACTATTGCTATGAAAAGGAGATGACGCGTGCGATTGAGAAACATGAAGATGGAAGCGCAGCGGTAATCCCCGTGATTTTGCACCCCTGTGATTGGCACTCTGCTCCATTCGGTCATTTGAGAGCTACGCCGACAGATGGGAAACCGGTTTCGATGTATGCCAATCAGCACGAGGCTTTCGCCTTTGTTGCTAAGGATGTTCGCGAAGCCGCTAAGTCGGTCCCCGCGCTGGAATCGGCCCCGAAGGGTGAGCAGTATCGTGCGGGCTCTCAAACGAGCATGCCCAAAGGAGATCGTTCGAGCAATCTAAGAATTAAACGAAAATTTGATGACCACGAACGGGATGAATTTTTAGAAAATAGCTACGAATACATGGCGCGTTATTTTGAAGGGTCTCTACAGGAACTCTCCGCACGAAACCCTCACATAAAAACAAAGTTCAAGCGATTGAGCGAGACGAGTTTCGCGGCTTTCATCTATGACAGTGGTGAGAGAATTGCACAATGCTTCGTTTATTATGGAGAGGGTACTTTTGGATCTACGGGGATAGCTTACTCTCAGTCTGGCGATGTCCAGAGAAACAGTTTCAACGAATCACTTAGCGTTGTGGATAATGGATACACGCTACAACTCAAACCTTTGGGTATGCAGATATTTGACAGTCGTCGTGGGGAGGCCTTGTCGCAACAAGGCGCAGCTGAATTTTATTGGAGTTTGTTTATCAATCCACTACAGGAATAAAAATGCCCAACCAGGCCAACCAATGCAGCCAACGCAAAAAACCGAGCGGCTGATTAGCGTCGTTAACTCTACAGATAAGGAGATGAATCATGGCAAAAACATATAATCTTTTTATAAGCCACTCATGGGCATACTCAGATGCCTATGAAAAAATTTGCAACCTCCTTAATAACGCGAGCAATTTTAGCTATAAAAATTATTCAGTTCCTAAGGATGACCCAGTTCATAATGCCCCAAATTCCCAAGCACTATATAATGCTATCAGATCCCAAATGGCATATTGTCATGTTGTCGTTATCATGGCTGGAAAATACGCCACTTATAGCACGTGGATTAATAAAGAAATTCAATGTGCAAAAAAAGATCTTACTAAACCGATTCTTGCTGTAAGACCTTGGGCGAACACACAGGTTTCTAGTGTCGTAAACGATAACGCCGACCTTTTAGTAAATTGGAACACAAATCCGATTGTTGCAGGGATTCGCCAAATCTCTCTATGATAGGAGTATAAAATGGAAATAGAGAAAGTACTTATTGGTTTATCTAAAGATGAATATGGCGGTTCATATAGAAATGATATACTGACTATTTACAAAACTTATCTCGAAATGGCCGATCGCATCAGTGCCAGAAGAGAAAAAACCAATTCATATTTTCTTACAATAAATACTGCACTGATAGGCTTGGTTACGTATTTAAGCCTTTCAGTTAAACCCTGTCCAGTCCTGTTTACTCATTTTCCAATAGCCATTGCTGGTATAACGCTATCCTATATTTGGTACAGGATTATTAGATCTTATCGTGACCTAAATTCGGCAAAATTTAAAGTCATTCACCGAATTGAAAAATTCTTGCCGTTAGCCCCATATGATGCAGAATGGGAAACCGTTGGAAGGGGGAAAAATAAAAAATTATATTTACCTTTTACGCACGTTGAGATTTTTGTCCCTTGGATTTTTGCCCTACTTCATTTTTATGTGTTCTTGAGAGCTATGTCGTCACTACTTTAATCAACAAGGTGCTATGCCAATGAAAATACCTGTCTTTGTATCATGCCCTACGTCTCTTAATACGGAGCAAGAGAAATCCAGAAAAATTATTTTAAAAGAATTATCGAAAGTTAATTTAGAACCACGCGCTTTAGGGCGTTCAGACTATCCAACGGAACTTCCTTTACGTGAAGTTTATCTTCTCGCCAAACATTGTTCAGGAGGGGTCATTTTAGGCTTTGAACAATTCAGATCAGAAAACGGGAAATTGAAAGTTGGCACTAAAGAAGAGAAGACTATTAAATCAACGACCTCTTTTCCCACACCATGGAACCAGCTCGAAGCCGGAATTCTTTATTCTCTCAACTTGCCATTGTTGGTTTTCAAAGAAAAAACGATATCAGGCGGTGTCTTTGACAATGGAGTAACAGATGTTTTTGTTCATCTAATACCAGCAGGGATCATAACAAAAGAAATGAAGCAGGCTTTAACAGCTGTTTTTCAAAAGTGGCAGGCAAGCGTAAGAACGCATTATTATCGATAAAAACCAGTTAACCTGTAAATTCAGCGACCCCAAAAGCGGGCCCGCTGATTAAATTGTTAGCTTCCAGAAAGGACAATTGACATGCCAAATAAAATATTTTTGGAAACATATCCTCTTTATCGCAAGTTTAAGGGAGAATCTGGGGTCGGGCCACGCTAAGTGTCTGAAAATTTGTAAATAGAGCTTTAAAAAATGGCCACTTTTTGGTCTTAAACATACCATTTTATGTGCAAAATTGCAGGTCTAAGGATTTTTTTGAAATACTCTTTATCTTAAAAGGTGCTTTTGGGAGTCAAAAAAAGTCGTTTAAGAAGATTTTAGGGCCTATCTTGGGCTTCTTTATCTGTTATTATGGTCGGTTACCGCGGCCCGACCCCCAATGTGCGAATTGCCGCTCAAATGTTGAAGGTGATCGTATCACTGGATAAGACATTAAAAGCCGAGGGAGAATCTACGCCGAAGAAAATTGGGTAGGCAGGGATCAGGAGTCAGGGGCCGGGGAACAGAGGTCAGAGGTCAGAAGGTTAGAAGGTAGGAGGGTAGGAATTCAGGAATATAATCCACTTAGCGTCTTATGCGTCTTTAAAAGACGTGTTTGTCAAAATTTTAGGTCGTATAATACTAGTTATTTTAAAAAAAGGAGAATGATATGCAAATTGAATTCGCACATTTAAGAGAAAAATCAACATCTGGTGGTTGGATTAATTTCGCTGTTTTCAATGCGAAATCTAATGCAGGAACAGATTCTGCGAATTCTCAATTGCTATCTGAACTTACAGTTAAGGCAAGGTCAACGGGTTTAAAGATTGATCAATCAGCTTTAGCATACAAGCATGCGGGCAGAATTAAATATTTTGGTGACAAGAAACTCGTTGATTATTTAGCAAAAGGTTGGGTACCACAATGGACCCACAAATTAAACCCGTAATCAGTGAATAATAAAAAAACTTATCAATGGGCTATCAGCCATCATTTTCTATCCCATTGGAGTTTTATTGACCAATATTAAAATTACAAACAAAAAATAACCAGCCGCTCAACACGGACTCGCTGAAGCTCCCTGGTTAGCTCCACGTTATGAATGAGGAGCAATGCTAAAGAGATATAAAAATGGCTTTTTTAATTTGATAAAAGAAGCCGGACTCTCTCCTATAGATTTTCATGCCGAAGATGCCAAATTTGAAGGGCTGCCTGCATTCATCATTTCCTTAGGAGACACGCCACTAAAATTTATCGTCGTAAGTGACTCGCAGATTCGATATGAAGATGATTTTGACTTTGCCTATACGGCCTTTGCGCCGGATTTTCCGCAGATTCCAACATACTTAACCGGTGACCGCTTTTCGATTCAAGATATTTATAAGCAATTCAAAGCATGGCTGACTGAACATGTGATTGAGTATATCGATGATCTTATTACACCTGATTTATGGGCACAAATTCAGAAAGATAAAACCCTTGTAAATGGAGGTAAAATATCTGGTGATGAATTGACTGAGTTTTCAGAGGAAGAGAAGATTCAATTAAGACTGTCAATTAATGAGTTCAGGCAGGTTATAGTCACGAATTTCTCTCCCTCTGAGAAAGAAATGCGGATTATTGATGATAGACTCAACTATTTAGTGCCTGAACGAAAACCCCTGTTCTTGCCAACCTAAATCCGATATTAAGCCCATTCACAAATTGAGCAGCATTCAATTTCGATAGAAAAGAAGAAGTAAAGAGATTTTTCATTCGAAAAGTACT
>Ga0307379_10013647_pt1 | contig 10517 bp, 4 predicted proteins | sample UN2MG_FD_202237 | JGI IMG/M metagenome (GOLD analysis project Ga0307379, IMG submission 202237) | Soil microbial communities from Risofladan, Vaasa, Finland - UN-2 | ecosystem: Environmental > Terrestrial > Soil > Coastal area > Acid sulfate soil | place: Finland: Risofladan, Vaasa | collected... | reverse complement strand
TCGCACTGAGGCAATAGAGGACGCTGCCGCCGTTGACACTGAGGAAGTCACGGCAGGCGGCGAGGTCGACCGGCTTGTCGAGCGGGCCCAGACGGAGCGGCCTTGTGAGGAGGCCCGGCGGCTCGGGAGGCGGGGGAGTCTCCTTCCCGGGCGGATGGTGCGGTGGGCCCTCGGGGTCGTCTTCCATGGTCCCCCTCCGGTCGGCGCACTTCTCGAGACGGTGAACCGCTGATCCCTTACCCGCTCCCCATTATCATGATAGGACACAGGGCCCCGCTTTTCAATAGCCATTTCCATCGAGGGCCGCGGCAGGCGTGTCAGGACCACATCCGCCGGTCGAGGCTGCGGTGCTGGACGGCTTCGGAGCAGGTCCACACCTGTCTCGGTGTGCAGGAGCACTCCTTCTCCGGGTGCCCGAGGAACCCGCACGGACACCCGTGTGGACGGATTGCCAAGAAATACGTCTCCAAAATCCCCTCTGCCGTGCCTGGAACGAGCGCCCCTGAGGCGCGATGAACGAGCACCCGTGTGGTCGGATGACCAACCCATACACTCCTCAGGATGCAGTCTTCTATCATGGGTGTAGCGGGGCGGGATTCGATCCTGATTCTCTGAGTTTTCTGGAGGGGGAGGAGGTCGAACTGGAGCCCCTTGCCGCCGCTCTGGCTTGAGCCGTCATTTCTTGTCCTCTCCGCCTTCCGTCGGCGCGATCAGCCGCCAGACGAAATAGGGATAGTCTATGGCGGCCACGCCGGGGCTGTAGTCTTCGTGGTAGGGCTCTGCCGTCGCCGTGAACCGGAGTTTCCTGACCGGTACCGGATCGAACTCCATGGGCAGGAAATCGGCGTCGCCCAGAATGCCTTTCAGTTCCCCGACCTTGCGCCAGGTCTCGCCGTCTTCGGAAACCTCCAGCGTCACGTCCAGCCGGTGGTTGCGGCCCAGAGTGTAATAACCGTGGTAATAGCCGCAGGTCGGGCCGCGCAACTCCACCCGGCACAGCTTCACCGCCGGCTCCAGAACTTGAACGACGCCGAAGGGCTTGTATTCCGTCCTGCAACCCACCTGGCCGCAATCGTTGCTCGAGAAGCCGGAGGCACGAGTGCCTCCTTCGGTTGCCCACGTCGCGCCGGGCGTCAGCTCCAGGCGGCTCTTCGTCTCCCCCCGAGGCCCCTTCAGCGTCACCGCGTATCGCGTGTTGGCGCCTCCGACCGCTCCACACCTCTGCAGCACCACTCCCGGCCTTGCCGGCGCTTTGATCGGCGGCAGGAGCGGCGGACGATCGGCTCGTTTCGACCAGTAATTGAAGTCCTGTTCGATCGGTTCCACGCCGGTGATCGCGATGAACGTCTGACATTGGGAGTTGACCATCTTCCTGTCATCGCCTTGCTCGTATGCCGGAGTGAAGAACTCCAGGTGCTTGATGACCTTCGCCGGATACGGGTTCACCCATTCATTGACCTTGAGCATCACCCATGAGCCACCCGGACAATTCCCCTTCCAGCCGATCCGATCGAGAAGAGGGATCTCATTGGGCGAATCATAGGGATTGTTCCAGAAGTCATGCATGTCCCAGGGACGGAAGCAATCGACCGGCAGCCACGTGTCGTCCTCGTAGGTCACCCGGCATGTGGGAAACAGCCAGGCATGCCAGCCCTGCCATTGCGGACTCGCCTGCCAGCCTGCACGGAGGAAGGCCAGGCTCGCCAGTTTTCGCTCCACCGGTATCGGCCCGGCGCCTTCAATCACCGCTGCGGCGTCCTTCGGATGGGTACTGCCGGGCGTGGGACGTCCCAGGGTCAGGATGCATTTCCCGTTGTTCTTTGCCGGGTCGATGATGTCGAACGCCACTCCGGACAGGACCTGCTTTCCCGTGGGGACGTATCGCAGGTCAATCGCCGGCATGCGTCCCGGCTCCAGCGTCTCCCTGCCCGTCGCCTGTCCCGTGTGATTCACGAAGGGGCGGAGATCAATGAGGAAGAATCCGGGCCGGTCGCCCGCCCGCCACGACGGGAAGTCGCGGCGGAAGCGCCAACTGTTCCCCCACACCCGCAGGTCCTGGAAGTCGATCTTTTCACGGGGGCACTTGTCCGCCCCGTACCACATCCTCTCGACCGCCGACGGATGCCCCGCCCAGAACGGCGTATCGGTCAAGTGGGATGCGGTCCCCAGGTCGGTTGCCATGCCGTCAAGATTGATACGCTCGACGGAAGGCCAATCGAGAGGGCCGTTCGCCGTGCGCGAGGGGAGCAGTCTGGATCTGATGAAGTCCTTGAATCCCGGCGATCCATCATCCGGCAGGATATACTCCAGGTCCGTCGGCAGGGATTTCACGTCCGCCGCCACGATCGCCCGCTTCCATTTCAGATCGTCCCTGTCGCCGAACGCCACGTCCCACGGCTCCAGCACCCCCGTCATCTGCCGTTCCCTCAGGTGGCGCGCGATCTTCTCCGCGAAGAGCGCGTACAACTCATCCTTGCTCTTCCCGGTCTTCCGACAGTTCCGGCAGACCGCCCAGCGGGCGCCGCTCTGAGCCCAGGGAAGCACCAGCCCCCCCAGCCAGATCTTTCCCGGGCTGCCGCACAGTTCCCGGAGTTCATCAATCCTGGCGAAGATGAGATCATAGCTCCTCGGATTCACCGGGCAGAGGTTCAAAGCCGAGCCCAACTCCTCCGGCGCCTCGTCCGGGTCGCATTCCACCACGCTGTAATCCTTGCTCGCCCGAACAAGCTTGTCCCATCCACACGGACTGCACCGTGGATGTCCGAGCAGCATCGGCCGGATCTCCATGTGGTGCTGGTCTCGGATCCGGCGGCTGACCTTCGCGACCAGTCCGGTCGGCCAGGCGAGCGCCGGTCCCTCTATGGCCGTGTACGTGGCGTTCCACTTGAATCGGCTCTGCAATTGGCAATTACGCAGAAGCCGCGGGATCTCCGACGGCACATAGCCGAACAGGGCGCCCTCGGTGAAAAACAGGCTCCGGTCGAGCGTCGCCGGCCAATCCTCGATCTTCATGCACCGCACGCCCAGACCGTTCTGCTTCGGGTCCCGGGAACTGTGCCAGCGACAGGCCATCATCAGGCTCTGCACGCCCCAGTAGAGACCGTCGTCGTCGCCGCCCAGCACCACCACCCCTCGTGGAGACGCCCGCAGGGCGTAGGCCTGCGGCTTGGCCGCGATCTCCAGTTGCTCCTCCCGGCGCAGTCGCTCCGCCAGGGCGCCGCGCCTGGGCTGTCCCACATACACCACGTCGTCCAATTTCGTCTCCGCCGCGGCGGGTTCCTCCGTCACCGGCACTTCGATCCGCCATCGGTCGTGGATCTCCTCCCGGATCTGCTCCGCCACCTTGCGTGCCTGAGCATCCGGCTGCGCCACGATCCGTGTCCCGGGCCCGATGATGAACCAGCCTTCCCCCTCTTCCATCTTCCTCGGCCTCGGGACGATCTGGCCGGCGTCCGGATCCGGCGTCGTCGTCGTCCATTTCAGCGGGGGAGCATTCTCGTTCGGTATCCACGGTTGAAACGGCTTGATGTCGCGATGTTCGCCCTTCGGTTCTCCCCACACCCAGAATTCCTGAATGCCGTTGATGCAGACGCCGCCGCGATACCCCCCGCAGTCGGCGCGCCACCGCAGGTATCGCACGACCGAATCCAGTCCCCGGACGCTTTCAGAGGCCCGGCGATAGGTCTTCCTCCTGGACGGCTCCACGAACGGCCCGTCGTCCATGTGCAGCAGGACCCAATCGTCTTCAGCGTCGCCCCTGCCCCAGATTTCAAAGTTCACGTAGTACGGTCCCGCACACAGGATATCGAGCCCGTCCACGTGGTAGCTCTGCCCCAGATCGATCTCCACCGCGTGATTATGGAGGCCATACGTGTAAAGGGGCTCCGGCACAATCCGGCAGTTCCAGAGGATGATCTCCGGCCTGCCGGTCAGACTGCCCTTCTTGAAGGAGATCCAACCCTTCCGGCCCCCCGGATCTTCTATGCGCGTGTCGAAATCGAAGCCGCTCACGGGAAACGCGGGATTGCTGTCGCCGTCGACATCGTTCTTGTAGTCCAGATGCACGTAGCGATAACTCCCGTCGGGGGCGTCCGGCAGAATGCTGCGGATGTTTCGTTCCGGATGCCGGTAGTTGTCGGTCAGGCAGTACGACCCCGGCGGTTCTTCGTCCGGTTGGTATCGCATCATCACCTTCTTCACCTCCGCAGGCCCTGCAGCCCGCAGGGCCACCACGACCTTCTCCTGCTTCCCGCCACTCCAGAAGCCTCCCTGTCCGTTCTTCAGCGCCGCTTTTTTTCCATCCAGGAAGATCTCCGGCATGCTCCCTTCATTCGTCACCGATATCAGATAGAAACTGTTCGGTCGCACCGCCACCGTCTGGCTCAGACTCGCGCCCTTCCCCATCCCGCAGCCACCGTTCGGCAGGAGCGCCGTGACCGGGCCTTTCCACTCCCACGGCGACTCCGCCCGCGGCAGGGACAGGTCCCCGTCCCGCAGCGCATTCGAATCCTCGAAGTACAGTAACCCGTTGCCCCCCACCACATAAAGAAACGGCACGGAGATTTCGGTGTTCCACGTGCTGACCATGCGGTTATTGGGGTCCAGCTGCTGCGCGCCCCGACGGAGCAGCTTCAATCCCAGCACATCCCCCCGCACCGGCGTAGCCGGCCCCTTGTGTTCCGGTCGCCGCTTGAGCGATGAAAACGGAATCGCCATCTCCAGCATCCATCGGTTCGGTCCGAATTTTCCCGCACTCTTCCATTCGGGAAAGTACGCCCCCCCATGCGTCGGGATCGACGAGAATCCCCAGCCCGCCATCCGCGCCCGCGAATTGGCCCGGAACGAATACGTCTCCCCCTCGCCCTGCACGCCGCCCACTTCGATCACGACTTCCACGCAGTCGTCCGGTCCGGCCGAGGTGGGCCCCGGCCCCCCAACCACCCCGTCCATCCGTACGTTCGTCAGCTCCGGCTCCTCGCACACGAAGGCGAAGTACAGGTTCGTCCTGTCGTAGCACGAGTACACCACCGTCTGACGGCCGGATTCCTGATGACGGGCGATCTGCGTCCACGCCCCGTGCGTCCGGCCGCAGTTCGGCCAGACCGGGTCTCGGTCCACCTCGCCGTCAATCACCGGCCCCTGATCCACCCGTGTGCAGACCAGCACCGGCTGCCCGGGTACGATCTTCCGGTCAAATCTGGTGCGGAAAGCCGGGGGCTCCTTCGCCGAGGCCGTCACGGCAGCCTGGGCTGCGACGGCCGGGGTCTGGGCGGCGGTGATTGTGGACAGCAGCAGGCAGATGGCACAAACGAGAGGTATTGCGATTGCAGTTCTCATGTCCCGCTCCGCGGAGACGAGGCATCCCCCTGGCCTGTCAGGCTAAGCCTATTAGTTGGAAGTGAGGCGGAATTGTTGCGGGGTCCGCGCGGATGTGCGGGCGCCCGGGAGCCTCCCGGTTGGCCGGTCAGCCGCTCGGTCACCCCCCTCCGCTCCTACGGGACGCAGTCCATGCTCGTCAGCGGGTGCCAGCCGGCGTCGGCGGGCGCGTCGATGGCGAACCAGACGCGCGGGGTGTCGGTCTCGTCCACGATGCCGAGGGCGACCTTCACCTCGCCGCGCTCGAAGCCGCGGGGGAAGAGGATCTTCTCGCGGAACCAGTTGTGGCCGGGGAGCCACCTGCGGATGTCCTCCTTGAACCGCACGACTTGCGACTTCCGCCCCTGCGTGAAGCGCAACGCGAGTTTGTAGGGCCGGTAGATCGGCGCGCACCCGACGTTGTCGGTGAACGTCTCGACCCGGACCTTCCCGCCGCGGCGCGCCTGAATCGGCAGCAACATCTGTCGAAGCACGAAGCGGTAGCCGATCTTCTTGTCGAACTCGATGAGCTTGTCCATCACCCTTTCGGGGAAGAACACGTTCTTCGGCATGAAGACGGACATATGGTAGTTGTAGCCCTCCTCGACGATGCGGTCGAAGTCGTATCCTGCCATGGCCCACGTCGCGACGTTGCCGCAGGTCTCCATGGTCACCGGCGCCGTCTTCCAGGCGTCCTTGACGCCGCAGAGCTGAATCTCCTTCGGGTAGGCGTCGAAGGTGTGGTTCCAGGAAAGATCGACGGGGACCTCGGGGTGATTGCCGAGGCGGAGGTCGCCGAAGCAGTCCGCGCGCCAGCCGATCGCGCGTCCCGTCCGCGCGGCGACCTTCGCGGCGTAGGTGCATCCCCTCGTCCCGAGCATCGTCACAAGCTGTGTCCTGCGAAATCCCGCGAGGTAGATGTCGAGGAGCTTCGCGGCGGTCTTCTCGCTGCAGTTCCCTCCGCCCTCGCCCCAGAACCCGCCGTAGGCGACGTCGATGCTCTCGAGGTCGGGGTGTCCGTCGTAGCGCTCGGCGAACGCGCGGACGAAATCGGCGAAATGGCGGAGGTAGAGCGGGTCGTTGCCGTCGGGCTCCCTGGGCGCAACGGGGCCGTTATCGAGCCACTTCGCGCCGGTGTCCCAATACCAGTCGGGGACGTTGACGGACACCTTGGGCGGGAAGCGCTTCGCCTTGGGCGGGTTCTTCTCGGTGTCGATACGGATGGTGTAGGGCTGGAAGCGGAGTTGCGCGGTCTGGCCGCGCTCGCGGGCGGCCTTGAGCGTGCCGTCGATGAGTCTCCAGTTGAACCGGCCCTTCCCGGGCTCGAGCCACGCCCACGGCCAGCGGCAATAAGTCAACGTCGTCCGCGGGATGTACTTCACGTTGTGGCGCACTTTTCCCGCCGACGGGAACGCCTCGGGCCCATACGTGTCGGCGGTGATGAACGCGGGATACGTATCGTCGCCCTGGAAGCGCTGGAACGTCGTCGTGCCGCGGTGCGGGTTCGGAACGTAGCCGAACGACTCCTTCGGCCGCGCGCGCTGGATGACCTCGTCGGGACCGAACGCGTCGCGCCAGTAGACGACCGGCTTGCGCGCAATCGGCTTGAAGTTCGCGTGGCTGTCGATCTGCCGCAGGATCTGTGGGACCTGCCGGGCGCCCATGTGCTTCGAGAAGACCTTCCGCCACGCGGCCTTCGTGCGCTTCTTCGGCGCCTGGTTCGTGAATGCCGGAAGCTCCCGCAGCACCTCCAGCACCTGCGCCGAGCGCGCGCCCTTCCGGGCAAGCGTCTTCTGCCAGTGCTTGCGCTCTTTCAGCCGATCGGGAAGCTCGGCCGCGACATCCGGGAAGGCATCGATGATCTCCATGATCCGGTCAACCACCTGTGCGGGCGTCAGCTTCCTGGCTGCAGCCTTCTTCCGCTTGCGCGGCATGTCCGTGTCCTCCATTGGGGGTGATGTCGTATCGATGACCGTGGCGCGGTCGCGTTGCCTTCCATCGCTCCGATCCAGCCTTTCGTCGGACCGTCGGGGTCGGCCGCGGCCATGAGCCGGGATTTCCCAGATGATTTCCGCCAGTGCTTCCATCACCAACTGTTGGTGGGCATGCTGTAACCCATTTGCCCGTCCTGAGTTACGACCTATTCCGACGGTAGAGGGTTCCAGACGCGCCAGAACAAGGGCTAACTCTTTTCCTGCAAACAGGTAACGGCGTGTTCCGCAACAATCAACGGCGGAAGAACCCGCCGGCGCCTTAGGCGTTCGGCAGGAACGCGCCGATGGCCTCGAGCCGGCGTTGGAGTTCGCGGACGTCGACGCCTCGCGTCTCCGTGTGATGCTCCGCCGCCAGCGCCGCGGCCATGCCCGCCGCCTGCCCGGTAATGAAGCAGGCCGGCATGACGCGCACGGACCCCTGCATCCGGCGGTCGGCGCTGATGCACCGCCCCGCGACGAGGACGTTCGAAACCCCCCGCGGCGTGAGGCATCGGTACGGAATCCCATAGCTCTCGCCAGGGCCGTAGCGCAGCGTGTTGAAGTCCTGTTCGAACTGCTTGAAGTCCGTCCCGACGGGCTTGGAGGCGTGCACGTCCACCGGGTAGCAGTATCGTCCGATCTCATCGTCGAAGACCGCGCGGCGCTTGAAGTCCTCCACGTTCAGCACGTAGTCGCCGAAGATCCGCCGCGTCTCGCGGACGCCGAGCAGCGCGGCCGTCGCCACCAGTTCCATCCGCTCGTAGCCCTTCAGGCAGGTCTTGTAGAAGCGTTCGTACTCGAGCAGGAGTTTACGGGCCCAAATCAACCCCCGCGTGACCGACCGCTCGTCGGTGCCGTCGACCCCGAACGTGTGTCCGATGTTGCCGCCGCCCGTGTGCGGGCCGACCGGGATCATCCCCGGGAGATGCGGGTCCTCGACCGTGAAGACGTTGTCGGCGAACGCTCGAGGGAGGTGCTGCTCCTGCTGCCACATCCCGTGTCCGGCGGCATTGACGATTTCCCAGTCGATGTCGGCCCAGACGCTGCAGAGCGTCGGGGGCTGCATGTTGCCTTCGGCGTCGCCCTTCTCGAACGGGACCCCGGCCCACGCGCACAGGTCGCCGTCGCCGGTGCAGTCCACGAACACGCGCGCCCTCACCGCAAAGAGTCCGCTCTTCCCCTGGCAGACGGCGAGCTTCACGCGGCCCGCCTCGGTCTCGACGCCGACGCAGTGGGTCATGAACGCGAACGCGACGCCTGAGGAGCCGACGAGGTCGTCGTAGACGCGCTTCAGGACTTCGACCTTGTAGACCGTCCACGGGAGCCGGTCGGGCGGCGGCGTCGGGCCCATGCCCCCGGCCTTTTCGAGGCGCTCGCAGACCTCCCGGCCCACGCCGCCTGCGAGGAAATTCACGCCGTCGGTGAACTGGCAGAAGAGGGGCAATCCGCCGGAGGTTCCCATCCCGCCGAAGGCGCTTTGTCCCTCGACGAGGAAGACGCTCCGGCCCTGACGCGCGGCGGTCGAGGCGGCGGCGATTCCCGCGGGCCCGCCGCCCGCGACGAACACGTCCACGTCGTGACGCACCTCGATCCGCCGGCTGAAGATGACCGTAGCTGATTGTGGCACCACGAGCGTTCCTCCAGGGCAGGAGACGGGCTCCGCTCGCCCTTTGTGCGTGCAGCCCGGATTTCCCATCTGACGCCTACCCACGACCGCCGTGAGCGGCACTCCATGATACACACAACCCAGACCCGTTCAAGCCCCTGAGCCACCAAGACGATTGAATCTCCTGACGGGGCTGATATGATGTTACCTGGAGTGGGAGAGACATCAGGAGGAAAGATGGCAAAGATACTGCGGGAGCCGGCCCGGACCGTGCCGGTAATCGGACACTATGACGTGGTGGTCCTGGGCGGGGGCCCCGCCGGCGTGGCGGCAGCCGTGTCGGCCGCCCGTGGGCGGGCGAGAGTGCTCCTGGTCGAGCAAACCGGCTGTCTCGGCGGCATGAGCACAAACGGCCGGGTGCCGGTGTTCGCCCCACTGGGCAACGGCCCCCGGCCCGCGGTCACCGGCATCACGCTCGAGGTGGTCGAACGCCTGCGGAGCGTGGACGGCGTCGGCAAGAACACCGACACGCTCGCATGGATCCCGATTGACGCCGAGAAGCTCAAGCTCGTCTACGACCAGTTGACCGCCGAGGCGGGTGTGGAGGTGCTCTACTTCACGCTCTTTGCGGACGTGCGCCGTCGCGGCCGACGTGTCACCCACGTCATCCTGGAGAACAAGGCCGGCCGACAGGCGGTCGCGTCGAAGATGTTCATCGACGCAACCGGCGACGCGGACGTGGCGGCACGGGCCGGGGCAGGATTCGACAAGGGCGACGATCACGGACGGATGCAGCCGGCCGGCCTGTGCTATACCGTGGCCGGCATCGACCTGCCCACGTGGCGACGCTTCCTGCAGTCCATCGGCCCCGACCGCGCGGGCTGGTGGAAGAAGCTCGAGGATTCCGGCGCTCTGCCGAAGCTGCCGAAGACGGAATATCGCGGGCTGGAGCCGTTCGAGCTCGCGCCCGGGGTGGGCGTGGTCAATTTCGCCCACCTCTTCGACGTGGACGGCTGCAATCCCAAGGACCTGTCACGGGCCATGAGGGACGGCCGGGCAATGGCCCATGCCTTCATCGAGTGCGCCCGGAGAAACTTGCCCGGCATGAAGAACGCCCGCATCGTGGCGACGGCGGCACTGCCGGGCATCCGCGAGACGCGTCGCATCCGCGGCAGGCGGCGCCTGACGATCGAAGACTTCCTTTCCGCCCGGCACTCCGACGACGACATCGCCTGCTACGACTACCCCGTCGATGTCCACAACGTCGACAGGGATGCGCGAAAGATCAAGCGCTTTCAGAAGGACTTCGAGCGGCTCAGGCTGCCGGTGGGCAAGACCTATGGCATCCCGTTCGGGTGCCTGCTGCCGAAGGGGCTGGATAATCTGGCGGTGGCCGGACGGTCGCTGTCGGCCGATCGGTCCATGCACGGCAGTGCCCGCGTGATGCCGGCCTGCTTTGCGATGGGCCAGGCCGCGGGCCTGGCGGCGGCGTTGGCGGCGAAGAGGAAGATGCCGCTGCACAAACTGGACGTCGCCGACCTGCGCCGGAGGCTCACCAAGGCCGGAGTCCGGCTCGCCTGAAC
>Ga0307379_10013646_pt1 | contig 10517 bp, 5 predicted proteins | sample UN2MG_FD_202237 | JGI IMG/M metagenome (GOLD analysis project Ga0307379, IMG submission 202237) | Soil microbial communities from Risofladan, Vaasa, Finland - UN-2 | ecosystem: Environmental > Terrestrial > Soil > Coastal area > Acid sulfate soil | place: Finland: Risofladan, Vaasa | collected... | reverse complement strand
CGCGATCTCTTGGCTCAGTCCATAAAATCGTTTGTCCAGATCAAGGCTTTCTTTGTCCAATTTGTCTACCCTAGCGCTGAAAACGTCTCGCGGGGCTTTACCGGCAATGTTCTGACACTGTTCCTTGAAAAAAGGGCATATACCTTCGGCCAGTTTCTCCTTCCCTTCCTGCAAGCCATCCCGCTTCCCTTCAAGAAGCCCTTGGGCCGAGCGAAGTTTTTCTACGTCTTTTCTTAAATCCGGCAACCGGGCCGCCGTTAGGTTTATACTATCATCTGCTGCAAGGGCTTTCTGATTTTTTTTGAGCTGGTTTTCTTCTTCCGTATGTTGTTTCCCGGTTTTCTCGACTTCACGCATTTCGTGTTCTAATGCCTGGGTAAGGCGGGCACTTTCTTTGTCCAGTGCATTTATATCCCTCTCGATCTCCCTTCTCTGCTTCTCCTGCTCCCGCAAGGATTTAAGATTAGCTTCAGCCGCCTCAAACATTTCCTTGCCTGCCCGGCTCTTTTCCATAATTTCAAGGGCCGTCTCGGCCTCTTTAACCCGTTTATTCTGGTCAGCTATTTTCCCTTCCCCGTCACGAGTGCGATTCTCAAGGACCTGGATATCTGACTTCACGGTATTAGCCGTTTTTTCCTGTCCATCAAGTTTGGCAAGCTGTTTTTCAGTTTCGGCTAAAGTCCTTTCCTTGTCTGACAAAACCTTTTGCTGTGCTTCAGCGTCTGCAACGATGCCGGTCAATTCTTTTTTCCGTTCGGGCAAAACGGCAACCTGTTCCTGTTTACCTTCTATCTCAACGTTCAACACTTCAATCTTGTTTTTTACAGCTGCCAGCAGGGTGCTGGTGCCTTTGTAGGTTTTGCGCCAGGCATCGATACCGAGGATCTCATCAAAGGCTTCCTGACGTCTGGTCGGCTGTTTGATTACAAAGGGACCCAGAAATTCGCTCTGGAAGGGGCCGATCACCAGTTTATATTGATCAGCCAGGGAACGGCCGCTATCAAGTCCAAGCAGTTCCTTGATACGCGCTTCCGTTTCCGGGGCTCCGGCATGGTTCTCCACTTCAAAATTTCCGCCGATTTCTCTGGCCAGCAGCCATTTGGAACCGGCCCCAACACTGCGGGAAATCCGATATGTTTCACCATCATCCGTTGCAAAGGTCACGGCTATTTCTCCCTTCTTGGCACCGATGGTAATGAAACGGTCGATGTTACCCACAAAGTCACGGGCATCAACCCCGAACAAAGCATAGCCAATAGCCTCAAAGATCGTGCTTTTACCGACCCCGTTGTCACCGGAAAGTACGTTGATTCCGTTGACAAAATGCAGTTCCTTGTCACGGTGGGATTTTATGTTCTTCAGAGAGATAGAGAGAATTTGCATTGGTCAAACTTTCTCCGAGAAGAGACCGAGCAATTCGTCATCTTCAACATCACCCTTCAGGACCAGGTCGCGGATCGACAGAGACAACCGGGTCAACTCCTCTTCACGACCGCGGTATTTGCTGTGTGCCCCGATCAGTTCATTCAGTACATCATTTTCAATCTCGGCAAGGGATTTCTTGACAATTTCCTCGCCACCGGCCCGAGCCACCAAAGAAAGGCGATTTTTTATTTCAAGGTGCAATGGCGAAGCGAACTCATCAAGGGCCAGTCTTAAACGTTCGCGTCCCAGCTCAAAGGGGTGAAAACCGACCCGTCCTGCCAGTTTCAGTTCAAGCAATGGCGCGCGTTTATCGGATATGTCAGACAACTTTGCTTGTACCTGTTCACGGAAGCGAGTAAGTGCGTTATCAGCATCTTCCGCCCCATCCAGATTAATGGCCTCGACCAGCATCGGCCGGGGATTGGTTGGCCTGAATTCCGGTGAAAACTTGCCATCCGCGGCGGTAACAAAGTAGTACCCCTTGTCATACTTTTCTTCGCCGAAGTTGACTCTTTCCGGCGCTCCGGGGTTGTATGCGTAGGGCGTTCCTTCCGGCGTTTCAATCACGTATGGTTTGTGGCCGTGTCCGAGGGCGACGTAACTAAATTTTTCGGCCAGGGGATGGGCCTCTTCGATTTTCATGTTGCCGATTTCAACCGGCGAATACTTCCAGATGCCGACATGAAAAAGCAGCAGATTGTTCTCGGTGGTTACCGCATTGCAGATTCGCTCAACATGGCTTCCGGCCTGGGCGCCGATATAACCGAGGCCGTATATATTCAGGCCACCGATCTCAATATGCCCGCCCATCCCGATCTCTTCATCGAATGGATCGAACTGATAGCCACCATCTTCGGTACGGGTAGGACGCAGCAGACGGATATAGCCCATCTCAGAAAGGGCTTCCATCCATGAGATATTGTTGCGCCTGTGAATCCAATCGTGATTGCCTTCGATGGCGATGCAGGGAATACCCGCTTCTTTAAGTGGTTGCAGGGTTTCGATTGTTTTGGCAAAGGTCTTGGGCAGGATTTGCCCAATGTGAAATAAATCTCCACAGATCAGCACAAATTCGACTTCTGCCTTCAACGCATCTTCAACGATGCCCGACAGGCAACGAAAAAAATCTTCGTAACGTTCAGTTTCCCCAGGGGAGTTGCGGTAGGTTTTGCCGAGATGGATATCGGCGGTGTGGAGAAAGCGAATTGTCATTGGTTACCTTTTATGCATACATTCATTGTTTGGATAAATATAATGCTAATTCAAATAGCTAGCTTGGGCCGCCACCCGACAGATCTACAGCTACAGCCCCCCTTTTTTTGGTAATACTGGTCTCAATGCGAAGCGATCTCGTTAATTATCGGCCCATCCGCACCGATAGCGGAGAAGCGATAGAATTTTGCGCCCACACCTAAATGGCGGAATTTCTGTCGTGCGAGCTGTAGAAGTTTTTGGTCGCAGGTGGCAATGATGAACTGGCGCTTTCCGAAATCGGATTCGAGCAAGCCGACAATCAAATCGAGTAAGGCATAAGTATTCAGGTCGTCGAAATGCGTTACTGGGTCATCTAAGAACACCGTTGAAAAGGCGGACCATGTCTGTGAACTGCATGCTGTCAGGAACAGACCAAGCAATAGCGTTTGCTGCTGGGATTGGCTGAAATAGTCGGTCGGACGCAACTCCTCGCCATGGCGTTTGACCCGGACACTAATCGTGGATTCGCGGCTCCGGATTTCAATTTCGTCGAAACCATAGACGGAACGAAGCCGGCGCTGAATAACCGACGTAAGCGGGCCGAAGTCGCGAGTGAAATTGGCGATGGCCTCGTTTTGATGGGACGACAGAAGGTGGGAGAGTTCCTCGAAATACTTCAACCACGGCTGATGCTGATCACGCCGCCCCTCTGCGGCCATGACCGCCTTTTCCTTGATTCGGATATTTTGAAGTAGTTGGGTCAGAGCTGCGGCGGTCGTCACTGCATCAATCGTCAGCTCAAGATTCGACGCCGAATCCCGCAGTAAGAGGGTCTGCGCCTGTGTGCGCGACTCTTTCGCAATCAAGCTAAGCAACATCTCTTCGCTGGCATCCTCTGGAAGGTTGGATTCCATGAGCCGGACAGTGATTTGTGTTATTGTTTTTTGAAGATTTACGAGATGAGTTCGCAATGACATGATTTGTGTTTTGAGTGATTTAAAATCATGCCGGTGTTCGTTCATTTCCGTTTTTTTCTGTACCGCATCCGTTTGGGCTATCGCCACCTCCGCTTTAAACTCGGATAGATGCACACGAGTGAGGCGCTCTATTTCAGTGAGTTGTTCGTTATCAATGTCGAGGGATACCTGGACAAGTCGCGGGTCGTTGTTCAGTCGGCTGGCTTCCTCCTGCAGGTGCGCCAGCGCCGCTTTTTGCTCGGTAATCGTGGCCGCCTTGCTGGCCATGAGAGCTTTCGTGTTCGTGAGCGCAATGCGCGCCTCCTCCTCCGCGACACCAGTCTCCTGAATATGCCGGGTCAATTCTTCAACCTCTAGTTTAACTCGGTTGTGCCGTGCTATCAGTTGTTCGACCGGGGTTTGGTCGGATGCATCAAGGACAATGCCGAGGTTAACTGCGGAATTAATGAACTGGCCGATTTCGGTGTCAAGCCGAGTCCGCTCCTTTTTCAAGTCAGTGAGTTGTGTGTTGGCCGAGTGCTGCTTTTGCTTATTGCCGGCGATCTGCTCGGTCAGTTGCCTGGCCCGCTCCAACACATCAGTGAGCTCGGCCCGCGCATCACTCGCCGCATCGGTGTCGACATGCTTTTGGATGCGGCTGGCGAGTTCGTCCTTTGAGCCGTGATCCTCACCGCACAACGGACAAGTGCCGGATCGAACATGCGCTTGCATTTGGGACAATAGGTTCTTTAGTTCGGATTGACTCTTGTCAACCTCTGCGATTTGGCGGGACACACGAGCTTCCTCTGTGGCCACCGCAGTGAACTGTAGGGAAAGCTCACGCTCCTCAGCCCGCAACGACTCCAAGGACTTGACCACAGATTGTTCTGACTCAACGACAGCGGCGAGCCGGGCACGGTTGCCTTGCCAAGAGGCTATCGCCTCTTTTAAACTCTGCACTGTCACGAACTCAGCGCGCTTAATCTTTAGTTTTTCGGAGGCTAATGCCGCGAGAGCTATCTTAGCGCGCAGTTCGCCGGCCTCCTTTTCTTCGGACGTGCTGTACTTCTCGAGAGAATCGGTCGCGCAGACCAATTCATCATTGAGAGAGCGCTGTTTTGCAACGAGTTGTGCATGTACAGGTTTCTTGGTACGGATCCATTCTAGGAGAGCGACGTGCGTTTGTGTCTCGGTGCACTTTACGTTCATTTCATTAAAACGCTGTTCCGCACGCTGGAGCGCCAGTTCGGCTGCATTCCGTTTTTCCTCGGCCGCGCCGAGCTCCTTTTCTTTTTGCGCGAGTTGTTTCTGTAGGTTGGCCAGATCGGCACGCGCCTGCTGTAACTCAACAGCTTCTTTGATTAGACTGGAAAGTCGATCAATCCGACTTTGACTCTCCGCGTTACGCCCTTCGAGGGATGCCCGCCAACCACGCACAATGGCCGCGTCAGGCTTTTGAGGTGGAACAGCAATTCCCGCTGCGACGACCTTGTCGCGTAGCGCTTCAATTGCCGTATCAAGCGCCTCTTTTTTGGTGTACGCCTTGGCCGTTTGCCCCAAACGCTCCAGTTCCTTTTTCTCGACGGTAATCTGTTCCGAAAACTCCCGGATCTCTTTATTCGCATTCGAGATCTCAGCCTGCAGGAACTCACAAACCTTGGCCGCTTTGTTTCCCGCGTTTACATAATCTTCAAACGCGAGCATCCGAGAAACGATCTGGGCGGATAGCTTGCAATCATCCTGAAAGTCCCGGGTGAGCTCCTGCTGCTCCTGACTAAAGAGATGCGTGGCCCGGAAAAGGTTCACGAAATTCTCGATGCGGTCGGCGGCTGGGATGTTGCCACTCGTGAGTTCGGCAAGAATAGACTTGCGGTCAGTGAGCTGACCATCGAGCAATGCTTGTTTCCTATCGCCCACGGTCCGCGTGATTTTGCGTACAACGCCATTACGCAGGAAAGAGATCGATACAACGCTTTCCTCGGACTTGCTGTCGAGATGCTTTGCGGTCTTAGCAAAAAGAGCTTCTTTAGACGATTCAAAGCGCCCAATTCCACCGGTTACGGCAAAGTCGACGGCATCAAAAAATGAGGTCTTGCCGAATCCGTTCGGACCATATAGCACGGTTACCGCAGACCCTATCTCAAAAGTCTGCGGCTGGCGATATGCCCTGAAATTTGTAATAGTAATAGTCTCAAGACGGGTGGGCTCGGTGTCCCGGTCAAACTGCACTAATCTCAGGTTATTGACCGGCGCAAGCTCCCGCGGCTCACCAAATTTACCGTTCGTGCAATCCTCCACAATGCCCTCTGGGCTACGCTCGCGCTGGACGACGATGTATTTTGCCAGTAAGGTTGGCACTGTGCATTGTCGCAAGAACGTTTGGGCGGTTGCTGGGCGCATGGATTGCCCGTTCAGAGGTGTGAGCGGAAGAAACGGCAGTTGCGCCAACGATGCACCCAGTGGCGGCATTAAAAGGACGACGAACTTTCGGCAGAAATAAACGTCCGTTTCGATCTTGGAGCAAAAAAGGTCGAGATTGGGCATTTCTGGCTGCACGCAAAATACGAACGAAGGGTCGAGTGTATCCCATTTCCCCTGCTGCTGTGCATAGTGGTTTTTGAAGCCCCCATAGAGAGCTTCATAGCTGCTGTGCATATCACTGCCGGAAAATGCAAACGCCGCTATTACACGCTTGGTTTGCAACAGCAATATAGGATGATACTTGGGATCAACTGTCATGTCGGTCAGTCGTGAGTCGGGCAGGATGCCTTCCAAATAGGAGCGCAGACTGCCAACAGACGGATGAGAGTTATGCGGTAAGTTCGGCATTAATTGCTCCTTGAACGGCAGTCGCCGTGGTCGATTGCTGGAAAATATCTAGCAACTTCCGATAGCCTAGATGCAATGAGCCGCTATCGGTGTCGGTGATGTCGCGTTCCTGGTCCAAAAGAGGACTTGCCGTCCGTAAAAAGCTGCCAAACCTCTGCCGCCAAGGATTGTTGTCTCGATCCCGCGATATTAGGAGAACCTGCCGCCGTGGTAGTGGCAGAAATTTTTTGGAGTGTTCTATGCAGTCCTCGTGGGACCCCCCTCGGATGGCCAATAGATCGATGGTCTGGTTGTTCATCACCACGGTGGCGTGGGCGGGATCGGTACCGACCGTGAGAGGGGCGAAACCGAGACCTATGATGTTCAGCGTGTGCACAAGATGCTCCAATGCTTCGACTTCAGCACGATCCCATTCGTCAGCATGTTTGGCTATCGACTCCCGAGCTGCCAGTTCCACCGTGATTGTAATGGACTGGGGCGAAATCACGCGCAATTCGGTTACCATTTGCTGATGCACGACATCCGACTGCGTAGCAAGAGCCGCGGTTGGATTATTCGCTGACAAACGGGGCAGCTGGTCTAGTTCATCGTTCAGCCATTTGACACAAGCAGGAACCGGTGCGGATGGAACGCGAGGATCATTCACACCGAGGAGGGGAAATGCGAAAGCATTGTCGACGGCATACGTTCGGCCGGCAGGGCCAGCGATAAGGGACGCAGGGTTTATTTGGGCAAAGGAGTGGATGCAGGCTCCGCACTCGCGGAAAAAAATGTCTCTATGTGCAGAGAGCAGTGTACTCGACCGAAAACGCTTTCCGCCGTTCGAAAACGTCGAATGGCATGTAGGTTCGTCAAACTGGGCTTGCCGGGAAAAGATCAAGCTTGTGCTGCCGTATTGGTCGGTCCGGCCGGGTCCAGTTTTGCCGGCGCCGTTCGCAAAAACCAAACAGGTGCGATCTCGGCGTACATTTGGAACAACAGTTTGATCGAAAAACCCACGTACCTCCGAGAGAAAAGTGTCATGCGATGGTTTAAGGTTGCGTTGAATGACAAAGAACCACGAGAGCGAGAGCTCACCTGGGGCCACTTGCTGCTGCATGGCCGCCAGCACCCCGTGCCAAGCTTTTTGATTTTGCAACGCGGCGATCCAATCAAAGCAAACAAGCGAGCAAAAGTGGTATTGCGTGCCATTGTCGAATTGCCCCCTGAACGTGAATACTGAGTTTCCATGAAACATGTCTTGGTATTGGACGTCTAACTCGGGACCAGCGGGGCACAACTTGGGTTGAAGCCACCGTTCAACGGTTCCGTCTGTTCCCTTTACCCAAGTGATTCCGCAGTTGATCCATTCGTTCTGCCCAACGCGGTTCAAGTCATTGTGGATTATGTCCAGGTGCGTTCCTGGTTCGCCAGCAAGCGTCACGAAGTCAGGTTTGGAAAGGGCGTCAGTGCCGCCGATGATGATAGTGCCGGTAGGCCAATCACCAGCACGGAGGGTATTTTCTACCAGTGCGATCCCGTCTATGCCGGGAACGCTATATTCGGGAAAGACGGTGAAGTGCGTTTTGGGTGCGCCGTGCGGTGCGGTGCGTGCCACCGACAGAGTATCGGTAAGTACATCTAGCTGTTGGGGCTTGGATTGCGCGGTGCACTTAAAAGGCTCCACTGTAGTAAGCGAAAGATACGGCTGGGCTATAACCATCCCGACACGGTCACTAGGCAGTATTATGCCGAGCTGGTGTAGATCAACTGTTTTGACATGAATCATTGATTATCCCTCTTGCAGCACCGAGGCAGGCTTCCAAGTTGTCAAGTTTCTTTGTCAGGTGTTGTTACGTTGTCCGCACTTGACAGCATAACATGCTGAACTGATAAACTAAGGTGCCTATTCTATACGCGAATATAATTCCTTGGCTTTTTGATTAATAAAAGCATTCAATCCTGTTCCGTTTTTTGCCAAAGTCTTCATTTGCTCAATTTTATCTCGACCAGCAGAATCATAATCATAGACGTAGACCTTGTGACTTTTCCCAAACTTAACTTTGATAAAATTCGGACCAATTTCATATTCAACAACACCTGAATCACCACCTAAGTTTTTGTACCTTACCATCTTTACCTCCTTAAATTTTTCTCAACTCATCAAGTATCTTCACCATTGCCAATGTATCCAGCCGGCAGTATTCCAGCAGACCTTGTCGGAGTTCAGCAAGTTGCACAGGATCATTCGTCTTGCACATCTCATGGTAAACCCGCATGGCCATCATGCCGTCTGAAACGGCTAAACCTTCATAGGAAAGTTCCGGCACCAGAGCCGGCAGCACTTCTTTGATCGAATAAGAACCCCGCATTTGCCAGCGGTAAACATCCCGCTTTCTGAAAGGAACCATCAGGTCGCGAATGTTTTCGATCCGGGCATTGATGTCCTCAGCCAGATCAGGAAACGCCTCCGCCAGATTCTTCAGCACACCCTTTTCAAAGGCCTGGTTATAAGTCAGGACACAGGCATCTTTCGGGATTTCCGCAAGCAGCTTTTCGGCCAATTCCCGGCGGGGATCGTTGCCGGGTTTAACCAGATATTCGAAATGGATCGGATCTGCGCCTTCCTTCGCCTGGACATGCAGCGAATACTGAAACGGTATCTTCTGGTAGGGGCGGATGCCGTCAAAAGGAGGAATGGGCGTGTCGAAGGTTTCAAAATCCAGATGACAGAGCGGGTACCAGAGGCTATCAAGGAAATTTTTCACCCCGGCAGGATTTGTCGAATCTTCTTTGTTGATCGTTGAAATCGCCTGGAATCTTTGGGCGTCGTTCAGTTTGTCCAGCGGCAGGTCTTCAAGCCGGACTATCCCCTGGCCGTAATATTCAAACTTGTCGATCCCCCGACCCTTGAGAGAGAATATGGAATCTTCGGGAATATCCCGCCAGCAGTAGGGAACAAATTCACAAGAGTACGGGTATGAACAATACCGGCCGATATCAATAGTCGGTTCATCGCCCTTAAGGGCTTCTCGCAAGTCAGTGATAGTTGCAGGCAAGTCTTCCTGTCGGGCCAGTGCCAGTTCGGTCACATCCTCTCTGGTGAACAATTGTTGCACATCAGTATCACCCTGCCTCTCATACTTATTGTTGATATGCACGAGAAAAACTTTTGAAACAGACAGACCGGAATTGGTAACCACGTAATACTGAATGGCCGCATCATCATAATTGGGGTCCTTAACGGTCGTGGACATCTTCACTTCGTTGATTTCCCAGGTAGTGCCGGTACGCACCAGAATATCAGCCTTGATAAAGATACTGTCGAATGCAAAAGACGCCTCGTAGATAACATCGGTTCCAGCCTCGATGAGTTCGCGGGTTTTAGCGATTTGTTCGGTAACGGACAAATTTGAAAAAGGAACTTCAGTGCCGCCCGGAAAAAGTTGCCGGGCGAGGACACCGACTTCTCGGCCAGCCTGGAATTTCGCTTCTAGATCCGGATCGGACTGTATTTCAATAGCGGGTGGATTTTTGGAGAGATAGAGGGCTTTCGAGCATTGAATGCCTTTGAGGAAGGATGTTTTACTGAAACCAGTAGTACGCTTTCCGTTACTCATTCTTGCCTCCATAAAATGAATGGTATCGTGTCTTGAATGAACAATAGGGTCGCGGCTTCACTTTTCTGCGTATGGGGTCGGACCAAGCTACCCTATTGAATTGGCATTATAAACGCGCCATTGTATGCTGTTTCCCGGCCGTAGAGTGCTCATTTTACCATCAAAATCGATTCTGTAAGACGCCGCGCGCGCTTTAAGTTCATAAACATCCCCTGTACGGAGAACCTTTCTACCAATGGCTTTGAATCCAAGGGCATCCTTCACTTTTTCGACAAAAAATGCTGCCGACGGCAATACTCTGTGTCCGTTTCGTCTCACGAATATGGCCGTCTCTGCCGAGAACGTCTTCCACCCAGCCTTGTATGCCCTACTCAATTTAGGTCTTTGTTTCTTTCGCTAGTTCGTACGTTGACGCTTTTGCCCAATTCGGTTCGGAGTCGGTTCGCCCTCAGCTTTCAATGTCTTATCGAGTGATACGATCACCTTCAACATTTGAGCGGCAAAGTGTATCGCC
>Ga0307379_10013645_pt1 | contig 10517 bp, 7 predicted proteins | sample UN2MG_FD_202237 | JGI IMG/M metagenome (GOLD analysis project Ga0307379, IMG submission 202237) | Soil microbial communities from Risofladan, Vaasa, Finland - UN-2 | ecosystem: Environmental > Terrestrial > Soil > Coastal area > Acid sulfate soil | place: Finland: Risofladan, Vaasa | collected... | reverse complement strand
GGCTCGGCGGTGAGCTTGTCGGGGCCGTAGTCCGCCTGGATCCAGCCTCCGCTCCCCTCGAAGCGGACGTAGGGCTTCTTCTCGCCCGTGGGCGGCACGACCGTGTAGAACAGCTCGACGCCGTTGGCGTAGCGGTACCGAATGTTGAAGCCCAGGATGACGTTCCACAGCCCGTCGGCGGGCGGGAAGTCGCCGGTGCCCTCGATCTCGCCCGGCCCGCTCCGCTCGGTGCCGTTGGCCCACTGGGCGATGTCGGCCAGGTGATGACCCCAGTTCACCAGCGCCCCGTTGCAGTAGTCCTGGTTGGCGTACCAGCCGGGGCCAAGGCGATCGCCTCGGCGGTGGTGTCATCGGCAGCTTCGTCCTCGATCCCCGGCAGCATCGGCCGAAGCGCGGCCGGCTTGCGAGTCAATCCCAACCGCTTCAAGGTGCGACGGATCGTGGTCTCGTCGACGCCCAACCGCTTGGCGATTTCGCGATTCCACCGTCCTGCACGAAACCACTTGCGAACGAAATCCTCTTGGCTCCGGTCCAACTCGCGACGACGTCCGGTGCGCTTCTCGGGCATCAAGCCATCGACACCGTGCTTGCGGTATTGCCGTTCCCAGCGTGTCTGCGTCGACAAGCCGTGGCCGAAGGCCCGGCAGATCTCCTCCATTCATCTTGCCGAGGTTCCGGTCATTTGCCATAACATGCTTCTGCAACCTGATGACCTCCGGTTCCATGCTCAAGATCCCATGGGCGTACATCCTTGTATTTTCATCCTCTGCAGTGCTAGTCTTGGATCATGTTGGAATCACGGAGCCAAGCAGCAAAACTGGTCGGCCAATGTGCCGTCGACTTTCCTCGACCATCGCCTAGGCCAAAGCCATGGGAGCCCTTGCTAAAAACATGAAGCTCTGCATTGACTCCGGCCCTCAACAACGTTGCGTAGAAATCGACGCACTTGTCCGCGGGAGTCAACTGATCATCACGGGCATTAATGACGAAAATCGGGCAGATGCCGGGCGTGTCGTCCTCGGGGGTAGTGCGGCTTTCTATGACCTGGCCGACGTCATCAGGAACACCCGGATAAAACAAACCGGCGAAGTCCGGCATTCCGCTGACTTCGGTTTCCGGCAGCTTGGGCTCGGCGTACAGCGAACAGCTTATCGCGAGGTGTCCGCCGGCCGAGAACCCGCAGATGCCAATCTTGTCGGGCTGCAAGCCAAGGTCATCCGCTTGCTTCCTGAGAATTCGAATTGCCTGTCTGCCATCAGCCTGAACGGCGTGTTGGTAGTTCTTCCATGCGTCTGCCGACCTAATGTCGTTGGCCGAGCGAGTTCGGTATTTCAAGACGAGGGACGTTACGTTGTGGTCTTTCAGCCAGATCGCCAAATCGTGACCTTCGCGATCGAGCCAGACGTCGCGGAAGCCGCCACCAGGGCAAATCACCAAGCCCACCCCGTTCGGATTTCGGGGCCGATGGATACTGTAGGTCGGCGATGAGACGGAACTGAATGCCCGATTCAATCCGGACGGGGATCCAGGCAACGCCTTGTGGGATCGAACTTGCTCTTCGACATCGCGTCGAATCGTGTGGTCTGGCGATCCCTTTTCCCAGAGCGGCCATTCCGGGGGCAGTTCCGCTGACTGCAAATGTGTAGCGAGAAACAACGTAACGGTGAACGCGGCAAAGAGTATCGACGACTTGCTCATGCCGGCACCGATGTGTTTGATTCGATACGGTGTTACCAATTCCCGAATGCTTCGGGCCGGAAGTGTTCTGCATTCACCTTCGGCAGCCACTCCTCCAGTTCCTCTTTGATTTCTGAATACTCCGGGTCACCTGCCAGGTTCTTCCACTGTTTCGGGTCGTTCGACATGTCGTAGAGCTCCTCTCCGCCGTCGCTATAGTGGATGTAATGATATTGCTCCGTGCGAATGGCGTGATTCGCAGTTCCGTGCCAAATGGGCGAGTGAGTGATGATCGCCGGGTAGGGCCATGCTGCTTCGGGGTTGCGAACCAGTAAGGCGAGGCTGTGGCCGTCGAGATCATCGCGTTCAGGCAGGCCGCACAGCTCGATAAGAGTTGGATACAAATCAACCAAGCTGACCGGACGCTTGCAGCGGCCTTGACTCTTTGAAACGCCTGGAGCGTAAATAATCAGCGGCGTTCGACTCGTCTCTTCCCATAGAGCAGACTTGGCAAAGTGGTCTTTTTCTCCGAGGTGATAGCCATGGTCACCCCATAGAACGACAAGGGTGTTGTCCTGATATTTGCTCTTTTCGAGTACGCTGAGAACATGTCCGACACAGGCATCGGCAAAGGAACAGGAAGCCAGGCGGCCCTGCACCGCATTCCTCCATTGCCCGTGTTCCCTGATGATATTGAAATCTGTTTCCGCCATCCGGCGGCCTATTGGCGGGACATCATCTAAGTCATTCTCCTTGCGAGCAGGCAACTGGATTGTCTCCAGCGGGTGCAAATCAAAATATTCTTTCGGAACATACCAGGGTAAATGTGGATGAAAGATCCCGCATCCCAGGAAAAAGGGCTTGTCGTGTTCCTGCTGCAAAAACTCGGCTGCCAGATGTGCGGTCCTCCAGTCGTTCGTCTCTTCCGTGGGCTGCTCAATTGGCCCCCAATCTATCAGCCGCTGCAGTATTTTGTTTGAGAACTTGTCATGCATGCCATGCTGATAACGCTTCTCCAGAGGCGGAAACGGCGTTCCCATCTTAGTCGAGTATCGCTTGTCCCATGCGATCGGATCTGAGAATTTCCCGTCCGGCATGTGATACAGCTTACCGCCACCCCAGGCCATGTAGCCGTGCTTGCGAAAGTATTGCGGGATTGTTTCCCGGTCCTCGTACCTGGGAATGTCACGGAACCAGCCCTCGTTACAGTAAATGCCGGTGGTTGCAGGATTCAAACCGGTCATGATCGCCGTGCGGGATGGATTGCACAAAGGTGCTGCACAATATGCCTGTTCAAAAAGAACACCTTTCTCGGCAAGTCGGTCGATATTGGGTGTTTGTGCTTGAGGGTGTCCGCGCAGACAGCCCACCCAGTCGTTCAAATCGTCAACGGCTATAAACAAGACGTTCTTCTTCTGTTTGGGCAAAATGGGCTTCTCGGCCTTGCTGCCTTCAGCACACTTGTCCGAACCCATCACTTCGACGTCACCCAGACGCTTGATTCGGCTGCTGGTCCGCTCGACGGTCGCTTGGCGAACGGCTTCATCGGCTTCCTGAGCGTACCCTGTTCCGACAATACCCAGTGTCATTAGCAGCACAGCCGTTGAGATATGTGTCATCGTCCTCTCCTGTCTTGCTTGAAGTGGCCTCCCCTGGAATCAGGCCTGGATCTACCGGGGGACGCCACACATTGAATTCGTCGACCCAGTACATTCGACAAGAAGGGCTATCCAGATTCCATTTGCTTCACGTGCCAGTCGTGCGCGTGGGCCATGACACTGGCGTTGATATCGAGCGGCTTCTTCCTGAGCCTGGCAAGGACGTTGAGGAGTTGGGTTGATAGATCCTGCTCCTTGACTATTCATGATTCTCTGTTCGCAGGCAGGCTACGGTCCCGTCTATCGTGGAGACGAAGACGCCCGCGTCGGTCAGGGCCATGCCGTCCAGCACCGGCGGCGCGGGAAGCGCGCATGCGGCCCTTTGTGAGCCGTCTTCGCGGGAAGCGACCCAGAAAGTGCCCGGGCCATGACTCTCGGCGCTTTCGGTGGGCGACTTCCCGCCTGCGACCAGCAGGGCGTCGCGGGCGAGCACGATCGACCTGGCCACGAAGGGCAGTTGGGTGGTCCACTGGATCCGGCGTTTCTCGTCCCCCCGTCTTGCGGCCGCCGGGTCGGGTTCCAGAACCTCCGCGAACAGCTTGTAGTCCTTGGCGACGTCCGGGCGGACGTGTCCGTCACCCTCACGGTAGGCCATACGCCCGTATCCGTAGATCAGCTTCCCGCCGTCAAAGGCAAGCAGCCGCCCGGCGGGCACCACGTTGCCGACCAGCGGCCAGCCCCGGTAACCGCCTTCCATCGCCGTGCCGTAGAACCAGTAGGTCCGGTGCCACCAGGTGTCGTCGAGGAACCCGCGCTGGGCGTAGAGGTGGGGCAAATCCTCGACCGGGGCCAGGTTCTTATCGACGCCCAAGCCGCGCATCCAGACGGTGTCCTTCTGGACGGAGGGGATATCCGGCAGCACGCTCTGCCTGATGACGCCGGCGCCGTTGGCCCCGGCGGTCATGTTCACGTCTGCCTTGTGGAACACCTTGCCGGTGTTCAGCTCCAGTGCATAAAGGCGGATCCCGCCGTCGATGCGGGCGGACCTGCCGGCCGCGAAGTATACCGTGGCCACACCGCCTGAGAGCTTGTCGTCGACCAGCACCGACCCATGCACCGGCCATACCGACTCGAGTTGCTCGTAGGCGAAGAGGCGCCGATCCTGCGGCGCGGCGCGGAATCGCCAGACCAGTTCCCCGTCGGATGCCCGCAGGCAGTAGACGAACCCGCTGCGCGTGCCGAACAGGCACAGGCCGCCCGACAGGGTTGGCGGGGAATCGATCCGGCCGTCGGCGACGAACGTCCAGGCCGGCTCGCCGTCCACTGCCGACAGGGCATGGAGGGCATGGCGGTCCGTCTCGGCGACAACGACCATGCCGTCCGCCGCGACCGGCGCAGTGATGGGCGGGGAGAGCTTTCTTGTCCACGCGACGCCCGGCTTGCCCGGCGCGGGCAAGTCCTGGTAGCCGCTTCGGCGGACGTCTCGGCGGTAGGTCGGCCACGCGGTCTTCGAGGAACTGGACTGGAGATTCGAGATCTCATCATAGGCCGGGCCTTTTTCGAGTGGCGCCGGGCCTTCTCCGGCGGAGGACCGCGGACTGAGGGCATTCAGTCCGATCAGCATCTCCTCGGGCTGGCATGCGCAGGAATGCTGCGGCGCGTAGATAAGGCCGTTGGCGGGCATGATGCCGTACTGGCAGCCTCCCCGCACCCACGAGTTCCCTTTGACAGAGCCGCTGCTGGGATCGATGAACTGGATGCCGCCGCGGCCCACCATCATCCAATTGATGGTCGCCTTGTTCCGGTAACAGCGATGGTGCCCCCACGCCTTTTGGGGTGGTATCGTGGCGGTGATCTTGCCGGTTTTCAGATCGCGTCCCTGGGTGAAGCCGGGGTCGCTGCCGCCGCGGAGGTTGCCGACCCACACCAGGCCGTCGATCACGAAAACATCCCCCGGCGTGTTGTAGTTCTCGGAGTAGGGCGCACGCCACAGCTCCTTCCCATCGTCGAGAGAAAATGTGACCAACTCTCCGTCCTGCCTATCCTCAAAGCCTCCGCTTGAGATGATCCACTCGGTGCCCTGATCCGGCGGGGATTTGCCCACATTGTCCTCAGCCGCGCGGTCGACAGAGAGCACGACCCCGTCGTGGATCACCAGGGTGGGCGTGGACCAGGAGAACCGGCTCCTTGCGACCGGTCGCTCGCTACGCCACAGCTCCTTGCCTGCGACGGCATCAAGACAGACCACATGCGAGACGGTCTGAAGGCAGACCCTTCCATCGTCGACCGCCATGGTCGTGGGCATGATCTCGCCGGATGCCTCGAATTGCCGCTTCCAGAGCAGCTCGCCGGTCCCGGTCTCTATCGCCACGATCCGCTGGTTTCCGTACATGGGAATCGCCTTGCGCGGAAGGCGACGCCAGATATCCAGCGTCGGAGAGGTGCGCAAGAAGTCCTGGGTGATCCCCTCTCTCCGCTCGTTGTGTTGGCCCGTCGTCACGTCGTCGGCGAGTGCATAAAGCACCCCGCCTGCCAGCACGAACTCGCGCGCGCCGCCGGAGCCGGCAAGGGTCGCGATCTGCTCTCCCGTCGAGGCATCGAGGGCCGTAACCGGCTCTCCGTAACCGAGGGACACGTAGAGCCTGTCATCGCCTGCCACCATGCGCCGCCCGATCTCGGGTGGGCCGCTGCGAAAGCCGCGAAGGTGCGATTCCCAGTTCGTAATGGGACGCTGCCACAGCAGCACGCCGCTGAAGGCGTCTCGGGCCACCAGCTTCCATTGAGGCGGCAGGTAGACCGAGCTGATGGGGCCGTCGTCGATGATGGTGAAAATCCGACCGCCGGCGGTGACCATCGCGCTCATGCTGGCGAAGTGCTCGTGGCTCCTGGCGTACTCGGGCCCACAAGTCCAACGCAGGCCCTGCGGCGGGGCGACCACCGTGTCATTCGATACGGCGTGGTTGGAGGCGTCGTAGAGATAGTGAGTCCACTCGTCCAGTTCGGCGGGCCAGGGCTTGCGCGTGATCTCGGTTCTTTCCTTCCGAGCATCCGCGATGACGCCCAGGGGGGCGAGCACCCGCGTCAATTCGTCCTGCGGAATGTGTCCGGTGTCACCGGTGACGACAATCAAATTGACCACGTTGTCTACGTACGGCAGTCGCGCCCCCTCCCATCGGGCCGCGGTGATGAAACCGTAAAGCCCCTTTTCTGCCAAGTACGTCCTGGCATCCGCGACCTTTCCGGGATCGCGATCCAGGCCGTGGACCAGGTACGAATTGCCCGCCCGCAGTTCCGCCAAGAGCGTCGGGCTGTCGCAGCCGATCGCGACGACCAGCCCCCCCTTCACGCCCGAAGCGTCAAGGATCTGCCTGGCGTCCTGGGCCTTTGCCACGGAAAGACACGTCGCGAGCAGTCCAATCGCAATGAAAGTGCTTCTCTTCATGTCGGCCATCCGCATATCACAGTCACCTATTCCGGTTCATCTTCGGCTGGTGGGATTGATCTCTTTGATAAAGATATTGCGGTACTCGATGGGACAAGGATTCATCTTGCCGAGGTTATCGCCATCGACAAACACATGCTTCTGCAGTCTGATCGGCGCCGGCTCCATGTTCATCATCCAGTCGTGAAACTCGAAGTTGTCATAAAGAACCTCTCCGTCATACTCCGCTGAGAAGGTCCGGCCTTTCATGGTCAGCCTGACCGTATGCCAGACTCCGACTTCCGGATCAATGTGTCTGACATGAGGTTTCTCTTCCTCCGTAAGTCTCACTTTCTTTGCAGTCTCTTGCGGCAGAAAATAGTAACTCTCCAGATGTCCCATTCCGCCTTTGGATCTCAGGTTGAACTGCTCCTGGTCTCCGAAGCCCGGAATTTCCGGAATCAGTCTACGGAAGTTGATTCCGCTGTCGGAAATCGTGGGCATCCTAAAATCGAGCATCAGCACGAAATCCCTGTAATGTTTTTTTGTCGCTAGGCAGGCGCCCCATTCCCTGAGTAGCCCTGGCGACTTGAGCACTCCGTCCTCAACCGACCAGTATTCTTTGACCAGGGGCGGCGTGTGCCAGCCTGTGAGATCCTTGCCGTTGAAGAGCGCTGTAAAACCCTCCGGCGGCACGTTCAATCCGGGCGGCTCGACTGACTCGGACGACTTGATCTCCTTGATAAAGATATTGCGGTACTCAATCGGACAAGGATTCTTCTCGCCCGGTTTATCGCCGTCGGTGAAGCGATGCTTCTGAAACCGGATGGCATTCGGTTTCGTGCTGAGGATTCCTTCCGGATATTCAAAGCGATCAAGAATGACCTCGCCATCAAGCTCGGCCGTCACGTTCTTGCCTGCGACGGTCAGTTTGACGGTGTGCCAGACCCCGATTTCCGGATCGATGTACTTGACTTGAGGAAGTTGTTCGTCGGTCAGTTTCATGTTCTCCGGCAGGAAGTGGAAGCTCTCCAACTGCCCCATGCCGCCCTTGGACCGGATGTTGAACTGTTCGGCGTCACCAAACTTTCCAATCATCTCCGGAGCCAGGTCCCGAAAGTGGATCCCGCTATCGGATTTCGCAGGCATCCGGAAATCCGCCATCAGCACGTAATCCCGGTACTCTTTCTCGGTCACCAGGTCCGCGCCCCACTGCTCGAGAAGACCGTGCGACTTGAGCACGCCGTCCTCAATCGACCACATTTCATTGACCTTGGGATGGACTCGCCAGCCGGTGAGGTCCTTGCCGTTGAAGAGCGCGGTGAAGCCCTCCGGGGGCGCGTTCAATTCTCTGGCCGACTCCTCGGCGCCGGCAACCGCGGCCTGGCCGAGCAACAGGAGCATTGCAGTAGCTAAGAATCGAAATTCAATCGACGGAAGTGCTATCGTTTGCATTATGATATCTCGTTAATAGGTTCATATCATCGTTCGAGTCATTGCTGCCGCAGCTACAATGTCCAACCCTCGCGGTACTCGCGGCGGATGAATCGGTCCGCTTCGGGGCAATTCGTGGCCTTCAGCTTCTCCGGATCCCACTCGAGCTTCTTACCAACGCGATAGGCGACATTTCCCAACGCCAACGTCTCAGACAACGGTCCCGAGTAGCTGAAAGGCATTTCGGCTCCCGCTGGATTGTTGTTTCTGATTGCCCGTATCCATTGCAGATACTCGTTACCGGGAGATCGGGGGAGCGTACGTGGGGGTGGCGTGTAATTGGCAAACTTAGCTTTCGGATACAACTCCATGGGACCGGCAGGCCCCTTTTCGATCTGCATGGTCAGCCTTCCTTCACTGCCAACAAAGTGTATGGCAATCGGCCAATCGTGAGGCAGGTCCAGGTCTTTGAGTTCCTCAAAACGCACATTGCCGTGACACCACCTCACAGTCACCGGTGGCTTGTTCCCTCGCGCAGCAAACGTCCATGTAGCCTTCTGCCAAGGAGGTACACGTTCCAACCCGGCGCGGCCGGGCCCTTCCCCTTCAGCGGTTAATGGGCACTTGAGGTCCAGTGCCCAGAACACCAGGTCGACGGCATGGCTGCCAATGTCCCCAATCCTTCCATTACCAAAATCCCACCAACTGCGCCAATTCGAGGGATGGTAAAGACCGCGTCCGAAACCTGGATAGGGGTGGTATTTTGCCGGTCCCAGCCACAAATCCCAATCCAGGTGAGCTGGGATGGGCAGTTTCTCCCTTAACTGCTTGTCCGCCCAGTCGGGGTTGTAATCATTTCTGACGGCTCTCGGTGGCCAAGCCGCAGGCCCCTGATATGGATCCCATTCGTTATCACACCAGACATATACATCTCTGACTTCCCCAATATCACCGGCCTGAATTATCTCGACAGCCTGATGGAATATCTCGGTGGTGTGGTTTCCGATTCCCATCTGGGTAATCACCCCGTGTTGCTCAGCCAACTGGCTTGCCAAGCGTATCTCATAGATGTTGTGGCCAAGCAGTTTCGAGCTGAAGACGTGCTTCCCCATTTGCACGGCCATCGCGCTCGCAGGGACGTGTGTATGTTCGGGTGTCGTGACCACAACCGCATCGATGTTGTTCTGCTCTTGATCGAGCATCACCCGGAAATCTTTGTATTTTGGGATATCAGGGAACTGCCTGTAGAGGCCTATGATGTTGCGACTACCATACTCCTCTGTTTCAATGTGGCTCGCGAATTCGGCATCCACATCACAAAGGGCAACCACGCGTATTCCGCCCGCCTTGAGCATCTGGGTAATGACAAAGGCCCCGTGCCCTCCTGAACCGACAACAGCGACATTGACCAGATTACTTGGGGCTGTTTGGCCAAGAACGTGCCGGGGAACAATCGTAAACGCAGTTGCTGCCGCTGAAATGCCAACGAACTCACGTCTTGTTATTCGTGCTTTCGGATTCGGCTTATTGTTTTTCATGTGGGGGATCGCCTTTCTATTTCCAGATTGAATCCATTTGGAAGATCTTGAACGTTAGTTTCGCACTTCCGCCTTGGCTTTGCACCTCGAACGTATCAATCGCTTCGCCGGCGTCGTTTCGGCGGAGGGTCTTGTAGACGGCGCCATCGTTGCCGACCAACTCGTATTGAAGTCGGTCGATCAGGAGGCGAATGGTGATCCTGCCGTCGATCATCGGAAGGGGCATTTCGTCGAGCCGCTGGGCGACCGCATCGTAGGTAGCTGTCGTCTTACCGGATACAAGAGTGATGGTTCCGACGGAGCCTTCGCCACCATGAAACGAGTTCGCAAACCGCTTACCTTGGAAGGCGACGAGATCACCCCAGGACTGTTTCTCGAGCGACCCGGTTACCGGGCCGGTTCCAAACGCCTCACCAGTGACCTTCCAATCGGAGGGGAACGTCTCAAACTCGAAATCTGTGATCAGGATGTCCGCATCCTTTCGGGGCGGCTGCGGGGCGGCTTGCTGCGCGATCGTCTGCGTCGCCACAAACAAAAAGAATACGACCAGCGGTAAGGCCAAGCGGAACAATGAGGTGCGGTACATGGATGTATCTCCTTGGGACCTACAACGCCCACCCGCTCCGGTACTCGCGGTGAATGAATTGGTCGGCCTCAGGGCAATTCGTGGCCTTCAGGTTCTTCGCATCCCACTGGAGTTTCTCGCCCGTGCGATAGGCAACGTTGCCCAGAAGTACGGCCTCCGTCAGGGGGCCGGAATAGTCGAAACCGCAAGTGGTCGGTTTGCCCGTCTTGCAGGCCACGATCCATTCGTTCGCGTGGCCAATCGAGCGGGGAATGGTCCGCGGG
>Ga0307379_10013644_pt1 | contig 10517 bp, 10 predicted proteins | sample UN2MG_FD_202237 | JGI IMG/M metagenome (GOLD analysis project Ga0307379, IMG submission 202237) | Soil microbial communities from Risofladan, Vaasa, Finland - UN-2 | ecosystem: Environmental > Terrestrial > Soil > Coastal area > Acid sulfate soil | place: Finland: Risofladan, Vaasa | collected... | reverse complement strand
AGGGGACACCGTCATCCTCATGTTGCTCGTCGTCGGAGGGTAGCGGGGCAGGAGGTGGCCGTCGAAGAGCAGACTGAGAACGCCCTTGGGGGCGGTCTTTGCCTTGGAACCATTTGACTTGTACGAGCAAATATGGTATATTGGCGATGGAAAAAGAGCTTTGCCTGGTCACTTTCCCATAGTACGACCTGGGCACTAGGAGGATGTTGACAATCCAGTTTCTTGTGACGCCACAACGAGGTGAAAGAGATTAGTAAGACCCAACGTACCAACGAGGCGATTAGGGCCAGAGAGGTACGCCTAATCGGCGAACAGGGCGAACAGCTGGGCGTATTACCCATAGGGGAGGCCCTGGAAATCGCCCGAGGGCGCAATCTGGACCTGGTTGAGGTTGCCCCCCAAGCGGACCCGCCTGTCTGCCGCCTGCTCGACTGGGGCAAGTACAGCTATGAGAGGTCCAAGAAGGCCAGAGAGGCGAGGAAGGCACAGACGCCTGTTGTGATCAAGGAGATGCGGCTGCGACCCAAGACGGGTGAGCACGACATCAACTTCAAGGTCAATCGCATGCGTGGCTTCCTGGAGGAGGGCTTCAAGGTTAAAGTGAGGGTACTGTTTCGGGGTCGCGAGATCACCCACCCTGAGATAGCACATCAGATGCTGAGCAACATCGCGGCCGGTCTGAAGGACATCGCGGTAGTGGAGTATTATCCGCGTATGGAGGGCAGGAGCATGTTCATGGTCCTGTCTCCGGGCGGGAAGAAGAAATAGGGCAAGCCAAGCAGCCGGCGGCAAGTGTTGGTACTTGAGACGGGCGCCCTCTGCGCCCGTCTGTACGCTGGGAAGAGCAATATCAGGTCTCATATGGGAGGGCGAAATGCCCAAGATTAGGACTCACAAGACCAGTTCGAAGAGGTTCAAGAGAACGTCTTCGGGTAAGATCCATCGGGTCAAGATCGGCAAGAGCCATTTGCGCCGCAGGAAGCCCGGCCGAGTTCTGCGTTCCTTGGACAAGACTATCGAGGTCGCCAATCCGGGGGAAGTCAAGCGCGTGAAGAGGTTGCTACCCTATCTGGCGAAGAAGGGTTAGCCAGCCTGACGGTCACATATGGGTTGCCAAGGAGTGTAGTGAGTTGACAAGGGTAAAAGGGGGGCCTAGGGCTCGCAGGCGCCATAAGAGAGTCCTCAAGCTGACCAAGGGACAGCGGGGCACCAAGCACGCTCTCTACAGGAGAGCACATGAGGCCATGCTTAAGTCCCTTACCTATTCCTATCGGGATCGTCGGCTGCGCAAGCGGGACTTCCGACGGCTGTGGATATCTCGCATCAACGCGGCTGCACGTGAGCACGGAGTGCCGTACAGTCGCTTCATGGCAGGTCTGAGAGGGGCCGGGGTCGAGCTGGACCGGAAGGTGCTGGCAGATCTGGCCGTAAAGGATGCCGAGACCTTCGCTCACCTCGTCGAGGTGGCGAAGGCGGCGCAGTGATCACCAGCAAGACGAATCGGAAGGTCAAGTACGTACGATCTCTGTACCGCAGGCCTGTCCGCCACCGGGAGGGGCGGTTTGCGGTCGAGGGTGTGCGGTTGATCGAAGAGATGGTTGAGGCGGGCCAAGAGCCCGTCTTCTTCTTTTTCACGGAGACCGGCGTCGCGAATCCCAGGGCCCAGGCGCTCGTGGAAGTGTTGGCTTCCTTGTGTACTGAGGTGGTGTCTGTGAGCGAGGAAGTGATGCTCTTCATGGCAGACACCAAGACCCCGCAGGGTGTTCTGGCTGTAGCCGCACTACCGCAGATCGAGCCTGTCGAGTCAGAGCTGAGCCTGGTCTTGGACGGCGTGCGTGACCCTGGCAACCTGGGTACCATTCTGCGCACTGCCGAAGCTGCCGGGGTCGGAGAGGTCGTAACCCTGCGGGGCACAGTTGACGTCTTTAGCCCCAAGGTGGTGAGGGGGGCTATGGGCGCCCACTTCCGCCTGCCCATACTGGAGGATCGCCGCTGGGAGGAGGTGGAGGGGGCGCTGGAGCAGAGACAGATCCTGCTGGCCGATGCCGGAGGAGGAACCCCCTACTACCAGGTGGACTGGACGGTACCCACCGCCCTCATCGTGGGAGGCGAGGCCCATGGTGCCGGCAGGAAGGCTCGCGGCTTTGCTGCTGAGAGGGTGACCATCCCTATGCAGAGGGTTGTCGACTCCCTGAACGTGGCCGTGGCCACCGGCGTTATGCTCTTCGAGGCGGCCCGGCAGAGACGAGCGGCCAGCGTGGCAGCTGATGATGGTGGATGACAGGGCGGCGACGGGGGAGGGGTGAGTTACGTCCGGGGACTAGTGGCTCACTCTCAAGATCAGTCGCACTTTGCGCGCCAGGCAAGGGGAGCGGCGGCACCCAGCTCGTTGAAATCGAAGTCGGCCTCAATTCGCCCGCCACGGGAGAGAAGCTGGGGGCGATGCGCTTGCCGGAGGATTGCACAGTGGTGTCGGTGCAGAGGGGACGGAAGATCATCATCCCTCACGGCGACACGGTCGTCGAGCCCGGAGACAAGGTGATAGCCTTTGCCACCGAAGGATGCGCACCCACGCTTCGAGCCATTTTCGAGCCTCTTGAAGAGGAAACCGCCTTGCCACGCCGGAACTGACGAGGAGGAGGCTGCCGCGTGGGGTCGGCCAGTGATGAACGAGACCTGAGCCAGAGAGGGCAGAGTATGATCGAGTATGCCCTCCTGATCGTCCTGGTGGCGCTCATGGTACTGGGTCTACTGGTGCTCATGGGTACGCTCGTGGGCGATGTGCTGGCCATGATTTCTGAGGCGCTGGGCAGCGAGTGTCGACCTGGTCTCCAGATGGTGTATGCGAATCAGCGGTTCATTCGCGGCGAGGTGGAGCTAGAGGGGATATCACTGGGGTGGCCAGCGAGTGGCCGCATCAGCCAGCGTGCGTGGGCGTGCCATCATGCCATAGATGTGGCCGCGCCCGTCGGAGTGCCCATTCGCGCCGCCGCTCCCGGCGAGGTAGTGGTGTCTGGTTACACCGAATACCCTGGCTACGGCCGTATGATAGTCATCCGGCATGAGAACGGCTATCAGACGCTGTACGGTCATCTGAGCGCATCGTACGTCCAGACCGGGGACCATGTCTCCAGAGGGGAAGTGATAGGGCGGATGGGCAGCACAGGACGCTCTACCGGATCCCATCTCCACTTCGAGGTGGCTAAAGGGAGTTGGCTACTCGATCCTTTGCGTGCGCTGCCCTAGGTTGCGCGCGGCGTTGCCTCCTAGAGCATCACGGTGGGTCGCTGAGGCCCTTCTGAGGGGGGACCTCGCATTGTAGGCGGGTCAGTCGCGCACTATGAGGTCATATATCGCCTGCAACTCCTCCTCTGAGTAGTAGTATATGACCAGTCTGCCCCCTTTGCCGCTGCGGGTGAGGCTCACTTTGGTCCCCAGGGCCTGCCGGAACTTGTCCTCGAGGGTCTTCTCTTCGGGTGGCCTCTCGACGACGGAGGTTTCGGGCTTCGGCTCCTTTGCCATGCGCCGAACCACCTCCTCTGTCTGGCGCACGTTCAAGCCGCCCTTCAGCACGGCTTTGAGCACATCCAGTTGCGCCCGTTCTGATTGCAGGCGCAGCATGGCCCGAGCATGCCCCTCGGTGATCTGTCCTTGCAGGAGGGCGTCCTTAACCTCCATGGGGAGCTTCAGCAGGCGCAGGGTGTTGGTCACCGTGACGCGGTTCTTGCCCACTTTGTCTGCGACCTGTTGCTGAGTCATCCCGAACTCTTCCACGAGCTGTTGGTAGGCCGAGGCCGTCTCCAGGGGGTTCAGGTCTTCTCGTTGGAGGTTCTCAACCAGGGCCAGCTCCAGCATCTGCTGGGGAGTGACATCGCGGACCACCACGGGCACGGCATCTAGTCCAGCCAGCTTGGACGCACGCCAGCGCCGCTCGCCAACCAGGAGTTGGTATCCTCCCTCTACCTCTGTCACCACCAGGGGTTGGACCAGGCCCTGCTCACGGATGGAGGCGGCCAGGTCTTCCAGGGCTTGAGGATCAATTGCCTGGCGGGGCTGCCGTGGGTTGGGGACGATACTGTCCACATCGACCTCTGTCACGCCTGGAGTGGAGGGGATCAGGGCCTCCAGTCCCTTGCCCAGGCCTCGTCTCTCTCCGGGCATCTAGCTACCTCCTGTCTGGTCCGTTCTCATCAGAAACTCCTTGGCCAAGGCCTCGTACGCCAGGGCCCCGCTGGACTTCGGCGCATAGTTGAGGATCGTCTCGCCGTAGCTGGGGGCCTCGCTGAGGCGCACATTTCGTGGGATGATGGTGGAGAATACCTTACTGGCGAAGTACTTGCGCACCTCGTCCACCACTTGCTGGGCAATCTTCGTGCGCACGTCGTACATAGTCATGATCAGGCCAGTGATCTTCAACTGGGGGTTGAGATCCCTTCGCACCAGGTTGATGGTATGGACCAGCTGTCCCAAGCCCTCCAAGGAGAGATACTCGCACTGCACGGGGATGATCACTCCGTCAGTGGCGGTCAGGGCATTTACGGTCAGGATACCCAGGCTGGGAGGCGAGTCAATGAAGACATAGTCATATTTCCTGTCCAGTGTGGCCAGGGCTTTTCGTAGAAGGTGAGTTCTGTCAGGCAGACGTATCAACTCCACAGTCGCCCCGGCGAGGGCCGGAGCGGAGGGTACCAGTTCCAAGCGGGATCCTTCGATGGGCATGATGATCTGGCCCAGGGGGACTTGCTGGATGAGAGCCTCGTAGATGGAGAGGCGGAGGTGGCTCTTGTCTACTCCCAGGCTGCTCGTGGCGTTGGCCTGGGGGTCGATGTCGACCAGCAGGAGTTTCTTGCCCCTGGCAGCCAGGTATGCCGCCAGATTGATGGCGGTAGTGGTCTTGCCCACTCCTCCCTTTTGGTTCGCGAAAGCATAGATGAGCGTCATGGTGTACTGTTCAGTATCTCCTCTATCTGTGCCCGCTTGGGAGGCGAGGCGAGTCCCGCTTTCTCCACAGACAGAGAAGCGGCAACGTTGGCGAAGCTGGCGGCCGTGTGCGGATCGCCGGTCTCCGATAGTCTGACCAAGAAGGCGGCCGCGAATACGTCTCCGGAACCGGTAGGATCGACCGCCTCGGTCTTGCGAGGAGCGGAATGGGATACCTTTCCCTGGTAGTGGAGGGTGGCACCGCCGGCGCCCTCAGTGATCACGGCGACGGGGGCAAGCTCAAGCTGTGTTCTCAAGGCGGCGGCTTCCCCTGTGAGATCCTCGTCACTGACGATGAGGGCGTCTATACGCTGTAGGAACTCGCTGGCTCTCCTCCATCGACGAGGAGAGACCTGGCCCTGGTCATCCCACTGCCTCAGCCAGCCCTGTGGCGTGAGGCCCATCAAGGAGAATGGAAACAGGCTAATCATATCCTCTTCGAACTCGTTCGCTATGGGGCCCAGGTGAACGATAGGTGTGTCTCTCCAGGGAGACGGGATGCAATCCTGCGGTATTGCCTCGGCCACTGCCTCTATGTACTGTTGCCGCTGTTCAGCTGTGTAGACATTGCGAAAGGTGGTCGTGACGGGTGACGGGAGGCAGACCAAGTCTATGTCGTTGAAGAGATGAAGCAGGTCCACATCAGGGCCTGCGCAAGTGACGACCGCAGCCTTCCTTCCCAGGTTGCTGGCCGTGAGAGCGGAGTAGGCAACGGTGCCACCGAGCCGGTAGCCATCGCCAATCAGGTCCTTGGCTACGTGGCCGACCACCACGAAATCGGGCTGTCCCACGCATCAACCTCTGAGAAGGGTTGGACCGGGCGCTCTTTCGCTACTGCGGTGCCGCCGAGGTCTGGTTCCTATCGCTTCTCCCGAGCGCCGCGGAGAGAAAGCCGAGGAACAGCGGGTGCGGCCTGTTGGGACGAGACTTGAATTCTGGATGGAACTGACTGGCAAGCATCCAGGGGTGGTCTTGCAATTCCACAATTTCCACAAGATCGGCGCCGTCGAGAAGCCCGCTCGCCACCAGTCCGCGGGAGCGCAGAGGTTCCCAATACCGGTTATTGAACTCGAACCGATGCCGGTGCCGTTCGCTCACTACATCCTGACCATATGCGTGGGCGGCGCGGGTTCCGGCGACCAACCGGCAGGGGTAGCTCCCCAACCGCATGGTACCTCCCTTGTGATACACCTGACGCTGCTCCGGCAGGAGGTCTATCACAGGGTGCGGGGTGAGCGCGTCGAACTCTGTGCTGTTGGCTCCTTTCAAGCCTGCGACTGAGCGGGCGAACTCAACGACCATCACTTGCAGGCCCAGGCACAAGCCAAGGAAGGGGGTTTCGTTCTCTCGAGCGTGTCGAGCCGCGACTATCTTGCCTTCAAAGCCTCTGTAGCCAAAGCCCCCGGGTACGACGATGCCATCGACCCCTTTGAGCAGGTGGTCGGCGTTCTCTTGGAGCAGCTCCGATTCCACCCACTTGATGTCGACGCCGACGTTGAAGTGGGCGCCAGCGTGGTACAGAGCTTCCCTGACGCTCATGTAGGCGTCCACCAGTTGCACGTACTTCCCCACCAGAGCGATGCTGATACGCCGCTCTGGGCGCTTGATGCGCTCCACGATGCTGCGCCATCCCTCCAGGTCAGGCTTGGCCTTGGGTAGGTTGAACCTCTCCGTGATGAGGTCGCCGAGATCGGCTTCCTCCATGATTAGTGGAACCTCGTACATCGTCTCAGCGCTTACCAGAGGTATCACCGCCGACTCGTCAACGTCGCAGAACAGAGACACCTTGGCCCTTATGCCATCTGAGAGAGGGGCATCGGCGCGCAAGAGGATGAAATCAGGCTGGATTCCCATGCCTCGCAGTTCCTTGACGCTGTGCTGAGTGGGTTTGGTCTTGAACTCACCAGTGACTGCGAGGCGCGGGAGGAGGGTCACGTGACCGTAGAGCAAGTCGTCGTGGCCGATATCGCTGTGCATCTGTCGGAGGGCCTCGATGAAAGGCAGCCCCTCGATGTCGCCCACGGTTCCGCCCACTTCCACGATGACCACCTCGGCGCCGCTTTCTTGGGCAACTTGAAACACGCGTCGCTTTATCTCGTCGGTGATGTGTGGGATGATCTGGACGGTACTGCCCAGATAGTCACCGCGGCGCTCGCTGGCGATGACCGCTGAGTAGACCTGCCCGGTCGTCACATTGCTGGAAGCGGTGAGATTCTGGTCTATGAAGCGCTCATAATGGCCGAGATCGAGATCGGTTTCAGATCCATCCTCGGTGACGAAAACCTCGCCGTGTTGGTAGGGTGACATGGTTCCGGCATCCACGTTGAGGTAGGGGTCCAGCTTCTGGATGGATACGGAGATGCCTCTGCTCTTCAGAATCCGAGCAATGGACGCTGCGGCTACTCCCTTCCCTACGGATGACACCACGCCGCCGGTACAGAAAATGAACTTGGTCACGTATCCAGCCCTCTTCCTAACAGAGCAAGGTGGCGCCGATCCTCTGTGGCAACGACCATGCGAATTATAGCACGGCTGGATGGTCCTAGCAATCGCACGTTAGGCAATCATACCTGTTTGTGCTACGATTCAGATGCCCCTTGGGAGAGGTGGATCCTGTGGCGAGAGACGTTGCGCCAACCGAGGTACGATTCAGTCGGGAGCTCAGCTTAGCGCGTGCGGTGTCGCGCAGCCTGGCGATCCTGCTGGCCGCACTGGTCTTCACGCTACAGGGATCCGTCATGGTGTCTGCCGGTCCCGCCGCCGCAATATCGTACCTAATGATGGGCGTGGTGTGCTCACTCACCCTCTTGTGCTATGTCGAGCTACTCGTTCGTGGCGGGCGAGAAGGCGGCGCCTATGTGTTGCTCCGCGAGGCCACCCGGGGGCCGGTGGCATTCCTCACAGGCTGGGCGATTCTGCTGGGTGGGCTGCTCCTCTGCGCGGTTCTGGCCCTTGGTTTTGCTGCCAGTGCCAGCACTGTCATTGAGTCGGCGTTCGGTCTGCGCTTGGGCGAGCCGGGGATGGCCGCGCTGCTGATGGTTGTCATCGCGGTGTACAACATCTCGGGCGGTTGGAGCCACAGGCGGGCTCGTGACATCGTCACCTGGTTGGCCGTGGCCCTGCTGCTACTACTCTGCCTTGTCTGCCTGCCGCGCGTCCGATTGACTGACTATGGGCCCTTTTCGCCTCATGGCTATCAGGGCGTACAGGCCGGTCTCTCGCTGCTGCTGATCGGTTTTCTGGCTTTCGAATCGCTACCGCTGTCGGTCTCGGAGATCCCGGAGCCCAGGCGAACCATTCCGCGCGCCTTCTTGGCCACGGCGGGGTTGGGGATTCTCCTTTTGATGGCTGTAACCCTGGTAGCTGGGAGTGCGCTGACGGGTGTGGGCCTGCTGGAGGCGCGGCTGCCTGTGGCTGCGCTGGCTGAGGCATGTGCTGGCGGCTATGGCCCCCTCGTGCTGCTCCTGGCGGTGATCTTCATTCCCATGGCTCTGAACTCCGCTCTATTGCTGGTGGTGCGGCAGGCTCAAGAGATGGAGCAGGATGGTCTTCTCCCGGATTTGCTCAGGCGCCGTACGGTTCGCTTTCAGACCCCCGGTACTCTTCTGGCGCTGATCGGCGTTCTGGCTGCCTTGCTCAGCCTGTGGGGAGATCTGGAGCAAATCGCCAGGCTGGGAGGCTTTTGCGTTCTGTTCACAATGAGCATGATCGCATTGGGGGACGCGATGCGGATGCGTGGCGTGGAGGAGGAGGAGCCATCGGGCTTCCGACTGCCGGTGCCGCCCCTGATTCCCGCTCTGGCCCTGGTGGTCAACGTGTTCCTCTTGCCGATAGTGGGGACAGGCCCGATACTGGCGGGCGCCGTCTGGCTCGGAGCCGGCCTGGTTGTCTACATCGTCTATGCCAGAGGAAGGTACATTGCGGGGCAGGAAGGGGTGGTGGTCTTCAGAGCCAAGAGAGAGACCTTGGAGTCGAAGTACCGGGTCCTGGTGCCTCTGGGTCCTGGCAAGAGGCAGTCGGAGCTGATCAGACTGGCGGTCGCCCTGGCCGGCGAGGAGGGCGGCGAGGTTTTCCCGCTGAGAGTGATCACCTTGCCCGCCCAGGTGCCTCTACGCGAAGGGGCTAGAATGGCGGAAGGCGTCGAGTCTGTGTTCCGCGGGTCGCTGGGAACGGAGGACACGGGCTCTGTGTCCCTCACCCCCATCACCAGAGTGGCCCGTAGTGTGTCTCAGGGGATCATCGACACGGCCACAGAGGAGAAGTGCGACCTGGTTGTGCTGAGCTGGGAGGGGCATAGCGCTACCAAGGGTGGCGTGATGGGCTCGGTGCTCGATCCCGTTGTGCGGAACGCGCCTTGTGACGTGCTTCTGGTCAAGGACGGGGCGGTGTCTGACGTGGACTCTATCCTGCTGCCAACCAGGGGCGGCTCTCATGCGGCCATGGCTGCACGGCTGGCGGTGAAGTTGGCCCGGCGGTACGGTGCTCAACTTACGGTACTGTACGTCTCCCGCGAAGGCGACACGGCTGAGGACCGGCAGGAGGGGATGGAGATGATCGCCAGGACGGTGGAGGGTTTGGAGGCAGATGACCTGATTGTGCCCAAGGTGATCACTGCACCGGGGATTGTGGGAGCGATTCTGAACGAGGCGACGAACCATAGCCTGATGATGCTGGGGGCCTCAGAAGAGGGCCTGTTCGATCGAGTGCTTTTCGGGACCATACCGGAGGGGATAGCTCGAAAGTCGGCGGTGCCAGTGATGATCGCCAAGCAGCATGCGCCGCTGCCACAGTTCTGGCTCAGGCGGGTGTGGAATGCGACATACAGGGTCTTTCCCACTTTGGAGGCGGAGGAGAGGTCCACCGTCTACCGCCAGATCAGGGAAGGAGCCCGACCAGACATCGATTTCTTCGTGATGATCGCTCTCTCGGCAACCATTGCCACCCTGGGGTTACTGCTGGATAGCGCGGCTGTGATCATCGGGGGAATGCTCATAGCTCCGCTGATGAGCCCCATCATTGGCATCGCCCTGGCCATTGTGCTGGGGAACGTGCGGCTCCTGCGCGATGCAGCTGAATCAACGATCAAGGGTGTCTTCGTGGCGGTGGTAGTCGGTCTTTTTGTGGCTTCCATAAGCCCCCTGAGTGCGGTGACTGGCGAGATACTGGCGCGCACAAGACCCAACTTGCTGGACCTGGCGGTGGCCCTGGCCTCAGGCGCAGCGGGAGCCTACGCCATGTCCCGCAAGGAGGTGTCCGCGGCCCTGCCAGGTGTAGCCATCGCTGCGGCCCTGGTGCCACCCCTGGGGGTTGTAGGCATGGGGTTGGCTATCCGTAGGGCGGAGGTGGCGGGAGGTGGGTTGTTGCTGTTCACCACCAACCTGGTGGCTATCACGTTTGCGGGAGCCATGATCTTCGTGCTTTTGGGGTTCCGTCCCGGGAGAGGCGTTCGGGAACAGGAAATCCGGGTGCGCCGCGGACTGGTCATCTCCGTGGTGCTCCTGTTCGTGGTCTCGTTGCCTTTGGCTTTCGTCTTTGGC
>Ga0307379_10013643_pt1 | contig 10517 bp, 13 predicted proteins | sample UN2MG_FD_202237 | JGI IMG/M metagenome (GOLD analysis project Ga0307379, IMG submission 202237) | Soil microbial communities from Risofladan, Vaasa, Finland - UN-2 | ecosystem: Environmental > Terrestrial > Soil > Coastal area > Acid sulfate soil | place: Finland: Risofladan, Vaasa | collected... | reverse complement strand
GAGACAGCGACCCGCAAGACTCGCCTACTTCCAGCAAGTTTTTGACGGTTCCTATTTCCTGTTACGCGGAGTTCATAAATGAATCTTGAGGTCAACACTACGTCCCTTGCCGAGTTCTTCGGACTTACCACTCGCGCAATTGCGAAGTGGCATGAGAGCGGGTGCCCTCAGTCAGGCCGGGGCAAATGGAATCTTAAAGAGGTCTTTGATTGGTGGTGGGATAATATCGCACAGTCCAGAGCGGCGGAAGAGTTTGGCGATGATTCGATGAACGAGGCAAAGCGCCTCTACTGGTGGCAAAAAGCTGAAGGCGAAAAGATCAAAAATGAGCAGCTGAATGGTAGCCTGATTGCCTGGGTAGATATCGAGACCGAATGGGCGGGCAGGGTGTCAATCGTGACCTCAGGACTCGAAGCCTTCGCGGATTCATTACCTCCGATCTTGGAAGGGAAGCCACGAAAACAGATGCGGGATATTGTTAGAAAGCGGGTGCGGTTGCTCCGTGACTCGTATGCGCGAAAGGGCAAATACTGCCCTCAGGCAAAAAAGGGGAAATCTAAAAAGATTAAATAAATAACAATTCGGGTTCTGCCTTAGATCGACGGATCGACGGCGGACGCAAGAAGCAAAGAAGGCGGTTAGTATGGGACCATACCTCATACTTCCGCCTTTTTTATTTGCCCGGAACAGGACAAGAGATAATGGCGCAAGCAGCAAGAAAAATTGAATGGCGTGAATCCGAAACACTGAACTGGACTCCGCCCGAAGAGTTGTCAACTTCTGAGTGGGCGGAAAAGCACCGCGTACTGTCCGCACCCTCTGAGGAGCGCGGACCACTCCGCCTTATTCGAACGCCTTATCTTGTCCCGGTCATGAATGCCTTTGACGATGTTGAAGTTGAGCAGGTTGTGTTTTGCAAATCCGCGCAGGTTGCAGGGACCGAAGGCATGATCTCAGTGGTCGGCAAAAGAGCCCATGACGGAAACTGCCCGATCATGCTGGTTATGGCCGATGAGGATACAGCCTTGTATATGAGCAAGGAACGCATACAAAAAATGTTCCTGAATTCTCCTGAACTCTCTAAATTGATTATCAGGGACAAGTTCACCCAGAAAGAAATCTCACTCAAGAATGAGTCCTTTATTGCTCTGGCCTGGTCCTCTTCGGTTGCGAAACTGGCATCCAGGCCTATACAGGTGATCGTGTTTGATGAGGTCGACAAGCCTGGATATTCGATCACTACGAAAGAGGCCTCCGCGATCAGCCTTGGCATTGAAAGGACGGAATCATATTACAATCGAAAGATTGGCATCCTCTCCACTCCTTCCATTGAAGAAGGCAACATTACAAAAGAACTAAAAACCTGCGATGTCATATACGACTGGCATGTTCCTTGCCCGCACTGCGGACAGTTTCAGCCGATGCGATGGGGTGCAAAATACTCGTCCGGATTCGATGAAGGCGTTTATCGTGGCGATGACGGAGAACCGCACAAGCTCGGATGTATCACCTGGGACGGCGGCAGGAATGCCACGGATGAGCAGATCGAAGCCGCACGGTATCAGTGCGGGGAATGCGAAGGCCGTTGGACCACGCTGGAAAAGAATGCAGCAGTTGAGCAGGGAAAGTCCGTACCGCGTACCGAAGCCACAAAGCGGCGCAAGGTTGGTTTCCACGTCAACAGGCTTTATTCTCTCCTGGGCAAGTCCGGCAATATCTCAAAGCTGGTCCGGGAATGGATCGGTTGTCAAGGCGATGTCGGCAAATTGCAGGGGTTTATCAATTCAACCCTTGCGGAACCATTCAAGCAGGTTATCGTTCGGGGCTCAGAATCTGAAATCTACCAGGCGAAAGTCGATCTTGCCCCGCAGACCGTGCCGATGGAGGCCGTGTGCCTGACCTGCGGCGTGGACGTTCAGAAGTATGGGTTCTGGTTTGTGGTCCGTGCCTGGGCTCGGGACTATACCTCCTGGCTCATCCATTACGGAAACCTTGCCTCCTGGACCGATGTTGAAGCAATGCTTTTTGATAATGCCTATCCAGTCGAAGGTGATGAAAAAGGGCGATCCATGAGGATATGGAGAGCAGCTGTTGACACCGGCGGCGGAGAAGGTCTGGACGAAGGGCTTTCCATGACTGAGGAAACGGAACTCTGGTTGATTGATAACGCGATTGGAAGGGGTGCGAGAGTCTGGGGAACCAAGGGCGCATCCAGGCCGCTGGCCACAACAATGAGCGTCGGGAAACCGCGAGAACGCACACCATCCGGGAAGGTGTTGAAAGGCGGACTGCAGATCATATCCCTCAACACGGAACGGCTGAAAGATAACCTGCATTATCGGCTCGGGCTGGCAATGCAGAAAGAGCCTGGTGGGGCATATCTCCATAGTGGCACCGATGAGCAGTACGTCAAACACATCATGGCAGAGGAAAAGCGGATCAATGACAAGGGCGTTCAAGCATGGGTGAAGATAGGATCTCGGAGAAACGATCTCCTAGATGGCGAATGTCTCGCGGCTGCATGCGTAGATCCTGAATGGCCGGGGGGCGGTTTAAATCTTCTCCGGCGTGCGGATATAATAAAGGAAAAGAGGGCAGGAAGCGAGAACGGGAAGCAGGCTGCACGGCCACAAAAGCGAAGACAAAGGAGCAGCGGGATAAGTTTATAAGTAGCTGACAATTCGGGTTCTCTCAAAGCGCGGCCACGCTACGAGAGACGATAAAAAGAACATCAAAAGACGGCAAGTAGGAGCCTACTCTCTTATTTGCCGTCTTTTTTTGTTGCCCGAAACAGGAGATAAAAACGATGGCAGGAATCACAGCAGCACAGGCAACAGCAAAGCTCACAACCTGGATGGCGGCAGATGACGCGGTTGCAAACGGGCAGGAATATACAATCTCTGGCCGTACTCTGACCAGGGCCAATGCAGCCGAGATCCAGAGCAATATCACCTATTGGGATAAGCAGTGCAAGCGCCTGTCTCGCGGGGGCTGTCGCGTGAAGGGGGGAACTCCCTCATGAAGATTAGAACCTCACGCGGTAGGATCGAGGTGGAGCAGACACGGCTTGACAAAATCATTGGATATTTCAGCCCGGTCAAAGCACAGCAGCGATTCAAGGCGCGGGCCTCCATGGCTGCAGCCGGTATGTTTGTTGGTGCATCTAAAAAAAGACGAGCAACAAAAATGTGGAATGCAGTGTCTGGTGATGCAGACAAGGATACCCTGCCAGATCTCCCAGAACTGCGATCCCGAAGCCGAGACCTATATTACAACAATGCCATAGCAAAGGGCGCGATCGACACGAAGGTTATCAATGTTGTCGGCACCGGAATTAAGCTGCAAAGCCGTCTTGACCGTGAAGTTTTGTCTCTTTCCGAAGAGGCTGCAACGGCGTGGGAAGCTCAGACAGAAAGGGAATGGCGGTTATTCTGGGGGCGTAAGGATTGCCACGCGGCACGGACTCACAACGGGAATTCCCTTTCCCGGATGATCTACCGGCAGGCACGGCTTAACGGTGATGTTTTTGTCCAACTGACCAGATCCCCGGGCATAAATCCGGCATGGTATCCATACTCTCTCCGGCTACAAGTGATAGAGGCGGACAGGGTCTGCAACAAAGACCATCTGCGAGACACCGAACTCATGGCCGGAGGAATCGAGAAAACGGCTGCAGGCGCTCCAAAGGCATACCACATTCTAAAACATCACCCCGGATCTCTGGATTATAAATCATATGAGTGGTTGTCTATTCCAGCATACGGCAGCAGGACAGGACTTCCAAACATCATACATCTGGCATCTCTTGACAGACCCGGACAGTCTCGGGGCATTCCTGATCTTGCGGCAGTGATCGAACCATTAAAGCAGCTGGGTAACTACACGGACGCGGAACTTATGGCGGCGGTTATATCCGGAATGTTCACGGTATTCATCGAAACCGAGACCGGCGAGACAGGCCTTTCCCTCGATGAGTTTTACGACGAGACAGGGGCATCCAGCACCGACGATGATTACAAAATGGGTAACGGTGCGATTGTGGAACTTGCCAAGGGTGAGACGATCCACGATTCCAACCCCGGCAGGCCGAACACTTCCTTTGATGTTTTCGTCCAGGCCATACTCCGACAGGTAGGGGTTGCCGTAAATCTCCCGTTCGAACTCCTTATAAAACATTTCACCTCATCATATTCGGCGGCTCGGGCGGCTCTGCTCGATGCCTGGAAATATTTCTACATGGAGCGGTCCTGGTTCACCGAGAATTTTCATCAAATCGTTTACGAAGTTTGGATGTATGAAGCGGTTTCTTCTGGCCGTATACATGCCCCTGGCTTTTTCACTGATCCAATTATGCGACAAGCATATCTCGGCTCGGAATGGATCGGACCAGCAAGAGGCATGATCAACGAAAAAGACGAGGTCGCGGCGGCAAAAGACCGAGTTGATGCAGGCTTCTCTACCCTATCAAGCGAGACAGCTCAAATGACCGGCGGCGATTGGGACGCAAACCACAAACAGCGCGTCAAAGAAAATGATGCCCGTAAAAAGGACGGCCTTGACGTGGAAGCCGCTCCGCCTATCCCGACAGCAATCCCCGGACAGCCTAAAAAGGAGGACGAAGAATAATGAAGATTCTGGATATAATCACAAGCCCCTGGGCGATCTCTCCCGAGTGCCTGACCGAAATTCGGCAGGTCTACGCGGCGCACATGCGCGGGGACAAGATCAACTGGGAGGGAATAAAGGCAAGCATCGATTCTTTCGGGCCTTCTCGTTCTGAAAATCTCTATACCGTTCAAGCTGGTGTGGCCGTAATTGAAATCACTGGGCCGATTACAAAGGGTTCCTCTTTCCTCAGTTTCCTTTTTGGCGGCATGACCGTTGACGATATATCCAACGCGTTTGCTATGGCGCTCGTCGATGACGCTGTACAGTCCATCCTTCTCTTAGTCAACAGTCCCGGCGGTTCTATCCTTGGAGTGCAGGAGCTTGCATCTCAAATTTACGAGGGGCGCGGACAGAAACCAATTACGACATACTGCGATGGTGTTATGGCCTCGGCTGCATACTGGCTCGGTTCGGCTTCTGGCAAGGTTTATATATCAGGACAGACAAATATGATCGGCCATATCGGTGTGATTTTCACTCACATCACAGACAAGTGGGAAGATGAAACCAAGTTTTACGCGGGGAAATATAAACACATCGACGCGGGCGGCGAACTCAACGACGAGGACAAGGGGATCCTTCAGGCCCGCGTAGACTACATATACTCAATTTTCGTCTCGGATATTGCAAAATTCCGGGGCGTATCAACGGAGACGGTGCTCTCCAATATGGCCGAGGGGCGCGTATTCCTCGGACAGCAAGCGGTAACGGCTGGGCTCGTGGATGGTATCGCCACGTTCGATTCAGTCCATCAAGGGTTAGCCGTCGGTGACATGGCTATGGCAAGGGCATTTTCCAAATTCGAAGCAAATCTAAAAAATCTAAAAGGAGCAACTTTATGAACATTTCGGAAATTAAAGCACAGTTTCCTGAAGCGTATAAGGCCATTTCGGATGAAGGCGGAACTGTCGGATTTCAGGCAGGTTATACGCAGGGGAAAACTGAAGGACTCGAAGAAGGGAAGCTCGAGGGCGCGGCTGGTGCAGTAGAAGCCGAACGCGCACGGATCGCAGGAATTCAGGCGGCAGCATTCCCCGGACAGGAGGCGCTTGTCGCAACACTTCTCCGTGACGGCACGCTTTTGCCGGATGCGGTTATGAAGATCAACGCGGCATACAAGGTTCTGCTCGGAGAGCACAAGGACGCATTCAACGCAGACGGCACCCCGATAATTCCTGGGGCGAAGATCGACGAGGACGGCGACAAAGACAAAGGCAAAAAGCCCAAGACCTTTGATGCCCTGGTAACAGAGCACATGGAATCAAACAAGTGCTCTAAGGGCGATGCCATCCAGGCAGTCGCACGGATCAACCCCGAAGCTCACGCGGCCTATATTCAGGCCCAAAACAAAGGAGGTGTCTGATGCCTTTTGGTGATGGAATTATTACTTTTTCAGCAGGTGAAGACCTTGCGGCACATCGCAGGGTCAAGATTGATACAGCCGGCTCACAGGTCCCGATAGATGTCATTTACGCTGATGCAGGTGAAGCTGCAATCGGTGTGACGGAGATCGCGGCTGATGACACTTACCCGGTTTCTGTCAAACTCTTTACTTGGGGCGGCACGATGGAAATCGAAGGTGCTGACGCCTGGGACGTAGGCGCTACGATCTACGGCGCGGCTGACGGAAAGGCCTCGGATACTTCCAGCGGTTCGGCAATCGGTGTTGCAAAAACTCTCTGTGCTACGGCAGCGGAGATTATCGAGATCATTGTTTCTCCAGTTCTTTCAACCACGGCGGCAACGGTATCGTATGCTGATGCAGGCCTGCAGACCGATGAAGTAACGGTCGAAGCGGCGCTCGGTGAAGTTTATACGGATCTTCTCAGTGCACAGGCAATAATTAACTTGCCTCTGGGTGGATTCACTGAAGCTGACGGAACGGTGCTTGCTGATTTTGCAGACGCTACCGGCACAACTCCAGGGTGGAACGCGGGGGACGAGAGCTTCGGTATCCGGTGGAACAACCATGCAAATCCCGATCCGATCTCAACAAGCGTGGTAATTCCGCCCGATTTGGATGCAACGGCTGATGTTGTGCTCCATGTTCTGGCGGCAAAGGTTGGCGCAACGGTTGGCGATGCCGTGACCTGGTTGGTCGAAGCGTTTAACAATGCGGATGCCGCAGTGTATGACGCTGATGCTGATTTTGGCGGAACCTCATCGGCCATGACAGGCGACGCAACAACCAAAACCTGCCAGGAGGAAACTTTGACCCTGGCTGCGGCAGATGTGGCCGCTTCTCCCTGCGTCATGACACTCACAATACAACCCACAGACGGTACTCTCGGCACCGACGATGTCATCATTCTCGGCGCATGGCTTGAGTACACCCGCAAGCTGCGGACCTCATAAGGAGGTGATGATATGAGACCAACCAGTTCAACCACAGTACAAAGGCCGGACCTTGGACAGATAGCGTATGAGTTCGCTGTTGAAGAGAGCCGAAAGCGTTTCATCGGGCTCGAATGTATGCCCATATTCCCCGTTCCGGAAAAAACCGCAGATTATCCGAAGATTCCCCTGGAAGCCCTGCTGAAACTCCCGGACATCAAACGCGCACCAAAGGCCGGGTATACCCGCGACGACTTCGAGTGGGAAACCGGAACATACAACTGCGAGGAGTTTGGTTTTGAAGAGCCCCTCGATGACGTCGAGCGCAAGATGTATGCTTACCTGTTCGACGCAGAAAAAGTCGCAACACTCAGGGCAACAGAAATCTTGCTCAGATCGCAGGAGAAGAGGATTGCTGATTTTCTTTTCAATACAACCAACTTCACGGCACACGACATCACGCATGAGTGGGATGATGCCACAAACGCGGTTCCCAAATCAAACGTCCTTACGGCTGTCAATGCCATCCTCGACGCAACAGGGTTGATGCCGAACGCGCTGATATTGCCCAAATCGGTTTTTGACAACGTCATGGTGTGCGCGGAAATCAAAGATTACATCAAGTACACACAAGCACATCTTTTCCTTCCTTACGAGGCACAGAAAAACCTTCTTGCTCAGTATTTCGGGCTTGAGAAAATCCTTGTCGGCAGTGAGGTTTATGATGCTGGAAAGAAGGGCAAAGCCACGGCAACCTCAAAAATCTGGGGAACCGAGTACGCCATGGTTGCGAAGCTGGCAACCTCTGGCTGGAACCCTAAAGAGCCCTGCGTCGCACGGACAATGCTCTGGACTGGGGATAGCCCCTCAAACCTTGTGACTGAACAGTATTACGAAGAGCAGACAAGGTCTGAAGTCTACCGGGTACGACACAACACGGACGAGGTTCTGGTGTTCTCGGCGGCAGCATATCTCCTGGGCAACATGACCACATAACCAAGGGCAGTACAAACCTAGAGAGGGGTTTCGGCCCCTCTCTTTTAAGGCTCAAAACATGACTTTGAAGACTGACATCCTAACGGATCTCGACAGCACGTTTTTCAGCAATGACGAGTTCAGCGAAGCCCTGACTTTAGGCCTTGCGGGCATGACGGCACTGACCATCAAGGGGATTTTCGATGATCCCTATGAGGCCGTTAATCCGGAAACGCAGGAGATCGAAACAACGGCTCCGACTGCGCTGGTCATGACGGCGGACGTTGATGGTGTTGTCAATCACGGAGATATAATCACTCGCAGCACAGGCACGGCCTACGAGATCATCGGTATCAAACCAGACGGCGCAGGAACGACACGACTCATACTGAGCCAGGACGAGGCATAACATGAGCAGCAAACGGCAGAGCATATGCACGGCAGTGGGTACGGCATTCAAGGCAATCCTGATTTCCAACGGGTATCAAACGGACCTGGGAAAGCACATCTTCGAATGGCGGACCACACCACTGGAACCAAATGAAATGCCGGGGATAATGTGGCGCGATGCTACAAATAATTATGAGGGCCCGGTTATCGGCAGGACCTCAAACGAGCTTTTTTTCGAATGCGAGATCTGCTTTTCGGGCAGCACGGCTCCGGCCAAAATGCGGGACTACATCGCGGATTTTCGCAAATGCCTGATGGATAACAACACCTGGGGCTGTCTCGCGGTCGGGACATCAATGATCACGGACGAGACCAGCAATATCGAGCAAGCGGACAGAAAGACAGGCGCTACGGCTCTGAAATTCGCTGTCAAATATATCACAAGTTCGACGGATTTCTAAAGGAGGATTTATGCGGAAAATATGGCCACGCAAAGCAAAGCCAAAGGCAAAACCGGCAAAGAAAATAAAGCCTGAACTCGTAAAAGAGGACAGCAAAAAAGAAGATGAAAAGGAGATAGACGATGCCAACTTACGCAACATCGGTACAGAATGAAAGTCAATTATGGATGGGGTCGGCCAAGGTGGAGGTGTCCGTCGATGACGGCTCCAACTGGGTCAATCTGGGACTTGCGCGGGGTATATCGGTAGAGGAGCTTTTGAAAATTGTAAAGACCGAGGCCGACAACTCGCCCGCGTGCAAAAGGGTTGTAGGTCTTCATACGGCGAAAGTTGCGTTTACGCTCCTTGAACTCTACTGGCCCACAATCGACAAGCTCAGGGGCGAGGGTATTGATGCGGTTACAGCCGTTGCAGCTGCAGAGGTCGAAGCCGCTAATCAGATAGTAGCGTCCGGAGATTGGGCATACAATGAATTTATCGAATTCACTCACCAGATGGGTGATGGTACTTGCCCTACGGTCAACAGCGTATCTGGTGGAACTGACAGCGGACTGACTGAGGAAACGGACTTTGTAACAGTGAAAAACGGTGACAAGTGGGGCATCATCATCTGGGATTCCACAACCGTCACAACCGAGTCACAGGTTATCACAATCAACACCGATTACACACCGGCAGCAAGCACGACATTCAGCACCGGCGGACTGGTTACGCTAACAGATGTTGACCTGAGATTCACCAACACTGAGTACATCGCAACAGTCGAAAAAACAAAAACGCTATGGATATATAAGGCCAATCTTGCAAGCGGGCTGAACATGGCATTCAAGAGCAGCAACGACGATGATCAGGCAATGGAGATTCCCTTCGAGTTTGAGGCCGAACTCGATACAACCAGAACCGCAGGTGATCAGCTACTTATCATATCGGATGACGCTTAATCCATTTCTCTCCTTTCGTATGTGGGGCGGAATAGGGACCTGGCCCGAACGGCGTAACCCATGCGCCTTTCCGCCTCACAGTCTCATGGGGTAACTTTTGGGGGTTACAATGGCGAAAGAATTTATGAACGTGAAGCAAAGAGAAAAAAAGATGGTGCATGTCGCAGAACAGGACTTTGATTGCGGATTTATTCCTTCGGGAATAGAAATTCCGCTCCTAGATGAAATGAACGCGCAAACTGAAAAGCAGGGAACATATAACTTGCCTGATGATTTTGCTGATTTGAGCGTAGAAGCACAAGCAAAGGCGATGCTTAAGTCTTCAACCTTGTATACAAATGAACATAGGGCAGAAACACGGAATGATAATATCAGGTTTGTGTCGGTTTTTACATCATTTTTTGATCAAGATTATACAGAAGAATTCCTTTCAAAAAATGCGTCAGGAGCTGAGATATCAAAGGCCGTAGTAACATTGCAAGAAACAATTGCAAGAGACTATTACGGCACGATTAATGAATTAAATTCGGGTAACAGCGGAAAAAAAGCGGGGGCCAGTGCGAAGAAAAAGAAGAAATAACCCTGGAGCTGATATTCTGCGAGGTGGAAATGCTTTTTTCTCTCACGCGAGAATATCTATTGTGGAGTATGTCTCTGGGAGAGATCCTTCGACACTGGCATTATGGCTATCGATACGACATGACGCGGCGAGGGTTTAAGATGAAAAAACAGACGAGCAAGGAAGAAC
>Ga0307379_10013642_pt1 | contig 10518 bp, 18 predicted proteins | sample UN2MG_FD_202237 | JGI IMG/M metagenome (GOLD analysis project Ga0307379, IMG submission 202237) | Soil microbial communities from Risofladan, Vaasa, Finland - UN-2 | ecosystem: Environmental > Terrestrial > Soil > Coastal area > Acid sulfate soil | place: Finland: Risofladan, Vaasa | collected... | reverse complement strand
TGACAGGATTAAGAAACTCAACAGGGATTATGATAGATTAGAAAAACGAATAAATGCCTTAATTTAAAACAATGGAAAAGCAAATCACAACAGATTATGACCCCAAAACAGGATTACTGATTGTAACCCAACATGAGGGTGATAGTAACGAACGCAGTATTTTCTTAACTAAGGAAGATATTACGGATATTGTTACTGAGGCATTAAAACACAGGATTGCTGACCGAGAAGATTTTAATTAAAAACTATGGAAACCGATATTAAATTATTGCGTTGTGGTGGTTGTGGCGAAACAAAGCACGAACTATATATCAGACCAAATGGTGAGGTAATTGCTGAGTGCTTAAAATGTCATTCCCAATCAGAAATCGTGATAAGGAAACCAGAGATAATTATTCAACATAATGCAGGTGATGGCACACTATGTGTTTTTTAATTAAAAACTATGGAAACGATTCATCAGAGAAGGGTAGTTGTTAAGTATGCACCCATTACAGAAAGATATTGGTCAGAAGGCGATATTGCAACTATCCGTAACAATCAGATAAGACTAGGCGGTTGTTGGTTTGATTTTGATGACAGATATATCGTGGAAAATAAGAAATAATTAGAAATAATTGTAACCTTTTCAATTTGTTTTCGTATAAGAATTATCACCAACACACACAGACATGAATAAGCCGAATGACATAGATTTAGGGAAGGGATGGAAAGTCAGATTCCAAGACGAAATGAACCCTGCATGGGTTGAGTACAAAAAGTCAGGTAAGACTTATGGTGCTTCCTTGGGTTACTTCGAAGACAATGGTGGCACAAGTGGTGAAGAGTTTGATGCTCCAAAGTCTGTTCTGGATAACTTCGAGAAGCATAGTGAAATCATATACGCATGGGAAGATGATTACTTCGAACGCAACCCTAGAGAAGATTAATTAAAAATAGTTGCATCAAAACGTAACCCTTTTAAATAAGATTCGTATAATTAGTATTGAGAGACAGAAACACAGTTATTCACTAAAAACCACTACAATGGAAATCTTAAAAACTAAAATCAGCGACAACCACGACAACGCAAGTTTCTACACAGGCGTAATAGCTTACGGTAAAGCCAATAGTGGCAAAACCTTTGTGCTGAGAAGCGAGAACAGCGCAGAAATCCGTTTCGAAGACGAAGAACTTATGGGTGAGGAAATCGAAGCCAAAGCCAAAGCAATGGTTTTCACCGATGATGATTTTGATGAAGACAACAGGGATTCTAATGTGTCTATTCTTGTCGATGGTTGGCTTGTAATATCAGAAGCCAAAGGTACTGACCTTGAGTCAATACTTTATGAGGAAGACCAAGACGAAGACCGTATATTCGGTTACTACGATGAAGCACTCGAAGCATTCGAGGAATTTCTTGAGAACAACTAAAAAATAACTAGGGAGATTTGTAACATTTCTCCCTAGTTTTCGTATAACATAATACACTAAAAAACAATATTATGAGCATTTGGGGAGAAATAAGAAATGAGTTTGAAGACGATGATGGAATCGTTTGCATTGATGCCTATCTCACGGATGATGACAATGAAGAAGGCAAGGTAATTGCCAAAGTCAACACAGTTACTCTGGAAGTCGAGTATTTGGACGATAGAGCCAAAACCGATAGTTACGCACAGGAAATGATTCAGGAGATTCTTGATGACAACAAATCTTAAATAAGAAATCATGGGAGACCGATTTGAAGTATCGTTTATGAGAGAAACAGGTTTATTAGCAGTCAGTCTGGATGGACAGGTGGTTGAACTCTGTCTGGAAGACCTAGACGAAATACAACAAGCCAGAGAATTAATTGGTGACAATAAAATTGCGAATCGTGAAGATTTTAAATAAGATAGGATTGTATTTTATGGCAGTAGTAATACTGCTTGTGACCGCAAGTCAGGGGTTTCTGTTTGTATTCGAACACGAATTGAATAACGCAGAAAATGGCTTGTTTGGAGTACTAGAGGTTGTCACCAAATACAAGGCACTTGATAACATCTGGTTTGCCATGTCTTCTCAGGTGATAACAGTTGTGTTGTTCACAATAATATTTGTGTTCATCATAAAGGAACTCTTAAACAAACGCAAAAAATTGTAACAATTTCAAATCAATTTCGTATAAATTAAAAACATTCAATATTAACTAAAAACAAACAAATGAAAAAGATTTTTGGATTACTAACAATTTTCGTCCTGATGATGGTTGTATTACCGACACAGGCACAGACTTCCCAACAGGTCACAGTCGATATTTCTGACCTTACCCCTGCCCAACAAACCAAAATAAGGTTGGAACAAGAATTGGCTGAGAAGCAAATTCAACTTGATATTGCCGAGCAAAAAGTTAAGCAATTCGGTGATTGGGTTGGTGTTGGTGGAGAGGTTGGAGAAGCAGTTAAACAAGGTCTGGAAGCCGTTGTAGACGTTGCAGACAAGTTCGGACAGACCGATGTCGGTAAGTTTACACTAGTGCTTGTCGCATGGAAAGTCATGGGTAAGGACGTGGTTAAAATTATCTTGGGATTAATATTCTTTGCAATGCTTGTGATTATACTTACAAGGTTTTACAGGAATACGGTCACAGATAAACGAATGCTAACAAAACGAATGCCACAGGGTTTCTGGAAACGCAGTATAAAAGAATATACGGTAGTTGAATCCAGTCTTGATGGTGAAGAAAGAACATGGTTGACAATAGTACTTGGCGTTATCTTCCTCTTGGGTATCTGGATAACCTACGCTATCATGTTCTAAAAATATTGTCGAAAGACAGTTGGTGGTGAGTTAAAAGAGCCTCGCAGTCAGATGATTGCGAGGTTTTTTTGTTTATGTCAGAAATTAATTGTATCTTTATGTAACCTTTTTAAATAAGATTCGTATAAGATTAAAACAGTTTTAAATAAAAACACTTTGAAAACAGAATCTAAACATTTTCTAATTAAAAATAAAGTGAATAAAAGTGTTCAAAAGTGTAACCTTTTCAAATAGGATTCGTATAAGAATACAGAGAGACAAACAGAGACATATTATTTAATAACCAAACACCACAAAAAATGGAAATCAATCTGAAAAAATTAAGCGAACAGGAAATCAAAAGCACTACAAATGCAAGGAAAATGAAGCTGAGTGATGATGCTTCTAGCATGGTTTTCCAGTTGTTCACCAAGAACGTTTACAGTAATCCTATTGGAACAGTCGTGAGAGAAATCACTTCAAACTGTTTCGACAGTCATGTTGAAGCAGGTGTTAATGCTCCCGTTGTTATTCGTAAGTCTAAGGACAGCGAAGGCAATATCCACGTGAGTTTTATTGACTTTGGAGTTGGTATGTGTCCTGACCGTATCTATGACATTTACGGTACGTATTTCGAGTCAACAAAGCGTGTTGATAACACTCAGATAGGTGGCTTCGGAATAGGTGGTAAAACTCCACTAGCATACAAGCGTAGTACTGGTATGGGAGAGGGCGAATACGACAACAGTTTCTACATCATCACCAAATTTGATGGTATGGAATACACATACCTTATCTATGAGGGTGCTGAGAGTCCAATTATATCTGAACTGCACAAGCAGAAAACCAAAGAACATAATGGTACTGAGGTCAGGATTCCTGTATTGGAGAAAGATGTTGAGACTTTCCAAAAGGAAATGCTTAAGCAGTTATACTACTTCGAGAATGTTGTTTTTGAAGGTTTCGAGTACGAGCATTCTTACAACAAAGACGAGAATGGCAATCCTGAAATGGTTTATCCAATGTCCAATGATTATCAAATCATCAGAGGCAAGTCTTTCCTTTTCCGTGGTGACAAGTATAACAGCAATATGCACATCTGTTTAGGACGTGTAGCTTATCCAATTGACTTTGGCACACTTGGCTTGGAATCAAGCGATTACAGACTGCCAATTGCATTGAAACTTGAAGTGGGTGACATCGGTGTAACCGTTAGTCGTGAGAGTCTGGATTACAGCGAATCGACAATCAAATTGTTGAAGAAGAAGTTGGAAGAATCAAAGCAAGAGATTGTTGAATTGATTGGTAAGCAGTACAAGAATATCAAGACGTTAGAGGAATATTTTCAGGTCAAAAATGACTTTGGTAAACTCTTATTTAAAAACGGTTCATCATTGTACGTTGGAAATCTGATTGAGCAGAAAGACGTTGACTTCTCTAACTTCAAGTATCAGTTCATGAAGATGCCGAACGACAAGCAGTTGTTCAAGTTCTTCTTCGAACCTAAAATGTATGGTAAGAAGCCTAGCAGGTCACGTTACAGTAGTAACTCTGAGTTCACTGGTGGATATGACAGTCTTAAAGAGAAGACTAACTTGTTCTACATTGAGGATGACTTCAACAGGAAGATTGTAAAACAAGCGTATCTTAAAGACAAGTTCACTACCTATTATATCATCAACAAACGCAAAGTTGATAGTACTTGGATGAAAGCAGAGATTGCTGACCTATTCAATGTCCACCTTGACGATGTTGTTGATACCAATGGTAAGCCAGTTACCTTTATACAGAGTCTTCTTGAAATGCAGGAAGAGTACATGGAGATTGTACGTGCAAATACTCAGAACTACGACACTCTGGAAGTACCCGAAGACTTTGTTGCAAGTCGTAAGCGTGGTGCAGGGATAACTCCCGAACTCAGGAAGCAGACTATACCAGTGAAGTTTATTGGTGGTCATTCGAAGGACAGGGTTAAGCTGAGTGTATTGTTCGATTACAATATGCCTATCTTCTACGGAACTCAGGATGACCAGTACGAACTGGACAGGGCGATGAAAATATACGGTCTGTTGTTCAATGAGAGCGGTATTGTGAGCCATTGTGATTATAATGACAATCTGATAACAGGTAGCAGACGTTATCGCAGGGATGATGACAACAAAACACCGAAGTCCAGTATTGCCTTTATAATGGTGGCTACAAATAATGTTAAACACCTTGTTCATTGCAAGAATGCACGTCACATCAGCGAGTTTAAATTAAAAATGATGTACAGGAAGGAAGACAGCGTTCGTCAGTACTTCCAAATGCGTGAAGCAATTGAGAAATTCAACCAACTTACTAGGTTTTATCGCTACGGACATCTTCAAAAGATAAGTGATGTATGGGGCGCAAAACAAGCAGAGGTTGCCAGTTACATTCTGACTATGCCTAAAGAGGCAAAAGACGACAGTATTCAGTATCATAAGTCTGACTTGAGCAGGTACATCAATCTGGACAACATCGTGCCTACAAAAGAGCAGAAGGACATCATGTCAAAGATTGATGAACTACTTGCTCTACAAGAAAAGAACGAAAAAACTTTGAGTTATTTCAACATCCCTAGTGGAGCGGAAGACCTTGAAGCAGAACAAATTGCACTCTTACAACTTGCGATGACCTTTTAGGTCTCGCAAGTTTTATTACATTTATTGTAACATTTTAATTTTATTTTCGTATAATTGCAAAGAGAAACATTTAAATCTAATTCAATCAACATGAAAAACATTCAAGTAATCACAAGAGGAAACGTAGTTAATGTCAGTATCAATGGCAAACTTCATAGTAAGAACTGCGGAACTTCCAAAGAGGCAGACGAACTTTTTAAACTGGTTCTGAAAGCCAAAGAAGACCCAACAGATGCCAATGTGAATAACATTCGTGCGTATCTGAATGAAAAAACCAGAGTAGCGATTCTCGCAGGTCTGGAGAACGACCCCGAAACTGGTCAGGTATTTCTCGCAGGTTTTAATACTCCGATTCCCGACACTCTGGTGGAAGTTATCAAGGAGTATCATGAGAAAGGTTATCCGATGGAAGCCGTTATCAACTTCTGGAAACTGTTGATGCTGAACCCCGATGTAAGGGTACGTGAAGACCTTTTTGAGTTCATCATGACTCATGACTTCGTGCTGACCGACAATGGTTATATGGTGGTTTACAAAGCCGTATATCAGGTCAATGAAGAAGGAGTTGACACCGAGTTCGCAGAGTTCTTAAATAAGAACGTGCTGAAAGTGAAGAAGTGGTCAAAGAACCCCAACAAGTATGTTGTGTACAAGGAAGTATCTGATGGCGAATTGTTCATCACCAAGAAGAAGACTGCTGAGAAGTGGGATGAAAAAGCCAAAGGTGTTGAAGTCCTTGGTGTACTTGGAGAACTGCATGATGCAATGTACGTGGCACAGGAAGAAGCCAGTGAGAATGCAGTACCAGTTTTCACTGATATGCACACCAAGCAGATGCGTATCGAACTTGGAGTACCTGTACGTCAGGAGCGCAAGGAATGTGATGCCGACCCACGTAACGATTGCAGTAACGGACTGCATTGTGGAGCAACGAAGTACGTGGAATCCTTTGCCAGTTATGGTAAAGACACCAGAGTATTGGTATGTTATGTGAACCCTGCACACGTGGTTGCAGTACCACAATACGACCACTCGAAATTCAGGACTTGTGAATATTTCCCATTCGCAATCGCTGACTACGAAGACAGGAAGATTGATATTGTTGAACAGGCGTACTTCGAGTCGGATTACCGTGAGTATGAAGTTGAGGAACTGGAGATTCAATTGGCGAAGATTTACGAAGAGCAATTGCCGATTGAGAATGCTCAGAAAGCTGAACCTGAAAGCAGACCAATGTCCGAACTTCTGAAAATCGTTGAGCAAAGATTAGTTGATTTGGATGAATAATAGTCTCTCTCTAAACAGAAAACCCATACAATTTGTGTGGGTTTTTTTATGTAAAAACGTAACCTTTTTGATTCGATTTCGTATAAGAATATAAACAAAAACAAATATAATGAAAAACCTAGAAACAATTAGCGCAAGCATTTTATCAAAAAGAAGGGCAGATTTAGATACTGAAAACTTTCCATTATCTAAGCTCACTTTATCCACGTATGATATCAGAAAAAACCGTGTACGTAACCCCAAATTAAAGGAAGACCTCAAAAGAGATAATCAACTTCAACCCATAACAATCAATGCTAAGACTAACGGTAAACCATTGGTTAAACTGGAAGACGCTGATTTATTTGTAACAGTAAACGGAAGAACCCGTAAAATCGAAATGGATGAATTGTTTGCCGAAACAGGTAAATTTGCCAATGTTTCTGTTGTGGTTTATGAAAACCTGACTGAACTGGAAGAAAACTATTTGAATGCTCAAATTAATATTTCACAAAATCCTTTGACTCCTGACGAAAAAAGGGAATTCATCATTAAATATAAGAATGAAATTCCTATGGAAGAAATGGCAAAGGCACTTGGTTTCACTGACCTTGAAATGTTTAAAAATTATGAAGCAACTACCGAAGTTGATGATGATGTTCTTAAAGCATGGATACCTAAAAGCAAAGGGCATGGGAGGGGAAGTATAAAGGTTGAAGAACTTGGCATTGGTATTCGTGCCTATAAAAAAATAAATCCAACTGTCGATAAGAAAACCCTAAATAAGACCTTCAAAGAATTGGGTAAATTATCTGCTGAATCTGATTCGAAACGGGATGATAAGAGAAAAGAATTTCCAAAGATTGTGAAAAAGGTTGCAGAATACCAAAAAAATCCTGTTTTGATAAAAAAATATAATGTTGACAAATTGGTTAAATGTGCATCTAAAGAAATTCAAAGCACCAGTGGTAATAGTGGTGATAAACTTCCACAAAACAGTAGTGAAAAATATAAAATCATCGACAGCCTTTTGAAAGACAATTATGATTTCGCTGTTCTCCTTTTTGCTGAAAGTCTGTATAGGGATAATAATGGCGTACAAATTGAATCCGAAACCAAACGAGTAATTGATGCTGTTGATGAAGTAATTATTGTTGGTCTTGATATTGCAAAGATGTCCGAAATTGAGATTTATGGGAAGTCTTTAAATAAAAAGGTTAGTATCGTTGAAGAAGATGCGATAGAAGCCAGTCTTACCCTAAAAACCGATAAGAGGAAAGGATTTATTTATGTAAATGGTGCAATGCTTTATTCGCAACGTCCTGAATATATGAATCACTTGAAAGCCAAATACCCTAATTCACGAATATCAATGGTATTTCTTGACCTGTTGTTTGGTAAGAGTCAGGTATGTAGTGGTGAGAGAATTAAAGAACGAATTACCGTTTATGGTGGTGCAAAGGATTTTGATGAAGTAATTGCGAAGTTTAAATCTCTGGTGAAGTTCTCGAAGTTCAGAAAATATGCTGATACTCCACAAGAAAAATACATCGTGTATGTGTAACCTTTCTCCCTGATTTTCGTATAATAATTAGAAACAATATAAAAAATTTAGAATGACAAACAGAAAAGCAGGTTGGGCATTGCGGATGGAATATCAAGACCTTTTGGACAAGACCAAAGCAATGCGCAGTCGTATCATCAAGAGGGCAGAAGAACTCATTAAACAATATCCTGATGTAAAATATGGTAACATGACAGTTGGTGAATATCAGAAATTTTTTAGTGTGACACCTATGATTGCCCTTAGAATTATCGAACTGATTGAAGAACACATTGCTAGTCTTCATCCACATCAACAACAGAAACTTTTTAAATAAGAACAGATGTACAGAATATCAATCAACGAACGCAAATACAGTACTACTCCTGTTGTCAGGGTGGAAACCGATGAACATGGTAAGGAGAAAGAAACTCAGATGTTGTTCTGCGCACTCCCAAAGAAGGAAGGTGATGCATTTATGAAAACAATTGTAGAACTTTTAAATAAGAACTCATGAAAGTAAAGGTACAAAACGAAAATACTATATCAGCATTCCTCAATGTTAGAGGCGAATGGTTGTTAAGTGAAGGTAACACAATAATTGTTATCAGAGAAGTTCAATATACTCATACCAAACCCGAACCTGAACCCGAAGAAGAACATGAACCTCTTCCTCCAAATACCAGTATATTCAAAAGGAAACGAGACAAGAAGAAGGAGAAACCACAGGACGAATGGCATATCACCAAGCTAGTTGCCGAAGCCTATAATGAGGATGGTAAGTTTGTCGGTACATACAATGAGGATTGGTGTGAACGTGTTATTAAGGCACAGGATGATATGTATGGTACGTTCAACATATATAACCTCAGAAAGCGTTGGGAAAGTATTGTAATGCAGAAAGACGCAATGCTTGAACATGAAGCCAAGATGAAAGCAAAGGCAGAAGAAGAGAAAGAACCAAGCACGTTTGCAGAACTTGGCGCAAAGGTTTTCAACGAAAGTAAAGAAGAGAATAAATAATTGTAACAAATTTCACTAAATTTCGTATAAATATTCACAAACAAAAACAGACACAATGAAAGAACTAAAAACAAAAATTCAGGAATTACTGGCACTCAATGATGTCGAACTGGTTTACACATTTGGCTCAGATGACCCAAACAGCATCGACAAAATTATGAAACGTCAGGAGAAATTACAGGAAGAGATTGACGAACTGGCGAAAGCCAATGACACAATCCTTGGCAGACAAATCAAATTCCCAATGGCAGACAGTTACGCCTATTACGTCATCACAAAGGTGAACAAGCGTACTGTTGAAATCACTTGGGTGAAGTATTGTGACGCATGGCAGGACAGCCGAGCAGGTTACTGTTCAAATCTGAACTTCGATTATGCCAATCAGCAGGTCAGAGGTCAGGACAGACTGGCTGAGTTGTTCGGAGCGAAAAGAGTAGGTGCTTAAAGAATTAGTGAGCGACATCAGTGTCGCTCACCCTTTTTTAAATAAGAATAAAATAAATACGATTTAATTTGGTAGAACAAAATATTAATTCTAAATTTGAAGTCATGAGTAAAATCAATTACATCAAAGGTGACGCAACACAGCCACAAGGCAATGGAGCGAAAATCATTTGTCATATCTGTAACGACATGGGAGCATGGGGAGCAGGATTCGTTTTGGCATTGTCCAATAAATGGGTATATCCCGAACAACGCTATCGTGCTTTGGCTCAATACGTGTTAGGTAGTGCAATGGTATTGCTCGTAGATAAAGAACAAGACATCTATGTCGCTAATATGATTGCACAACATAGATGTCGTCCAAGTCTCGATGGTACGCCTCCAATCAGATATACTGCGCTTGTAGAAGCTCTGGAGAAGGTTAATGGTATTGCCGAGAAACTTGGTGCTGGTCTGCACATGCCTAGAATCGGAGCAGGTCTTGCAGGTGGTGATTGGAATATAATTGAAACCATCATTGAGCAATGTACAACCGTACCAGTAACTGTATATGATTTACCTTAATTAAAAACTATAGATATGAGACCTTACAGTAGTAAAAGAGACAACACGGGATTTAATTTTGCAATGATAATCATTGGAAGTTTCCTAGCATCAGGATTTGGAATATGGGCGATTGTTGAATTCGTCCTTTACCTAGTAAAAGACAATCCTTTTAATTGGTGGAGTTTAGGATTGACCATTGTAGCATTCGTGTTTGAGATAATCTTTTTCATCAAATCTGCTTTATCTGATTAGGTATGACGGTATTTGATA
>Ga0307379_10013641_pt1 | contig 10519 bp, 7 predicted proteins | sample UN2MG_FD_202237 | JGI IMG/M metagenome (GOLD analysis project Ga0307379, IMG submission 202237) | Soil microbial communities from Risofladan, Vaasa, Finland - UN-2 | ecosystem: Environmental > Terrestrial > Soil > Coastal area > Acid sulfate soil | place: Finland: Risofladan, Vaasa | collected... | reverse complement strand
GACCTGCCTGTGCAATCTCGAACCGCCTCACTACGAGTCCGCGGACCTGGTCCGCTCGGCGGCCGAACGCTTCGCCCAGGCCCGCCAGTTGCTTGCCCCGCACGGCGTGCGCCTTGTCTATCACAACCACTGGTGGGAGATGAAGCGGCTGGACGGGCAGCTAGCCTACGACCTTTTCTTCCAGACGGCGGGCGAGGCCCTCGCGGAGATCGACGTCTACTGGGCCGCCGTCGGCCAGGCGGTCTTCGGCGAGGGCGACGTGGTGGAGCTGGTCGGACGCTATCGCTCGCGCCTCCCGCTGATGCATCTGAAGGACGGCCCGTTGACCGGCGGCGAGCCGCGCGCGGCGAACGTGGCCGTCGGCAGCGGGGCGATGGACATTCCGGCGTGCGTTAAGGCGGCCGACCCGGACGTGCTGGAGTGGCTGATCGTCGAGTTCGACTCGTGCGAGACGGACATCCTCCAGGCCGTCCGCGACAGCTACGACTACATCACGCGTCAGGGCCTCGCGGCCGGTGCCAGGTAGCGCCGGTTCGGCCGCCGGCGAGGCGGATCATCCGTGGCTGCGAGCGTGCGGCCGGCCGAACGAGCACCACGCTGTCAAGCCCGTACGGTCCGTGGTCAACGCCGAACGCGCCGAAGTCCGTGTACCACTGCCCGTCGGCGCGGTAGCGGAACCGGAACATCCCCGACGGCAGACGCAGGCGCGCTCGCCAGTAGCCGTCACTGTATCGCGTCATGGGCGTTTCGGCCTGGCCCCAGTTGTTGAAGTCGCCGACCAGCTCCACCCGGCGCGCCTTGGGGCGGAAGAACATGAACTCCACTTCGTTGCCGCTGACGGCGACCACTGGCGGCTCCCTTCGAGTTGGCGGCCGGACGCGGCGCCGGATGGCGTGAGCGCCGACGCGCGCTCCGTGCCGATGTGACCTGGCATCATCATCGGCGCGCGCCGCCTCCACGCGTTAGACAAACAGTGGGTCGCCGCACTTGTGGGCAGGCCGGGGCGGAGTCAGCCCAGCGCCGAGTTCAGGTCGGCTATCAGGTCGTCGCAGTCCTCGATGCCCGCGGAGTAGCGGACCAGCCCGGCCGGGATGCCCAGGGACGCCATCTCCTCAGGCGTACATTCGACGTGGCTCGTCGTGGCGGGTATGCCCGCCAGCGTCTCGACGGCGCCGAGGTTGGCCGCCAGGTGAGCGTAGCGCAGTCGCGGCAGCATCTCCCTCACGGCCTTCAGACCGCCGGTCAGCGAGAAGCTCAGCACGCCGCCGAACCCGCGCATCTGCCTGGCGGCGATGGCGTGGTTCTCGTGAGACGGCAGGCCGGGATAGAACACCGCCTCGACCTTCGGGTGGCCGGCGAGGAACTCGGCGATCCGCTGGGCGCTGCGGTTCTGACGGTCGACGCGAAGGTGGAGCGTCTTGATCCCGCGCAGGAGCAGGTAGGCGGCCATCGGGTCCAGCGAGGCGCCGTTGATCTCGCGGAAGTGGAAGACCCTGCGGACGACGTCTTCCGGCCCGCACAGCACGCCGCCGAGGGCGTCGGCGTGGCCGCCGAGGAACTTGGTCGCGCTGTGGACCACAAGGTCGGAGCCGAGCGACAGGGGGTTCTGGTTGATGGGCGTGGCGAATGTGTTGTCCACAACGACGAGCGAGCCTTTGGCGTGGGCGGCGGCCGCCAGGCGGGCAAGGTCCACGATCTTCAGAGTCGGGTTCGTGGGGCTCTCCAGATACAGCAGCTTGCAGCCTTTGGCGATCTCGGCCTCGATTGCCTCGTGGTCGGTCGTCTCGCACAGGGCCGCTTCGACGCCGAAGCGCGGCAGGAACTCGATGAAGAGCTTGCTGGTGCCGCCGTAGGTGTCGCGGATGCTCACCACCCGATCGCCCGGCGAGAGCAGGGCGAACAGCGTGTTACTGATGGCGGCCATACCCGTGGCGAAGCTGGTGGCCTCGGCGGCGCCTTCCAGGTCGCGGACCTTGATCTCGAAGGCGCGGACGGTGGGGTTGGTGTTTCGGCTGTAGATGTGGCCGGGCTTCTCGCCGCGGGCGACCTGCTGCCACTGTTCCACGTTGGGGTAGCCAAACGCCACGCTGTGGACAACAGGGACTTGAGTCGATCCCTGCCAATTGTCTTTGCCTTCGCCCGCCCAGACGCAGCGGGTGTCGGGATGCGGCGGCTCTTGTTGGCTCATGGCACACACCTCCCACAAACGCCGTGGCTCACAGCAGACACGATGGGCCCGGCCAATACAAGCCCCCGCCGGCCGTACCTGGCGGGCCCGACCGATGGCCCATATGGCTTCTCTGAAACTGTCATGTTCGGGTAGAATAGTGAACACTGCCTCGCACTGCCGCGGGCGCGGCGGGTCAAAGGCCTCAGCGGCCCACGGTGAGGAGAGCGAGAGATGTTGGCGAGAGGAGGGAGCATCTTGAAGCGCGGGGCGGCTCCCTTGCGATTGCTTGCGGTATCGGCCGTCGTCGTGGGGGTGGTGATCGGGCTTGCTCGTGCCGGCACACGCAGGCACGACGTGGACGACAGCGAGTACCTGGCGCTGGCCGCCGATCCGAACTTCGACTGCGCCGGGCTGATAACCACCTCGAGCATCCTCGCCTCGGGCACGCTGGTGGCCAACAACTACGTGCTGACGGCGGCCCACGTGGGCAACTCCGGCGGCGACATGAACTTCGCGCTGGACAGCGGCACCTACCAGCGGGCCTGGAAGCAGACGCACCCCAACTACGACGGCAACCTCGCAGAAGGCTGGGACGTCTCGCTGGTTCGCCTGACGGCGCTTGTGCTGGACGAAGCGACGGCCACCTTGAACGCCGACGCCAATGAGATCGGCCAGACCGGGGTCATAACCGGCTTCGGGAAGACCGGCACCGGCCTGACAGGGGCGACCGAGCCATCAGGCACCAAGCGCGCCGGCGAGAACGCCTTCGAGGTGGACGGCACCTACTTCGGCGATTCGGACCGGCTGATGCTAGCCGACTTCGACAACCCGCTGAAGCGCAAGGATAGCTGGTTCGGCGGGCGCACGCCTTTCAAGCTTGAGTACCTGGCGGCCCCGGGCGACAGCGGCGGAGGGGTGTTCATCTGGACGGGCGATGGGTGGAAGCTCGCGGGCGTGACGAGCTTCATCACCTGGCGAGACGCCGATGGCGATTCCGACTACGGCGACGCCATGGGCGCGGTGCGCGTCTCGCAGCTATACGACTGGATCGCCGAGACCATGACGCAGTCGTACACCATGTACTGGCAGGGGGGGGCGGGCGGCTACAACGTGGCCGAGAACTGGGAGACGACCTTCGACGGTTCTGCGGTCGGCTGCGTGCCCGGTGCGTGCGACGTGATGGCGTTTGGCACGGCGGGCACGCACAGCGTGACCTGGCCGGAGGCGGACCTGGCGAACGCGCGGCTGATCGTCAGCGCCGGCGACGTGACGCTGGACCTGTCCGGCAGGATACACACGTTGACGTCCGAGGGGACGGCTGAGCCGTCGCTGCTGGTCGGCGACGCCGCCGGCACGCAGTCGCTGACAATAACCAACGGCACGCTGCTGGCGCAGGACGCCTTCATCGGCTCGGTGGCGGGCAGTGACGGGACCTTGCTCATTTCCGATCTGGGCGCTTACAGCGGCGTCGGGTCGCTGTACATCGGTGGAACGGACAGCGGCGCGGGCGGAACGGGCACGGTGAGCATCGCGGCCGGCGGGAGCGTGAGCGTCGCCGGGACGATCACCGTCTGGAGTTCCGGCACGCTGAACCTGGACAGCGGGACGCTGGGCGCAGCGGATGCGAACCTGCACGTGCCGGTCGAGAACGACGGTTTGCTTCACGTGACGGCCGGCAGCCATGCCGTCGGCTCCGTTGCCCCAGTCGATGCCGACGTCCTAGCCGGGACCACCCAGATCGACGCCAACGCCTCCCTGAGCGTCAGCAGCATCGTTCAGGACACCGTCACGATCGGCGCCAACGCCACCTTGACGATCTGCGGCTCCTACGACACGGCCGGCGCGATGGACAGCCTGTCGGTCGGCGGTGACGAGTTGCAGTTGGACGTCGAGTTGCTGAGCAGCCAGTCGGGCGTCATTGGTGCGGCCGACGGGCAAGCCGCGGTTCCCGAGCCGGCGAGCGCAGTCTGGCTGCTGCTTGGGGTTTTGGGGCTCGTGCGGCGGCGCCGGCGGTAGCGGCGCGGCTCATCGCGCCGGGCCGACGGTGTCGCCGGGCAGGCCCGCGGGCATCACCGGCAGCTTGATCGTGAACGTGGTGCCCTCGCCGACGGTGGAGGCTACGTCTATCGTGCCGTGATGCTCCTCGATGATCTTCTTGACGACGGCCAGTCCCAGGCCCGTGCCGCCCTGGCCCTTTGCGGAGAAGAATGGCGTGAAGATCTGGCCGAGCTTGTCGGCGGCGATTCCCCGTCCGTTGTCGATAACAGAGACCACGACCTGGCGGTTCATCGAGTCGTAGCGGCTGTTGACGGTGACCACGCCGGTTCGGTCCTCGACGGCGTCCAGGCCGTTCTGGACGAGGTTCAGGAATGCCTGGTGGAGTCCGTCGGCGTCGGCGGGGACGGCCGGCATGTCGTCCAGATCGGTCATTAGTGCGACGGTGCGCTCGTCGGCGCGCCCGGAGACCATCTCGATCACTTCGCTGATCGCGCGGTTGATGTTGATGTTCTCCAGCAGCGGCTGGCGGGCCTTGGAGAACGCCAGCATGTTCAGGATCAGCTCGTTGATCCGCCCGAGGTTGCGCTGGACGATGGGCCAGGCGTCGCGGACGTTCTGGAGGCTTTCCTTGCGCAGGCCGGCCTCCACAATGTCGATGCCGCCGCCCATCGCCTGGAGGATGTTCTTGATGTGGTGCGACAGGAACGCGGTCGTCTCGCCGACGGCCGTCAGGCGCTCTGACTGCACCGCCGCCTCGTACAGCCGCACGTTCTCCACCGCCAGGCCCGTCTGGTAGCCGATCGCCGTCAGCAGCCGCAACTGCTCCGTCGAGTACGTATGGTCGCTCACGGAGCAGTCCACGTGGATCACACCCAGGATGCCCTCGCGCCCCTTGATCGGCACACAGACGGCCGACCGGATGCCGAAATCGTGCACGCTCTTGCCGGAGGTGAACCGCTTGTCGCTCATGGCGTTGGAGCTGAGCACCCCCACCTCCTTCGTGATGACCTCGGTGATGATCGTGCGGGAGATCGGCACCTTCTGGTTCGGCTTGTCGTCGGCGCGGCGGTGGGCGCGGAGGCTGAGCTTGCTGGCCCTCGGGCGGTCCGGCTCGTCGATGAGCATGATGTAGCCGCGGTCGGCGCGGACCACCTCGAAGATCTTGTCGAGCGTGCGCTGGAGCAGCAGGTCCACGTTGAAGATCGAGCCGATCTTGGAGATCAGATCGTAAAGGATGCGCAGGGTGCCGATCGCCTTCTCGCCGGCTTCTGGCGTCGGGATGATGACCGAATCCTCGTTGCTGGGGACGGTGGCGACGATCGCGGCGTCCACGAGGCTGCCGTTTTCGTCCATGTTCACGGACGCCGTCTGGTCGCCGCTGCCGGTGAAGATCAGCAGCGTGGCCCCGCAGCGGATCTGGTCGCCGGTGTGGACGGAGACGGACCTCTTGACCTTCACACCGTTGAGGTACGTGCCGTTGGCCGAGCCCATGTCGTCCAGGATCCACTCCGCCCCGGAGCTGCTGATCCGCGAGTGCCGCCGCGAGACCGTACCGTCCGTGAGGACCACGGGATCAGCCTGCCTGCCGATTACGTTCTCGCCATCATGCAGCTCAAACGTGCGGTCCTTGTCGGGCCCTTGGATGATCTTCACCGATGCCAAGACAGACCTCTCGCGCAACCTGTCCATGGCCTTCCAACGCGCAATCCTCTTGCGCACCGCCGGAAGGCCGGTTACCAGGAAAGTCGGGCAGCGCCGCCGCGATCGGAATCCCCGGCACACTGGCGCCGTGCCCTGGTCTCGCAACAGATGCCCGATTTGCGGATATGACGAATGATGAGGTGCGGGAAATGCTTGCTCGGGCACCTTCGCGATCCGCCCACGGCCGCCGTGCCGCCTCTCGCGCAATCCCTGCGCGCCAGGCGCGGTTCGCTACTGCGTTTCAGACTGAACTATAAACGGATTCCCAACCTTTTGCAAGCCTATTGTTGAGGCCGGGCCGTGACCCGCAAGGACCCTCGTATCGTCTGGCAGCGACATCAGCGTCACCCGCACGCTCTTCAGCAGCCGCGATGCGCTGGCGCCCGGGATGTCGGTCCGCCCGATGCTGCCGTCGAAAAGGGCGTCGCCGGTCACGACGACGCCCGCCTGTCGGCAGTAGTAGCTCACCCCGCCGCGGGTGTGGCCGGCCGTGTCCAGAACCTCCCAGCGGGTCGGGCCCAAATGGAGCGTCTGGCCGGGACTGATCATCTCATCCGGCTCGGGCGCGGTGATCGAGAAGCCGAACACGGCTGACATGTTCGCTTGGGGGTCGGTGAGCATCTCGGCGTCGGCGGCGGGGCAGCACAGAAGCGCATCCGGATACGCGGCCTTCAGGTCGGCGGCGCCGGCGATGTGGTCGCCGTGACCGTGCGTGAGCAGGATGCGGCCTGGCGCAGCGCCCCATTCGGCCAGCCGGTCCAGTAGCGGCTGCGGCCAGGCCGGGTCCACGACCCAGCAGTCGTCCCCGGCGCGAAGCACGTAGCAGTTGGTCTCGAGAGGGCCGAGAACCAGGGTGTCGATCCGGACCGCCGAGCCGCTCACTTGCGACGCTCCAGATAGCGGTGGACGACTTGCACCACGTCGCAGGTATCCTTCTCGGTCTCGGTGAGGGAGACGATCCCGCGCTCGCGGTCGGCGCTTTCGGGCGAGTCGCTGGCGTGGGCGCCGTTGCGCATGAGGTCGCGCCCGAAGTCGCTGCGGACGGTGCCCGGCTCGGCCTTGGTCGGGTCTGTGGAGCCCAGCACCGTTCGTATCTTGTCCAGGGCGTCGGGTCCCTCGTAGAGCAGCGCCAGGCATTTGGCGCGGCTGGCCGCGGCGCGCTCTTCGGGATCGGTCACGTCCTCGGGGTTGACGCCGGTCATGTACTCCACGATACGGTTGAACTCGGCCACCGCGTTGCGCTCGGCCAGCCGTTCGGCGACGGCCTCCGCGTCGGCCATCGTGAAGGCGAAGCTGAACGTCCCCTGGAGCCGCCGATAGACCTCCTGAGTGACGTTGCCCTTGAGCTTCTCGACGAACAGCGCCTTCAGCGGGCCGTAGAACTCCTCGCCCTGCGCGACGGTCATGTTGAACAGCTTGGCCGCCACGATCCGCAGGCCCGTCAGGCTGAAGGTGTCGATGATGTTGCCCGGGCGGTGGCTGCGACGCTCGAAGTTGTCCGGCTTGATCAGCACCAGCGAGGTCTGGACGTTCGGCTGGTCGTATTCGATTCGGCCGGTGAGCACGCCGCCGTCGGACAGGGCATAGTCGGCCAGCAGCTTCAGGTGCTTGTCATTGAGCTTGGGGTCGGGGCAGGTGATGACGGCCGGCTGGAAGTACCGGACGACGCCGCCCTCGTCGCGGATGAAGTCGCCGTACGTGCCGCGGATGGTGTCGCCGACCGGCTGCTCGGTGAAGGCGCCGATCACGTCCTCCTTGAGGTGCCTCACGGCGTCCGGACCGCGAAACAGCAGCAGCATGCACCGCGGCAGATAGCCCCAGGGATTCTTCTGCCGCAGCGACTCGTCTATGTATTCGTGCCAGGCCTTCTCGACGGCCGCCGGCGTGCCGGGCGGGCAGATGATCTTCTGGTAGGCGTCCACAAGCGCGTCGGAGAAGACGTACATCCGCGCGGCCACGAACTCCAGCCGCGCGTACGCCAGCAGCCGCCCGATGATGCCGCCCGTGCGGCTCTTGTAGAGGCTGTACGGCGTGATCAACGCGTATGCCAGTTGCTCTTCCATGACTGCTCCCGAACTCACCAGGGCTAACGAGCGCATGAATGTAGCAGACGGAGGCGCCTTCGACAAGGCGCGGCGGGCGTCCATCCAGACTCGCCGCTTCGGCGGTTCAATCGACAATCGCATCGGGAAGCGTTGGCGGCTTGCGGTTGAAGATGCTCAGGCGGGCCTCGGGGACGGAGAGAATCAGGGCCGCGAACGCAGTCGAGTAGGCGGGCGTTTCCTTGGCGCTCTGGACGATCCACCTCTTCAGCGGCCAGGAGCCGTCGGCCTTCTGCCACGACAGCAGGTCCTTCTGCGCGCCGGCGATGTAGGCGTCGGTGTTCTTGCGATACGACCTGAGCTCCTCGCCCAGCAGCCTCATGCCCATGCAGCCGTAGAAGTGGCCGTAGTAGGGAAACCGCTCCTTGCTGATGCCCGGCGGGGTGAGCTTGATGAGGAACTTGTAGCCGTTGACCATGACGCGGTAGTCGAACTTCTTCATCAGGGCGAGTGTCGCTACGTCGGCGGCGGTGCCTTCCTTCATGCTGATCGTGTCGCCGAGCTTGTAGTCGAAGCCGCCGTCGTCGTTCTGGCACTTCTTGAGGTACTCAAAGCCGCGCTCCAGAACCTTGGCGTCGATGGCGATGCCGAAGTTCGCGGCCGACACCAGCGCCTGGACGGCCGTCACCGTCGTCGAGCCCTCATGCTGGGCCTTCGATCCGCGTGTGTACCACCAGCCGCCCGAGTTCGACTGGTTGTCCTGGATCGCCTTGACCGCCTTGGTGATGACGGCCTTGAGCTTGCCCGTGTCCATGTCCGGCTTGGTCTTGCACAGAAGCGACCGCCCGTACGCCTCCGACAGCGCCAGCGTCGCGAATCCCTGAACGTGAATCCAGGTATGGCCCTGCTGGACGAATACGCCGTCTGTCTGCTTGCCCACGATGTAGCTCAGCCCGCGGACCAGCGCCTTGCCCCGCTCGCCGGCGAACGGCTCGTCGGCCGACGCCATGTACGACAGGCAAGCGAAGCTCGTGACCGCGATGCTGTACTCGCCGCCCCACGAGCCGTCAGCGGCCTGGTTCTTGGCCAGCCAGTCCAGGCCCTTGTCTCGGGCGGCCTTCAAGGCGTCGGCCGTCGGCGGCCCGGCGGGCGTCTGAGCTTGCTCTGCCTGGCCGAGCGACGTCCGCATCGGCAGCGCTACCATCGCCACGATCAGCATGTACGCGAGTCTCTTGCGTGCCATCTTGGTCTCTCCCAATGCCGCGCGGCCTCAAGTCGGCCGCACGTGTCCGGTGCCTTGGACGCCGCACGGGCGAATGAGTTCCGACACCGGACCGGCGACTAGAGCAAGGCCGGACCTGACTGTCACGCCGCCGCACCCGGCGTTGCGGCCTGGGCGAGTTGGCATCGCGCGGCGAATCGAGATATAAGCTGGTCCTGGCGTTCGTTGGCGGACCGGCGGGTCCCCGGCGAATGCGGGAGTGGTAATGAGTCAGGACTCCGGCGCAAGTCCAGCACATACGCTGACCCTTCAGCAGCAGCGTCGCGGCATGAGGCTGGTGTATCTGGGCCAGTCGGCTGCGCCGATGATCCTGCTGCTGCTGCACATCACGGCCTTCGGCGCGCTGTTCATCAAGCATCTGGGCGGATCGAACCTTCAGGCATTGCTGCTGGGCCCGCTGATCTCGCTGTCGCGTGTCCTGACCGTGCCGACGTCGCTGCTGGTCTCGCCGGGGGCAGGAAAGCGCTTCATGATCCGCTGTTGGATGCTCACCGGCCTGACCATGACGGCCATGCTCGGAGCGACCTTCCTGCCCGTCAATAAGGAGTTGAAGATCTGGATCGTGCTGCTGCTGATCGGCCTCGGCGGCGCGATCCACGCGACAGGCGGCACCTTCTGGTTTCCACTGCTGCACGACCTGGTCCCGCCTCAGCAGCGGGGGCGATTCTTCGGGCGCATGCGGACTCACTGGCGGGCCAGCCTGCTGGGGGCAACGCTTCTGGCGGGGTGGTTCCTCGGCAAGGCCCCGGAGCTGTGGCGGTTCCAGGTGGTGATCGCGGTGGCCGTCATGCTTTACCTGACCCGGACGTACATCTTCTCCAAGATCCCCCAGGGCGCCAGCCCGGTGGTTAGGAGCGACTACTCCGACTGGAAGAGGTACGTCCGCAGCATCCTCGCGCGGCGGAAGGTGGTGGTCTTCTGCGGATACTTCTCGCTGCTGGGCCTCTGCGCGGGCTTTCTGGGGACGCCCATGGTGCTGTACATGAAGTTCAAGGGCTTCCCGGTGCGCGACAATATCTGGGTATTCGGCTCGGCGCTTTTGGGCCACGTGGCGGCGCTTCTGACGGCCGGCGTGCTGGTGGACCGCGCGGGGACCAAGAAGGTCTTTCTAGCCTGCCACGTGGTTCTGTGGGCGGTGTGCTTCGCAGTGGTGGGGATCGGCTGGCTGCCGGAGGGCCAGGTAAAGCTCTGCCTGCCGGCGGCGTTGGTGACGGCGGGGGCGATGCGCTCGGCGGCGATGGTGGCCTGCACGGTGCAGATGTTTCACCTGGCGCCGGACCGGGGCAGGGCGTTCTTCATGTCGCTGTCGTGGGTGCTGATAGGCGC
>Ga0307379_10013640_pt1 | contig 10519 bp, 7 predicted proteins | sample UN2MG_FD_202237 | JGI IMG/M metagenome (GOLD analysis project Ga0307379, IMG submission 202237) | Soil microbial communities from Risofladan, Vaasa, Finland - UN-2 | ecosystem: Environmental > Terrestrial > Soil > Coastal area > Acid sulfate soil | place: Finland: Risofladan, Vaasa | collected... | reverse complement strand
CCTCTATAGTTTTTGTATTATCAGAAAGTACCTGAATAAATTCTTTCTCCTTCCCTTTTACTAATTCCTTAATTTTTTCGATATCACCACTTTTATTTCCCCATAAAGAAAATGGATTTAAAACCTCTTTGCAATACGATTTTGCAGCTATCGCTTCACTTGATTTTGAATCAAAACCAGAGTGTTCAATGGCATAATCTAAGAGTATATCAATTGGATTAACCTCTAATTGTGCAACCAAAGGCGTAAAAATCATAAAGACTATAATTAAAATACAAAAAAATATTTTTTTAATAAACATAGTACCCTCCTTTTAAAATTTTTACATTTATGTTATTTAACATTTTATTTCCCTACCTTTTAACGTGAACAACTATATATATACTTTAAAGATTAGTTAATTTCTATTTACTATCTACTTTTTCTAAGAAGTTAACTATCTATAACCTATTTTTAAAAAGCTTTAACATTAGCTAAACTAAAACTCGCTATACCTTATCAAGGGCATCCACATACTCCCATTCCAATTTAACCTCCAGATTTCCCCTATCATCTTATCATTTTCACTGTCGTAGTCTTCCCATCCGGCAACAGTTACCGAATAGTCCCCGGTACTGAAGCGATGGGCAAATTTAGAATATTCCAATCTAAAAATACTAGTCTTTCCACTCACTTTGATGGCAGGAACATCTATATAGGTATCACCCTTCCTGAGTGTAAGGCCTAACCATTTTCCTTTTAGTTTTTTATAATCATCATCTGAGAATATCCTTACTCGTATTTCAAGAGTTTTATATAAGGTCCATACTGCATTGTTTAATGGTACTAAATCCTCACCGGCTATGGCAAGGGTTTCCCTGATTCCATATAAATTACCACATTTTACGATAAAACCGGCATTAGAATTTTCTGCAAAAACGGATAAGGAAAAGGCAAGTGTAAAAAACAACAAAAGAATCAAGATATTAAATTTTGTTTTAAAAGTCAAAGCTTTTCCCATCTTTAAAACCTCCTAATTTTTTAAATATGTATTGGGACATACATTACTAAAATCGCTGTAACTACCAATTTAACATGAAATACTCTCATTGCTTTAGATTTCCTTGTCCATCCAATTTTATTATCTAAACATCTTCTTTGCCAGTACCTTTGTAGGTTGATATAAATACTTCTTTGCTCTTTCTCTTGCTATTAGGTTTATTTTACTATTTCGTTTCTATTTTAATTCTTTAATTTAATTTGTCCTGCAAATATATTTTAAATCCTCAATAGAAATTTTATAAGTATCTTTTTTGATATCCCCATTATCTCCTATAAAACTTGTATGCTTATAAGGAAATGAAGCAAAATCATAATTGATAGAAGGGGTTGTGCCAATATATAAGTGAGTCGCAGTCATATAATTCCTTTTACCATGGTAAAACAGATATTTAGAATCCTGGTACAAACTATAAGTTAAAGTTAATATATTTCCATCAAAATTAATATCAAAATACCCTATACAATAGGATGCAGTATCTCCCTCTCTTTTTATTATTAAAAGTATTCTTTCTTCAATATCAGTGGGGCTTGCAAACATATCATCACAACAATTTCCACAAGTAAAATTAGTTTCTAATTTTTTAAAAGAACCGGAACTACTCATAGCCCATGCTTCATAATATTTTCCATCGATAAAAACCGTAGCGTGAGCAGCAAAATATATATCATTGCATGCCTCAGGTACTATTTCTTTCACTTCATTCTTTAAGATATTCACCAACAAATGTTTCTGATCCCCCTCCTCAATCTTTAAATTGTATTCTATCTTTTTACCTAAAGCGATGAAGTATAATCTATAATTTCCTACGGGAATCTTGGAAATCTCCCAGGTCTTTTTGGTTTTATCGCCATAATGCTCTTCATTGATATTTAACTTTGGAATTTCAATGATACAGTCAATAGGAATGGTTTCAATTAAAAGAGAACCCACTCTTTGTTTTATTGTATCAGTATCTGCCTCCCCTTTTTGTGTAACATCCAATTTAGGAATAAATTCTTTAACCTCGTAAACATATATTTCATTGACCTTTAAATCAATTTTTACAGACTGCGGTTCAAAACCTTCTTTTATTATTTTGATTTGGTGAGAACCGGTAGGGACATCCTGGAGAATCAGACCAGCTAATTCTGAAGAAGTATTACCCACAAGATTGTTATCAAGAAACACCATTGCTCCGGGCTCACATTTAATTTGGATATAGCCAACCCCTTGAGCAAAAATATATAAGCATACTAGGCTTATTAGTAAAAGTAAAAGAGAAATAAATATTACTTTTCTATATTTCATTTCGTGATCACCTTTCATTATTTAAATAGACACGTTTATCCCCATTTATTTTATTCAACCCTTATTACTTCGGAACACCTTGTACTAAAAACTGTGCAGATAAACTTATATTTACCGGGAGTAGAAAAGCGATAAGGTCGTTTGGGAATTACCAGGTTAATATTACTCCAGGAGAGATTGGTAATCTCTTCTTCAGGTATAAGGTTGGTAGAATCAGTTCCCGAGGGAGTCTCAATCTTTAAATGCAGAGGGGTTAAACTGTCTCCGGTTTGTACAGCGATAATCGGTAAAAAATACTCATCTTTATTAACCGTGTTGGTTATCTCACCTCTGGCAAGAAAGCATATCTTTACCTCACCCGGCCAACCTACCGTTTTTGACTCATTAATCAAACCAACAAACAAGGAAGCAAAAGTAGATACGAGTTTCGAAGAAACTGCCGTAATTATTTCAGAAAAACCCTTGGCAGATAGTTTTTTAACAATAAAATCAAGTGTAGAGGTAGCAGCTCTTTCTGCATTTCCTCTTAAACTTTCTGTGTTGGGTAATTCATAGACATATACAACAGGATTATCGTAGATTAGCTCCTGAGCATTTGAGATAATAGGAAGTAATAAAAAAATCAATAAAGCTAATACAAAGAAACGATTCACTTTTTTCATTTTAATCCTCCTTAAAATATTATGATTCGAGTTTTCATCAATTAAAAATCATTTGAAATTCATAGGTGTCTCCGGATACATTGATTTCCTTGCTAATTGTCTTAGAAGCATAATTGGCTGTTACTTCATAATGACCTTCCGGAATATTATAAAAATAGACAGCTACCGGCTTTGCATTTCCAACATCTTCAAAAGTCTGTGATTGATAAACGGGGCCCTCAATGGTGACGATTAAATCATGGGTAGCATTACTAAAAACTGAAGTTAAAGTTGTAGTAACCACCATTCGAAGATTTCCTACTATATCTGATTTTCTATTTTCTTTAAAATTCTCAGATATTTTGTTTTCATTTTTATATAATTCGTTAAAATCAATCGCATACTCAACTATGCCTTTCATGAGTTTTTTCGAAATAGAGTTATCTATCCAATTACCCTTCCAATCAATTTGAATAGTCACAATTATATAAGTTCCATTACCATATTCTATCTCAATTATTGAAGCATCCTCTCCTCCGTTGGAAGTCAAAAGGATAAATTGTTCATCAACATTTTTTAAGCACTTATTCCCATCATAAGAATCAAAATTTCCAACTATTTTATTATCTTCTCTATCAATTTCAGAAAGATACTTAAAAATTGGATGAGCAAATTTTTTTATTAAATGCTCTGAACTTGGTCTTTTAGTTCCACTAAAAATCCAATTTATCGAATTACTTTTTTCTGGTAAAAAACCACCTCCTGCTAAATAATTCCCTATATCTCTATGAGTTTGAATAATTACTACTCCTCCATTTTTTACAAATGACTGAAAATTCTTACCTAAAGTGGCCCAATATTCCATAGGGGAACCCCAATCAGAATAAGTTTCAACTATTATTATTTGGCTCTGTTCAAACTCTTTATTTATAGCTTCTTCTAAGTTAATTGCTTTATATAGGTAACCCATCTGATTTAAATGTTCCCGAGTAAAAGCATAACTTGTATCTTTTATTACTATTATTTCCTTCTCCCCTGTATATGAATAGAAAGTTAGTAATAAAAAACACAAAACTATGGTTGAAAATATTATGATTTTTTTTCTTCTCACTTCAAACACTCCTTTCAAAAAATTATTCAAAACTTCTTACTCATTTTCTATTTCACATATAAATTTTTAGAATAACTCATGCTAAAAACCATACAGATAAACTTATATTTACCAGGATTAGAAAAGCGATAATTATTTGACCCCCTCCTTCACAATTAAAATTCTATCTTAAAAAAACTAATATTATAAAATCTACATCAGTAAAACTACAATGATAATCATCAAGGGTATCCAAATTACTTCCTGTGCATATGCTGTTTTATCTTCTTCCAATTCAGCCATTATTTCACTGGCATCCGCAGGATATATCGGAAAGGTCTTCTCTTTTAAGTGGTATACGGGTTTCATAAAGACCAAAATACTTCTAGTTATTTCATAATGATTTTCTTTTCGCACAAAAGTTCCTATTAAAAACGGAACTTTTTTAATTTATTTTATAGAAGTAATATCCCAAAGAATCATTCGTACAACATTTGTTTTAAGCTAAATTGTAAAAACAACTCGAACTAAGTAAATACTAGGAGAAAAAAATCATCTTTTTTTAGTTAAAAAAATAGTCAAAATAGATTGGGTCATTTACGACAATTCTATTTATTTGAATTCCTCCTCTTCCTTTGATAATTTTTATAAAACAGGAACGCCACCGTCAAAAGGATTAATCCAATCAATACAAAAAGAGAAAGCGTTAATGAATTGATTTCTATGGATAATCCACTATTTCCAGTCGCTTTTAAATCCACCATTACGATATGTGTTTCCCCCGGATAGAAGGATAGAACATTTTCCCACACTTGATAGTCCGGCTTGGTCACTTTAACAGTATGTTTTCCCGGTGAGACATATTTAACCTGGCAGAAGCCTTGCCCGATATATTCCCCATCTAGATACACCTTAGCTTCTTTGGTCTCATCAGGTGTCGGCCACACCTTTACCACTGCATCACCGATTTTAGCTACCAATTCAACATCCACTTCTTTTACCTGGATAGAAGAAACTAATATATTCTCCTCCCAATCTTCATAACCTGAGCTATCCAGTTTAAGCTTATGTTCTCCAACGGGTATTTCAGATAGGGTTAAAGGAGCCTTCCCTTTATATTCATCATCAAAAATTATGCTTGCTCCTTCTGGCGTGGAGGTAATTCTGATTTGCCCATACTCTTTAGGTTTTAAAAAAGTTTCAACGAAATAGAATTCGCCGGGATGAGAGGTTAAGGTGTCATGCCAATCTTCATAACCTTTTTTGCTCACTTTAATTAGATGTTCTCCCGGAGCTACTTTTTTTAAAGTTACGGGGCCTTCTCCCATATATACGCCGTCTAAATATACTGCTGCTCCTTTGGGAGTAGTACTTACTCTAACTGAGGTATCCCCGGTTTTGGCTACTAATTCAATATTCATTTCCTTTTTCTGGAGAGAGGAAACAGATATATATTCCTCCCAATCTTCATAACCTGAGCTATCCAGCCTCAGCTTATGCGGACCGACAAATATTTTTGTTAAAGCTAAAGGTGTTCTTCCTATATACTCCTCATCAACATGTATAGTTGCATCTTCCGGAGTAGAGGTAATTGTTAATTGCCCATACCCTTCCGGTTTTCCTTCATCTTTCATCCTCCATAATTCTTTTTCTTCGGGAGTCTTATATAAAACTGAGCTTATGTTTCGCCAATAATCGCTTTTATTCAGCTTTTCTTTAAAATTAAAAAGGAATAATTCTTTTCCTGGTTTCTCTTGCGGCCAGACTTTATCCAGAAAATTCCGGGCTTCCAAGGGATGTCCGGAATAAAGAAGGTCCAACATATAACTCCAGACTAAAGAAGGAAGATAAGTTCCTTCATAATACCAAATTTGATCTTTCCATCCTCTTTCCTCACATTCGCTAATATATTTTTTAATTTGAATAATGGCTTTTTCTTCTTCTTGGGTAGTCGGTAAAGGTTTATACATTAAAACAGGTGATAGTTGATAACTTCCCTCTTTGTAGGCATAGACCAATTCCAAATAAGGTGAACCGGCATGAGAGGTATGCCAGAAGGAGAAGGTATTATCATAAGCAATAAATTCCAGGACTTCATCCTTATTTACATCTTCAAAATGCCCATAGGGCAATATTTGAATAAGTTTGAATTCTTGACCTATAGAAAAAACATATCTATTGCCTGTACCATAAGCATTACCACACCAATGAAAGACCACCAAATTAGGCTGATCATCTCCGGTAATATCATTACCCATCTTAAGTATGGAGTCCTCCTCTTCTTCTACCCAGAATTTTATATCAACATCTGATTGATAGACTAAAGAATTGTCTTTGAATATCTGGAGTAATCCCCAACCGATAGGTTTTTCTCGATAACTGCGGAAGATATACTGATTAAAGGAGATCTCTTGTAAAAGGTATTCAGGTATAATGAGATCGGAAGGAGTGGGGATGGAATGATTGGATTGGGAAAATACATTTAAGGAAAGAAAGGAAATTACAATAACAAAAGCTAATATAATGATTAGATAATTTAATATAATATTACACTTTCCCTTACCAAGTTGTCTGCATAAATCAATCAGTGTATTTTGAATCATATCTAATTCCTTCGATAAAAGTTATCTAAAGAACATAACCTAGCTATTTATTCTACAAAAGATGTAAAAATCCTTCTTTTTTAATAAAATAATTTCATAAATAAATAAAAACCCTTCAGCTTGATTACCAAAGGGCTTTGAATTGTCTGGCTTCCCCTATTGGACGCTTTCAGAACTTTTAAGGGAAATATGACGATAGAAAATATTAGATTAATAAGTTAATTGTTCACAATTCGAATACTTTCAAGATCAACTGGTACACATCTTTAAAAACTTTTAAATCGTAATATAGTGCCATTTTTTAAAATAATTTGGAAGGGAGCTTGAGCCCCCCCCTGCACCCCTTAATAGTTAAATTGATAAATGGTTAAAAAGCCCGAACAGCACGGACATGGGCTGTATCGCTCTTGGTGCCGTTGATCTGATTACCACTGGAGTAATTCTGGCTCCATGCGAACATATTATTGACCTCCGACGAACTCCAATAGTAGCTAAGTGAGCTATCTGCAAAACCACCAATTGCAGCTTTGTTAGTGTACAGTTTTTCCAGTTCATCTTTCGAGGGGAAGAACCAGTCGCTATAATCGCCTACGGTCAGGTCATTGCATAACTTAGCTGCATAGCTTCCTGCCCCTTGTATAGTTACTATGGCTGTCGTATTAGCCTGCCCGGTACCTATCGCGGTCCCTATTGCACCTGTTACCACATAACTTCCATTGTACCATTGTATTCCTGTACTTTGGTCAGCTGTAGCAGCAATCAATCCGTGTTGGACATTTGCATCATAACCGGGGTCTCCAGTTTGGAGGATATAGGCTACTATGCCTCCGCCATAACTATCGCCTATTGCTAGTGCCCGGTTAACTATCACCGTATAGGTCTTGGTGTCGGAAACTATAATAGTGATGGTATTTCCTCCCACATCTAAACTAATTGCACCAGATGCTGAACCACTTGCTACGGATACGCCATTTACCGTGACAGTTGCTCCACCACAATTAACTGTAGGAGTTACGGTAATACTCGTTGTGGCATTAGCAACCGTTGCGGTATAGCTTATGGTAGCACAAGCAAAGGTCGGAGCTAAAGTACCTGTGCTTAAGGAAAGAGCGCTTAAGGTTGCAGAATCACAGGCGCAGTCAACACAGATATCATTAATATAACTATTAGATGCATGGAGAGAGTCATAACCATTGCCGATCTGGTCACCAAGAGTAGGTGAACTGCCAGTTATATAATTACCACAGATAGTATTTCCTTCAATATCACCATATACAGCCCCCCATAGATATACACCTGCAGAATATTGATAATCAGCATAATTGCCGGAGATAGTACAGTCAATGATATCGAATACAGAGCCAACACCCGGACCGTCAATATATACACCCCCGCCTTTACCATCAGCAGCAAAAGCTTCATTGCCAGTAATAGTGCAGTTATCAAGAGTGAGTTGATTGTTTACACCATAATCATATATACCACCTGCAAAGCCGGCCATATTGTTAGAGATAGTACAGTCAGTAAGCGTCACATCATTATTACTTTCATCTAGCCATATGCCACCTCCACCATCACTGTCACTGACCATATTGTTAGAGATAGTACAGTTGATTATATTTACTCTTCTTCCCCCTCCAATATATATTCCCCTACCGACTACACCGGCATGAGTAATAATAAAACCTTCTATTGTGCTTGTCCAGTTCCAATACCCGATGAATGCTACGGTAGGTTGACCCGAAATCCCTCTTATAGTTGGTGTAGCGCCGGTAGCATTTTTTAAAATAACCATCTTATCTGCTGGAAATTCTATCGACTCGTTATAGATACCAACTTTTACAAAAATAGTGCCTAAATGTGGCGTAGTATCAAGAGCATGCTGAATAGTCAGCCATGGGGTACTTTCACTACCATCATTCGAGTCAGCACCGCCATTCGCAGCAGTGGCGACATATCGATCAATCGTTACTACGGTTACTGTCCAATCCTGAGTCGTTGTACCGTCTTCAGCGGTAATGGTATAAACAACCGGAGAGGTAAAATTATTGGGTGTTACTTTGCTGGTTTGAGGAGTAGTTACCACTTTAGCACTGGCTCCTCCGGATAAGGTAAACGTAGCAACGAGATTCGTTACATCTGCACCATATAGTACAATCAGAGATACGGTATGATTAACAGAATCAATCGTACCGGTAATATCAAAAGAAAGATAATCTTCATTTTCATCTTCCTCGAATTTGTAAGATATTATTTCTGTAGCACTACTCGTCCACTTGGCATAGAGTGTTACATCGGATGTCACCGTATCAGTAGCAAAGTTCCAGGCGGTTGTACACCCGGATTCTTTGTACCAACCACCAAAGGTATAACCTGTCCTTGTAGGTGCCGTCGGTTCGGTTACCTTTCCGCCGTGGGCTACCGTCTGCGAACCTACTGCACTTCCACCTTGAGAATCAAAGGTTACGGTGTAAGTAGTTGTTGGTGTAGGTGTTGGAATTGGTGCAGATGGGGAAAGAAAATCCTCTACTGCCTGCTGAACGACCGCTGATAAAGTCGGGTCTTCACCGTCTTCTATTGTGCTGCACACGATACTCATCACATCATTGAAGTTCGGGTCAGTTGCGATTTCGGTTAAATTGATATCAGCTAGATCATCCGGATAATCTTCGGCATCCATCATTGCCTGAGCAATCAGAGCAATTGTGGTAGTGCTACAATCAGCTGTCCCCAGGTCATACTCTATTCCTACTTCCACGAGTGGGGTGAATTGCAGTAGTTTTACTCCATCCTTTACCGCCTGGAGGAGGTAGGGACCACCGGCAGGTACAAAGACCTGGTAGTAACCGTTAGTGTCGGTGGTGGTAGTGGCAATAATCTCACCGGTTGCAGGGTCTATAATGTTTACCGTGGCATTAGGCAAAGCTTGACCGGTCAGGTCTTTTGCCTGTAGCGTCCCTTCCGGTACTATCACTTGTCCTTTAAGTATCCCCTCAGTGACGGGGGGCTTGAGAAAACAACTGGTTAAAAGTAAAATCCCCAGGATGAGCAGACAGATAAAGATAAGATTTCTTTTCTTTGACATATTGTATCTCCTTTAATAATTTAAAATGAAATTCGTTTCTATATTTTATAGTCTGATTACTTAATTGTTCGGATAATAAACCAAGTAGTACCCATTAAGTGGTCGATTTAATTATGCTACTCACCCCCCCTATAAACCTTAAGGCAATAATATATTTCATAGGTAATCTGGCTGTCTAAAGCTCTTAAGTGCCCTAGAACCATGATTTTACTCCCTATCCTTATTAGGAAATCTGCCCTTGTCAGCCTCAGATAAATTGCGTATATTGTTTTAGACAAAAAAAGACAGAGTAAAAATAGCAATATTGCTATTCTTACTCTGTCTTTTTACCTGAAAGATTCTTCCTAGAAAATCAGGAAATAGCACTTTAAAGTAAACTCCGTTAGGTTCTTCCTAAAACTTAGGAATTGCCCCGTTGGTGCTTTTTAATATAAAGCTCTCCAGAGTTCTGTCCGGTAACAGTCCTTTTGCCTGAAAGTTTGGATACACTTAGTATTTTACCTCTTCGGCTCTTCTTCTTTATAAGATGAAAAGAAAAAGTCTCTCCTGTTACCTTCATACAGGTTACAATATTTTATTTTATAAATTTATAGAATATAAAATATTTATTTAGGTGAAATATTTTACTTTACATGTATATACTACAAGTCTATTTAAAAATCCTTCTTTTTTTGGGAAATAATTTATAAAAAGAAAAAGCCCTTCAGTAAATGCCAAAGGGCTTGTAATGTCTTGGCTCCCCGGGTAGGATTCGAACCTACAACCCTCCGG
>Ga0307379_10013639_pt1 | contig 10520 bp, 13 predicted proteins | sample UN2MG_FD_202237 | JGI IMG/M metagenome (GOLD analysis project Ga0307379, IMG submission 202237) | Soil microbial communities from Risofladan, Vaasa, Finland - UN-2 | ecosystem: Environmental > Terrestrial > Soil > Coastal area > Acid sulfate soil | place: Finland: Risofladan, Vaasa | collected... | reverse complement strand
AACGCCTCTGCGGGTTCGAAGGAGGTGTGAGTATGGAAATCACCTTGACCGGCGCCGAGACGGTCGTCCTGCGGGAGACCGTGGAGAAGGCGCTCCACGGGATGCTGATGGAGATCGCCCACACGGACAACCGGAAGATGCGCGAAGGCCTGAAGGAGCGCGAGAAGATCCTGAGCACGATCCTTGCGAAGCTTCCTGCCGAGGAACGCGTGGCGGTGTGAGCGCCCCCCGTCGTAACGGGGAGGGAATGACCGGGAGAGGCCGGGACCGGTCCGGGCGGAAGGATCAGGCCGCCGGATTGAAGCTCCCGGCCTGTTTTCGTTTCATCCCCGTGTATAATGCGAAGAGTGATGACACCCAGGCGCGCCGACGGGCGCAAGTCTCTCGACATCCGGACGATCGACGTCTCCCTCGGGGTGCAGAAGCATGCCGAAGGGTCCGTCCTGTTCGCGATGGGCGGCACCCGCGTGGTGTGCGCGGCGACGATCGAGGAGCGGGTCCCCCCGTTCCTCCGCGGCGCCGGGAAAGGGTGGGTCACCGCCGAATATTCCATGCTTCCGCGTGCGACGAACACCCGTGTCGCCCGGGAAGGTCGAACGGGAAAAGTGGGGGGGCGCACGCACGAGATCCAGCGGCTGGTGGGGCGATCGCTCCGGGCGGTGGTCGATTTCGAAGTTCTCGGCGAGCGCACCGTGACGATCGACTGCGATGTCCTGGAAGCCGACGGAGGGACGCGGACCGCCTCCATCAACGGGGCGTGGATCGCGCTCTGGCAGGCGTGCCGGAGGCTGGTCGTCAAGGGGGTGGTGCCCCGCAACCCCGTGCTCGACCACGTCGTGGGGGTCAGCGTGGGGATCGTGGGGGGGCGGGTCCTGGCGGACCTCGACTACTCCGAGGACTCCGCGGCGGAAGTCGACATGAACGTGGTGATGACGGGGAACGGCCGGCTGATCGAGGTCCAGGGGACCGCGGAGCGGGAGCCGTTCACCCGGGAGCAGCTCGACGCGATGCTCTCGGCCGCCGCCACCGCCGGGAAGAAGATCCTGAAGGCGCAGCGGCGCTTCGCGGAAAGGGGTGGGCGATGAAACTCCTGATCGCATCCAGGAACCGCGGGAAAGTCCAGGAGATCCGGGCCCTCCTCGGGCTCGCGCTCCAGAAGGTCGTCGAGGTGGTCACGCTGACGGAGCTGCCCAACGTGGAGCAGCCTCGGGAGGACGGGAAGACGTTCGCGGAAAATGCGCGGCTGAAGGCGCTTCATTACGCGAAGGCGCACAAAATCCTCTGTATCGCCGACGACTCGGGGCTCGCGGTGGACGCGCTGGGGGGTCTCCCCGGGGTGCGCTCCGCCCGGTTCGCCGGGGAGGGGGCCTCCGAAGCGGCGAACAACGCGCATCTGCTCCATGAGCTTGCCCCCTTCGCGCGCCCGTGGAAGGCGGCGTTCGTCTGCGTTGCGGCCGCCGCGCTCCCGAACCGGGTGGTCGCGGAGGCGACGGGGAAAGTGGAAGGGGAGATCCTCCCCGAGGGGCGGGGCCGCGACGGTTTCGGGTACGACCCGCTCTTTTTCGTCCCATCCCTCGGGAAGACGATGGCGGAATATTCGACGGTGGAGAAGAACCAGGTCAGCCACCGGGGCCATGCCCTGCGGGCGCTGATCGCGGAGATGAAGGCCGCGGGACTCCTGCTCTCGTAGTTTTCGGGTTATACTTCAATTCCTTGTCTTTATCGTCGGGACGTGGCGCAGCCTGGTAGCGCATCTGCTTTGGGAGCAGAGGGTCGCTGGTTCGAATCCAGTCGTCCCGACCAATTTTTTCCGGATACGTCTCTCGCCGGGAGCATACCCCCCCCTCCTGAACGGTAATTTATTACCCAATAACGGCACTGCATTTCCCCATGTCCCTGCTTGTAGGTAAATTATTTCCTATTCGGGTCTGGTGTGGGGTAAGTCCGGTGATGTTTTTGCCTGCGATATTGAACAGTTACGTTTTCCCGTTCTTTGGCGCAAACCTTGCTCTTTTACGGGAAGAACTTGTTTATAATTCGACAGGAGGCCCGGGATGAAACGGAACGTCGGGCTGTTCGTAATCGGGGTGGTTGCCGTGTTTGCGATAGTCGGTTGCGGAGGGGGGGGTGGCGCCTCCGGAAGTGCTTCGCCAGGTACGGCTTCGATTACAGCTCCGAGTCGAAGTTTGCAGGGAACGTATTCCTTCGTGGGTTTTGATGTGAACTATTCAAACGGGACAATTGTCGTAAATGTTAACGAAAATAGTCCCGAAATTACTTCCTGGTCTGGAACCATGGAATTTGGGACAAACACGCTTTCTCAATCGTTTGATATTAACAACAATTCAATAGGCCTTACCGGTACGGTAACGATCACTTGGATCACCGAGGGTGTGGCCGGGGTCGCGCACATTACGGATGCATCAGGAACCCATGATCTTTCCTTTACAATATCAGGTGACAATTTTATAACGTATTCCGGAGTGATACCATATGGTTCTCCTGCATTGACTGTCGAGGAATATCATTACTGGTTAAAAGTTTCCGATTCCGTTTCTCCTGATGTTTTACGTAGCGTTACAGAAACATCAGATCCTCAAGCTTATACCGGGAAATATTGGGTTCATGAGTCGTTGGAACAATAGTTAGGGAAAACACGTCGGCATCGAAGAAGGTGCCGATCATCGGTACTTCGCCGCCTCCCAGGCGAGGATCGCCATCTTCCTCGCCGCACCCCCGCCGTAGTTCCCGAAAGCGCCCGTCTTCCGGATGACCCGGTGGCACGGGATGAGGAATGCCACGGGATTCCGCCCGACGGCCGTTCCGACCGCCCGCACGGCTTTCGGATCGCCGATCCGGGCCGCCACGTCCTCGTAGGAAACGGCGAACCCCGGCGGAATCCGGACGAGCGCTTCCCATACCTTGACCTGGAAATTGGTTCCCCGGACGAACGCGTGGAGCGGGATGGGGTTCCCTTGCCGCGAGGGGTCGAAGATCCGTTTCATCGTATCCCCGGTGGCCTTCGCATCCTCGATCCGCTTCGCCTCCTGCCACTCGTTCCGCAGCTGTCCGACCGCCTCCCCGATGCCGCGGCCGGCAAGAAACGACAGGGTGCAGATTCCCTTGCCGGTGATGGCGATGAAACAGTCTCCGAAGGGGCTCGGGTGGATGCCGTAACGGATGGTCAGCCCGGCCCCCTTTGCCATCATTTCCCCCGGGGTGGCCGCGTGCACAGTGACGATGAGGTCGTGAAGCCGTCCGGGGCCGGACAGCCCGGCCCCGTAGGCCGCGTCGAGGACGCTTTGCGATTCCCGCAGCAACCCCCGGGCGTACTCCGCGGTGAGAAACTGGAGGAATCGTTTCGGGCTTATCCCGGCCCAACGGCTGAAGAGGCGCTGGAAATGGAACGCGCTCAGGCCCGCCGCCCGCGCGACGTCCTCGAGGCCCGGCTGTTCCCGGAAATGCGCTTCTAGATAACGGATCGCCCGTTCGACTCGCCTGTAATCCTCAGATCCCATGATCGTGCCCCCGATCTCGATGGACGTCCGACATCCACGATGACACCGGTTGCGGGCACCCTCAACCCGATTCTTGCGGACTCGCCGGCCGTCGGAACGAGGATGCGATGAACTCCGCGATCGCCTCGGGCGCGTTCAGGTCGAGGATGGGGACGTCCAGGTCGAGCGGTTCGTCGCTGGCCACCGCCAACAGGCCGGGGTCGTCCCGTTCGCCGCGGCAGATCAGCGCGCGGTGGAATTCCTTCCGGTGTACCTCGATCTTCGGAAGGGAACTCCCCCGGAATCCCTCGACGAGGACGAGATCCATATCGCCGAAATAGCGCTCGAGAAGTTCACCGATCGGGGGCGCTCCGGCGTGCTGTTTCACCATCGCCAGCTTCGAAGCCGAGGTGATCATCATCGTGTCGGCGCCCGCGGCGGTGAGCCGGTGGCTGTCCTTCCCCGGGTGGTCGATATCGAACCTGTGTGCGTCGTGCTTGACTGCCCCCACCCGGTATCCCATTCCCTTCAGCGCGGGGATGAGCCGCTCCAGCAGGGTCGTCTTCCCGGCCCCGGAGTTACCGACGATGGCAATGGCGTGTGGTTTCATCAAGGATGAATCCCCCGTCGGAATAAAGTATCACACCCGTACTCCTTGCGCCGCCTGTATAAGTGTATTGACATTTACTGATGCGCATGGCACGCTGATGATTATGAGCAACTCTCCCGGACGGGAGTGAAATGAGGAGCGAAGGATGAAGACGCTGCAGATCCTCGGGACGGGATGCCCGAATTGCAAAAAGTTGACGGAGGCCACGGAGGTGGCGGCGACACGCATCGGAATCCCGTACCGGATCGAGAAGGTCACCGGGATCAAGGAGATCATGGCGTTCGGGGTGATGTCGACTCCCGCTCTGGCCGTCGACGGCACGGTCAAGTTTTCCGGGAGAATCCCGACGACGGAAGAAATCGAGCGGATCCTGGTTTCGACCTGAGCCGATCGCAAGCTCCTGGTCCGGAAGTTGGGCGTCCCTTTTGGATCCTCCCCATGGTGTAATTGGATCTTCAGGCGGCGGAGGAGTTCGTCGCGGACGGATCGGAACGCGTTCAACCGGGTTTTCTCCCTCCCGGACCTGATTTCATGGACAAGGGCTTGAAGGACGACGGGGTTGCCTTGATGAAGATGAAGGTGGGCCGAAAGGGGGGAGGCTGCTGCGGATGAGCGATTCCCGTACTGCACCTCCGGGGGAACCGGCGGCCACGAAACGGCTGAACGTGTTCGAGCGGTACCTGAGCCTCTGGGTCGCGCTTTGCATGGGGGTCGGCATCTTCGCCGGGAAGGTTTTCCCCTCCGCGATCGACGCCCTCAGGAAGATGGAGTTCAGCAAGGACTCCCAGATCAACATCCCGATCGCCGTCCTCATCTGGCTGATGATCTACCCGATGATGCTCAAGGTGGACTTCACCTCGATCCTGGGGGTGCGGAAACGCCCCAGGGGGCTCATCGTCACCCTTGTCGTCAACTGGCTGGTGAAGCCGTTCTCGATGGCGCTGATCGGGTATCTCTTTTTCAAGCACCTGTTCCTTCCCTGGGTCGGTCCGGAACTCGCGGACCAGTACCTCGCCGGGACCATCATCCTCGCGGCCGCGCCGTGCACGGCGATGGTCTTCGTCTGGAGCTACCTGACGGACGGGGACCCGGCGTACACCCTTGTCCAGGTCTCCGTGAACGACCTGATCATGCTCGTACTTTTCGCCCCGATCGTGAAATTCCTGATCAGCGGCGCGTCCTCGCTGACGGTACCGTTCATGGTACTCGTCTACGCGGTGATCTTCTTCATCGTGATTCCCCTGGCCGCCGGGGTCGTATCCCGGACCTGGCTGATCCGAGCCAAGGGGAACGCATGGTTCGAGAAGTTCCTGTCCGTACTCCACCCCGTGACGGTCGTTGCGCTGCTGGCCACCCTGGTGTGCATCTTCGCGTTCCAGGCCGACAACATCACCGCACGGTCGCTCCACATCCTGCTGATCGCCGTCCCGATCCTGATCCAGGTCTACTTCAACGCATCTCTCGCTTATGGCCTTATGAAGTGGCTCAAGGTTCCACACAGCGTGGCGGCCCCCGGGGCGCTCATCGGTGCCTCCAACTTCTTCGAGCTGGCCGTGGCGACGGCGATCGCTCTCTACGGCCCCGGGTCCGGCGCGGCGCTGGCCACTGTCGTCGGTGTCCTGGTGGAAGTCCCCGTCATGCTCTCCGTCTGTTCGTTCTGCAACCGGACACGGCACTGGTTCCCCGACGAGACCGGACATGCCTGAGGGGAGCGAAGGGAAGCCGGCTCGCCGTTCCGTTGCGGGAGGGTGCGGGAATGCTCCCGCGCGTATCTCCTCCGGCATCCCGTCGCCCGATCCGCAAGCCGGGGCGGGGCGGTACCTCCTTGCCGGGGCGCTACTCTTCTCGGCCTGGTGGGCCCTGTACCTCGGCCTGCCGCCGTTTTCGAAGTGGTTCGCGTACTCCCTGTTGTCGCTTTCTCCCTCCTCGCGGCTCGGCACGGCCGTCGAGTTCTTCGTCTACGACGGTCCGAAGGTCCTTCTCCTCCTGATCCTGGTGGTCTTCGGCGTGGGTATCGTGCGGTCGTATTTCACCCCGGAGCGTGCCCGGAAAATCCTCTCGGGGAAACGGGAGGCGGTCGGGAACGTGATGGCGGCTCTCCTGGGCATCGTAACCCCCTTCTGCTCCTGCTCGGCGGTCCCCCTGTTCATCGGATTCGTCACTTCGGGCGTCCCGCTCGGGGTGACCTTCTCCTTCCTCGTTTCCGCGCCGATGGTCAACGAAGTCGCGTTGGCACTGCTCTTCGGCCTGTTCGGGTGGAAGATCGCTTCCCTCTATCTCGGGACGGGGCTCGCGATCGCGATGGCTTCCGGCTGGGTGATCGGGCGTCTCGGGATGGAGCGGCACGTGGAGGAGTGGGTCTACGCGATTCCCTCGGGGGACGGCGCGGCGGCGGGGGAGCGCCTGTCGTGGCGGGACCGGATCCGGTACGGCATCGACGCCGTCCGGGATATCGTCGGGAAGGTGTGGCCGTACGTGCTGGCCGGGATCGGCGTGGGGGCGGCGATCCACGGGTACGTGCCGGAGAACTTCATGGCCGGGATCATGGGGGCGCAGGCCTGGTGGTCGGTCCCGCTGGCGGTCCTGATCGGGATCCCGATGTATTCGAACGCCGCGGGGATCATCCCGGTCGTACAGACCCTTCTCGAAAAAGGTGCGGCGCTGGGGACGGTGCTCGCCTTCATGATGTCGGTCATCGCCCTCTCGTTCCCCGAGATGGTCATCCTCCGGAAGGTGCTGAAGGTCCGCCTGATCGCGACGTTCGCCGGCGTGGTGGGGACCGGCATCCTCCTCGTCGGATACCTGTTCAACCTGGTCCTATAAGGCCCACCCCCGGCGCCGGGGATCCTCAGACGTCGGGGTCACCCCTTGACGTTGCCCATCGGAAGCAGGCGGACCACCCGCCGGCATAGACCCGCGCGCTCGGTGGCCTCGACCACGTCGTCGACGTTCTTGTAGGCGCCTCCCGCCTCTTCGGCGAGGCCGGACCAGCTCGCCGTCCGCACGTAGATCCCCCGTTGTTCCATCTGTTCCTGGAGCTGACGTCCGCGGAACCGCTTTCTGGCCGCGGTCCGGCTCATCGCCCGCCCGCTGCCGTGCGCGGTGGTGAAGAACGTGGAATCGCCGGTATCGACTCCCGCGAGCAGGTACGATCCGGTCTCCATGCTCCCGCCGAGGATCACCGGCTGGCCCGTCTTCCGATAGATATCGGGAAGCCCCTCCATTCCGGGACCGAACGCCCGGGTCGCCCCCTTCCGGTGGACGAGCAGGTCCCGCGGTTTCCCCTCGAAGACGTGCCGCTCGATCTTGGCCGTGTTGTGCGAGACGTCGTAGACCTGGCGCATCCCGAGGTCGATCGGGTCCTTTCCGAACACCTCGGAGAACACCTCGCGGATCCTGTGGAGGATGACCTGCCGGTTGGCGAAGGACATGTTGATGGCACAATTCATCGCGGCGAAATAGTCCTGCCCCTCCGGAGAGCGGAAAGGAGCGCACGCCAGTTCCCGGTCGGGGACATGGATGCCGTATTTCCCCCGCATCGCAGCGAGGAAGACCCGCAGGTAGTCCGTCGCCACCTGGTGCCCGAACCCCCGGCTGCCGCAGTGGAACATCACGACCACCTGGTCGGGAAGGACGATGCCGAAGACCCTCGCGGTTTCCCGATCGAAGACGTTTTCGGCCTTGGCGACCTGGATCTCCAGGTAGTGGTTCCCCGACCCCAACGAGCCGACCTGGCGGTACCCCCGCTCGACCGCTTTCTCGCTCACCCGGGAGGCGTCGGCGCCCGGGAGGCATCCACCTTCCTCGGTCCTTTCCAGATCCTCCTTCCAGCCGAACCCGCGCTTCACCGCCCACCGGGCCCCCCGTTCGACGGCTTCGCGGAATTCGTCCCGGGAGAGCCGGACGGTTCCCTCGGCCCCCACGCCGGCGGGAATGCGCCCGGCGAGGCGGTCCACGAGGGTCCGGATGCGCGGCTGGACCTCCCCGAGCGTCAGGTTCGTGAGGCAGAGCCGCATCCCGCAGTTGATGTCGAAGCCGATTCCGCCGGGAGAGATCACCCCGTGGTCGGGGTCCATCGCGGCCAGGCCGCCGATCGGAAAACCGTACCCCCAGTGGCCGTCGGGCATGCAGCAGGCGTGTCCCACGATCCCGGGGAGGGTGGCGACGTTCGTGATCTGCTCGAAGACGCCGTCGTCGAACTCCGAAAGGAGCTTCTCGGTGGCGAAGACGCGGGCCGGCACGAGCATCCCCGGCTTGTGGGAGACGGGGATCTCCCAGACCGTGTCGGAAATCCGCTGGATATCCTTCGGCACGGACACGGGGTGCCTCCTTCCGCTGGCCCTCCGTTGATTATATCGCGTGGCGCTGCGAGGCTGGCTCCTTCCGCAGCAGTTCCTTGCTCAACGCGGCGACGTCCCTGCGAACAAGGGGGACTTCCGCAGGAGAGCCTTCGCCAGGGAGGACAGTTCCTCCCGAAGATTCGGGTCGAGCGCCTGCAGCCACCTCCGGGGGATCGCGTCGAACCCGTACAGGGCCCCCGCGATCGCACCGGCGATGGACCCCGTCGTGTCCGCATCGCCCCCCCGGTTCACCGTTTTCACGACGCAATCCTCGAAAGTATCCGTGGAGAAGAAGGCGTCGAACACCGTCCGAAGCGTGTCCACCACGTAGGCGGATGATTCGCCGTCATACCCCTCGAGCCGGAACTCCGGGTGTCGCGCGGCCAATTCCTCCGCCGTCGCCCGCAGGACCGGCAGCGGCGCGCCGATAAGTCCCCGTTGGATCATCTTTCCCACCGACACGCACGCCGCGTCGGACAGCGGGTGGTGGTGTGTGATGTGCGCCTGCTCGACCGCGAGGCGGGAGAGGAGCTCCTCGTTCCCGAGCGTGTAGAGCGCGACGGGAGCAACCCGCATCGCAGCGCCGTTTCCCGCCCCCCGCTCGTCGGGGGGCGCTTCGAGCCGTCCTTTTTCCCTGTACTCCTCGATCCCGCGCCGGCAGGTGGCTCCCACGTCGGCGGGCCCCCTCGCCAGCCAGCGGGCAAAATGGTCCGCGATCGGCCCGAGACTCCACCGTCCCGATCCGACGATTCCCCTGGCGACGCAAAGGGTCATTTCCGTGTCGTCGGTGACCTGGCCCGGCGCCAGTTTCAACCAGCCCCCGCCGACGATCTCCCGATGGACGCCGTACCGGTCGCGGATCTCGGCCGGCGTCATGAATTCGGTCGTGGCCCCCAGCGCGTCTCCCACGGCGACGCCGAAAAGCGTCGCCCGCGCGCGGTCCAGGATCCCTGGCACGCCCCGGGAGGCTTTCCCTCGAGGGCTCAATAGCTCCTCACGGTTACTTCGAAATCCCCGCCGATCACCATCGCCTCCTCTTCTCCCTTTGGAAGGACGTCCGGAAGGAGGTCCGCACGGAAGAAGATCTTTGCGGCGGGGACGTCGGCCTCGAAGATGTATCCTCCGAACTGCCACGCGTGCTCGAGCCGGGAGGAGAAGGAGTTGAGGTTGTTCAACCGTACGATGGCGCGGTTCCCGCCGGGGTTTTCGAGAACCCGGTAATCCACGAGGTTGCGGATTCCCCGGTACAGGGTGAAGGAGGGGACTCCCGGATGCCGACGTCGCAATTCGTATTGGACGAACTCGTAGAGAAGGTCGAACTGGGCCTCCACGGCGTTCGTCCGCGCACTCTCCCGCATCCGCTCGGCGAGGTAGAGGAGGTACTCTCTCGAATCGTTCCCCTCGATCCGGCCGGCATGGAAGACCGGGGGGAGGCCGAAGCGGCTCTCCACCCATCCTTTCAGCACCGCCCCCTCCACCGAACTCGCGTCGAGCATCCATCCGCGGAGGAACCGGAGGTAGCTGTTCCGGAGGGACCGGCGGGCGAGGGGGGTCGTTTCCCGCCGCCATTTTTCGGTTTGAAAGACCAGGTCGATGTAGTCCCGGAAGCACCGTTGCCGCCCCGCGGGGTCGGCGAGGCTTTCAAGGCGGGAGAAAAAGGATCGGTGGGCGCGTCGGACCCCCTGGATCTCGAGGGGGAGGGGGTGCCGGTTGAAGCGGGGCGACGCGATCACCCACGGGGGATGGTCGCAACGGTTTACCGGAAGGGTATCGGCGCCCATCTGCTCATGCTACCACCGAATATTAAAAACCGGTTTATACTTGAGAGCCCCCGACGGTCAACGCGGGGGACGAAAGGAGAGGCCGATGGGAACGATCGTGCACACGTCGCGGATCTCGATCGTGCGGGAGAAGGGGCCCACCCGTATCGCGCGGATCGAGGGAAATCCGGAGCCCGTGTATTACGGGGTCCACGGGGGGATCAAGAATTTCTACAAGGTCGAGCCGGAGAAGGAGCATGCCGCCACCCTCGACCACATCGTGGGCGCCATCTCCGCCTGAATGATGGGGACA
>Ga0307379_10013637_pt1 | contig 10521 bp, 16 predicted proteins | sample UN2MG_FD_202237 | JGI IMG/M metagenome (GOLD analysis project Ga0307379, IMG submission 202237) | Soil microbial communities from Risofladan, Vaasa, Finland - UN-2 | ecosystem: Environmental > Terrestrial > Soil > Coastal area > Acid sulfate soil | place: Finland: Risofladan, Vaasa | collected... | reverse complement strand
TGGCTAACTGGTATACATGGCCTCTTAACGAAGCCATTACAGCTTTACGCTGTGCTGCAGAAGTAAATCTCATGTCGAGTTTTTCTTATTAGCAAACACTAGCAGGCCGCGAACACCTTCCCCTGGAACTCGATACTTTCGAATGTCTTGAACTTCAGCTTCTTCAAAAATCAGCTCGCCTTCTTCATCGCGAGCGTCTTTTAACAACCAGCCTATTTCAATCGGTACGCTATGTGTAAGCGTCACGGCAAAGTTATACGTTACTACGTCGCCGGCCGTGCTTGTCGTTTCGCGTCTGCCTGAAGCTTCATCAACTAAACAAGGCACCTGAGCATAAAACTCAGTGCCTCGTTGATTCCATTCGTCTAGCCCGGTGACTTGCCAGACTTCCACCTTATGGGTCAGATGCGTAAGTAAAAATTCGCGGTCCATCAGTCATAGTACTCAAGGCCGGGGCCCGAACCTCTGACAAGCCTGGGAGACGAACGGTAATACCGAAGTTCGTCCATCGCTTCCGGGCACAAGCGATGTGAAGGATTCCCATAGCTCTGACTTTGAGAAACACCGGCACGACTCTCGCTGTGAGAAGTAATGCCTTTATACTGAGCTTCACGCTCTAGATTCCGGGTGGCTTGAAGAACGAATACGGCTTGAAGGGCACAGGCTGTTTCTACTCGAAGCTTTTGCTTTCGAAGATACTCATCATTTTCGACTACAGTCAAAAAGTTTGCGTCCGGTTCTCCTAAACCCCCATAAGGACCAATGCCCCAGGAAGTCTGAGAAGGGACGCGAGGAAATATCAGCCTCTGGTTATAGTAGTACCTATTACCCGAAAAGTTATAGGAATCTATATGGCGAGTAGCTTGAACCAAGGCTTTATTCTTTGTAGTATCATCAGCGGCTGCCCAAGCTTCCGCCCTAAGCACAGTATCCTCGATAAGAGTGTTAGCTGCGGCTAATAGCAAATACGTATTAGCGTATTTGCCTCCGTAAGTACTATCCAGTGTGAGTGCCATCTACCACCTGAGCATATTTAGAATCGCTCCAGATATCTCTCCAGGTAAACTTATCCGGAGTACCATACCGACGATCTCGAGTAGTTTCAGAAACATCCCCATGATTACGCACATGATACAACACTTGAGAGATATAAGTACTAGCAGAAGAATCTAACAAAGGAAGTAACGCACGAGCCCACGTAAGATCTTCACCCCAAGTCAAGGAAGGAAAGCGTACTTGGGAAGCTACTTCTTTCCGCCATACGTGCAAAGGAGTAGGCATGCGATATTCTTGGCCGGGCTCAGTAAAATGCTGATCTAACCCGAAAGACTGGGTAAAGGTTCGTCTATGCTCTTTAGGATCGTCCATATGCCAAAATTGAATATCAAAGCTAACCAAACAGGTCTTAGGGTTCTTTTGAAGAGCCGTCACTATAGTAGAAGCATAATTCCGGGTAATCCAATCATCATCCCCGATAAAAGAAATATAAACTCCTGCTGCCATATCCATGAGCTTGTTACACTTCTCTCCGGTAGACATGCGACGATTATCACCTAAGTATAAAACTTCAACAGGATAGCCTGTAGCTTGCTTATCCAACTCTTCCAGCAAAGGAGCTGCATGCTTTACTGCCCGACGAGCAAGCGTGGGAACTGCAATAGTCCAAAGGATATCCGGCTTCATGTAAAATCTCTTAACGTGGTCTCATCCCCGCCAGCATCCCAAATAGGATGGGCAGGGTTTCCTACCACGGTAGTATTAGGAGGTACATCATGGGTTACGACAGAACCCGCCCCGACTAAGCAATAAGAGTTTAGTATAACTCCTGGAAGAATAGTAGCGTTAACCCCTATAGAAGCCCCCACGCACACAAATGGACAATCTCGGTGATACCTAGGATTGTTAGGGGTAGGGCGCTTATCATTACAAAAGATAACATGAGGAGCGATGAACACGTCATCTTCAATACCCATATGGTCTGTAATATGGCAATTGTCCCCAATCCTAACGTTTGAGCCCAATTTTGCATTACGTCCAATGTAAGTACCTGTGCCTATACTACAATTAGAACCCGTAACGACACCGGCAAAAATTTTAGCAAAAGCCCACACAATCGTATCAGAACCCAGCAACTCGGGTTGTTCCACAATAGCAAACCGATGAATACGAACCCCGTTAGGGAAGTCCTCCAAATCTCGGTTAATAATCATCCTAAGGTACCCGTAAGAAGCTCATCTTCCTTCCGAAGATCAACAGGAATTGTTCGGCATAATTGTATCATTTCCCGGATAACCTGGCGAAGGTCTTCCTGCCATCGAATCTTAGTGATAGGCCTAATAGGATGAATGTTAGGATTCACACTTTGCATATCATCTTCTATGGCTTGGCACTTACCAGCTAAACTACCTAAGGAATGGCTCAAGTCACTTAAAATAGTCTTGTAAGCAGTATCAGCCCTAACGGTAGTTTCCGCTACCTGGGATACACTCTTACGTTTTACTTTTGATCTCTTCATTTTACTCTCCATAAATGCTGGGGGCGATCATCCTTGCAAATGTCCTGGTACCACACCACCTCGAGAAGCTTTCTACGAAGTAGATGATCGCCCCCAACCCGTTTATTCATTATCCAACAGTACCTCGCACCATTCCGTTCTCGTTACGAACCTCAAGAGTATACTCACCCAGAATCATACCCTTCATACTATCACCCGTGCGGGCAACATCCTGGAAGGTAAAGCTGCGACCCTGGAGAGGGCAGATCTTGATGCGGCTCGAACTAATGAGCATGTACTTGTTCGTAGGCATCCAACGATTCAGCATAACAGGGGCTGAACCATACGTGCACTCAAACACCGACACCAAGTTACGGAACACACCTTCAGCGCCCGTACCCTGAACCGTCTGCGTCCGCACGTTGTTGAACTGATCAATCGTACGCTTAATCGAATCTCCAGCAACGATAACATCAGGCGAATCGCCTGCGTCCCAAGCCTTCCGGAACGAGGATGTTAAAGCCGAGTCCGATAAAGTGCCCCAGCTATCCACGTTAGTAGTAATCTGTTCGAGTAAGCCCGAGAAGGTACGACGTGCGCTGGCCGAACCGATCGTATTACCACTGAGACGGCCGAGGATAACGGCCTTCTCAAGGTCTCGGAGATTCTCTCGCAGACGAAGCTGCTTCTGATAATCCCACTCACTTGAAATACCGCCAAGATGAGTCACCGCTTCGGTAGTACCCGAGATGATAACATCCTTCTTGAAGATTTGAGTGTAATTACCCTTCCTTGTCCGAGGCCGGCTAATGTCTCCCATCACGTCTGCGCCATCAATAGCCGCATCCGAGATAATGCTAATACTCTGGCCCGCGGCCACCGAGTTAGCAGAGGTACTAGCAAATCCACGGGACACTGTAATAGTGTTACCCGCGATAGCCGTAATCTGCATGTACTCGTCATCTGAAGCCGTGGGACCCTTAAGAATCATGCCGAGCTGTAAGAACTGTGCTAATCCAGCAGCAATACCAAAAGAGGTATCAGCAGCAGTAGAAGCAATGTTAGTTGAGGTAACCAGAGTGTTGGGGCCTAATTCATCCTCGAGCCACTCGTGGTACACATTAGCCGCGGGGTACTGCGAATCACCGAGAAGCGCCAGAAGAGGCGTCTCGTACGGAGAGATCATCGAAATAAGATCGCTGACATCTTCCGCAACAGCCGGAAAAATTCCGGTGTCATAAATCGCACGACCCGAGAAAGATCCCGAAATAAAATCAGCAGTGACTGCCATGTTCTGTTCTTCCTTAGGTCTGTCTACTCAGGAATTCTGATATAAGAGAATACAATTATCTACGCAGTCCCAAAGCGCGGCTAACGCTCACTACTTCAAGCTGCTCCCTTACGCTGTGCCTGGGCTTCTTGATAAGCCCTCTTTGCTTGCTGATATGCCATCATGGCTCGGGAATCCTGGGGACGAGCCTTTGCGGTCACGGCCGCTTCGTTTACCTTCTGCTCTAAAGAGCTAAGGTGTTGATCTGTTACGCTACGTCCGCCCGAGGCACCCGAACCTCCTTGATTAGCGGCGGACTGCACAAGATAAGGGGGCAGATCATTGGAAATCCCCTCACTTATAGGCATAATAGAGCCATCTTTAGCATGATACTTAAAAGAACCGCTTCTATCATCCCACTGCACGCGATCTCGGAATAACAAAGTAGCGTTACTAGGATCGATACAACGATTCTTCACTAAAGCATCATTAATCTCAGCATCTCGCATCGCATTTCGCTGAGCCGCCTCCGCTCGTTCCCGAGCTTCCTGCTCAGCGGAGGCACGCTGCCGCAGCTCCTGAAGGGTTTCATGCTGGGTCTTTACTAACTCAGTCAATTCAGATAACCTACGATCCTGCAAAAACTGTTGCTTCTTTACACGAATATAAGTTTCCTTGTCCTTCACTCCTGCAGGAACCTGAAGAATACCGTTAAACTCGTCCAGCAAAGGGTCCCCAAGACTTTCCTCTGCGTTTGGAGTTCGTCTAGAATTCTGTTGTTCTTCAGCTTCCACTTCAGCTGCCGCCTCTTCTAAAATTTTCTTAAACTCACCAAATTCACCTTTAAGGGATCCATACTGGGTCTCAAGGGTTTCGCGAGCAGCCTTTTCGGTATCTAACCGAGTCTGCCACGCACGTCGTTCCTTAGCCAAAATAGTATTTACTTGATCTTGAGATAAACCAGCAGTACTTGAACCTTCACCACCCCCACTATCACCTTCCCCACCAGAAGCTTCTTCTTCGTAACGAGTGTTTAACCAACGTAACATAATAATCCTCTCATTCTGCCTTTCGGCCCCGGGGAGTACCGGTTATTCTTTCTTCTCCTTAGCCTTCTTCCGTCGGCGAGCTCGTCGAGTAGAGGCCTTAGAATCATCCTCGCTCTTTTTAGCTGTGGGCTTTACTTCTTTGTCTTCATCCCCACCACTTTGTGCTTCTTGAGCTTGTTTGATAGCAGCCTTCTCGGTTTCGCTTTGCTGATCTACTTGCTCCAAATCACCAGGAGCCTCTTCCGCATTACCCTCATCTTGAGGGCCTTGCTCCAGAGGACTACGACTGATGTCTTCCACTGTAGTCGGCGTAGCCTGAGGATTCTGATCAGGAGTGAAATACATAGGACCAAACGGACCGATAACGAGTTCTGGCAACAAATCAATTTCTAAACCGAAGACATTTTGCATCATGGGATTCACGTTGTGCATCATCTTGCGAGCGATCTTCTTCTCAACCTCTCGCTTGAATGTCGGCGAACGTACCTGCTGCTTAGCCTTCATGGCAATCTCTAACTCATCCGCAAAGGACTCCACACTAAAGTCTTCAGGATAATCAACCACACCTTGCCAATCTAAACCTAACCATCGGTGCCACATTCTATGAATAGCGTTCTCAGCCGATTCAATTTCATCTGCACGCTCAGCTAAGGTTCTATTGGTTTCGTTAAACTCAAAAGCCTGGGCTGTTCCTGAAGGGACGTTCTGTGGAGAAACTAAACCTAAACCCCCACCTAATTTGGCTAATCGATAAATTTCCTCCCTGCATCGGTCAATCATGGTAGCAATAAAACTACCAGGATCTGAAGAAGGGGTTAAGAAGAAAGGGGCAGCACCCCCGTCCCATTCTAAAACATTATCAGAACCTATCGATATCTCAGCCTTATCAGTAGACTGCCTCTGAATGGCTAAAATGTTTAAAGTCTTCTGGTAGATCTCTTCGTCAATTAAACTAGACCAATTTAAAATACTAATATTGATCCTAGAAATATCTGAAATTAAAGACTGCCCTAAGAAGGGATAACTGCTCAGCCTTTTGTTGTACACGGGCACCACAGGAACTTCACCCACAGGGTGCGGCCCAGAGTTAAGTTCCTCTACATGCCCGTCTTCTACCTTATGAACAAACCATTGATCTCGAGTCCAAGTTCTATAGATGCCATCTAAGGGCTGTAGGTTCTGAGTTCCTGATCTAGCAGGAGGGGTACCTCGCTGACCCATGGACTTTGACTTTTGAGACTTAATCTTATCTCGGGACTTAAAAGGATCTACCTTTTCCTCCAGAGGCTCCCTAAACCGAATCCATATTAAACGATTATCCGCATCCAAACCCCAATCTGGGACTTCAGTAGGAAAGTACATGGATAAGTAAGGTCTGATTCCTAGATCTAAACGCTGTTGTTCTGTTTCTAGCTTAGAACCTGTCTGAGGTAGATCGATGAGTACATATACAAGCCCAAATACACCTGCGTATCGGCTTGACTCCGCCATAAAGCGATCTATAGACTGTCCCTTACGATCAACGTCTCGAAGCCATTGACGCCATTCAGACAAATCTTCATTCGCCGGAAGCCCCCCAAGTTCTCCAAGGCCTCCAGCTAAAGCCATGTACTGGTCTACGAGACCTTCATGGGATTGAGTCTGGAGAACCTCCTCGGGAGATTCTTTTCGAATCGCGGGCTTAGAGAAAATATAGTGGGTGTACAAATCAATTACTGGTTGGCAGTAATTTAGATAGTATAAACGAGCCCTCCGTAAATCCACGGATTTAGTACTCTCTCTAAGATGCTGATGCAAATATCGCTGAAGGTTAGTACCTTCATAACAATCCAGGTAAGTACGCCAGGTAACTGCTCGATCTTTATACTGAGGATGAGTCTCGGCAAGTACTTTAAGTACATCTTGTTCCTCCCCAGTAAAAGCTGCAGGGGTAGAAGAGGCCTGAGGTAATCTCCGAATATTAGAAGGTCTTTTAGGCCTTTGAGGTATAACAACTTCAGCCATATACTCAGCTACCGTACTGTCCGGCTATGCCTGTGGAAGTAGGTTCTGGATCGTGAGTGACCGGTGATACATAAGCAGCGCCTGTGCCTATAAAAGCTATACTGGTATAAGGACCGGTGTACACTGTAAGGTATGTATTAGCAGGTAAATACATATCAGTGACTACAGCAGTGGTGGACCCAAAAACACCTAATCGAAAATTCATAGCAGCCGTAGCTACTATTAAATAAGGAGTATGAACGGCTAAAGCTGCGGATACAGCGCCGGAGGATCCGGCAACGGTGACTTTTTGAACTGCAGCAGGTTCTAAACAACCTCCAAGACCCCTGAGTTGCCGCACGATATCGTTATTAGTTCCCATTACAAATACCTCACCATTCCGACTTCATGAATAGACCGACGACATTGAGAATTAGTACAAATCCAAGTTCTCGAATACTCTTTTTGGTTAGTGTATAAATGAAAGCCCTGCACCTTCATGTCCGTGCCACAAATCTCACAAGATTGAGTTCTAGTTCTGGGGTCCCGGACCTGCAAAGGAGGCACATTTTTAGGAGCTTCTGCTTTTACTGCTTCAGTCATTTGAACCCAAAAGGTAGACATTAATATAAAGAAGAAGCTTTACGAGTGCGAACAAAAGGACGACCTTGTGTGTGAAAGGTGTACATCATGTACCGAAGAGCATCAGCAGCATGATCGTCTTTCTTCACAATAACATCCTTATTAGTCGTCCCATCTTTATCTAACTTGTGACTGTATAAAACACCTAACTCTGCTCTTAACTTAGCACAGGTTCTAAACACCCGCAACTTAGGCAACGAATCGGGACCAGTCCGTTGAAGAAGTGCTTTTATAAAATTAATACCTCCATAGACATCATTGTTAGCAGAATAAATAGTAGGACCATTCTTAGCCTTGAACTTTCGATTCAAATCTATAATAGCTTGCTTCCCGGCAGGATCCGCAAAGCACCACTCTTTACGATTAAAATAAGGGGAGTCACACATTACCCCTGAATGATCGTCTAAACTCTTTTCAATAGAACTATAATACTCATGAAATACATACCAAGTATCATCAACAGGATTTTGAGCTGCCTTTAGATACACAAAGGTAGATCCAAAATCAATACCTGATATCTTAACCCAATCTCGAGGGATAGGAAAGGGATTAATTACCCAAGGATCCTCGTCCTTGAAATAGTCGCCATATACTAATACAGCTCCACTAGGACGCAGATTTCTCCATTGTGTATCCCAAGTATCTTTATCTAGTAATCGAGCCTTCTTGATAAAATCCTCAATCTTATACCAACCCTTACAATTATGAGCCATTCCCCCGCATTTAAGAAGCTCTACACCATCTTTGTCCTTCATGGAGTATACAGGACAATTTCCATGAACAGGATCATCATAGCATAACCGAGTGCATTTCTCCAGCACCTCAAAAATACACCAGGAATAGACTTTAATCTCCTTCTCAGCAGCTTCATCTAAAATGCGCTGCATAGTTCCTTTTTGAAACTTTCGAGTAGAAGTTAAAGTATCTTGAGCTATATAACCTTTCTTTTCGATAGACATCTGCAAACCTTCTTGCAGCACTACCCAAGGCATAAGCTCAATCTCATCACATCGAAACTTATTAGGGTGGGGACTATTCAATCCGTGATAAGTCCCCGCGATAATACTTAAAATAGAACCATTCCTGAATCGAGTCTCAGACTTAATGCTGGACTCTAACTGGGCAAGGAAGAGGGGTTCTTCAAATAGAAACTTTCGAACGTACTCATATCCGCGATCAGCCTGTTGCATAATAGCACCCGCAGACGCTATTTCTACTCCAGGCTTAAATAAGGCATCTAAAATATTCAAAATGGCCGTAATAATTGTCTTACCACCACCACGATTAGCGAACCCTAAAGAGGTTCGAGTACGCTCAAAAAACTGATCTGCTAGGAAAGCCATTGGAGAGGTATGTTCAGGACATACATGCTCTGTAGGCAAGAAATACCCAAAATACTCTTCCACAAACAGTCCTAGCTCCTCCTCAGTCTTGATGCCATTTTCAAGAAAGTAGTTAAAGGTCTCTATTCGAAGTTCATCGCGAACTTCTTGAGGAGCTGCTACCGCCATAAACTACTCGTCTATGAGCTCTGGATCTACTTCAGGCTCAGGATCTGGAACGACCTCAGGCTCAGGATCTGGAATATCTGCGCCGTGGCGTTCCGTTTGAACTAAAATAGTATTTGTTCGGTTTACGCGACCACGAGCTTCTACCATGTCTGCTAACATTTATAGGTCTCCTTTAAGCTGCGGGTACTAATTCGCGAGCACGAAGATACACGGTAAGAGTATCTTGTGATCCAGCTGTACCTAAGGCCTGTACTACAAAATGGCCCCTCACTTGTACAGTATACTCATCCGCACCTACTAAGTAATGCTCCACGGAATCTCCGTCGGAAATCACATCACCTAAGTTGTTTACTACAGCCATAATAACCTCCTTATCCAATAGGCTGCTTAGTCACTAAGCGAAGTACAATATTTAAAATACCCATACCACTAGCGACTAAACCTTCAGGATTTCCCGTCATAATAAACACACCTACACCACCAATTAAAGCAGTTAAATTAGTCCATAACGTCTTCGATTGATACCAACTCTTTCCCATGATTTTCCCTTTCTATGTGTTAAGCAAAGAGCATTTGAACCTGAATGAAACGATTAAGCCTAATTACTTATTGTTGTTGATCGCGATAGCAATTGCAGCAGCAATAGCCTTCACGCTAGCGTCGTCGAGCTGAACTGCCTTGACAGTCATAGTATCCGCGGCGCCCTGCTGAACCGGATTCCACTGAGCATCGATAGCAACATCCGCATGACGGATACGCTGATCGCTCGAAGCCTTATCAATCTCTGCACTATTGGTTCCCGCCTTCTCTGCGAGACGCTGAACCAAGTCTAGCGAGTTTAAAGCGCGAGCATGCAAATCTGCGAGACGCTGCCGCTCTACGCTCATCACCCCATCAAATGCTAACCGATCCCGTCCAATAGAATCGAATAACCGAACTAAAGTATTGTCATACGCAAGCTTTCCATTAGCGAACCAAGACTCTTGCTGATTGTTCAACAGCGTCGCAGTAGACTCATCGCGAGCTGTACCGGTACCCTCTTCACGTGCAGGTCGGATCTTATCCCTACCTTCTTCTGCCATTGTCTAGAACTCCTTTTAGTGTTCCTACTAGTATGTACTAACCGGAAACAAGCCCATCAGGTTCAAATGCTCTTTGCTTAACTATTTAACCCCGCCATACGTCATCGAATAATGATTACCATCTCTAAACCTACCACCCCAGCAGCAGAGAGGATGCAAAGATTCCCAATACTCTCCTAATGGTCTATGGGAGTCTGAACTACTTAGATATACTCCATCTTTAAACAGATTAAAATCTTGGGCAAGCTTCTTCGTATGTAAAGAGTTCTTAATTCCCTTACCTTGTTTCGCGTAGAACGCAGCGGTCTCAGGCGGCCTATAAGCTTCTCCGTCGGTTAGCTCGTAGCCTAGCTGGTAAGCGTAAACAATTAGTTTAGCCTTTAGCTGGACAAAGAGGCTCTGCTGCTGTCGAAGAGTCATTTGCGACCTACCTTCTTGTATAAGCGGCCCTTCTTATCCATCCCGTACTTCTTGGGATTAGCTTTCACCT